>Ga0255351_1000790_pt1 | contig 13730 bp, 11 predicted proteins | sample HBST25r2metaG_FD_186024 | JGI IMG/M metagenome (GOLD analysis project Ga0255351, IMG submission 186024) | Peat soil microbial communities from Stordalen Mire, Sweden - H.B.S.T-25.r2 | ecosystem: Environmental > Terrestrial > Soil > Wetlands > Peat | place: Sweden: Norrbotten County, Stordalen... | reverse complement strand
TGAGTCAAGCTCTTTTCTGATAGCTCCCGAGAGCGCCACGGCTGAATCATTCCGCAGCTTGCGGTCGGGGCTGACTCTCTCTGGTGTTGGGCGCAAGCTGAGGGTTCTATCCATTACCAGCGCTTTGCCTGGAGAAGGAAAGTCATACACCGTCTATAACCTGGGACTTGCCTTTGCCGCGACCGGTCTGAAGACGCTCATCATTGATGCCGATCTTCGGCGGCCTCGGCAACACGCCCTCTTCCGCGCGGCGCGGGAAGATGGGCTGGCGGATGTTCTCGTTGGCCTGAAATCGTTTGACGATGCTTTGGTGGCCCATCCCGTGGAACCGAATCTGACCTTGTTGCCTGCGGGCCGTCAATCCCCGCTCGCCGCGGAGCTTCTGGGATCGGGCGAGATCGGAAAGGTTATTGAAACCGCCCGGGAGAGGTTTGACCTTGTGCTTATGGACACACCGCCCGCCTTGCCGGTGGCCGACGCGATTATCGTGGGAACTCATTGCGATGGAACCATCGGGGTGTTGCGCGCGGGTCGAACCTCTCGAAAGGCGTTGCAGCGATTTGTCCAGACTCTTGCTCGAAATCGCATTCACATCCTCGGAATGGTGATTGAGGCAGTGGATATGTCCGCAACCGAATACCGGAGCGTATATGGCTACAATGTGCAGAGTTATTATGGCGAGAAGTAAGATTGCAATTGACCGCGGCCTTCTGCTTCTGCTCGGTGTTGCCTTGCAGCCGGCAATGATGGCTGTGCCAGGGTATGCCCAGGCGGCAGGAGGAGGCTCAATCTCCTCAGCTCCCTCGGCCAATTCGGCTTCATTGAGCGTCAAGGCTGGGTCCCAGGCTCAAGTTTCTGGGCCGACCATCGTTCCCAGGGACTTATCCGCGCTGCGCATTGAGCCCGGAGACTTGTTGAGCGTGAGTGTCTTCGACACGCCCGAGTTCACCAATTCGTACCGCGTGGACCCCGCGGGAGACTTGACGATTCCTCTGTGCGGCAAGGTGAACGTTCGAGGGTTGACTCTGCCAGAGGCGGCAAAGCGTCTTGAGGCTGCTCTCAAGGACGGCCAGATATTGACCCAGCCGCAAGTGAATGTAGACGTGCAGCAGTATGCTGGCCAATACGTGACTGTAACAGGAGAAGTCGGAAGCCCAGGGCGGGTGGCGCTTATCGCCCCCACAAGTCTTGGCGAAATTCTTGCCGAAGCGGGTGGCGAAACTCCATTAGCGGGCGCACACATCAAAATCCGGCGCGGCGCTGATGACGCTGCTCCAGAGGAAGAAGTTCCTTATTCGCGGAGTAAGAGCACGCCGGAGACTGCATCTATCCTCGTGCGGCCAGGCGACTCGGTCTTCATTCCGCGCGCCGGCATCGTCTATGTTCTGGGCGCGGTGAACAGGCCTGGCGGCTACCTGATGCAGGAAGATGGGAAGCTGAATGTTGCCCAGGCCCTGGCGTTAAGCGGAGGAACTGTTTTGCAGGCTAATACAGGCGGCTTGCGCGTGATTCGCCGCAATCCGGACGGAACTGTGTTGGATTTCCCCCTTTCCTATAAAGGCATCGCAAAGGGAACACAGACGCCACTTATACTCCAGGCGCAGGACATCGTTTATGTACCAATGAGCAAGATTAAGGCTACGTTTTCCAGCGCATCAGGGATCATCTCGGCAGCCGCCTCGACAGCCATCATTGATCGTTAACCTGAGCGCAATGATTTTGTAAGTTAGCAAATCAACATGGCTTGCTCACTCATACGGCGAATCCCTGCGTAGAGTGCCACGAATCCCAGCGTTTTGGATGTTTCGCAGAATCTCATTGGCGCAACCAATGCCTGGTTCCAAGAGCTGGATAATGCTATAGCAGAGTTAGGAAGAGAATGTGAGATATCTATCAAGAGAAACTGGCCTGAGCGTTTCCGACCTCCGGGTCGCCGCGGTGTTGATCTTCGTGATTTTAAATCTCGCGGTGTTTTTCGTGCGCTTCGTCAGTGTTTGGCGTTATGGCGCACTGTTTCCCTTCGACAGTCACCTGGCGATCTATCCTGTATGGAAAGCGGTCCACCACCTTTCAGTCTATGAGTGGCCGCTCTCTTATCCGTTTTCTCTTTCCTTGTATAATTATCTATTCTATGAAACCTACGCCTTCTTCCTAAGGCAGGTTGGCGTGGCAGGGGCCGGCATCATGATGTGGGGCCGCTTTCTTACGCCGGTCTTCCCGGTCATCGGCGCTATAGCCCAATGGAAACTTGTACAGTATCATCTCAACCTGCGCGGCGCCCGCAGTGTTCTCTCGCTTTTCTTTGCGGTCGGCCTCTGGTTCTGCACTTCAATCGTCCGCCATTGGGCGCTCTGCATACGGCCTGACATGGGCGCCGTCGCTTTGGTTATGGTCGCGTTTTACTTGGTCGTGCGCCAGCCACGGTACGGCTTCGCGTATGCAGGCGTATTGTTCTATCTTGCCTGGTCGTTCAAACAGACCGTGGTTCTGGCGTTCGTTGGTGTCTGTTTGTTCCTCCTGTTGCAGAAGCGGTGGCGCGATCTGACGGCGCTGACCGCTGTCTTTGCGGCATTGGTAACAGCAACGCTTCTCCTTGGAACTCCCGCGTACCGATTCGATATCCTCGTCGCTCCGGGGCTTGTCAGGGAATTCAGTTTGATGTGGGCCGCGCAGATGGCGCCAAAGTCCGTGATTTCGAACGCCTATTGGATTCTTGCTCCCGTCGCGCTGCTGATCGCCGTCACTGGACGTCGGGTAGATAGCACTGTTCGTCTACTCACCATTGTCCTTGTCGTTGCGTTAGCCGGCGGATTGGCAGGGATGACAAAAGTCGGCGCCTGGGATAACTATCTTCTTGAAGCATTCGTCGCGGGCTCCACTCTGCTCCAGATAGCCATATTCGCCGCACCAGGACCGTTCGTCAGCGCACTGGTTATGTATGGATGCATCATTCCGTCAATACAGCTCGCTACCGCGCCAAGCGGACCCCACTTACACCGCTTCGGTACGGTGGGAATCGCCACCCCGGACGAATACGCGGATGCCGTGGCGCTGCGTGACCGCCTGGCGGCAATGAAAAAACCCATCTTCAGCACTGACCCGATGTTTTCTCTCCCTTGGATCTCGAACGACAATCACGCCCCTGCATTGCTCATCGATTACCCTTTCCACGATGCCACGCGGGCTCGTTGTCAAAATGGATGCGTCGAAGGCATGTTGCAAAGAGGAGAAATCCCGACCGTGGTGCTGGCTAGTTCGGGCGACATTTTCCAAAGCAGCTTGAGTCCGAGATACATAAAGGTCGGCGAGGCTCGCGAATCAGACAAAATGTGGAGTATTTACGTGCTCAACCCTCAAGCACAAAATTCCGATGCGTCGGTAAGAAAATAGGTGATCCTAAACGGATCAGAGAGTGCCGAACAATCATTCATGAAAAGCCCCGAAGTCACCATCATTGTGCCGATCTATAACGGGTCGGCCTATCTCTTGGAAACGCTCAATTCCCTATTGTCTCAGACTTTCAGAAATTTTGAGTTACTGGCGATCGATGATGGAAGCATGGACGCATCAGGCGATGTTGTTCGCACCTTAAAGGACGAGCGGGTGCGCTTGATTCAAACGAAAAATAGCGGACTTTGCGAGACATTGAATCTGGGAATCGCCGAGGCCAAAGCGCTCTATATAGCCCGCTGTGATCAAGATGATATAAACCTTCCCGAGCGCCTTGCACGGCAACTGCAAGTGATGGAAGATAACCCGGAAGCGGTCGCGCTTTTCACCTACAACACTAAATTCGGGAGCAAACGTCGCTGGTCGAATGCGGATAAGTTTATTATGGCAGCAGGCGAACTGAAAGAGTATGAACCGATGAAAGACGGTTGCCTGTTAGGTTCAACTATGTTTGCGCGAACTGCGGCGTTGCGCTCCATCGGTGGCTTCCGACAATCTTACTACCCCGCTGATGACCTGGATCTGGAATGTCGATTGTCGCAAGTAGGCAAGGTTCTGATTCTGCGCGAACCATTGGTCGCCTACCGCTTTCAAACAGACGCAAATACATACCGGGTCTTTGCGGACATGCGCGAAAAATCGCATTGGACAAAGGACTCCTACCAGCGGCGATTGCAAGGCCTACGGGAACTGACCCTTGAACAGTTCCGCCTTATTCAGGTAACGGATCTTTGGTCGCGAATAGGCCGGCATTGCCGGGATACGTCTAAGCTGCATATGCGCATCGCAGGCCAAAGATTTCTGGATGGCCGCTATCTCGCAGCCTCTGGCCACCTCGTTCGAGCGGTCTTGGCCGATCCTTCAGACATCACCGGACGCCTTAAACGATACTTCAGTCACTCATGATCACGGGATTTTAATTACCCGTTAGAGGCGCAATGAGAACTAGCGAGCAGCAAATACGCAAACATAAGTTCGCCGGGGAGGATATGCAAGAAACGCCGTCGCAGCCTCCAGTTATGCCGTTGAGCGAGTTCCTTCCAGCACTGTTTCGGGCGCTAGACGGAGAAGGAGTGCACTTCTGCGTTTTAAGAAACTATGAGGGGTTTCCTGCCTACAATGCTGGTCGGGATGTGGATTTCCTGATCCGCGCGTCCGATCTGCCGCTTATAATCCGCACTCTTAGATCGATTCGAGGCATTCGAATCGTCGGCTATTCCGAGCGCAGCTATGTGGCAAGTGTCTTTCTGGAAGGCATTTCCTCGACTCCGAAATCCCGTGCACTACAAGTCGATTTCGACTTGAGTTTGACCTGGAAAGGACTAGTATATCTGCCTGGAGAGGCTGTGCTGCAAGCGGCGATCCCGCGCCCCGCGGGCAACTCGACTTTCTTTGTACCATCGCCGGTCCATGAAGCAATCACCTCCTTGTTGACCAGTTTGATCATTGGTGGATCGCTGAAAGAGAAGTACTTCCCCCAGGTACAACGAACGTTCGCAAGCAAGAGGTACGGAGTAATCGCCGCCCTATCGCCGCAATTTGGAGCGAAGACCGCAACTCGACTGGCGGACGCAGTGATTGGCGGGGACCGCGAGAAGGTGCATGGCTGTGTTAGAGCGCTCCGTACTTCGCTGGTTCTGCACAATCTGGTGCGTAGCCCGTTCCGTAGCGCGTTGGCCGTTGTCCGGCACTATGCAAGTGAAATCGCAATACGCTATTCCCCGAAAACTCTCGAAACCGTGTGCATATTGAGCCCGGGCAATTGCGACGAGACAACAATCATCGAAGCCTTGATGCCGATCCTGCAATTTTCTGCGGTGACAGTGGAAAAGCGCTACTTCTGGCCACAATTGTCTCTCTGGCGCGATCCATCGGAAAGAAATGCGTATGCAGATCGCGAAGCCGGTACCAGAGAGAGTCTATTAGTTTCAATGGCGAAGATTGTCCGGTGGATGCTGGGAGAGTGGATAAGCCAACTACAGAAAAACCTTACGCTTCGTGTTGTCGAGGGCCATTCCTATGATTTGATAATCGGCGAGGAATGGCTCTGCTACGGAATACCAAAATGGTTTGCGCGGCTCGTCGGAAGATTGCTTCCCACACCTGATCTTTGGATATTGCTGGACCAGGCAGCGGAAGGGGTGCAATCAAGGAACCATGAAGTTCTTTCTGCGCAAACACTTAGGCAACTCGAAGCCTGCCGCTCCTTTGTGAAGACGAGAAATAGATATGTCATTCTGGGCGTAGGAAAGCCAGCGGCCAGCGTTACAGAGGATGCCTATTCTGCCATCATCGATATGCTTGTGCAGCGCACAGATAGGCGGCTCAAGAACCGGTTCTAAGTTTGTTCTATTTCCGCCTTGAAGCGAGGCTCTGCATAATTAGGTGATTGAAACTTCGGTGCCTGATGCAGTTTAGCGGAGAGAGCGCCGCCACGCTTTCAAGCAGAATGGTTGAACGAGCGGCGAAACATTGCGATCGAAGGAAGGCCTTAAACTGAAGATAGTCATTTTGGGTCCAGATGGAGCCGGTAAGAGCTCTGTAATTCGGGGGTTAATGCAAAACCTGAGCCAAGGTGGACGTGTCGCAAAGATGCGTTATCTGAAGCCGCAAATCGTCATGGTGCGACGAGGCGATCAGGTAACTATTAATCCCGACCCTCACGGCAAGTCGCCTAGGTCGGAGCTGACTTCGGTTGCAAAGATATTTGTCTGGCTAATCGAAGAGTGGTGGGCGCATCTTTTCCGGGATAAGAGAGGGGCCGTCCTCATTTGTGATCGCTACTATCATGACCTTCTGATTGACCCGATACGATATCGTTACGGAGGACCTCTATGGATAGCCAAATTGGTCGGAAGGCTCATGCCTGAGCCAGGACTATGGGCGCTATTGGATGCTCCTGCAGATGTGTTGCAGGCGCGCAAACAGGAGGTTGCTCGTGAAGAATCCGAGCGGCAACGCCAGGCATATTTGACATTTGTTAGCAAACGACACAAGTATGTGATCGTAGACGCTGCGCAGTCACTGGATCACGTAGTTATAGAAGTGGAGCATGCTATTAGAACGACCCTGACAAACAAAGAAGACAGTCGCGGATGAGACTGGCAGCTCTGCCGGCAGAAGCCCGGATTCAGGCAGAATGGCTCTAGCTACAGCACAAAGCTCAAGAGCTTTGCCCTGTCGTGGTGTATTTTAGCAGGTCCCTGATTAGCATTAACTCTGGCCTTTCGGTCACTTCGAAAGAGTAAATCTCCAATGAAGATTCTTCTCTCCGCCTATGCATGTGAGCCATGGAAAGGCTCAGAACCCGGTGTGGGTTGGCATTGGGCGCTTGAACTCGCTCGCCAAGGGCATGAAGTCACGGTACTCACGAGAGCGAACAACCGTGAACCTATTGAAGTTGCGCTGAAGAGTCACGTACCTAAGGGCCTTCAATTCTTCTACTATGACTTGCCCCGATGGGCCATGTGGTGGAAAAAGGGTGCGCGTGGCGTCCATCTCTATTATCAGCTCTGGCAAATCGGGTCGTATCTGAAGATCCGCCGCGTTTTTGATACAAATAGTTTTGACGTAGTACACCACCTCACATTCGGCGGAATTCGCCAGGCGTCCTTCCTGGGACGCATTGGGATTCCGTTAATCGTCGGCCCACTGGGTGGAGGCGACTATGCTCCCGCCAAACTTATGAAGACGTTTCCTGTCAGTGGCCGTTTGAGCGAGGCGGTCCGGTATATCTGGAATAAGTTATCACGTCTGGACCCTACCTTTCGTCAGATGTTACGCAGAGCGGATGTAATCTATTGCAAGACATTACAAACAAAGCATGCCTTGCCTAGTCGCTATCAGGCTAAGTGCATTATTGCTTTGGAGATCGGAGTCGATGCATCCTGGATCGCTAAGAATATTCTTGTTCCTCTCACGCCAGACTTTTTGAGTGTAGGCCGGCTATTGTACTTGAAGGGCACCCATCTGACACTGGATGCCTTCGCCGGCGTACTGAACCAGAGGAAGGATGCTACGCTTACTATCGTAGGGGCGGGTCCCGCGGAACAATGGCTGAAGGCGCGCGCAGAAAGGCTTGGTATAGCGCATGCCGTAACGTGGCGTGGGTGGATGTCACAGGACGAGTTGCGCAAGGTATATCATGAATCGCTAGCGCTGATTTTTCCGACCCTGCGCGATTCGAGCGGCAATGTTGCGCTAGAAGCTTTTTCGGCAGGCACACCTGTAATTTGCTTAGATTTGGGTGGCCCCGCTGCACTTGTTCCTGCGAGCGCTGGATTCAGGATTGACAGCGCAAAAGCAGACGTTAAGTCGGTCGTTGCGGATCTTACCAAAGCAATGCTCACTTTGTCGAATAATCATGATTGCGCAGTTCAGATGTCGGAGCATGCCTTGCAATATGCGAAAAAAAAGGACTGGGTGTCTGCCGTGAATGGGGTTTACCAACCTATTCTGGAACAGTTTTCAACTACAGCGTTGAAAGTTTCGGAGACTAGAATTCCAAGCCGCCAAACGCCCGAAGGCTGCGATTACCGGAAGAAGAGAAAGTAGCCACATGAAACAATCTGCGTGGTTCAGAGATAGTTATAGACACGAGGTGCTTGGAGCACAGCATACCGGTTATCTTTCTCGCTTGAAATTCCTTACGCGGTATCCTATTTTTCTTCTAGGGTTTGGCCCGCCGATATTTAGATCTCAGGCGATTGATGCAACCAGCGGAGTGATTGATTACTGGAGCTTTCTTCAAGTGGGATGGCTTTCGCTGATTGCCTTTCGAGCGATCAACCGCCTTGTTTCTGCACAGCCGATCCTTATTCCAAAGCAGATAAGGTCTATTCTTTGGTTAGCTTTTTCCCTTGGGCTATTATTCCTGGCGTCTGCTGCATACTCTCCCAGCCACGTAGTATCCGCAGCATACTCTGTATTATATTTTCTAACCCTGATATGTGTCACAGAGTTCATTGTTGACGTCTACCGGAAGCCACCGAATTGGGTGGAATGTCTATTTCAGCTAAGGCACGTCACTTTGTTTCTCCTCGCCTTAGTCGTTTTACTTATCCCCATCCATCCGCAGAGCGTCATGACAGTTACGACAGTGGCCGGAGTGCGCCTTACGGGGGGCACTGTTACTTCTGCGCCTCTGATTTGCCCCATCATCGCCATTATCTCGGCATACAGCTTTCTCCATTCCTTGGAGTCCAGAGGTAGTGCCTTTTTATTCTTTCTGGTCGGTTTGGGAGGCACGCTCGCGACATGGGCGAGGGGGAGTGAGATTGCGCTGTTCATCTGTCTCTCGTTGGTCGTTATGGCATGGGCGAGGACAAACCAGCGTACCGCGTCCGCGGTTATTTCAGGTGCTATGGCTTTTATGGCACTTGCCGTCCTGGCTGCCGGAGCTATCGGGGGAGGACGTATTTGGAACACCTTTAATAAGGGTCAAAGCGTCGCAGGCATAGAAAGCGCCAGTGGGAGAACCGAAATCTGGGCATTTGTGGTCAAGTCCTGCCTGGCCCACCCGCAAGGAATGGGCTACGTGGCTGGCTTCCGGATTGTGTTTAGACAATATTTTTCTCTGAAATCCGGCCAGACGCTTAGTCAGCTTGGGTCAGCCCATAACACATTTGTTGATGTACTGGCTGGCGCCGGCTGGCTGGCTCTAGGGATCTATCTGATCATGATGGTAAAGATAGTTAAGCTGGCATGGCGTTTCGCAAAAAGGCAAAGCGGTTTGGCTTCGACGCTTGACCGATCATCTCTTCATGGGATTCGATGCTCGCTGGTTTTACTCGTCTTTTGTTTTACGTACGGGATGGGGGCTACAGAATTGTCCGCTCCTTTGAGGGCTGGCTTCTATATTCTGTACATTATCATCGCAATCGTTCTCGGAGCGTCTGCAAATATGCTCACAGCCTCCCGCGCCAATAACTTACCTGCGCCAAGAGATATTTCGGTAAGCAGGGGAATAGAGTTGTGATGCTGGGCTGGGGCAGCCCGCATGGGGGCGACCCGGGGAGCGGGCACGCTATGGAAGAAAGAGCAGTGCAGTTGGACGGCGACAAGAAGGAGCTAGGTAGTGCAACAACGAACCGTACCCGCTTTCAACGGGCTCTGAGAGATTGCGTTCGCGAAGAGGGAATCAATCTCCAGTGCAACGTGCTAATTGTCGGCGGGAGCTACGAGGACGCTGATATCTTGCGCAAAGTTGGCTTTCGGCACATGACGCTGACCAATCTTCAAAACTTGGCCGGTTTTGAGCTGCCGCACATGGAGGGGGTTAAACTGGCCGCGTTGAATGCGGACGCTGAAGACATGCCTATCCCAGATGAGTCCTATGATTTGGTGCTGGCACACGAGATGCTGCACCACTGTAGCTCGCCGCACAAAGCCTTGCTCGAGATGCTTCGGGTCAGCCGCAGGCACGTTATTATTCTCGAGCCCAACGACTCACTCTTGATGCGCGCCTTTGTGAAGTTGCGCTTTTCGTTCCCTTATGAACTGCCCGCTGTCGTTTTTCATAATTTCCGGGCGGGCGGTGTTCGCAATACTTGTGTCCCTAACTATATCTATCGATGGAGCGCGCGGGATATGTATCAGACAACCGCGTCTTATATTCCTGCAACGGAGTTTGGTCTATATGTCCGCCGGTACTGGGATTTTAATGTAGATAAGGACGAGCTCGCATTACGAAGCCAGACACGAATCGGCAGCTTCACAAAGATACTCGGCCCCGGTTTGTTTCTTGCTTGCTTGCACGGTTTTCAAGCCATCGCGAACTTCTTGCCTTGGCTGGGCGGGCAAGGGAATAAGTTTTTCGGCTGTGTTACCAAGAGCGATAACCTGAAGCCGTGGCTTGCGCGAGACAGCGGCCGCCTGGCTTTTAATCGGCACTATGGGAAGCACTGATGATTCCGTATTAGTGAAAGCCGAAAATGATCTGTGAGCACAAATGAGACCGCTTCATATTCTTGTAGTAGGCCAAACGCCGCCACCTTATGGCGGGCAAGCTGTGATGATACAGCTTCTTCTCGACGGCGCCTATCAGGACATCGAATTAGTTCATCTCCGGATGGGATTTTCAAAAGAGCTGAAGTCCACTGGTAAGCTTAAGGCGGCGAAGTTTTGGGAACTATTGCGAGTTATAGTGGCGATTTACTGGATCAAACTTAGGATGCAGCCGAAAGTCCTTTACTACCCGCCAGCCGGGCCGAGCTTAGCGCCGGCGATACGAGACATCGTAATTCTTGGCTCGACACGATGGCTCTTTGACGCGACAGTATTTCACTTTCACGCGGGTGGAATTGCAGAGTATTCTCTGAAAATGAATCCTGTGTTGCGACGGCTCTTCCGGTTTGCTTTCGCAAAGCCGGAACTGGTCATTCGAACGGCAGGCCTCGCCGCGCAGGACGGCAAGGGCCTGTGTTGCAAGAAGGAAATCATAGTTGCAAATGGCATACCCGATTCTGCCGGAGATGGTATTCAAAGAATGTCCGTTAGTGGGGCGCCGATTAGAATTCTGTTTGTCGCGTTGCTCAGAGAAGACAAGGGCATTTTTGTTGCTATCAATGCCGTGCAACAGTTGCTGCTGGCGGGAATGAATGTGGAACTAACATGTATTGGGGAGTGGTACTCGCCAGATGTTCAGGCGCGCGCTGAGTCTATGATTGAGACGAGATTCAGGCCACGGTTCAAGTTCCCAGGCGTGCAGATTGGATACGGGAAGTGGGAATACTACCGAAACGCAGACATCTTCCTTTTTCCGAGCTTTTTTCATTCCGAGACTTTCGGCCTTGTTCTTGTTGAAGCTATGTGCTTCAGCCTTTCCGTCGTGGCGACCCGGTGGAGTGGGATACCTGAGGTTGTTGAGGAAGGAAGCTGCGCGATCCTTTGCGAGCCGCGCGATGTCGAGGGCTGCCGGGACGCTCTGGCTCAATTAGTCAGCGATCCTTCTCTCCGCGAAAGAATGGGCCGTAAGGCAAGAGAGAGATATTTACGGTATTTCACGATCGACGTGCATCGCAAGGCCATGGAGATCGCGTTATCTCAATTGAGAGGATGAGTGGGAAAAGAGTGCGAGTATTAGTAACCGGAGGAAGCGGTTTCATCGGGACGCGCGTGGTTGAGGAGATACTAGGCGCCTTCCCGAATATCGACGTGCTCAACATCGACAGCGAGAAACCAAAACTGGCCAGGCATTTGCCGTATTGGCACAAAGGCGATCTTCTGGATACGTCGACGTTCATGGGCGCCGTCAAGGAGTTTCGTCCGACTCATGCGATCCACATGGCCGCCCGTACAGATGGCGACGGGCGCACTCTGGATGACTACCGAATCAACATAGAGAGCAGCGCAAATTTTATTGAAGCAATCAAGGCCGCAGGAAGCGTAGAGCGGACAATTTATTACTCGACTCAGTACGTAGTGCGGGCAGGCCCACTGGCGCAGAGTGACCGGGAATATCGTCCGGTGAATCTATATGGAGAAAGCAAGAGCATGATGGAGGAAATGGTTCGCCAGGATGCAAACCTTCCGGGCATTTGGACCATTGTGCGGCCAACGAATATATGGGGCCCATGGCATCCCCGCTACCCGCAAGAGTTTTGGCTGGTTGTAAAGAAGGGGCAGTACGTTCATCCTGGAGGCGCGGCAGTGGTGCGCGCGTATGGGTATGTTGGCAACGTGGCCGAATATACCGTGAAGATTCTCGCGGCGCCGGCCGATGCGGTTTCTGGAAAGACGTTTTACTTGGGGGATTCTCCCGCGGACATCAAGCTATGGGCTTCCGCGTTTACTGTGGCCCTCACGGGCCGCCCTCTCCGCGTTGCCCCTCGGCCCGTCCTGCGAGGAATTGCGCTCATAGGGGATATTGTCAGGCTTACTGGACGGCCGTTTCCATTGTTCACGAGCCGTTACCGAAGCATGACGCAAAGCTATCTTGTCGATATGACCCCGACCGTTACGCTCTTGGGAAGCGCGAAGTATTCGCTGGAAGATGGGGTCAAGGAAACAGTTGAATGGCTTAAGTCGCTCGGCGGAATCTGGATAAGTTAAACCGGCTTTCAAATGGGCGCACAGCCCTTAAGGCGCGTTCATGATTTACCGCCCGAGCTGAGAGCGCCAAACCAGGGCGTGGAGGCGAGTTCGCCGGTGACGGCCGCGAGTTGGCGTAATGTATAGGCGGTGTACTGGGAACCCCGCTGTTTACAGTGCGATTCGAGCTGATCGAGCAGAAACGCGACGGCAAGCCGCGGTAATAATTCTGCATCGAGGTCCATGCGGCGGAAGTATTCCGCACAGATAGACCTTGCACGAATGGCCGCATAGCCTCCGGCCTTTTCGCCAAAATGGCGGTCGTCGTTGAATTGAAAATGCAGCAGATCGTATGCGGGCAGGCCGGCAAAATCAGCCCACTCCCAATCAACGAGGACATAACCCACCTTCGTATTTTTGCGCATGTTCCAGGGCGTAAAGTCCCCATGCACTAACATCGTTGGCACGGAGATATCGAGAGCGAGGCAGTCTAGAGAGCGATCGAGGATATCGGGCGCCATGTTATCCAACTGAGCCTTGAAAGGGCCGAGACGCCGAGCCATTTCGTCAGCAAGCTGCGCCAGATTTTTTGACCCGCCGCTGCGAGGCAGGCGACAAAGAATTTCCATGAATTCAGGCCGAAATCTACGGCCCGGCATTGCACCATGCACAAATTCCTGTGCGGCTGCCCGCATTTCGGAGTGAACCGATAGAAGCTTGGGCGCCCAACAGTATTGCTCCAGCTTGCGGAGCATCTCAGCTTCATGAAGGACGCTTATTCCGCCTCCAACTGTCAGCCCGACTTTGAGAACCGCTGCAATGCGATGCGCGTCATCGAGCAAGAAGACGACTAATTTCCTGTCGGGAGATGGATTGCCGACCAGAATGACCATATCCCCGGTCTGGGATCGAATGCCGCACCTTTCGAACCATTGTTGCGCGCATGACCGGGAGACGGCCACGCTCGATACAGAGTGAGCAAGCTGCAATGCGCCGGTGCGTGCGGCCATGCGTATGGCGAACCATTTGAACCGGCTGGAAATCGTGTAAGGCCGCCACGTGCTCAATGCGAAGGCGGAAGCGCGCGGCCGCGCCGGAATCAGCCAACGTGGACCCCAGTTGCCGGGAATCACGAGATAAGGTTCCGAATCCACGGCGGCGTCGCCGCCATTGATTCCCAGAGCATTCAATATCCCCGCAATGCTGAGCGTCTCAGAAGAAGGAGAGAATTCTATCGCCATATCCACTCA
>Ga0255351_1000789_pt1 | contig 13730 bp, 7 predicted proteins | sample HBST25r2metaG_FD_186024 | JGI IMG/M metagenome (GOLD analysis project Ga0255351, IMG submission 186024) | Peat soil microbial communities from Stordalen Mire, Sweden - H.B.S.T-25.r2 | ecosystem: Environmental > Terrestrial > Soil > Wetlands > Peat | place: Sweden: Norrbotten County, Stordalen... | reverse complement strand
TAGGCGCAGGCAAGGTCTTATCGTGGGCGGAAATGCTCTCGGCAAATCGCGACGACGCACAGGTTCTGTTGCGCTACGGGGCCAGCAATGGCTGGCTCGACGGACAACCGGCTCTCATCACGCGAACCGTGGGCAGCGGCAGCATTACCTATGTTGGAGCCTGGCTCTCGCCGGCATTGATGGACCGTCTTGCGGCCTATATCCTGCAACGCGCGCGGATTTCTCCCATCCTGGCCGGCGTTCCGGCGGGAGTGGAGGTATGCGAGCGCAGCGGGGACGATAAACGTGTCCTCATTCTGATTAATCACACTCATCGAATCGAGACAGTGCGAGTTCCATCCGGCTCGCAGTCTATCATCCATCAGGCTTTGCGCCCGAAAACATCGATGAATTCGTCTGTACGCCTCACACCTTACGGCGTAGAGGTCTTTTCGATTCCGATGCAGAAATAGCAACTTTCATCCAGGAGCCACCTTAGTGAAATACTGGTCATTAGATTTTTGGTCCAAGGTTTTGGGTTATGCCTTCATCCTTCTGATATCCGTCACGTTTCTTGCTACTGGGCGCCTAGCAGCGCAGGGCGCAGCACACACCGAGAGCGCAAATCCTGCCCTGAGTCTCTCACCGCAAGAGAAGGCGGATATAGCGGCGGACGTGCAGCGCCATAACGGCGACTCGCCAGCAAATGCAGGTCCGCAGGCCAACGATCTTTCGCCTTCACTCGATCCCGCGGACGTAATGAGGGCGATGCGGTTGGTGGCCAACTGGCAGTTGGATAGATCGCGGCAGTTCTTCAATCTGGAGTGGCCACACTGCGCACTCTATACCGGCTTCATTACGGCGTCGGATGCGTTGCACGATCCGAAATATCGCGCTGCCGTTTACCTGGCGGCAAGGGACAAGTTCAAGTTCACGACTGGCGACCGCAAGTTAAACGCCGACGATCAGTGCATGGCGCAGATCTACCTTGACCTGTACCTCCACAGGCCGGAGCCAATGGAGATCACTGCCGTCAAGGCGCAATTCGACACCGTCATGCAAGTGCCGGACAATCCCACGCAGATTCCCTGGTGGTGGTGCGACGCCCTCTTCATGGCGCCTCCTGCATGGGTGCGGCTGACGAAAGCCACGGGTGATCGCCGTTATCTGGACTACATGGACCGAGAGTGGCATGAAACCACAGAACTGTTGTGGGATCCGCAGGAACATTTCTATTTCAGAGACGCGACCTATTTCCAGAAGCGCGAAAAGAACGGCCGGAAGATTTTCTGGTCACGGGGCGAAGGCTGGGTGATGGCCGGAACGGCACGGGTGCTCGATGTGATGCCGGAAGACTATCCAGGCCGTAACTATTACGTTCAGCACTTTCAGCAGATGGCTGCGGCACTTTTGCCTATTCAACAGCCCGACGGGCTCTGGAGGTCCGGACTGCTCGACCCCGATGCATATCCTCTGCCGGAGAACTCCGGATCGGCATTCTTCACCTATGCATTGGCATGGGGCATTAACCATCATTTGCTGGAGGAGAAGATCTATCGCCCCGTCGTCGCAAAGGCATGGGCAGGTCTTATCTCGCACATATATCAGGACGGACGATTGGGTTCCATGCAGCAGGTGGGAGCTGACCCGGCCCACTTTACCCTAACGTCCAGCTACATCTATGGGGTTGGCGGATTCCTCCTTGCAGGATCCGAGATCGAAAAGCTTCCGCCAGTCCAATAGTGCGTCGTGCGATCTGCTAATCAGCAAGAGCCAGAAGGCGGTTGTAATGTGTAAATCAACGGAGGTACGCCATACTGTTGTGTCATGTCTGCTCGCAGTCCTGTTGATTGCGGGCAGTTCGTATTGTTCGGAAGCGCAATTAGGACAGGCCCAGACTACATCCGCCCCAACGGCACGATCAAGATCAACGATTCTTGAAACAAGCCCAAGGGCGGTGTCCTGGGAATATCGACAGGTACAACGGCATTTGGCTGAGGGATGGAACACCTGGGATGTCAACAGCGTCCTTACCCAGGTATTGCTGCCGGAAGGCCTCGCGATTCACATTGGTCTTAAACACAATTCAGCAAGGTCCGGAGACACATTTCTCCCGAGCGCTCTTATCGGTCGATTGACACCGGATGCGGAACAGGTAACGCCAGGACCGCACTCATGGAATGGAAGTTACACGGACATTCAGATCTCGTGGGCGGGACATGACTGGCGCGTCCAAAGCGCTCGGGATGGAAAGGAACTTGTCCTTCTCGCAAATCCATTACCATCGAGGTCGATCTCCGCATTGCCGCCAACCATAGTCTTCTCCGTCAACTTTCTTTGGAACCGGCCTGGTATGACTATCAAGCGCCCCGATTACATCGAAACGCGTGGAGCATCCGGTGAAGTGCTAGTCTACTGCACCTGCACAAGGGCTATAGGAGGAGGTAGGGTTGAAAAGTCCAAACCTGCGGATGACGACGAAGACGTCAATATCCCTATCGGCGGCCCCTATTTTTCAGCGGACTTCACAAAACCGGTCGGTGTGAGCACAGGCAAGCGTCGTAGCCTCACGAATATCGAGTCAATCGTTGCGCGCCAACGCGAGGCATACGAGCGATCGGTCACGGAATCTGGCAAGAACGGTCCGACTGTCGATGCTATTGAAACGACTCTGGGCTGGGACACGATCTTCGAGCCGGAAGGGCGCCGAGTCATCTCGCCTGTCAGCAGGATCTGGAGTGTTGACCGTGGAGGTTACGTTCTCTTCGATTGGGATAGTTTCTTTGCATCCACAATGGCGGCTATCGGAGATCGCGACCTGGCTTATGCAAATGCGATTGAAACGTTGCGGGGGGCGACCCCACAGGGCTTTGTGCCTAACTATTCAAGATCCGGTGGTTGGAAGACCTTTGACCGCTCGGAACCGCCTGTGGGTTCAATCACGGTCTTCTCCATGTATCAACAGTTTCATGATCGCTGGTTTCTCGAAGAAACCTTTCGGCCCTTGCTCGATTGGAACCTTTGGTGGGCGCAACATCGTGACATCCAGGGATACCTGACGTGGGGAAGTGACGGCAACACCGAGCCCGTGAATCTTGATGATGCAAATCGAGGCACACGCCTGGGCGCCATCCTGGAGTCTGGACTGGATAACAGTCCGATTTACGACGACGTTGCATATAGCTCGCAGTCGCACTTGCTCGACTTTGCGGATGTAGGACTGATGAGCATGTATATCGCGGATTGCGACGCGCTGGCAACAATAGCCGACATTTTGAATAAGCAGACGGAAGCTAAGTCACTGCGCGAGCGCAGTTCACGGTACCGGAACAAATTGCAATCATTATGGGATGAGCGGACCGGTATGTTTCTCAACAAAAATCTGCATACAGGCCAATGTAGTGTGAGGCTTTCACCGACCAACTTTTATCCATTGCTTGCCCGGGTCGCTACGCCGGCCCAAGCTGAACGCATGATTAAAGAGCATCTACTAAATTCAAAGGAATTCTGGGGCAAATGGGTAATACCTTCAATCGCGATCGATGACCCAGCCTTCCCCGATCAGGACTACTGGCGAGGTCGGATCTGGGGCCCCATGAACTACCTCGTCTACTTGGGCCTTTGTAACTATGACTACCCAGCCGTGCGCCGGGAATTTGCCGAGAAGTCTTTTGACCTTTTCCTCAATGAGTGGAGCAATAAGGGGCATGTACATGAAAACTACAACGCCATCACAGGCTCCGGAGATGACGTAGACAGAAGCGATCGCTTTTACCACTGGGGTGCACTGCTTGGGTACGTTGAGTATATGGAGCAAGCGGAAGCGAGCAGTTCCTCCGAATCCGCCAGATAGGGTGTATAGGCAGTCAGCGAATTAAGAGCAATGAAGGACGCTCGGGATTCTGCATTTCTTCTCTCCTATCGCCACGATCGGGCCACGTATCAGAGTGTTGCTGCCTTTTCCGCACAGCGGGTGGTGGATGCGATTGAAGCGTGCGAACTGCGGCGGGAACAGACGGCGCGCTTGCATTGGGCGCAGTCGGAATTGGTGGCGCGCATGTCTTCGGCGCGCCGGCGAAGGGGCGGAGAGCAGAGCGGGGGCAGATGTGAACCTGTCTCTTGAAGGGATTTCGTAGTAGGGGAAGTTTACCGGTAGTGAAGACACTTCGACGCTGAACCGGTCAACAGGCATTCCACGCACAATCGGATTGCCGCGAAAAGATTCTAAGTTGCTGCATTACGGGAAGAAGGATTATGGGCGCTCATGCGTAGACGAATTGTGCTTTGGTGTTTGACGATGGCGGCGATGCCGAACACGCTTTTTGCGGGAGCGGTTACGCCGCTGCGCGAAGACTGGCAGTTGCAATCTGCCTGCAAGCTGCAGTCCACCGGCGAAGCGATATCCACGGATACGTTTCAGCCGGATGGGTGGCTGAAGACGACAGTGCCCAGCACGGTACTGGCCGCGCAGGTCGCAGCGGGTGTGTTTCCGGATCCGTATTTCGGGATGAATCTGCGGCAGATTCCGGGGACGACGTATCCGATTGGCGCAAATTTTGCGCAGAAGCCGATAGATCCGAACAGCCCGTATCACTGCGGCTGGTGGTATCGGACAGAGTTCACGGCGCCGGCCGCTGCGCATCCGGACGAGCGGCAGTGGCTGCATTTCGGCGGAATTAACTACCGTGGCGAGGTTTGGCTTAATGGGCGAGAGATCGCGGACTCGGCCAGGGTTGCGGGCGCGTACCGCATCTACGATTTTGACGTGACCGACGCGCTGAAGCCGGGAAAGAAAAATGTGCTGGCGGTGGAGACGTTTGCGCCGGCGGAGAAAGACTTGGGCATCAACTGGGTAGATTGGAATCCGTGCCCGCCGGACAAAGACATGGGCTTGTGGGGCGGCGTGGACCTGGTGAGTACGGGCACAGTGACGCTGCGCTCGCCGCTGGCGGTCACGCATTTTACCGACTCGACGCTGGCCATAGCGGAGTTGACCGTTTATGTGGAGCTGTACAACGCGAGTGATCGCGCGGTGAAGGGAGTGGTGGAGGGATCGGCGGCCGGCGTGAAGTTCAAGCAGCCGGTCGAACTTGCCGGCTACGAGAAACGGACGGTGGTGTTCTCGCCGGAGCAGTTTGCCGAGCTCAGCATTCGCAATCCGAAGCCTTGGTGGCCGCGGCAGATGGGTGATCCCCACCTGGAGCGGCTGACGGTAAGTTTCCGCGAGCAGGGCGTAGTGACAGATGAGCAGAGTGAAGAGTTCGGACTCCGCGAGATTACCTCGGAGCTCACTCCGGCCGGGGCTCGGCTATTCCGCGTGAACGGCAAGCCGATTCTGATTCGCGGCGCGGGCTGGTCGCAGGACATGCTGCTGCGCACTGACACGCATCGTCTTCGCGACCAGTTCCGGCTGGTCGAAGACATGAACCTGAACACCATTCGCTTAGAAGGCAAGCTGGAGACGGAAGAATTCTTTCACCTGGCCGATCAAGATGGTGTCCTGGTCATGCTGGGCTGGTGCTGCTGCGACCACTGGGAGCGCTGGAAGGACTGGACTGCGGATGACTTGTCGATTGCCACGCAGTCGCTCCGCTCGCAGATGCTGCGCTTGCGGCATCACGCCAGCCTGCTGGTTTGGTTGAATGGTAGCGACATCGCCCCGCCCACGAATGTGGAGCGCGCGTATCTGGATGTGGAGGCGGAGACGCACTGGCCCAACCCGATTCTTTCGGCTGCGTCGTCGCAGACAACGGCGGGCGGCGGGTTGAATGGCGTGAAGATGACTGGGCCTTACGATTACGTTGCGCCCAGCTACTGGTATGTGGGCAAGCACAACGGTGGCGCATACGGATTCAACACTGAGACCAGCCCCGGACCGGCGATTCCATCGCTAGCGAGCCGGGAGAAGTTCTTGCCCGATCCGCAGGTATGGCCGCCCTCGGCGACGTGGAGCTATCACTTGGGCAGCGGAGCGTTCGCGAATCTGAAGGTGATGGATGCGGCGATGGAGGCTGTGTATGCCAAACCGCAATCGGCGGCCGAATACGAGCGCATTTCTGCGACCATGGAGTACGACTCCGAACGTGCGATGTATGAGGCATACAGCGGAAACAAGTACGTGTCGACCGGCGTGATCCAGTGGATGCTGAACAACGCGTGGCCCTCGATGATCTGGCACTTGTACGACTACTATCTCGAAGCAGGCGCAGGCTACTTCGGAACCAAGAAGGCCTGCGAGCCGGTGCACATTCAGTATTCCTACGACGACCGGTCAATTGTGGTTGTGAACAGCACATACGAACGGGTTGCGGGCCTGCTTGCCAGCGTGCATGTGCACAACGTGGCATGGAAGGAGTTGTACGAGGAAGACGCGGCGGTGGATGCGGGCGTGGACAGTTCGCAAATTGCGTTTACGCTTCCTGAGAGCCTGTACTCGGGCGCAGAGCGAACTTTCTTTATCGACCTGACGCTGACGGACAAGGCAGGCAAGGTGGTAAGCCGGAACTTCTACTGGGTGCCGGGTACTCTGACTATTTTTGATTGGTCGAAGACCGATTACACGCATACGCCGGCGGCGCGGCACGAGGACCTTACTGCCTTGGCGAATCTGCCGGCGGCGAAGCTGGTTGCGCACGCAGAGATGGTGAGGACGGCGCGTGGAAGGGAAGTGCGCGTGGAACTTGAGAATCCCAGCGCGGCGCTGGCTTTCCAGGTGAGCGCAGCGATGCGCACAAAGACAGGCGGACTGATTGCGCCGGTGATCTGGTCGGACAACTGGATTGAGTTGGTGCCGGGCGAGAAGCGCGTGCTGACGGCGCTGCTGCCCGACAGCGGAGCGGACGCGCCGGTGGTGCAAATTGGAAGTTGGAACGCAGGCTCGCAGACGGTTGCGATTGCGGGACAGTGAGAGATATTTCGCGTTGGCAAGGACCCCGATGCGCGGGTTCCGGAGATGACGCAGACAGAAGTGATCCCTTTTACCACTGGGGATCACTGCTTGGATATGTCGAGTATATGGAGCGAGCGTTAGCGATCGATTCTTCCAAATCCATCAAATAGGGTGCAACAGAAATCAGCGACTTGAAAACGAAGAAGGATGCACAACATGCGACCTAAATATTCAGCCGTGGCCTTGTTCTTCCTGGCTAGCGGCTTACATCTGCTTGCACAACAGCGTAATGGCCAGCTAGCGCCTACACCGCCTCTTGGTTGGAATAGTTGGGATTCATACGGCCTGACCATCACAGAGCCACAGTTTAAAGCCAATGTTAACTGGATGAATCGGCACCTAAAGCGGTACGGCTGGCAGTATGCCGTAATCGATGAAGGTTGGTACCTCAAGAATCCAGAGAACCGAGGCAAGCCAGCCTGGCACTACACGATCTCTGACAACGGCCTCTACTTGCCGGCGGACGACCGCTTTCCATCAGCGGCCAAAGATGCCGGGTTCAAGGCGTTGGCAGATTTTGTGCATGCCCAGGGCTTGAAGTTCGGTATCCACATCATTCGTGGCATTCCCCGCGAGGCAGTGGACAAGAATCTGCCGATTGCGGGCTCAGCTTATCATGCCGTGGAGGCCGCGAATCGTTCTGATACATGTACCTGGAATCCAGACAACTATGGCGTAAATGCGAACGATGCAGGGCAAGCGTATTACGACTCGATGGCTAAACTTTATGCCAGCTGGGGTGTGGACTTCATCAAGGTCGATTGCATCTCTTCACCGTACATGGATGAGGAGATCCACATGATGAGCCGGGCGCTGCAACGGTCAGGACGGCCCATAGTGTTGAGTCTCTCACCTGGCCCCACTCCGATCGAGAAGGCAGACGATGTCCGCAAGGACGCGCAAATGTGGCGGATCTCCGGAGACCTTTGGGATAAATGGAGCCACGTCACCGGAGAAAAAGGACCACAGGACCTGCTCGCACAGTTTAACCTTCTATCCATCTGGGCAAAGTACAGCGTGCCTGGTCATTGGCCGGATGCAGACATGCTTCCGATTGGCTATCTAGGACCGAATCCAGGCTGGAATGGTGAACGAAAGAGCAGGTTTACAGACGACGAAGCGCAAACGTTAATAACGCTCTGGTCGATAAGCCGCTCGCCCCTGATGATTGGGAGTAATTTGCCGAGGATGGACAGCTTTACGGAATCGTTACTCACAAACTCCGAGGTCCTGGCTGTCGATCAACGTTCAGAAGGTAATCACCCTGTGCTGACAATGGCCACAACAGTTGTTTGGCTGGCGCATCCGCAATCTGAACGCGGCTACTATCTGGGAATCTTCAACGTTGGAGATTCCCCACAAACTTTCAAAGCATCCTGGGAAGATCTGGGAATTGCAAACGGAAGTTATCAAATCCGGGACCTGTGGACGCACAGCAATCTCGGAGTCGCCGATTCGTTTCGGGTCACGCTCAAGCCACATGCCTCCGCACTGTATCGCCTGACCTCGACTCAATAATGTTGCAGGCAATTCTCAGACGTGCGATACAAGAAAGGCCCGCTTCAGATGCAACTCTCAATCAGCATTGACCAAATCAAGATATTGCAGCTTTGAAACGGTGCGAGTGCAGCGCGAGCTTCTTTCAGCCGTTACAAGACAGGGCGGTTCGCCACTGAATCAGGTGTCCGCTTTGATCCCGAGACAAATAAGGAGAGGAGGCTGACCATTGGAAAGACGAGCGTTCTGCAAGGTGCTGGCAGCAGGCGTAGCCCTTAAAGGCTTAACGGCTGTCTCTGAAGACTGGGACCATGCATCGGCGAATGCAGTGACTCCAGACGGTGGGAAAGAGCAACGCGATGCTCTCGAGTTGCTCTTTCGCGTACTCCCTCCGTCATGGGCGCCGGCAACTGGACGGATCAATGCGGTTGACCGGACGTGGGAGGACTGGCAGCGCCGCACGGGTGAACTCCCCCCAATCTTTTCCACATTTCCCTCGCAACCGTTTCTTCCCGAAGTCTTAGCGGGGGTTCAAAATGTCGAACACTGGGCGGAACGTCGAGAAGAGATTCGAGCGCAGCTCGAGCATTGGCTCACCGGTTGTATGCCACCAGCCCCCACCAACCTCCGCAGTATTGTGACGGCAGAAAAGCGGGAGGGCAATGTCACGATTCGCGATGTTCGCCTTGAGTTTGGGCCTGAACACCGCGGAACTCTGCGACTCCAATTGCTGATACCACCGCATCGCGAACCGCTGCCAGTGTTTTTGACTAACCACAATCGAGAGCGCCCTTGGACTGCAGCGGCCGTTGCACGCGGTTATATGGGAGTCATCTACTTTGCCGCCGACCCAGTGTATGGATTCGACGATGATTCGGATCAATACATCGATCTCTATCCGAAATTCGATTTTGCCTGCATAGCGCGCTGGGCATGGGCGGCGAGCCGGGCTGTGGATTATCTATACACTTTGCAGGAAGTGGACCGTCGCTCTATCGCAATCGCCGGCCACTCCCGCAACGCGAAACAGGCACTGATAGCCGCGGCTTTCGACGAGCGGATTACGGCCGCAGTGTCTTCCAGCGGGAACACAGGCGCAAGCACCCCGTGGCGCTACACGAGTGATCCTTTCGTCACCGAGAGCATTGAGCAGATCACCACAATATTCCCTCATTGGTTTCATCCACGTCTGCGGTTCTTTGCTGGACGAGAAGACAAATTGCCATTTGATCAGAACTCTGTACTGGCGCTGATCGCACCGAGAAGTCTGATGCTAAGCGGCTCCTGCACAGAAGATCAAAGCTGCGATCTCGGCATTGAACACAATTATCGCGCACTCCGCACGGTCTACGAATTCCTGGGGGCGCCGCAAAATATAGGACTTCACCAGCGCGTAGGTGCTCACGCTACCACGGCGGGAGACATCGAAGATTACATAGATTTTCTCGATGTCGTTTTCGCTCGAAGATCCGATGATGCTGCGGAGCCCAAACTAATCTTTGACTACACATTTGAAAATTGGAAGCTGGCATCGGGTGAGACATCGGCGACCAAACCGATGGCCGACGCACTAACTTGGGCAATTGGCCCCGAGCCTCCACAAGTAGAGTTTCCAACCAAGAGGCGCGCGCCCGACGTAATGCCGAGTGCCGGGTGGATGGAACTTCTGTATCGGCGCCCAATTGACAGCAAGCGTATGAAAGCCATCCCTGTCCCATTCGGAGTTGACCTAAAGGCAGATCTTTATCTGCCGTTGAATTTCGATGAAAAGCTGCCCATTGTCATTTGGTTCCATCCGTATTCGTATAGCACCGGCTATTCGCGATATGCAAAGGCGTCCTTTGAAGAACTGGTGCGGCGCGGATATGGGGTCCTCGCGTTCGATCAGATCGGTTTCGGAACGAGAGTGGAACATGCAAAGGACTTTTACCGGCGCTATCCGAAATGGTCACTGTTGGGCAAAATGGTTGCCGATACAAGAGCAGCTATCACTGCTGCTTCTGCGCTTAACGTGATCGACACATCCAAGATCTATGCGCTGGGCTACTCACTGGGTGGAAAGGTGGCACTTTGGACCGCGGCATTTGATGCCAGGCTCGCCGGGGTGGTATCCATAGCTGGTGTCACTCCACTCCGCACCTCGAATGAGACAGAAGGAATCCGAGCATACTCGCATTTGCACGGATTGCTTCCTCGGTTAGGCTTCTATTCAGATAGACCCACAGCATTGCCTATTGATTACGACGATGTCTTTCGTGCGATTGGACGTCGTAGAGTTGTTCTGATACAGCCAACCCACGATCGTTACACCGATCTCCCTGCGCTACGGAATCTGGTGCAACCATTCGCAAATGTCGAGATACTTTCTCCCGAGGATTTCAACCGCTTTCCACAAGCCACGCAAACGATGGCATTCGATTGGCTTGACCGGCAGAGAACGCTGCCGGCGGTTGAAAGATGAACTCTGGAAGTGACGTGCGGTCAAAAAGGAAAACCTCGATGCAAGGTTGTTTTGTTCTGAAATACGGTCTGGCTTGGCTCTCACTCGTTCCTGCCATCTCAAACTGCGCGCAGTCCGCTCCTGGTCCCTACGACGCAGTTGATCCCCTCATCGGCGCCTCCGACGGCGGCAACACCTTCCTGGGCGCTTCGCTGCCCTTTGGCATGATGCAGTGGAGCCCGGAAACCAATACGAATGCCTGGTATTTCTACTCCGAAAAGCAGATCCGTGGATTCGGATTGACGCATATCGGTCCCCACCGGCGTCGCCGGCCCACGGTGCATGATACGGGTGTCCATCCTGTAGTAGATTGTTTTAGCGCCATCGGCACAGAGGTCGTTCGATCATTGGTGCGCATGAGTCCGTAATTTAGTCGGACCCGGAACCCTTGAGCTTCTATTCGTTACGGAAGGCGTCAGTCAACGAAACCGCCTTCATCTGCGCTTGCAGGTCGTCACGAGAGGCTGTCGTTGTTACCGTAATCGTCACCGTCTCGCCGGGAAGAACATCGAAGTAATTGTCTGAGAGCTTGACGTCGAGATTACCGAAGGAGAGATACACGTCGCGGGCGAGCACGGGCGAGGTGACGTGAATGGTGTAGCTGCCGTTCTGGCCACCGACCTCAACGTTGAGTGCTGCCGGCTTCAGATGCACTTGCTTGACCGGCACGAGATAGATGAGGTTGCGCGAGATCTGCGTATCTGCTCGGCCGAGATCCGCGACGGCAAAGACCTTCGTCAGGTCGCCGCCGGCGGCGGTCGAGATCTTGTCGAGCGGCCATTCGAGGTCAACCTGGCTTGAGAGCGGCGCAATATTGACGGTGCGCTTTTCTTCAAGCAGCACCTTGCCGTCGAAGTCCATGAGACGAACGCGGAGCTCCGCGTCTTGCGCCGCCGTTCGGTCAGAGACGATAAAGACCTTCACCACACCGTCTTCGACGTGCGGCGAAACCAACACCGGAGCGTAGAAGCGGCGCGCGTAATATTGAAGGGCCTTCCAGCGGCCGTAGTAGTCGATGGACGACCACGATGCCACCGGCCAACAGTCGTTCAACTGCCAGAAGATGGAGCCCATGGTCTCGGGGCGGCTACGCCGGAAGTGCTCGGCGCCGATCTTGATGCCCTCGGCCTGCAACACCTGGCTGGCATAAAGGAAGCTGGCGAAGTCCTTGGGCTCGGAGTAGTCCCGGAGCATGTAATCGTGAATGATGGAGTTGCCTTCGTTGTTCTTCTGGTGCGCGAGCATCACCGGCGTGAAGATGTTGGCGCGGTCCTCGGGAATGGTGAAGCTCTCGACCGTCCGCGTCTCGGGGAATGATTGGAAGCCGTACTCGCTCACGAAGCGCCAGTGGTGCTTTTCGTAGTCGGTGAAGGGCACGCGGCCGTGCCATACGCTCCAGTCGTGCGTGTCGCCGGACTCAAACTTGTCGCCGGTCTGCTCGTAATCGGCGCTCGGCGAGCTGGGCCAGTAGGGAGTCTCGGCGTCGAGGCGCGCGACTACGCGATTCAGAATGCCGCTGAACTCGGTCAGATAGTCCTGCCACATCTGGAACTTCACTTCCGCCGGCAGCGACCCGCGACGGCCCCAGTTCAGCGCGACCTCGGTTTCGTTGTTGCCGCACCAGAGCGCGATGCTCGGATGGTTGCGCAGGCGGCGCACCTGATCCTCGGCCTCGGCCTCGATGTTCTGCTTGAAGGCATAGGTGCCTGGTTGCCAGTCGTTGCCGAACATCATGTCCTGCCAGACCATGATGCCCAGCTCGTCGCAGATCTCGTAAAACTCTTCGCTTTCGTAGTAGCCGCCTCCCCAGTGGCGGATCATGTTCATGTTGGCGTCGCGCGCGGACTCGAGAATGCGCCGGTAGTCTGGCGTGGTCACCCGGTTCGGGAAGCTGTCGAAGGGAATCACGTCTGCGCCTTTCGCAAAAACGGGAATCCCGTTAACGATGAACTGGAACGAGCGGCCCCACTTGTCCTGATGGCGGTCGAGAACGATCGTGCGCAGACCCGTGGTGACGGCGCGATTGTCGAGGTTGCTCGAAGGCGACGCCGTCGACACGTGAGCTGTGAAGTCGTAGCGCGACTGGTCGCCATATCCCGCCGGCCACCAGAGCTTCGGCTGACGGATTTCAACGGGAAGATCGATGACGTTTTTTCCAGTATGAACATTGACGGTCCGCGCAACGAAAGGCGCTTTTCCGTGGAGAGGTAGACCATGTTCCAAGTAATCGACATCGACAACAATAGTCCCGGGTTTTGCCGCCTCGATTTCAACCTCCGCATCGAGATGCGCCACCTCATTGCTCACGTCGCGCTGGCGGATGGTGAAGTCGGCGATGCGCGCCTTGTCCCACGCCTCCAGCCTCACTGATCGCCAGATTCCGCTGGTCACAAATCGCGGTCCCCAGTCCCATCCGTATTCATACGCGGCTTTGCGAACGTAGGTTTTGGCCTCGGTGCCGGTCTTCGGCTGCCAGGGATCGTTGGCCGCCACCGCCTGCGCCGCCGCAATAGGCGAGGGGAAGACGACGCGCAACTGGTTTGCTCCCGAGTGCAGCCGGCCCTTCACCGGCACGCGCCAGATCCGAAACATGTTGTCGGCGTCGAGCACCTTTTCGCCGTTCACATAGACCTGGGCGGCGGCGGCGAGGCCGTCGAAGACGAGGTCGATGTTGGCGCAGCCGAGCTGGGCCGGCGCCACGTCGAAGTTCGTCCGGTACTCCCAGCTTGCGTTCTCGATCCACTGCAGCTTGGCCTCGTTATCGCGGAAAAATGGATCTGGGATAACCTTGTTGGCGAGGAGATC
>Ga0255351_1000776_pt1 | contig 13898 bp, 10 predicted proteins | sample HBST25r2metaG_FD_186024 | JGI IMG/M metagenome (GOLD analysis project Ga0255351, IMG submission 186024) | Peat soil microbial communities from Stordalen Mire, Sweden - H.B.S.T-25.r2 | ecosystem: Environmental > Terrestrial > Soil > Wetlands > Peat | place: Sweden: Norrbotten County, Stordalen... | reverse complement strand
ACGCAAAACTCGGGGCCGAAGTGGATCGCTACTCCTTCCTCGTAGAACTCTTTCATTTCCTACTTCATGCCGGTTTATCCCGGCGCACTGCAGATTATTTCATCTCAATTGACCTTCACTTCCGCCGTTTCCAGAAAGGCGAAGCTGCCGGATGGTGTGGGAAGCACGTGCGTCAAGCGCCGATTGTGGACCACAATCGTATCCAAGTACCAAAGATTGATGGCCGGAAGATCGCGGGCGAGAATTTGTTGCGCCTGCGCGTAATCCTCGCGCCGTTTGTTTGCGTCTACACTATGAGCGGCATCGTCAAGCAGCGCGTCTAACTGAGGATTCGAGTAGTGGCCGCGATTGGCGCCCTTGGGCGTGAAGCGGGCCGTCGAGTAAGCGTAGTTGAAGATCTCCGGCTGCTCATTGCCGCCAATCCATTTGAGCGAATAAATCTGAAACGCGCCGTGCGTCACGTCTGCATAAAAAGTGGCGTACTCGTAGCTGCGCAGGTCGAGCGCAATGCCCACAGCGGCGAATTGTTGCTGCAAGACCGCAGCCAGCGAGCGCGTGTCGAGATCGGTCGATGTCTTCATCGTCAGATGAAAGCGCACGCCGTTTGCGCCGGGACGAAGGCCTGCTTCATCAAGCAGCCGCGCCGCGCGCGCTGGATCAAAATCATAATGGGCGACATCACCGTTCCAAGCCCAGTGACCGATGGGCAAAAGACTCTCCGCTGGCTGCGCATGGCCGCGCCGCAGAGTTTGAATAATCAGCTTGCGGTCGATGGCGCAGGCAATCGCCCGGCGCACACGCGCGTCTTTGAGCAGCGGATCGCGCAGGTTGAAACCGAGGTATTGCACCTGCGTTCCTGGCACGTCTTCGATAACGAGATTGGACCGCTTGGAAAGCTCAAACAGCGCGTCCATCGGCAACGCATTGACGGCCACGTCACCTGAACCCTTCTCTAGTTCGAGCGATTCGGTGATTGCATCCGGGACAACACGGAAGCGTACGCGCTCTATCTTTGGAACCACAGACCAGCTCAGCGGATTGCGCTCGACGACCACATCCTGATCGATCTGCTGACTGACAAAACGGAATGGTCCAGTGCCAACAGGATGCCGCCAGAACTCGCGCCCGCTGCCTTCAGGAACTACGCCGAATGCGCCGGTAGAGAGGTTGGTGAGTAGAAAATTATCCGCCTGTTTCAGATGAAATAGGACGGTCTGCGCGTCAGGAGTTGCGACGGAATCGACCGACGCATACGCGGCAGCCTTGGGCGAGAGAACCGCGCCGGAGCGAATCGAGTTGACGGTCCAGGCGACGTCGCGCGCGGTGAGCGGTCGGCCATCGTTAAAGCGCACGCCGCCACGCAGATGAAAGACCAGCGTCAGCGGATCAGGCTGCGTCCAGCTCTCGGCCAGCGCGGGCGTGAAATGGAAGCTGGTATCACGGGCGACCAGGCCGTCGAAGAGCAGCTCGTCGATGTGCTCGGATTGCGCGTCGGTTCCGATGCGCGGATCGAGGCTCGCGGGGCTGCTTTCGATGAGGAAGATGACCGTGCGCGGGTCGCGCTGTGTGGAGCGGCAACCCGCAAGCGCGAGAAACACGGCCAGCATTATCAATAAGGTCTGGGTGCCCCAGGTTTCGATTTTGAGACCTGGGAAACTGTGAACTCTCATCAGCCTACGCATAGGTCACCTGCCCCAGAATCGCGGGACGGCTTGCGCCAGTAGCGCGCGGCAGGTTACCCGGCAGATGATGCCACGTCTGCCATGCAAGCAGCGCAAAGGCAGCGGCTTCCTTGGCCTCTGCGGGCAGGCCGAACTCTTCGCTCGCGGCTAGTTCGCAGCCCAGCGGAGTGAGCCTCTGCGCAAGCAGGTCCATCAGCGTAGCGTTGCGCGCCCCGCCGCCGGAGACGATGTAATCCACGCTGTGCCCGCGCATGGATTTCGCTATGTAAGTTCTATAACTCTGCGCGATTGTCTCGGCGGTGAGCACGGTTGCCGTGGCCAGAGCGTCTTCCGCTTTGCTGCTGTGCTTGCGGCAGGCGGCTAGAAACTTCGCAGCATACTCGTGTCCAAACTGTTCGCGGCCCGCGGTGCGCGGTGGCTTCTGCTTGAAGTATGGATTGCGTAGCGCCTGAGCGAGTACAGGAGCAATCACTGCGCCCTGCGAGGCGAAGTTGCCGTTGCGGTCGAATTTTTTATGGAAGAGTTCTTGCGCCAGCCAGTCGATGATCATGTTGCCGGGTCCGTTGTCGAAGGCGATCACTTCATCCTGCACAGCGCCAGCGGGAATCGCAGTGAGGTTGGCGATGCCGCCGATGTTTTGCAGCACACGCCCGCGCTTTGCATCAGCAAAGAGAACGTAATCGAGCAGCGGAACCAGAGGCGCTCCCTGGCCTCCGACGAGCATATCGGCGGGACGGAAATTCGAGACCACGGGAACATTGATTGCCGATGCAAGCACGGTGGCTTCACCCAACTGCCAGGTGCAAGTAAAACGCCGTCCAGCGTAGCTCTCCGCACGCGGTTGATGATAGAGCGTTTGGCCGTGACAGCCGATCAAATCGAGCTTGATTTTGTGCTGCGCGAGGGTTGCTGTCACTGCTTCGGCGTAGGCCAGACCGAGACGCCAGTTGAGCCGCGCCAACTCGGCGGTTGAAGTTGCGCTGGCATTCATCGCTGCAAGAATCGCACGCCGCAATGCAGCGGGAAACGCGAAGCCTTCATGCGCAAGAAGCTTGACGCTGGGCCGTTGCTTGCCCTGCGCGATGCGCGGCAAAATTCGCACCAGGGCAACATCGATGCCGTCGGCGGAGGTACCGCTCATAATGCCCGCTACTGTCATTGCCTTCGCGCTCATGCGGTTTGCGCCTCCTTGATGGTTTCGGCGTAGCGCAAGATTCGCGCGCGCAGCGCTTCGAATTGTTTGGCTGTGAGTGCTGGAGAAACGCCGCTTGAGAAGAGCTTCGCACGCTGCCGCGCAGTTTGTTGTGCGCGCGCTATCAATAGCTTGGAAAATGCTGGCGAGCGCTCTGCTTCGGAGATTAAAGCTTCATACGCGCGCAGAATCAGCTCTGGAGTGTGGCAGATTTCGATCATGCTCATTCCCGCGCGAATGGCGGCGATGGCGGCCTCTTCAATGGACATGAATTTGAGAATGCCGCCCATCTCCAAGTCGTCGGAGAAGATGATGCCGTTGTATCCGATGCGCTTGCGCAGAACGGTAGTGATCCAATAAGGCGATGCGCTTGCGGGTGTGTTTTTGCTGGGCGTTTCTGGGTATGCCGCGTGGTTCACCATCACCATCGGCAGCTCGTAGCGCAGTTCGCGATAGGGCGCGAGATCTTCGCGATTCAAGTCGCGCAGCCTGCGATGAATGGCTGGTGTTTCCACGTGCGAATCCAGAGAGCCGCCGCCGAGACCGGGAAAATGCTTGCCGCACCCGGCGACATTTTGCGCTGCGAGGCCAGCGAGAAAGTGGCGCGCATAGTCGATCACTTCTTGCGCTGTCGTGCCCACTGCGCGAGAGCCGAGAACAGATGCAGAAGCAGGCAGAGCCAGGTCAAGGACCGGCGCCAATGTTGTGTTGAAGCCAAAGGCTTTTACGGCGCGCGCGATGAGTTCGCCATGCTTGCGAGCGAGATTGGCCTTGCCTGTTTGTCGCGCTGCGATTGCAACAGCTTGCGCAGAGGGTATGGGCGCGAGGGCATCGCGCAGACGGTCCACCGTTCCGCCTTCCACATCGACACAGCGAAAGCTATGCGGCGCACAGAGTTTTGTAGCGTCATCAAGCAGCGCTCGCGTCTGCTGCGCATCAACGATGTTGCGACGGAAAAGAATCACGCCCGCCGGACGCACGAGCTTGAGCCATGCGCGCTCCAGCGCGGTCAGTTCCGTGCCGCTGAGGCCGACGACCAGCAGGCTTCCGGCTGCGTGACGCAAGTTGGTCTTCATTGCCGCTCCTTCAACTCTTGCTGCAACTCTTCGAGCAGATTCAGCGCTTGCAGCGGAGTCAGTTGATTTACGTCGGTGGCTTCAATGCGGTCCACGATGCGTTGCGAAAGCGGCGTAAAGATGGTCATCTGCAAAGGCTCCGGCTGCGTTTCCACTTGCACGCTTTGGCGCTCCTGCTTTTCATGCTGGCGGAGAACGTGACGGGCGCGCTCGATGACGGCGGCGGGAAGCCCCGCAAGCCGCGCCACTTCAATGCCGTAACTTTTGCTGGCCGCGCCGGGTTCGATGTTATGCAGAAAGACGATTCCGCTGGGCGATTCCTTCACGCCCACGCGCAGATTGCGTACGCGCGGAAGTTTTTCAGCAAGCATGGTGAGTTCATGATAGTGCGTGGCGAAGAGCGTGCGCGCGCCGGTTTCGGCGTGAAGATATTCGACCGTGGCCCAGGCCAGCGAAAGGCCGTCAAAGGTGGCCGTGCCGCGGCCCATCTCATCGAGCAGGATCAGCGAGCGATTGGTCGCGGTATTCAGAATCGTCGCCGTCTCGGTCATTTCGACCATGAAGGTGGAGCGGCCGCGCGCGACGTTGTCGCTGGCGCCGATGCGCGTATAGATGCGGTCCACGAGGCCAAAGCGCAGGCTCTCGGCAGGAACAAAGCTGCCCATCTGCGCAAGCAAAACCAGCATCGCCGCCTGACGCAAATAGGTGCTTTTGCCACCCATGTTCGGGCCGGTGATGAGTAGCAGACTTGGCCCATCGTTGGCCGCATTAAGAAAAATATCGTTAGGAATGAAGCGCCCATCGCGCGTCTCTTCCATCCACTGCTCGATGACCGGATGACGCGCGGCAACGGCTTCAATCAGCGGCTCTTCTGTGAGCTGCGGGCGAACATAGCGGCGGCTGGCGGCGAGATGCGCGAAGTTCGCCAGCAGGTCAGATTCGGCGACGATGGCTGAGCTGCGCTTGATGCGCCCCGCAGCTTCAAGCACCGCGCGGCGCAACTCGGCAAAGATGCGCTTTTCGATTTCGATGGAGCGTTCGTGCGCTGTGAGAATCTTGCGCTCGTACTCTTTCAACTCTGGCGTGGTGAAGCGCTCGGCATTGACCAGCGTCTGCTTGCGTTCGTAATCGGCGGGCGCAAGAGCCATGTTGGCTTTCGTGATTTCGATGTAATAGCCGAAGACCGAGTTATAACGCACCTTCAGCGAATTGATGCCAGTGCGTGTGCGCTCCCGCTCCTCGATGGCGGCGATCTGCTGACGCCCAGTGGTCGAGATGGTCTTCAACTCGTCCAGCTCCGCGTCCACGCCAGAGGCGATTGCGCCACCATCAACCAACGTGAGTGGAGGCTCTTCGACAAGGGTGGATTGAATGCGCGCGGTGACGTCTTCCAGCGTGTCGAGCCGCTCAGCCAGTTCACGCCAGCGCGTGGCTTGCATTACGGCGAGGGCGATTTTCAGCCCGGGCAGGCGGCTCAGACTCGCAGCCAGCGCACGCAGATCGCGGGGACCAGCGGAATCGAGAGAGAGGCGGGCGAGAAGACGCTCCAGGTCCAGTAGCCCAGAGAAAGCGCGGCGAATCTCTTCACGCTTGACCAGGTCGCCGTGCGCTTCTCCGACGGCCTCATAGCGGGCTTCGAGGGCTGCCGAGTCCACCAGCGGGCGCAGGATTGTGGCGCGGAGGAGGCGCTTGCCCATCGGCGTTTGGCAGGCGTCGAGCGAGTGAAAGAGTGTGGCGCGACTGTCTTGCCCGGCAAAGAGCGGTTCCACCAATTCGAGGTTGCGCACCGTGACCTGATCGAGTTCGAGCGCCGTCGAGTGCTCCTCAAAGCGTAGGCTGTCAATGTGCAGTGCCTCATTTTTTTGGGTGGTGCGCACATAGTGGAGGAGCGCGCCAGCGGCGATGGCAGCGGCTGGATGATTGTCGAGGCCGAAGCCCTCGAGGGTGCGCACATTCAACTGGCGCTCGATGAGCGGAACAGCAAAGTCGCTGGTCCAGACCCAATCTTCGACGCGGGTGCGGGCTTGAACCCGTTCGAGCTGCGCCGGAAGCTGGAGGCTGGTGGGCGATAGAACCTCATTGGAGCCCGCCTTGAGGATTTCGTCCACGGCCTGCTGACGGGCGGCGGGGCCGGTGAACTCGGCAGTGCGGAATTCTCCGGTGGAAACATCGAGCAGGGCTACGGCGCAAAGAAGGCTGTGCGCAGGGGCTAAAGCCCCTTTTGATTTGGGAGCATTCGCGACACGACTGAAGTCGTGCCCTGACGCTTTGTCGCCTTTTCCACCGGCTTGAGAAACACCAGAAACGCCTTTTTGAGCGCCAGAGAGTTTCGATTGTTCGAACTCAGCTCCAACTTCGAAGTACGCCGCGAGGAAGTTGTTCTGCTCCTGGCCGAGGCTGGCGTCGAGAGCGGTACCGGGCGAGAGGACGCGTGTCACCTCGCGGCGGACGATCTTCTTGGTGAGCTTGGGATCTTCCATCTGGTCGCAGATGGCGATGCGGTAACCCTTGCGCAGCAGACGCGTCAGGTAGCTCTCGACAGCGTGATAGGGCACGCCGCACATGGGCTGCGAGCGTTCGCGGTCGCGCGCGGTCAGCGTCAGTTGCAGTTCGCGGCTAACGGTGACGGCGTCGTCGTAGAAAAGCTCGTAAAAATCGCCCATGCGGAAGAAGAGCAGCGCATCGGGATTCTCGCGCTTGGCCGCCGTCCACTGGCGCATGAACGGGGTCAGTTCGGCGGATGACTTGTCCAAAGGGGAGGCGGCGGGTTGTTGGTCTTCTGGAATCACGTTGGCTTTTAGAGTATCGCGGCGGGATGGTCGAGGGGTAGCCTGCAACCGCAAGGGGTTAAATTTCGTCTCCATTACCAGCGCGGGAGCAGGATCGCTCCCAAGCATCAAACGGAGACGTGAACAGATTACACTGGATAGAGCTGGACGATTTGGAGCAATTCTGGCCGAAATTCTTCGAGCAAAGTAGCAAGACTCTGATTCTAAAAGAGCAGGAGCAAATGGAGCCGAATTCCCCCGACTTTCCCGAAACCGAAGAACCCCTCGTTGTCGAGGGTGAACCGAACCCGACTCCGCAGGCTACGCCGCCACAGAGGCCCAGCGGCATCGGGTTGTGGGTGCGGGATTTGCTCGTCTCCGCCGCCGCCTCGGTGCTGATTATTACTTTTCTTTACCAGCCGGTGCGCGTGGAGGGCACTAGCATGCTGCCGCGGCTGGAGGATCAGGACCGGCTTTTCATCAACAAATTTGTTTACCACTTCACCTCTATCGAGCGCGGCGATGTGGTGGTCTTTCACTATCCGCGCGACCCGGAAAAGAGCTACATCAAGCGAGTGATCGCCCTGCCGGGAGACCATCTGCGCATTACTCAAGGCACGGTTCTTCTCAACGGCGTGGCGCTCAAGGAGAATTATGTTCCCGATGAGTTCAAGGACAGCCGCTCGTACGCGGAGATTGTGGTTCCCGACGGTATGTTCTTCATGATGGGCGACCACCGGTCGATCTCCTCGGACAGCCGTGAATTCGGCCCCGTGGAGCGCTCGCTGATCTACGGCAAGGCGGTTTTTGTCTACTGGCCAGCGCGGGATGCGGGCGTGGTCCGGTAGGGCGCGGAGATTACGCCCGAATATCCACCGGCACGATCCCTCCAAAACTGCTAAAATCAGTAGAATCCACTCCTCGGAGAGGCAATGCAATCGATTCTCGCGCTCGAAGACGGGCGTATCTTCCACGGCCTCGGCTACGGCCACCCAGGCGAATGTCTGGGCGAAGTTGTTTTCAACACTTCCCTTACCGGTTACCAGGAGATCGCCACTGATCCCTCCTACGCTGGTCAAATCGTCGTTCTCACCAACCCACAGATCGGCAACTACGGCACTTGCAGGGCGGACAACGAGTCGGCCAAGCCCTATATCGAGGGTCTGATCGTCCGCGAGTTCTCGCCCATCAGCTCGAATTGGCGCTCCGAGCAGGTCACCGACGAGTACATGGAGCGCTATTCGGTTCCGGTGCTGGCGGAGATCGACACCCGCGCTCTGGTCCGCCACCTGCGGACGCACGGCGTGATGCGCGGCGTGATTTCGACTATCGAGACCGACACGGACGTTCTTGTTGCTAAGGCCAAAAGCATTCGCAAGATGGACGGAACGGACTTGGCGCGGGTGGTTTCCACCAAGTCGGTCTACACTTTCGACTCGACCGACAGCCGTAACCAGACAGGCGATCCGCTGCTGGCCATAGGTTTCAACCAAAAAGAAAATGCTGGGTATCCCACCAAAGCTGGGTGCCCCATCCATGACGCAGCTTCATCGCGGCATGGGTGGGAGACCACGAACCTCCATGTTGTAGCCTACGATTTCGGCATCAAGCTCAACATTCTGCGCATGCTGGTGCGCGAGGGCTGCCGCGTGACGGTAGTTCCCGCCGAGACCAGCGCCGAAGATGTTTTTGCTCTGAAGCCTGACGGCGTCTTTTTGTCGAATGGACCCGGTGATCCAGAGCCAGTCGATTACGCCGTGCGTGCAATTCGCAAATTTCTGGGCCGCGTGCCGGTCTTTGGAATTTGCCTCGGCCACCAACTCACCGGCATTGCTCTCGGCGGCAAGACCTACAAGCTCAAATTCGGCCATCACGGCGGCAATCATCCGGTGCAGAACAAACTGACCGGCAAGGTGGAGATCACGGCGCACAACCACAACTTCGCCGTCGATCCCGACTCGATCAACGCCAACGAGGTTGAACTGACGCACGTGGACCTGAACGACCAGACGCTGGAAGGCCTGCGCCACCGGACACTGCCGTTGTTTAGCGTGCAGTACCACCCCGAAGCCGCCCCCGGCCCGCACGACTCGAACTACCTCTTCCGCGACTTCCGCCGGATGATGGAAGAGTGGAAGGGATGAATGCTCCGACAACAATGAAGAGCATTTTTGCAACCGCAGCGGGGCCGAGGCTCCGCTGTTTTTGAGAACCGTCAAGTTTTGAAAGGGCACGACTTTAGTCGTGCCGCATGGATGCGAATAGGAACTAGGCTTTAGCCCCTGAGGGATGAGTCAGGGCTTGAATGAAGGGTACGGGCTTTAGCCCGTACATCGAAGTGGCATAAACAACCGGGGCTTTAGCCCCCGAGGGAATTTAATGCGTCCCACGCGGGAGACAATTCGGAGTAACGAATACGCCTACTTTGTCTCGACGCAAACAGCCGGTCGCCGGTCTCTTTTTCAAGTTGAGTGTACAGCGCGGCTGATGGTTTCCACAATGAAACATTATGACGGGACTGGCTACAAACTGCACGCCTACGTCATCATGCCCGACCATCTGCATCTGCTCATTACTCCAATCGAGTCAGTTGAAAAATCGATGCAACTCATCAAAGGCGGTTTTTCATTTCGCGTTAAAAGAGAATTGCTGTGCCACGGAGAGATTTGGCAGCCAGGGTTTACCGATCATCGCATTCGGGATGAAGAGGACTGGAGGAGGCATCTCGAATACATTCGCTCCAACCCCGTTGAGGCTAGATTGGTTGAGGATATAGTTCTCTATGAGTTCATTGGATTTCCTGACAGAGAATTCCCTCGGGGGCTAAAGCCCGATTTAATGGGCGATTTGGATGTACGGGCTGAAGCCCGTACCCTTCAACCTGAAGCCCGTACCCTTCAATCCCCGAATCAAACGATTTGAACAAGGAATAGACAAAATATGCCACGCAGAAATGACATTCAGAAGATACTTGTGATCGGCTCGGGGCCGATTGTGATTGGGCAGTCAGCGGAGTTTGATTACTCTGGCACGCAGGCCTGCAAAGCTCTCAAGCAGGAGGGCTACGAGGTGGTGTTGGTGAACTCCAACCCGGCCACCATCATGACCGATCCCGACCTTGCCGATCGCACATACATTGAGCCGCTGACCAGCACCTACGTCGAGGAGATTATTCGCCTTGAGGCAGAGATGCTAGCCAATGGGCCGGGGCTTGCTTCGGGCGGAAACGGCACGGACGGCGCGGGCAAGAACCTTCCCGGCAAGTTCGCGCTTCTGCCGACGGTAGGCGGACAGACGGCGCTGAATCTGGCCGTTGATCTGGCCGATGCCGGCATTCTCGACAAGTACAACGTCGAGATGATCGGCGCGCGTCTGGAGGCGATCAAGAAGGCCGAAGACCGTCTGCTCTTCAAGGATGCGATGTTGAAGATCGGCTTGGATGTTTCTAAGTCGGCGCTTGTGAATAATCTGCGCGACGGGTTGGAGTTTGCTTCCAAACTTGGCTTTCCAGTACTGATTCGTCCCAGTTTTACGCTGGGCGGATCGGGCGGCGGCATTGCGTATAACCGCGAAGAATTAATGGAGATACTTGCTCGCGGCCTCGACCTTTCGCCTGTGCATGAGTGCTTGATTGAAGAAAGCGTGCTCGGCTGGAAGGAATATGAGCTGGAAGTTATGCGCGACTTGGCGGATAACGTCATTATTATTTGCTCGATTGAAAACTTCGATCCGATGGGCGTGCATACCGGCGACTCGATTACCGTGGCTCCTGCGCAGACACTTACTGACCGCGAATACCAGAAAATGCGCGACGCGGCGATTGCCGTGATGCGCGAGATTGGCGTCGAGACCGGCGGATCAAATGTGCAGTTCGCGGTAAATCCCATCGACGGGCGCATGACGGTGATTGAGATGAATCCGCGTGTCTCGCGCTCCTCGGCGCTGGCCTCCAAGGCTACCGGATTTCCAATTGCCAAGATAGCCGCCAAGTTAGCCGTGGGTTACACGCTGGACGAGATTCCCAACGATATTACACGCAAGACCCCGGCCTGCTTTGAGCCGACGATTGATTATGTAGTTACCAAAATTCCCAAGTGGCAGTTTGAAAAATTTCCCGGCTCAGACGAAACTCTCGGCCCGCAAATGAAGTCAGTGGGCGAAGTGATGTGCATCGGGCGCACCTTCAAGGAATCACTGATGAAGGCTTGGCGGGCGCTTGAAACCGGCAAGAAGACCGGCGCGGAGGTGCTGGAGCCGAGGCGCTTGACGCAGATGCTGGTAACTCCGCGACCGGAACGGCTGGGGTACATTCGCTATGCCTTCGAACGTGGCATGAGCGTGCGCGAAGTGGCACGGCTCACCGGCATGGACCCATGGTTCCTGCATCAGTTACGCGAAATTGTGCTGGCACAGATGGCCATCTCCGAGACGACACCGGAGTCGATTAGCACGGAGCAATTACGGCAGCTCAAGCGCCTGGGATTGAGCGATGAGCGCATTGCCACGGAGTGGAAACTGGAAGGCCACGCGGGTACGCAGCAGGTGCGCGAGTTACGCGAAAGCAAAGGCATCAAGCCGGTTTTCAAGTTAGTGGATACCTGCGCCGCCGAGTTTGAGTCGATGACTCCCTACTTATATTCGACTTATGACGAAGAGGACGAAGCGCCGCCGACAAATAAGAAGAAAGTGATCATTCTCGGCAGCGGGCCGAATCGCATTGGGCAGGGCATCGAGTTTGATTACTGCTGCTGCCATGCGGCTTTTGCGCTGCGGGAAGACGGCTTTGAGACGATCATGGTGAACTGCAATCCGGAGACGGTTTCGACGGATTACGACACCAGCGACCGGCTCTATTTTGAGCCGCTGGTTCTTGAAGATGTGCTCGCAATCTATAACCACGAAGCGCAATCGGGCGCGCAGATTGGCATGATTGTGCAGTTTGGCGGGCAGACGCCGCTGAATTTGGCAAAGCGGCTGCTGGCGGCGGGGGTGCCGATCATTGGTACGTCGCCGGAGTCGATTGACTTAGCCGAGGACCGCAAACGCTTTGGCAAGTTACTGGACGAGTTACAGATTCCGCAGCCGGCGGGCGGCACGGCGACCAGTGTGGAAGAGGCGCTGGCCGTGGGTGAGCGCATAGGTTACCCGGTGCTGGTGCGGCCCAGTTACGTGCTGGGCGGGCGCGCCATGGTCATTTGCTACGACAGCGAAGAAGTAGCTCGCTACATGCGTGAGGCTGTCGAGTACTCGCAGGAGCGGCCGGTGCTGGTCGATCACTTCCTGGAGAACGCCGTCGAGGTGGATGTGGACGCTCTGTGCGACTCGAAGGATGTGATTATCGCCGGCATCATGCAGCACATTGAAGAGGCTGGGATTCACTCCGGCGATTCGTCGTGCGTGCTGCCCGCAGTGAGCATTCGCCCTGAGACGCTCGATGTGATCCGCACCTATACCCGCAAGTTAGCTCTGGCGCTCAAAGTAGTTGGGCTGGTCAACCTGCAACTCGCCATCCAGCGCGACGCTGAAGGTCAGGACCATGTTTTCATCATCGAAGTAAATCCGCGCGCCTCGCGGACGGTGCCCTATGTCTCGAAGGCGACGGGTATTCCGCTGGCCAAGATTGCCGCGCGCTTGATGACTGGGCGCAAACTCAGTGAGTTATTGCCCGCGCAGTTAGCTAGCGGAAGAGACTTGGAAACAGGCACACATTTTTATGTGAAATCGCCGGTTTTTCCGTGGAATAAATTTGCCGGGGTGGATACGGTTTTGGGTCCAGAGATGCGCTCGACGGGCGAGGTGATGGGCGTAGCCTCCACCTTTGGCGAGGCCTTTGCCAAGGCGCAGCTTTCGGCGGGCCAAGTGCTGCCGACCGGCGGGACGGTCTTCTTCAGCGTGAACGATCACGACAAGGAGTCGGCTGCCGATCTGGCACGGCTGTATGTCGAACTGGGCTTCAAGATTGTGGCCACCGAGGGCACGGCCAATGTTCTGGAGAAGGCTGGACTCAGCGTCGAGCGGGTCTTCAAGGTGAAGGAAGGCCGACCAAATATCGTGGATCTGATCAAGGGCGACCGCATTCAACTGATCGTCAACACGCCGCGCGGGCAGGATACTTTCTTTGATGAGAAGGCGATCCGGCGGGCGGCGGTACTGGCGCGGATTCCTACGATCACGACGATTGCCGCCGCACAGGCCGCCGTCGAGGGCATCAGCGCGATGCAGCGGCACCAGACCACGGTCTTTGCCCTGCAACACTTGCATGCGGTTACTTGCGGGTAAGTGCTCGCAAGGCTAATTCAGAGGGCGATGCGGGTTTCGATGGCGTCATAGTTGGCTTGGAGGCCGTGACTGCCGGTTTCCAAGAGGCCTGCGCCGGTCAGCGCTTTTACGTCGGCGTGGACGTTGCTGTAGTCGCGCTTGAGTTCTTTGGCCAAGGCGCGGACGCTGGGGACGCTGTGGCGGCGGACGTAGCTCAGCAGTTCCATCCGCTTGCCGGTAAGGACGCGGGAGAGTGTCTCCCAGCTTTCAAAGGCCAAGTGGCGCTCGTGGACGCTCTCGCCCTGCTCGGCGCGATGCCACGCATCGATGAACCGGCGCGAGGCTTCTTCTTCCATCGCTCCGCCGACTGTAAATTTCACATCGTTCATTGGACACCTCTCAATCTATGTACATCGGCCCAGAAATCGGCCATCAACTTCTCGACCGTCGTAAACGCGTAGGGTGTTTCCACGCCCAGATAATGCCGATGGTCGCCTTTGCCGCGCTCGTTGTCATAACCAACCTCCCGGAAGCCTGAACGGCCATAAAAAAGCGAATACTTCAGACCGTGCCTGGTCGGCGGAACGGGCTTCGGGACACACCAGACAACCATCTCGACGCTTGCCTCATCGTCGTAGTCGATGCGCTGGTGAAAGAGCAATTCGGCCTTCATCTTCCGCCCTTGATGGCATTATAGGCCATATGGCTTTATTTGTCATAGGAACTTGAGGGTTGCAAAGGACGAAGTGCAAGGAGAATCGCGATATAATTCATTCGATTGAGGTTCGTGGGTCTCCCACCCATTCCACTATAAAACTGTGGAATGGATGGGGCACCCACCTTTGTTGGATGGTTAAGTTTTTGAAAAGCCAGGATGCGCCACCCGCCTCTTCACAGTTTCACAGTTACACAGTAAATAGGG
>Ga0255351_1000769_pt1 | contig 14036 bp, 8 predicted proteins | sample HBST25r2metaG_FD_186024 | JGI IMG/M metagenome (GOLD analysis project Ga0255351, IMG submission 186024) | Peat soil microbial communities from Stordalen Mire, Sweden - H.B.S.T-25.r2 | ecosystem: Environmental > Terrestrial > Soil > Wetlands > Peat | place: Sweden: Norrbotten County, Stordalen... | reverse complement strand
GACCACCTTGATGTTACGCTTCTGGCGGCTAGTCCCGAGGACGCTGACCTGCTGGTGGCCCACGGCCAGAACCTGATCAGCCTGGGCAACTACGCCGCGGCTTTTGCAGCATTCGACAAGGCCACGCAACTGGACCCGGTCAACGCGGACGGCTGGAGCGGGCTGGCCTTTGCCGCGTCCAAGACCGGGCAGCCCTCGGTCACGCTGCACGCCCTCACTATGCGGTCAAAATATCTTCCCGAACTGCCGGCCACTTACTTCCTCTGGGCGACCGCCTACGACACACTGCACGACAAGTCACAGGCCGCAACCTACTACCATCACTTTCTTGATGCGTCGGCGGGGAAATTTCCCAATCAGGAGTGGCAGGCGCGCCAGCGTCTCCTGGTGCTAGAAAAGTAAGCGCAAGAATCAGTCGAACCAGATTGGCTTCAAAATCCAGGCGGGCACTGGGCGTGTGCCACAGGGCTTTTCAGCGGCCGGCAGTCTTGGTCCAGCCGATGCGCAGGCCCAGGCGAAAATCGAAGGGCGGGCTGGGATAGCCGACGGGAGCGATGTGCTGGTTGCCGGTCAGATTCTCCGCTCTGCCGTCAACGTCGAGCCAGGAGAGCAGCTTGAAGCTGGCGCCCGCATCCAGCCTGGCGTAGCCAAAGTCCAGATTGCGATTCGGCAGGAGCAGCGAGTTGCCCTGTTGAATATCCCGGTAGCCGAGAAATGTGGAGTCATCGCTGCGGCTGGAAAACACCGCGTTGAAGACGCCGGTGATGCGCCCGGCGGCATAACTCGCGGTGAAGAAACCGGTGTGGGGCGGACGGCGAAAAGCGCGCGCGCCTTTCAGTGGCGAGTCAATGCCCACGGAAATTCCGTCGAAAACCGGCACATATCCGCCCAGGAGCGCCTGATTGTCGCTCGAAAAAGAGTGCTGCACGACCGAATCGAGATAGGTGTATCCGCCGCGCAGGAAGATGCTTTTGCCAATGCCGCTCTCGACGGTGGTTTCAACTCCCTGCGCGCGGAAAGCGAGCGAATTGAGGTCCAGCCCGTAGGCATCGTTATTCTGGAAAAACGCTTCCAGATCAAGCTGCTGTTGGGCGCTCGAGCCGGGCAGCAATGCGGGAATCAACCCCGCGCTCAGTCTTTCAATCTCGCGGCCAAACTCGTTGTGGAAGTAGGTTGCGCGAAAGATGATCCGATCGCTCCAGAACCCCTGTTCGACGCCGCCCTCCCAGGTGCGCGCGGTGGGCGCCTCCATGGGAGAGACGTGTATCTGCTGGATCGTCGCCTGAGCGCCGTTTTGTATCAGAAAGTCGTAGAGTGAGCCGGACGCTTCGCTGATCGTGGGTTCGCGCACACCCTGAGAGAAGCTGCCGTCGAGCCGCGTTCCGCTGAAGGGGCCGGTGCGCGGACGCAGCACGTAAAATCCCAACGCGGCGTGCGGCCGGATGCCGTTGCCGATCTCCTGGTAGTGCATCGCATCCACGCCCAGTGTATAAAACAAGCGCTGCTTCAAAAAATCGCCGTGCGCGCCGAAGATATAGTCGTAGTTGGTCCAACTGACCGCATCATCGACGGAGTAGGCGGGATCGCGCTCGGCTCCGCGCTCATTTTCGTAGTGAAAGCCGGCCATCAGGGTCAGATGCGGCGTCACGCGGTAGTCTCCCTGATAGAGAAACTGGTTGCGCAAGTTGATGACGTCCAGCCGGCTGGGGTAAACGCCGCCGTAGGCCGTGCTGTAATCGAGCAGCGCTGGCCCGGCGGCGCTATAGCCGTTGGCCCCCTGAATGGTCACCGGAAGGCCATAGAAGTTACCGCCCGTGTAAGAGCCGGAGGCACCATCGCAGCTGCTGGCGGGAATGCAGGTGCCAGCCGGATACCATTGCCGGAATTGTTCGCGCTGGTTCGTCAGACCGTACTGAAAGCGGTTGTGGAAGCTGTCCGTGGTTTGGTTCTCCAGCGAGCCGCCCAGATAGAGATTCTGATCGCCCTGCTTGCGATCGTCGCTGATGCGATAGAAATCCCATGCGCCGGGAACACCCGTCGCGTCGACCGCATAGCGCAGGGTTGCCCGGATCTGGGTGCTCGCGCTGGGCTGCCAGCCGAGGTTGGCGGCCGCAGTGGCCAAGTGGTACTCGTCCATGGGCAGATTGTTGGCGGTCTGGAGCCAACTGAAGGCGCCCAGGTAATCCAGGCTGTTGTGCGCGCCGGCCACTTGCAGTTCTTCGTGCGAGGTGGAGAGGTTGCCGGCATCGCCCTGAAAAATGATCGAGGGGGAGCTGGTGGTGCCGCGCGCTGTCGTCAGGCTGACTACGCCGCTGGCCGCATCGGCGCCATAAAGGCTGGAGTCCGGGCCGCGATGAACCTCTGCGCGCTCGATGGATAAAGTGGAGAGCGTGCCAAAGTCGAATTGCCCGCCCAGATCATCCACACTCAGCCCGTCGAGCAAAATCTCATTGGAATCCGAATCGCCGCCACGGACCAACAGCGAAGTCCGCGCGCCAAACTGGCCGTACTGCACCACGAATGCGCCGGGCATCAGCCGCAGAGCGTTCGTCAGATCGTCGCTGAAGGCCAGATTCGGCGGCCTGAGGACGCTGGTCGAGACGCTGGTCTGCGGCTGGGGCGTGGGAGTTCCGGTGGCCGTGGAAACGATCGATGTGCGCACCCACGCGGGCTCCATCACCACATTGCGTTCGACCGAGTCGAGCTGGCCGGCATAGAAACTGGGCGTCTCCAACTGGCGAAAATTGTTGAAAGAGACAACAAGAAAAAAACGCCCCCGAAGGCCGGTAAGAATCTGAAAGCTTCCGTCCGCGCCGGAGACCGAGGAGCTGGCAACCTTGCCGCCATTGACCAAAAACACCTTGGCTCCGGCGATCTTCGCTCCGGCAGCATTCGTGACCACGCCGCGAACCGAGGCCGCCGAACAGAGCGTGACGCCGAAAGCCAGCAACAGAAGAGCGATTGCGCAGGGCAGCGCGCGAGACCATCGCTTGCGTAAGCAGAATGAGTAGCGCTGCGCGAATCCTGGCACGACTGCCCCTTCGTTCCCACCCCCGGATCGCAAACGAATTGCGAGCGTAGCGACCGGTCTGCTCACTTGCACTGCCTCCAGACCCCTTTTCCACAAGCGCCTGAAGCGGTGCGCCTGAAGTGGCTGACAAAGAAGCGAAGAAAGGAATGGTGACCCCGGGAAGACTCGAACTTCCGACACGCAGTTTAGGAAACTGCTGCTCTATCCACCTGAGCTACGGGGCCGCTTTTAGAATCGAAAGGGTGCAACGATTGAAATTTTCATCCAACCCATAGTAAACCAGTGGGGGAAAATCGCGTGATTCTCCCCCGATTTGAAAGAAAGTGGAATCAAACCGAACCGGGCACTCCATCAACAGGGTAACATCCTGTGTCTTGCGCGATCCAACGGATTTACCTGGGCATAGGACGCTCAACAAACTGATTGGCGCGACCGTTCCGCCGGCACAAGGTCCGGTGCCCGGAGAAGCAAGTCTCTCCGGGCATCGGACACCGAGCATGCAGTGGTTTCAGGCGAGCATGGCCGCCAGGTCCGCATCCGGCGTGGTAATCGCCATCAGGTTGTACTTCTCCTTCAGCAGCGCGAGCACCTCCGGCGACAGGAACGCCGGCAGCGTGGGTCCGATGCGCACATTGCGCACACCGAAATAGAGCAGCGTCAGCAGCACCGCGACCGCCTTCTGCTCATACCATGACAGCACGAGCGAAAGCGGCAGGTCGTTGACGCCACACTCGAACGCCTTGGCCAGCGCGAGACTGATCTGGATCGCCGAGTAGGTGTCGTTGCACTGCCCGATGTCCAGCAGCCGCGGCAGTCCGCCAATCTCTCCAAACTCCAGCTTGTTGAAGCGGAACTTGCCGCATCCCAGCGTGAGCAGAACGCAGTCCTGCGGAATCGACTTTGCAAGTTCGGTGTAGTAGCTGCGGCCCGAGCGCGCGGCATCGCAACCGCCAACCAGAAAGAAGTGGCGGATCGCGCCGGCCTTCACCGCATCGACGACCTTGTCCGCGACGCCGAGCACCGCGTTGTGACCGAAGCCAATCGTGATCTCCTCCTCCGCGCCGTCCTCCGCGTATCCCGGCGCAAGCAACGCGGCGGCGATGACAGGAGCGAAGTCCTGATCGGCAATGTGCCGCACATCCGGCCACGCCACGGCGCCTGAAGTGAAGATGCGCTGCTGGTACGACGTCTTGGGCTGCTGAATGCAGTTGGAAGTCATGAGAATGGCGCCGGGAAAATTGTCGAACTCGTCGGCTTGCGCATACCAGGCTCCGCCGTAGTTGCCCGCCAGGTGCTTGAACGCCTTGAGCTGTGGATAGCCGTGCGCCGGAAGCATCTCGCCGTGCGTGTAGACCTGGATGCCCAGCCCCCGGGTCTGTTCGAGCAGCGCGTATAGGTCATGCAAATCGTGGCCCGAGACCAGAATCGCCTTGCCCTTGCGCGCGTTCAGCCGCACCTTGGCCGGCTGCGGATGGCCGAAGGTGTCCGTGTGCGCCTTGTCCAGAATTTCCATGACGCGGTAGTTCAATTCGCCCACCGCCAGCGCCGCGCCCAGCAGCTCATCGGCCGTAAGCGCGTCGCGGGTCAGCAACTCCAGCGTCTCGTGGATCTTGCCGAAGGTCTGCGGATCGCCCGCGCCCATCGCCAGCGCATGAGCCGCGTAAGCGGAAACACCCTTGATCCCGTACAGGACCAGTTCCTTGAGGTCGGCGATCTGCTTGCTTTCGACCAGAAACCGGACCGGCAAAAGCACATTCTTGCTTTGCGCCAGCAGTCCCTCCAGCGTCGCCGCCGGGGTCCACGCCGCAGGGCCGCCAAACTTCTCTTGCGCCACGCCGGAGGCCTTCGCCGCGCGTTCATACAGTCCGCGCGCTGCCTCGCGCATCGCCACGGCTTCACGAATCATGACCGCCAGCCGCTTTGGATCGAAGTTCACGTTGGTCAGCGTGCTGTAAATCGAGGTGATGGTGAGCGCATCGACCTCGGGATCGGACGCCCCCAACAGCCGCGCATGATGCGCGTAAACTGAAATGCCTTTGGCGGCATGGATCAGCAGGTCCTGAAGCGCGGCGGTGGTCTCGTCCTTGCCGCAGACGCCAACGGTTTGACAGCCTGTGCCCTGTGATGTCTGTTCGCACTGATAGCAAAACATCGTGATGGATTTCCTCTCTTGTTTGGCTTGCAGTCTCACAGTAATTTGCGCCGCGCTCAGCGCTCAGCGACTTAAGTCACTCGCGCAAAAGAACGGGGACAGGATTCCGGCGCGCGCGCAATCAGAGACGCCGCCGCTGTCGCTGAGGCGGCTTCCGGTTCCATTCGCACACTTTCGCTATTTGCCGAAGAGTCCTGTCAGCATTCCCGCCGGGCTGGTCTTCTTCTGCCCGGAAGAGCTTCCGGCCAGTCCCCCCGTTGCCTGCTTCAGCATCGCGCTCGCGTTGGCCCGGATGGTTGGATGCGACGCGGTTCCGGTGATAGTAATCGGAATGCCGTTGTTTGAAGCATGATTGGCGCTCTTGCCGAACAAGCCGCCGAGAGCGCCGCTGGCTCCGTTGGCAACCGTGCCGGCCACCGACGAGCTGTTCAACCTGGCGGTCAATTGAAAGTCAAGCGCACCAGAAGGAGATACGGTGCCGCTGCCGGTAGCTGTGCCAACCTGAGGAACCGATGCGGAGATGTTGCTGAGTTGAGTGGACTGCGGAGAGGAGTTCAGGTCCGCAGTCAGCTTCTGGATTTCTGTTCCGCCGCTTGTTCCCCCGAACGGGCGGATGCCCTGAATCCTGGAGCCAAGGTCGAAGCCGGAAAGCTGCGTGTTGTCGACCTCGACGGGCCCGGTAGTATCGGTCGCGCTGGCTGGGCCGGTGATCGCAAGATTGGCGCTCAGAGTGCCTCCGCGGAGCTTTGAACCGCTCGGCAAGACCACCCCGAAGGCCGGCAGCAACTGCTCCAATGCGTCGATGGGAAGATTGGGCGCGGCCAGATGAAGATCGAGCACGATGGCCGGCCCGGCAAGCCGGTAACTGCCCGTCACATGGGCCGCAACAGAGCCAGCATGAATCGAAATGTCTGAAACCTGCCCGCTGCGAGCGTCCATCTTGTCGCTGATCGTGTAGTCCAGATGGACCGGCTGGGGAGCGGGAGAGCCGGTACGCGCCAACCGAAGCCGCGAAGCCTCGATCTTCCCCGAGCTGGTGAGGTTGGTTCCGTCGGAGGCAAGCTGGGCGTTGACGTCGGCGGACGTCGAGATCCCCCGACCGGACTCAACAATCCCGGCTGCAACCGGATCGAAATGCTTGAGCACGAACGCCGCCTGAAAGGGTGTGTCGGAGGCGTCCTTCTGTGACACCGGCCCCGCGGTGCCGCTGAGTTGGAAGGCGCCATCGCCCGGCAGCTTGAGTGAAAGCTGGAAAGGAAACGGCTTCATGAACGAGAACTGCTGAAGGGCAAGGTCAATGTCCGTGCACAAGACCGGCTTGCCTGCCGCGGGTGCGGAGGCGATGGTGGCGCTTCCGTCCTTGATCTTTACCTCGTCCACGCTCAGCGCGGGGATGATGCTCTCCTGCTGCTGCGCGGGATGGGCGGTGGTGTGGCGCGGGCTGGCGGCGTGACCCAGACTGGAGAAGTTCCACCTGCCGTTCCGGGCTCGGATGAGGTGAATCACCGGTGAGTCGACGGTGAGGTCCGTGATCCGCACCTGATGGTGAAAGAGGAACTGACCCAGTTCAATGCCGAGCTGCAGCCGCCGGGCCTCTAAAAATGGCGTCGCGGAGAAGTCCGGATCGTCGGCCACGGAGATATTCTCTGCAATCAGGCTGCCGGTGAACAGAGAAAAGCTCAGGTGGCCGAGCTTCACCTTGCGTCCCAGCGAGCTGGACAACTGGGCCTCCACCTTGGGCCGGAGAGCGTCGGCGTTGATGAAGTGAGGAATCAGTACGAACACGACGAAAACCAAAGCAGCGACCACGGCCATGGCTTTAACCCAGCGTCTTTGCATGAGAATCTCTTTCTTCAATCCTTGCTGCCCGAGACGAATGATGGCTTTATCGCTTTGTCCCTAATGAATGCTGGTGCCGCTGATTCAGGCCACTCTGGAGCGGATGACCGGCAAAAACCGCCTTCAGAACAAAAAAATCGGCCGCAATGCAAGTATTTGACGTTATTTCGCAGCTTTTGCAATCATTATTTGCGCCGGGAGCCGTCCCGGACGGTCAAGCGGACAAGAAAAAGCGGTGCGCCCGGCAACTTTCCTGCCTGCAGCTCACGACCACACCGCGCTGCCCTGAGGCGCGGATGAGATCGCCGCGCAGAGCTTGTCCAGGGTTGGCGCTCCACCCAGAACATTCGATTCATACGGCAGGCCGGCAGCGGCTCCTCCAGCCGCCCGACAACCGAATGCGCGCAGTGAAAAACACTGACCAGCCACCAATCGTGGGCGGATGAGACAACGCTCATTCCTGGCTGTGCGCCTAAGAGCTTGTGCGTGAAAGTCCAGATTGCTGAAAAACATCCCTCGGGGGCTAAAGCCCGTTGTTTCTTATCAGGCATCTGCGGCACGACTGAAGTCGTGCCCTTTCAAAACCGGACTTTCACCACGGGCTGCTAAGGATTGTGCGTCTATCTGCCGGGCTTGCTCGCCACCTTTTTAACCGGCTTCTTCCCCTTTTTGGCGGGCGGTTTCTCGGGACGTTTGCCGCTCGTGCCCGCCGGCGCCAGCAGCGGAATAAGCTTGCCCGCAATGGGCGAACCCAGCCCGGTGCATGCGTCCCAGCCCGGCCCGGCCGAAAAGGCGCCGTTGCTGCCCTGGGTAATGTCGTTGAACGCCTTGGCAGACTTGGCGGCATACATCGCCGGCTGAAGGAACCCGGCCTTTGCCCCAAGCTGCTGGTTGGCCACCGCCACCAACCCGGCCCACAGCGGCGCAACCGCGCTCGTCCCTCCGTACACTCCCGTCTGGCCGTCCACGCGAATCGTGTAGCCCGTCACCGGATCGGCGTCCCCGGCCACATCCGGCACTCCGCGGCCGCCTGTGCTGGTGCTCGACGCCGGAACATTGGCGTTTGCCTGCCAGCTCGGCAGGGCGAAGACGGTGCTCACGCCGCCGCCCGTCGCGCCCTCGTTGTTCGCCTGTTCGTTCCACACCACCTCGGAGACGATCGTCGCTCCGTTGGCGTCCAACTCTGTTCCCCCGCAGGCCAGCACATGCGGGCTTGACGCCGGAAAATCGACGTTGTTGCCCGTCCCTCCGTCCGTCGACCCACCATCGCCGGCCGCAACCGTGACCGTGATTCCCAGCGCAGCGGCCGACTGGCAAGCCGCGTCCATGGAGGTCATCGCCTGCTGGGTCCAGCTCGATTCCGGCCCGCCCCAGCTGATTGAAATCGCGCTCGGCTGGTTGGCCCTGTCGTGCACCGCGGTGGTAATCGCATCCAGGAACCCCTGATCCGTATTGGGCGCAAAGTAGACTGCGATCTTTACCCCGGGCGCCACCGAACCGGACACCTCGATGTCCAGCATCACCTCTCCATCCGCGCTAGTGGCCGTCGATGGCGCGTTCTTTCCGCCGTCCACGCTGACCGCCGTGATCCCTGGCGCGGACAGGCCCAGCGTCTGGAACCAGGCGGTCAGATCGGCCTGCCGGTATCCTCCGCCGAGCTCGATGAGTCCGATGGTCTGGCCGGTTCCGCTGGCTGTTGCTGGGAAGTTGTACGCCGCGGCAACCTGGGGCGGGGTGTAGCTGCTGGGGGCTGCGGTTCCGGCAAAAGGCTTGAAGATGAGAAAGTGCGGCTGTGCCTGAGGCCGGTTATCCAGCCCCAGCACAGCCTCCACCATGCCGGACAACGAGGCCGGAAGCTCGATTCCGCCCTCGCGCACCCGGTACTCCGCCCCATCAATGGTCTTCTGTTCTAGCACCACCCCAAACGCTTTCTGGAGATCCGCTGCCGTTCCGGTCAACTGCACCGTCCGCCGCAACGTCTGCGCCGCGTCGTCCTCGACCTTCAGGTTGAACGCGCGCGCAAAGGCCTTCACCTTCCTGATCGCGTCCGGATCGCCGCCGTGGTGCTTCTTGTATTCAGTCCGGCTCACGCGAACCGGCCCGCTCGACCGTCCGCCGCGCCGGTTGACCTTCAGCGGCTCCTTGCGCTTCACAATCACCGACACGGTCAACTTCGACCTCGCCGGCGTAGCCTTGACGAAAACTGCATGGGGAGCCGGAGCCTTTTCGCTTCCGGAAAGGACAACGCGCTTCTGCTCGGCAAACCGCTGCGGCTTGGCGGACAGGGATGCTGTGCGGGGGGATTTTTCCATCGCCGACCTCTTTCTCGTCCGGAACTCGTGCTCTGAGCCGGAACCGATACACAGAATGATAGCCCGCGCGTTCAGCGTTTGCCGAACTGGCAGGCGAGCCTTCTTAGGTAGGCGCGCAAATTACCGTTTGGCAACTCCTCAGGGGCTAAAGCGTCATCGATATTTAAACACGAGTGCCGTGAACGGGGAATTTTCGAATCGGACCCATGACAGAAAGGAAAAGGGGCGATATTCATGGATGATTCGTTCTGGCTTCTAAGACCGCCGTATATTTACTTGACACTCGGGGTTGTCTTTTCTTTCGCGGGTGTGGCTTCGACGCTTGCCGGAAAAACGGTTGGACGCGCTGGTGGTTGGGCCTACCGCGCCAAAGAGCCGATCCAGTTTTGGTTGGGAGTCGTACTATATTTTCTCGGTGGCGTTCTTTTCATTGGGCGTTTCTTGTATAAAGTCTACGGCCCTTGAAACTGAGGGCGTGTGCCCCAAACTTGAGTAAGTGATCTGGATTTTTCAGGTCTCGCTTTCAAGACCTGGAAAAACATGAATCCACGCGGTCATGGCGCCAGCGGGACGACCAATGCCCTGCCCCTTCAAAAAACGAACCTGCGCCACAGCCTGCCAGACCGAAGACCGGCGCAGGCCCCGGCTCATCTTTTCTGCACGAATAAAGGACTCGCCGCGCTCAGAAATGGAAGCGGTAACGCAGCTCGGCGGAGATCATGCGCGGATCGTTGAAGTGGAAGCCGCCGATGGTGCCCTCGACGACGACAGACTGCGTGGCTGGGACAATCGAAAGCTCGACATGCGCCACCGGATCGGTGCCCGAGTCCAGGGTCAGCGTCCGCTCGGCCATCGCAAAGCCGGCAGCCGCGATCGTGAGACGGTAAACCCCGATGGGCGCCTGGGGCAGTTCAAACTCGCCGGCGGCATCGGTGATGGCGCGCAGGGTGAAGGCGGAATCGGTAGCCTGAAGCATGACCTGGGCGCCAGGGAGCGGCCGGTGCCGGGGATCGTGGACAACCCCCATGCACGGTGGCAAAGACATTAGCCAGCGCGGGGATGGACACCGTCACCAGCAGGGCCGCGATCAAACAATATGCGCGGGACGAAAAAGGGAAAGAAAGCGCCGCATCTGGAACTTATGGTACAAGAGAACCTTTACCGGAGCCGCGCCGGACAAACTCTGCGCAATCTTCAGGTATCATCGGGGTATCGTCAGGTTTCTGCCATCCCCCAAGGAACATCCGCTTGTTCCTTCACAACCTGACCGGCCCCATGCCGGTCTCCGCAAGGAGGAGTCGCCCTTGTCTGAAGTGAAGCTTCCCGCATCGCCCCAACCGTTTTCGGTCGAGGCCGCGCAGCTGTCGCACGCTGAACCTTCCCTCCGGCGCCCGCTGCGCATCGCTCTTTTCGGCTTTGGGACGGTGGGCAGTTCGGTGGCGCGAATCCTGGTCGAGTCCCGGCCCGAGACCCTGGAGTTGACTCACATCTTCAACCGGGGCGTGGCGCGCAAGCGCGTCGGCTGGGTTCCCGAGAGCGTGCTGTGGAGCGAGGACGCCGATGCTGTCCTGGCTGCGAATGTGGACGTGGTGGTGGAGTTGGCCGGCGGTCTCGATCCGGCCGGAAGCTGGGTGCGCCGGGCTCTCAGCGCCGGCAAGAGCGTGGTGACGGCCAACAAGAAGCTGATTGCCTATCACGGCGCGGAGCTGGAGCGGATGGCCGCGGCTGGAGGTGGGCACTTGAAGTACGGCGCCGCGGTGGCCGGCGGAATTCCCGTGATTCCGGGCATCGAACAGGGTCTGGCCGGGGATCGCATCGAGCGCATTCAGGGTATTTTGAACGGCACCTGCAACTTTATTCTGAGCGGGATGCAGGGGGGCGCGGAGTATGCCACGGTGCTGGCCGAGGCGCAGGCCAAGGGCTATGCGGAAGCCGACCCCACCGAGGACGTGGGCGGCTTTGACGCGCGCTCCAAGCTGGCTATTCTTATGCGGCTGGCGCTGCATATCGAGGTGGACCCGGAAGAAATTGTTCCCATGCCCATCACCGCGATCGCCTCCGTGGACTTCAGCTATGCGCGCGACCTGGGCTGCACCATCCGGCAGATTGCGCGCAGCGAGCGGGGAGAGGGGCAGGTGGCGGCCACGGTGGGACCGATGCTGGTGGATCTGCGCTCGCCGCTGGCCTGGTCGCAAGGCACCGAGAACATGGTGATTCTGAGCGGCCACTATGGCGGAGATGTGGTCTTTTCCGGCCACGGAGCCGGCGGCCACCCCACCGCGGTCGCCGTCATCAGCGACCTGGTGGCGCTGGCCCACGGATCGCGTCGCATCGAGATTCCCTCGGCACGCGCCGAGGTGAGCGCCGAATTCGAGATTCCGCATTACATTCGCTTCCTGGTCGATGACCGGCCGGGCATTGTGGCCGATATTACCGGCGCGCTGGCCAAGGAACGCATCAACATCCGCGCCATCATGCAGAAGCCCGGCTATCCCGCGCACGCGCTTCCGTTTGTGGTCACCGTCGAGCCGTGCAAGTCCTCGGCGCTCAAGCGCGCCCTGGAAAGCATTCGCGACAAGGATTATCTGCTCGGAAAACCGCTGGATCTGCAAATGCTGGAGTAGCAGGCTCGGGGGAGCGGAAAACAACCGCTGGGAACTGCCTGCGCCCAGCTTGCGTAGAATCCCTTGGATCGTCCCCGTGGAGGCCACTCGCTTTGGTCCAAGCTCCTGCACAGATTCCCCTGCGAACGCCGTTCGCCGCCGCCCTCTGGCTCGCTGCTCTCTTTGCCGCCCTCACCTTTCTCGTTCACTTTTCCAGCTCGCTGTGGGGCAGCCATCTGGGCTACGGCTTCTTCCGCGACGAGCTGTATTTTCTGGTCTGCGGCCGCCATCTGGCCTGGGGCTATGTGGATCAGCCTCCGATGGTCGCCTTGCAGGCGCGGCTGGCCGAGACCATCTTCGGTCTCACGCCTACCGGCATTCGCATCTTCAGCTTCGCGGCCGGAGGCGTGACCGTCGGCCTCACGGGGTTGCTCGCCTGGCAACTGGGCGGCCGCCGCACGGCGCAGGCTTTGGCCATGACCGCCGTCCTCGCTGCTCCGGTCTTCCTGGGCACGGCCAACTACCTTTCCATGAACTCCTTCGAGCCCTGTTTCTGGATGGGCGCTCTGTTGGCCGTCTTGCGCCTGGCCGAGGGCACGGCCAGCCTCCGCGCCTGGCTGATCTTTGGATTGCTGGCCGGCCTGGGCATCGAGAACAAGGACTCCACCGTCTTTTTCCTGCTTGCGCTCCTGCTTGGCGTCGCCCTCAGCCCGCAGCGCCGCATTCTCTGGACGAAGGGCTGCGCAGCCGGAGTCGCGCTGCTGGTTCTCCTGGCCCTGCCCAACTTCCTCTGGCAGTGGGCTCATCACTTTCCCACCTATGAACTGCTGACGAATGTCGCCCACTCCGATAAGAACATCAAGCTGCCGCCGGGAGCGTTTTTGCTTCAACAGGCGCAGATGCTGCTCATCTTCGCCGCTCCGCTGTGGATCGGCGGACTGGGATGGCTTGCATTCGCCCGCAAGGGCCGCCTCTGGCGCTTTGTGGCTCTCACCTATCTGGCGTTACTAGTCGCGATGATGGCCCTGCACGCCAAGGACTACTACGCCGCGCCCATCTATCCGGTCCTGTTCGCCGCCGGAGCCGTGGCATTCGGCCATCTCACCCGCCGCAGTTGGCCGCCCATCTTCTATTCTGTGCTTCTGGCCGTGCTGCTCTGCGGCGTCACCGCACCGATCATGCTGACGATCCTTCCGCCCGGCAAGTACGGCGCCTACGCGGCCCATTTTGGCGTCAGCGACAAGACCAAAACCGAGAAGTTCACCAGCCCTCTGCCGCAGTATCTCTCTGACCGCTTCGGATGGCCGCAGATGGTTGCGGGATTTGCCGCGCGCTACAATGCCCTGCCGCCCGCGATTCGCGCCCACACTGCCATCTTCTGCGGAAACTACGGCGAAGCCAGCGCGGTCAACATTCTGGGGCCCAAGTACGGCCTGCCCACAGCCATCAGCGGCCATCAGAACTACTTCTATTGGGGCTGGAACGGATTTACCGGTGAATCCGTCCTCACCCTCGGCGACGACCCCAAGGACTACACGGACGATTACGCTCAGGTCGTCGATCTGGGCCCCTTCGACGCGCCCTGGATCATGGACCACGAGCACCATCACTATCTCTGGCTGCGCCACCGCAAGCGCCCCTACGCCGCCGAGTGGCCGCAGTTCAAGTACTGGTACTGAGCCGGCTTCGCCTCCGCCCGTCCTGATTCGCGCTGCCCACGCACACCGTTCTTCAAACCTTCACGTGCAAAACCGCGCCCATTGGGAGAGAATAGAGTTGGAAGAATATCGAAAAGGATCGAGGAACGCTTGACACGTACGCAGATTGAAACTCCCAAATGGACCGCCCAGGAGTTTGAGCGCCGGGTTCTCGACTGCAACCCCAAGGTTGTGGTCTTTGATGGCGATGGAACGCTCTGGAGCAACGACTCCGGCGTTGGCTTCATGGTCTGGTCCATCGAGCAGGGGCTGGTTTCGCGCTCGGCGGCCGATTGGATCGATACCCGCTACCGCGCTTACCTGGCTGGCAAGGTGAACGAACAGGCGATATGCGGCGAAATGGTGCAGATTTACGCCGGGCTCCGTGAGCAGGAATTGCGC
>Ga0255351_1000753_pt1 | contig 14187 bp, 12 predicted proteins | sample HBST25r2metaG_FD_186024 | JGI IMG/M metagenome (GOLD analysis project Ga0255351, IMG submission 186024) | Peat soil microbial communities from Stordalen Mire, Sweden - H.B.S.T-25.r2 | ecosystem: Environmental > Terrestrial > Soil > Wetlands > Peat | place: Sweden: Norrbotten County, Stordalen... | reverse complement strand
TCTCTACTGAAGACCCTTGCGGCAGGCGCCGCCATGGCCGGTGGCGGCTTTGCGTTGAATCTGGCAGCGCCAGCCACGGCCGAGGCCATGGTAAAGAAGCTGCCCGCCACCTGGGACGAGACCTGGGACGTCATCGTAGTGGGATCCGGCTTTGCCGGGCTGGCGGCAGCGGCCGAGGCGGCCGGAGCCGGAGCCAAGGTCATCATCCTGGAGAAGATGCCGGTCTATGGCGGCAACTCGATCATCAACGGCGGCGAGTACAACGCCTGGGACGATGAGTTCCACCTGCGTCAGAAGCTGGGCCTGGGCGACGACAGCGCCGAGGCTCACATGAAGGACACGATCAAGGGTGGCGACTTCTACGGGCAGCCGCCGCTGGTGAAAATCCTGACCGACAACGCCACGCCGACACTAAACTGGATGATCGACGAGGGCGGCTTGAAGCTGCGTGAAGTCGTGAACCGCACGGGCGGCCACTCCAACTACCGCACGCACACCTGCGTGGAGGGCGTGGGCCGGGGCTACACCGAGGCTCTGAAGAAGATTGCCGAAAAACGCGGCGCCAAGCTGGTGCTGAACACCTCGATCACCTGGATCTGGCGTGAGAGCGCGGAGCCGGATAGCCCCGTGCTGGGCGTGGAAGTGAAGCGCGGCAAGAAGACACTGAACCTGAAGGCCACGCGCGCACTGGTGCTGGCCAGCGGCGGCTTCAGCCGCGACGTTGCCATGCGCCAGATCTATAACCCCAGCCTGACGGACACCTACAATTCGACCAACCACCCCGGCGCGACCGGCGAGACCGTTCGCTACGCGCAGGCAGTGGGCGCCGAGGCCATCCAGATGGCGTTCATCCAGCTCTATCCGTATGCCGAGCCGGAGACGGGCCTGCTGGACGCACCGGCCGTGTATCCGTTCCGCGGACCGGGCTTTGGCATTGTGTACGTCAATAAGGTTGGCAAGCGCTTTGTGAATGAGATGGAGCGCCGCGACGTGGTGAGCCGTGCGGAAATGGCCACCGGCATGAAACCCACCTTCTCGATCTTCAACGAGAAGATGATTGTGAAGATGGGCACCAAGGAAGAGATCGAATCCGGTATCGCTCGTGGACGCTTTGTGAAGGCCGATTCGGTGGCCGAACTGGCAACCAAGCTGGGTATTCCGCCGGAGAACCTGACGGAGACCGTCAAGAAGCACAACCAGTACATGAAGGACGGCAAGGATCCGGAGTTCAACCGGAACTTCACCAAGGTGATGATTCCGCTGGAAGAAGGTCCGTTCTACGGCATCGCGCAGTGGCCGGCCATCCACCACACGATGGGCGGACTGCGGATCAACAACGATGCGCAGGTGCTGGACATCTGGTCGAAGCCGATTCCGCGCTTCTACGCGGCAGGCGAGATCACGGGCGGCATCCACGGCGCCAACCGTTTGGGCGGCAACGCCACGCCGGACGCCGCCGTCTTTGGGCGCATTGCGGGCGTGAATGCGGCCAAGGAAAAACCACTGGCGTAACAACCATCCCCCGGGGGCGTGGGCGAAACTCCGCCTCCGGGACTTCCCTGCTACTTGAAGGATTGCGATGATGACGGCGAGAATTCGTTGGGTTGGATGGCTGTGCGCGCTGCTGCTGCTGACGAGCGGCGCCGCTATGGCGCAGAAAAACGATCCCTGTGCGGGATGCCACAAGGACTGGAGCAAGGTTCTGCCGAAGGACCACGCAGCGGTGAACGGCGGATTCCAGCAATGCCGCACCTGCCACAAGACGGGCACGGACGGCACCGCCTCGGTGAATGGTTTTGCCACGCGCCTGCACAAGACTCACGCGGCGGGCGAGCACAAACTGGCTTGCGATACCTGCCACAGTTGGGTAGACGGCAAAAGCTTCGGCCTGATTGGCGAGGACGCAAACCTGGGCCCGGTGAAGAAGGAGGACCTTGCACTGATGCAGCAGAAGATGGTGACATGGGCCGATGGGCCATTCACCGATCATCTGCATGCCAAGGCCAAGGTGGACTGCGCGGGCTGCCACGCCAAGCCGGTTCCGGTAAGCGATGCGACGGTGGAGAATCCACGCTGCTTGGAGTGCCACGGGCCGGTGGAGAAGCTGGCGGCACGCTCGGCGAACAAGGAGTTCCCCAAGAGGAATCCGCATGCTTCGCACTACGGCTCGGACATTGCGTGCACCAGTTGCCATAAGGCTCACGAGGCCAGCGTGGTGATGTGCGCGGACTGCCACAAGCTGTGGAAGTTGAATATTCCCGGCGCGGCAAAGTAGTTTCCTGTACAAAAAGAGAGCCTCCGCGTGGGCGGAGGCTCTTTTTTGTGAATGAATTGCGACGTGAGGTCAGTAGTGGAAGCGGTAGCGCAGCTCGGCCATGAGCTCGCGCGGGGCGTTCCAGTGGAAGCCGCCGAAGGTGACGCTGTTATCCAACTCGACGCGGCGGTTGGCCACGTTGAGCGCCGTAAACGAGAGCGAACAGCGGGAGCCGAAGTCGCGCGCCAGGCTGAGATCGAAGGTGGTGTGCGCGGGCAAATAGTTGCCGGGATAAGGCTGGCCGGGAAAGGCGTTACTGAATCCCGAGCCGTAGTTGACGTTGGTAGAGGCGCGTGCGTGCCAGGGCAGAAGAACGTCTCCGCCGACGTTGAGCGTGTTGCGCTGGTCGTGATCGAGCGGGCAGAGCGCGACGCCAGCATCGCATACGGAGATGGGCGCGCCGCTGGCGGTAAGTCCTCCGGTAACCACGCCGCCGCCTTCTGCGATCTGGTTGGAGTAGGCGAGGTGCAGTTGCACGCGATGCGCGATGCGCGGAGAGCGCAGGGTCAGCTCCCAGGCGCGAATGAGCGCCGACTGCACGGTGACGGGAAAGAAGAGATTACTCTCGCCGATGTTGTTGTGGTCGAAGAAATTGTTGACGCGATTGCGGAAGGTGTCGGCGTCAACCGTCCAGCCATGGAAGGGGATGTTGATACCGAACTGAAACTCCTCGTCACGCTCGCCGTGCAGCGGGAGAAACGTGTCTCCGTTGGTGCCGGCATAGCCTGCCAGCGCACCGCTTTCGGTGATGAGCGGCGGTGCCTGGTAGTAGTGTCCGTAGCTGCCGCGTAACGTCCAATGCATGCGCGGAATGGTGACGGCCACACCGAGACGCGGACTGATGGAGGACTCACTGACACCACCGGTGAAGTGCGTAGGGCGAAGACCGGCGATGAGCGTCAGCCAGTCGAAGGGACGGAAGCGATCCTCCACGAAGAGCGCGGCGAGGCCGCCGGTGGGGCTGACCGTGGCGTAGGGCAGGCTCTGGCTGCCATCGTTGGCCGTCACGCCGAAACCTTCGTTATCACGCTGAAAAAAGCCATAGCCGCCGATGTTGAAGTGATTGCGCGCGACCTGCGCGTCGAGACTGAGCTGGCCTCCGGCGTAGGTGGAGCTGCGCTCCTGGCGCGTGCTGACCGGTTGATCGTCCGGCGCTCCCGTGTAGTTGGCGCGGTTGTAGTGGAAGAACGGAGAAGCGGTAAGCAGCGCGTGCGGGTTGAAGGTATGCACCCAACTCGCGTTAACGAGTACGTCGGTCTCGCGGTCGGCATCGCGTAGTCCAATGGTTGGATACTGTCCGCTGGTGGGATTGTTCTCGATGTCGTTGGGATTGGGATCGTAGGGAATTTGATAGTAGTCGCGGCGCAGGCTGGTGACGGCGCGGAGCTGGTCGGCGGGCGTCGGGTTGTAGATGAGCGACCCGAAACCTCCGTAGCCGTTGGTGCGGTCATGCACGGTCTGCGGGACAGGCGTCTGGATGCCGAGATCGCTGCGGTTGCCGTTGAGACTGGCATACCAGGCAAAGCGCTCGGTGTGGTCGCCGAAGCTCAGCTGGTCGTTCGTCTGGTAAGAGTTTCCGGCGCTAAAGATGAGTTCGGCCTCGCGTTGACGCTCAAAGCCGGTGCGCGGTACCACGTTGAAGACTCCGTAGGTGCGGTCGCCGAGTTCGGCGCCGTAGCCGCCGCGGCTGATCTCGATGTAATCAATGTCCTTGGGATCGAACTGCGGGCCGAGGTTGCTGGCGATGTTGGTGTTGGGCACGGGTACGCCATCAATCAGCCAACTGGTCTGGTGTCCGCCGCGAATGTGAAGCTGGTCGTGCGTGACGTAGGAGCCGGGGACCCAGTCGGTGATCATGGCCAGGCTGTTGCTGCGCGTAGCGCCGGGAGTGTTCTCCACATCCTGACGGCTGAGCGTTGTGGTGGGCGTGGCGGAGTCGGCGGCCACGGGCATAACCTGACTGTTGACGGTGACAGACTCATGCGCGGCGGCTGGCGCAAGCTGGAGATGCAGAATAGGCTCCGTGTTGCTGGCGACGGAAATCTCCTGTTGCGCCTGGGCAAAACCCGTGGCAGTGACCGTGAGCGTGTATTCGCCAAAGGGCACGGCCGGAAGGCGGAAGGCACCGTCGGCCTTGCTGAAGGCCGACAACTGAAGGTCGCTCTGGCGGGCATGAAGTGTAATGCGGGCATGAGCGATGGGGCGGTGCTGCGCATCATGCACAACACCGCGCGCGGCTCCAAAGACGGTGGCAAAGGAATGGGCGGCCAGCAGCAAAAGGGCCGCCATGAATAGATGAAATCGAATCTTGGTCATGCAATCTCCACAGGGGTGCAGTCGGCACACAACGCGCGGCAGAACAATGGCCGCAGCACGGGCGGCGACTAAAGGCATACGTCAGCGGAAGAGGCGCATGCACGGAAACGACACGGGTGCGCATTCCGCGGACAGAGCGAATGTAAAAAACAATTTTGTGGTGGAGCTAGCGCGCGCAGAAGTTGCGCGGAGGAGCTCGCGAGGAACCTTCGCGCAGCACAGGCGCGACGGCGCGCCGCAAAACCGAGCACAAGGTGAGCGGAGCGGCGACGAAGTGCAGAGGCTGACGTGCAGCAGTGGCATCACCAATGGCGAAGCCGTTGAGAACCGAACCAAGCTGACGATAAGAACATGGCTCCGTTTGCGAGCGGAAGCCGGGCGCGCTGTCATCGGCGCGCAGGCGCTGCAACATGGCGAGCATGGCGCAGTGATGGCGTCCACGGCCGCGGCAGCAGGGTGGAAGATCGGCTTCCGAGGGAGAGAGCAACGCTGGGGCAATAACGGTCCACAACAGCATCAGTAGCACGAGTTGCGAGATGAGTTGGGAGAGGCGGCGGCGCATGCTCAACATTGGATTGTAGCAAAGCGCGAAGGCTCGAGTTGTAAACCGCTGGCGCAGATCAAGTACACATCCACACTGAGCAAAGCGGCCGCAACCAGAACGACGGAAGAAGACGAGCTAACCGACTTCCTCCATGTCGGCCGGGATTGGCAGGCGCGCGCGGCGTGTGCGACACTGCTTGTGGCGTTGCATACGCAGGTTGCAGATGGCCGCTCCCCGCGGCCGGCGACGGCAAGGCCGGGATGGCGAAATTGGCAGACGCAGCGGACTTAAAATCCGCAGGAACGAAAGTTCTGTGGGGGTTCAAGTCCCCCTCCCGGTACCATAACTGATTGATTTTATTGCACTTATAGGCACGATCCAAAACGGTCAATTTTCTACGAATCCCTGGTGTCCGTTGTGGTGTCCGTTGGTGTTTTCCGTCTCTTGGGGTCAATGCGGCGCGGGCGCTTGCCCGCTTTTCGGCCTCTTCTCTTCTTCTTCAAGAGAGACTCAACCGCTTCGTGGAGCGAGTTCGATGCAAGATGGGAATATCGGGCTGTCATCGAAATCGTCTTGTGGCCGGCTAACGTCTGAACGGTTTTGAGGCCGACTCCAGCCATGATGAGTCTCGAACAAAACGTGTGACGGTTGTCGTGCCAACGGTAACCCTCGATCTTCGCATCTTCCCTGGCTGCCTCAAACCATTTACGAGGACTCTTGGTTCCGAATACACGAGTTCCCTTCTTCGCGCCTGACTGCTCCTTCAGACTCTGAAACGCCGCGAGCACATCTGCGTTCATCGGAACGTCGCGAGCATCGCCGTTCTTTGTCTTCGCAAGGTGCACCTCCTTGCGCGCAAAATCCACCTGCCCCCAGGTTAGACCGTATTGCTCTGACAAGCGCATGCCGGTTCCAATAGAGATTGTCAGTTCGCCTTGGTGCTCCGGGAACAACTTCTTGATGGAGCCGCGCAACCGGTTCTCCTCCTCGTCGCGCAGGAATCGAATGCGTCCGCCGCTCTCGTGCCGCTGTCGCACCAGCCGCGCCGGATTGGAAGTAACCTTTCCGTTGCGGAGCGCCTCCCTGAAGATGAGGCTGAAGGTCGCGCGATACCGGTTCGCAGTGCCTGGGGTCGTCGTGATCTCGGAGATCCAACGATCAATCTCGGCAGGTTTGATCTTGTCCGCAATGCGCTCGCCGAACTCTGAGTTGATTTTGGTGACCCGAGATTCGACATTTCGCGTGTCGCGGTGGTGGATCTTGGAGTATGCAAGGATCTCGTTGGCAAGCACCTTGAAGCGCACTCCGGCGGCACGCATATTCTCGGGGAGTTTTACAGATTGCAAGATTTCAGTGCGGCGTTTTTGGTACAGCTTGATGGCGTCACCTTTACGGCCTGCCTTTTCGCGCTTCCGAACTCCGTCGGCATAGTAATCAATCCACCATATGCCTGAACCCTCTGGCCGCTCGAGGATTCCCCGGTCTTTTCGCTTTCGTGTGTGTGGCATGGTTCCCTTCCTTTCCGAAGGTTCTTTGAAAAAACAATGCGTTTTATGTGCAGCCGTAACCTTGCTGATCACCTTGACTGTGCGCATACGCTCCCTCCCACGCTCATTCCAAATCGCTCCGGGAGGGATACATGAACAAGGAAGGAACCGGGGCACCCAACGCTTCATGGGCGCGCACGATTGGAGCGGACGGGCGCGAATTCAGTGCAACTTCACTGAACGGTCACAGTTACGCTAATCGCCGCCGGGTTTATCACCGTGCCCGATCCTGTCGGAGTCACGGTGACGGTGTACGTCTGTGGCGATGACATCGAACTGCCGCCGCTCCCGCCGCAGGCCACAAGCAAGCTCGCCGCTGTGATCGCCAGCGCCGTCAGTAGCACGGCCAGCAACTGACTTCTGCGCCGCGCGAACGGAGCACCCAGCAGCACTGCACAGAACATCACCAGCCCGCCGCTCTTCCACGGAAGGCGAGGCGATCGGTTGGCCGCACTTTTCATGGCCGTCATGGTCAGTGTGGAGTTTCCTGTCGTGCTGGAGGCGAAGCTTACCGAAGGCACGCTCGCCGAGACAGCCGAAGGCGTGCCATCGATCGAGCTGATGCTGGTCGCAAACGAAACCGTTCCCGGGTAGTTGGTTGCTGTCAGGCGGAGGTTCAACTGCCCGTTGCTCCCGGCCGCGATAGTGATCGAACTCGAGGATGCGCCCAGCGTGTACGTCGGCGGAGCCAGCGCTGCATATAGCGTGCCGCCGTTAACCGAGCCCAATCCCGTCACCAAGTCGTAGCCGGCGGTGGCGTCGTAGCCCACCAATCCGCCCGAGCAGCCCTTCGATCCTGCGGTACAGGGCTGCGCGTTGCTTCCCGTCGTGATGTCGTGGAAGACCGTCGCATATTTCATCGGGTCCGCCGCCAAGCTATAGAGCGTCCGATTGAAGTTTCCCTGCTTGCCATACTTCTCCACCAGCAGGGTCAGCATTCCAGCAAAAGAGGGCGACGAAGCCGAAGTGCCACCCGCCGTCATCAGGTCCGAGTTGGAGTCGCGGAATCCGTCCAAGCAGCTAGGGCCATCCGTCTGCGACGGGTCGGTGGCGGAGGTGAACTCTTGCGTGCACAACAGGTAAGGGTCGTGATCGGCCGATGCGGAGAAGGCAACGTCGGGCACGAAGCGCATCGGCGCTCCGCTGAAGTTGCCCGGAGCCCACTGCCAGCTCGGCATGGCGTAGTACAGACTCACTCCACCGCCACCGGAGGTCAGAGTATTGGTTGGATTTTGCGACTGATCGTAAGACGTGTCGTTCCAACTCGCCTCCGGAATGTATTGCAGCGCCGAGCTGATGATGTCGGCTGTACTGCTATAGCTCCAGTACTCATTCGCGCCCGGCTCGGGGCTGCCGGCGCTTCCGTCGGCGCTGAATGTCGTCCCGCCAACGCCAGTCACGTATGGACTGGAGGCTGGGTAGTCCGCAATCGCTCCTTGCGTGGCAATGGTATTACCCTGGTCGCAGCCCGCCGCTCCCGCATCGCCCGCGGAGTTCAGCACCGACTGTCCCTGCGCTACGGCTTCTTCCAGAAACCCATCGAACGCAGTTCTCATGTTCGCCGAGAATTGCGTTTCGCAACTGGCGTAGCTGATGCTGATGACGGGTACCACCGCGCCATCCACCTTGTAGGTCGTCACCAGGTAGACCGCGGCACTGAACACGTCCTGCTCCGGATCATCGGCGGAAGCATAGACGAAGTCCACCGTTGCGTTTTGGGCGATGCCGCCCGACCATTCCACGTCTAGGTCCGCCTCGCCGATATCGCCGACGCTCTCTCCTGCTAGGTCAGTGCAGTCTGTCGTACTGATGCAGACCATGTTCAGCTTCGTAGTGCTTAGGCCGGCTGCCGCGCGGAAATCATCGATGTCCTCCTGCGGGAAGTAGGTTTTGCGTTAGTCTTATGGGAGGAGTTCGTAATGCAGGAATCAGCCGCGTTGCCGCCGATCGATCCAGATTCGCTCCAGCAAGCTATCGACGCCTTCCGAGTTTATTGCGGCGTGTTACTTCTATCATTTGCGCAGCATGGTCAGGGGCTTCGAGAGACTATCGCGCGAAGATTCGTCGGCAGAGGAATGATTTGTACGCAGAACATTTTCGCTGTATGGCGGTCAGGAAGCGAGCATGACGCCTGGATTCTTCATCGGTCGTTGATCGACCGACTTTTCCATCTTCATTACTTGGGAGAGACGGGAGGGTTCTCTGAGTTTGACGATTTTTCATTTGCGTCATTGTATGAGGCCCGGCAGCAGCTCCTGGCAGACCCAGACATGAGAGGCAAGCTTCCGAAAAGCCTGAAGGATTTACAGCAACGGGGCAAGGCACGCTACGAACAGATCCCTCCCAGACAGTCAAGATGGCGGAGACCGAAAGCAAAGGATGTAGCAAAGCAGATGGACCTCTGTTTTCTTTACTCGTGCGCTTACGATTTTGCCTCGGCTCAGGTCCATCCAACGTCCGATGAAGGTGAGGCTGATTTCGAGATCTTGACGAAGCCGCCAGGGTCGGTAGCGCTTCCCAGTTCGAATGTCGTCACAAATTCAATTCTCATTCACACCATGCTCGTTCAAGAAGCGCTGAACATCAGCGAGATGCGCTGGCACGCACTCGTCTATGATTTCCTGGACCACATGCATTTGTTTCTCAAAACCGGAGAACAGCGGTTTCAATTGACCATGCGTGAGATCGCTCAGTTCTGGCCCGCATCGCCGCTGTGCGAGCCACCAATCAGCAAAGGCTGATCGACTTAATGGGTAAGGATGCACACGCGATGATGGAAGATGACGTCGAGATAAGGTGGGCGCGAATACGAGAGGCACAGTTTGGTAAATCGGCTGCGAAGTTGGCATCATTAACGAAGCGCCTCTTGCCAGAACTCTGCGGCGGGTTGTGGCACACCACCTATCCAGACAGATTCAAGTCTATTCTTAGCGGTGGCGCGATCTTACCCGAGCCAAACATTCCAGACGGTGACCGTTATTGTACGGGTCTAGGTAAAGACCACTCCCCTTACGTCCGCACCCTTGGCGGCGTCAGTCTCTTCGACTTCAACGGGTTCGACACAGACGCTTACACGAACGAGTATCCCTCATCTACCTGGGCCACATTCGTTCCTTACCGAACAGATTGGGGTTCTTCGGTCTGGATCGAAATCAACCGTGAACAAGTCGCTCCTGATCTTATCTCTGGTTTCGAATTACTAGCCAAGTGGAAATCTGACGGCGCGCACGGTCACAACATCATGCCCGAGATCGAGGTTGCGCACATCGGCCCCATTCCGCGTGCTGCTTTCAGGCGAGCTCTTCTGGTGGGCAATAATGATAGCCTAGTCCATTCGATTCTCTTGGATGTTTGAGTACATGCTGGCTGAGGCGGTCGCGCTGTTTGAAGAAACTATAGGGCAGACTCCCGCGGCGAGGACAACGATGAAGCTGCTGAGGTTTTGAAGGACACCACGAGCATCGGCAATTTGCAACAAAGGTTAACCTGACCGAAGCTGTCAGTGCATACGAAGACGCCGTGGCTCATAGCAAAGGGCGCTTTACCTTCGGTGGCCGAATGACCTCGTGCTGTTCTATCAAGACAAGATTCCCACGAATAACGACATGGCGCTGATATCAGCCTTTCAAGAAATTCCTAAAGGGGCTCTGGTTGGATTGCTGGACACTATTCGAACCAGAGTATTGAACATGGCACTTGAAATGAAAGATGAACTTGGTGGGCGAGTGAACAATTTGAGTCAGCTATCGTCGGACGATGATGAACGAGTCGAGCACACGGTTGTCACTAACATTTATGGTGGCACGAACGTAATTGCATCGGGGAATGCAATCATTAATGCCAACATAAATCAAACGTCGATTTCGCAAGGAGACTGGGGCCATCTTGCCCAAGTCCTGCGAGGGAGCGGCCTTCAAACGTCCTCGCTGGATGAGCTAAAGAGCGCCATACAGGAAGACGGCACCGGCTCAATTGGTGGAAAGATCATGGCGTGGATCAAGAATGCTGCTCCTGCCGTGTTGGCGGGTGGTGTGAAGATAGGGGCATCTGCCGCCGAGTCCTTTCTGGTTGCGCTGCTCAAACAGTACCTTGGGTTACCATCCTGATCCACCATTGTTCCGACCAGAATGTTGGGACGGTATTCTGGCCACTCGTCGTGGGAGTAGCTTTCGAGTGCGGGAAGAGCTGCTCTCATCTCGGTGTCTATCAAAGCCTTCGTTGCTCTACAACTTCGGCCAGCGAGGCCTGCAGATCTTTAGCATTTTTAAAGCTCTCGAACGCTGAACGCCGCCCTGAAACAATGAGGCTAATCTCCTCAAGCATTGGGGCTTCAAGAGCGTTGATCGCGATCCTTATTGTTGTTGGATTCTTCGTTTCAAGTACGGAACTCAGCATCTCTGATGAAATGGCGGGGCTGAGTAACTGGCGGACGCCACTGTCTTCCTTCCAGTTCTGTATATGGTCTCTCCTTTTCCCGTCATTGATGAGGAACGCAAGACGTCCAAAGAAAGCTCGATAGATGAAGAACCTGAGCCACAGCGTTTCACCAAGATAGGGACGTTGGCGTTCTAACATCTCAACGGGTCGCATTGCGTCATTAATGAATTTTTCATCGACGGTTGAAATCGCGGCACCCAGCGCCCCGCCCTTCTTGTACACAGCGTCATATTCCCCAGGTAAGAGGATGTCGTAGAAGAGAACGACTTCTGACAATTTATCGCGGAGATGAAGAACGTCGGTCCAAAGTTCCTCGACAGCAGCGAGTCGTTTTTCATGGTTCGCGTCCTGGCCCGCTTGGAAACTCCTGATTGCACTTGGCCTGCCCGATCTTTTGCACCAGTTCGATTGTTAGTGTAGCGCAGCGGCTTGGATTGTAACTCCGTCGCCGTCGCAGTCGGGGGTGTGGAGAAGTGGAAAGCGGTTTGTGCTTTCCACTTCTCCATGCCCCTGGTTGGTTGTGCCGGGGCACGCCTGTGGCGCCGGTGTCCGATAGCCCAGCGACGAGTGCGGACGCACCGTGTTGTAATGGATTCTCCAGCGTTCCGCCAGCACGCGCAGTTCCTTCATCGAGTAGAAGATCTCGCCGTTCAGAAACTCGTCCCGCAGCTTCGAGTTGAAGCTTTCGCAGTAGCCGTTCTCCCACGGAGAACCGGGTTCGATGTACAACGTCTTTGCACCGGTATCGGCCAGCCAGTTCCGCAGGTCCCGGGCCACGAACTCCGGGCCGTTATCCGAACGAATGTGTTCGGGGACACCCTTCATCACCATCACGTCCGCCAGTACCTCGATCACCTTCGCGCTGCTCCAGCGCCGCTCGGGGCGATTCAGCAGGCACTCCCGGGTCGATTCGTCGATCAGGTTCAGCATTCGTGCCGTTCTGCCGTCATACGTTTTCGTACTCACGAAGTCATAACTCCAGACATGGTTGGCATGCTCCGGCCGAAGCCGCACGCACGATCCGTCATTGAGCCACAGCCGTCCACGTGGCTTTTGCTTCTGTGGAACCTTCAGCCCTTCGCGGCGCCAGATGCGCTCGACCCGGTCTTTACCAACATGCCAGCCGACACGCTGCAACAGCGCCGTGATCCGACGGTAGCCGTAGCGTCCATACTGGCTGGCTAGCTCGATGATGGCCCGGGTCAGCAAATCTTCGTCGTCACGCTGTATCGGTTGGTAGCGTTGCGTGCCACGTGGCTGGTTCACCAGCTGGCACGCCCGCCGCTCACTGATCCCATGCTCAGTGCACGCATGAGATACCGCACAGCGCCGCCGCTCCGGGCTTAGAAGTTTCCCGAGGCGATGTCTTTCAGCACCAGCTTGTCGAGGCTCAGTTCCGCTACCAGACGCTTCAGCTTGCTGTTTTCCTGCTCCAGCTCTTTCAGCCGCCGTGCCTGATCGACCTGCAAGCCGCCGTATTCTTTACGCCACCGGTAATACGTCTGCTCGGTGATCCCACCTTCGCGACACGCCATCGGAGTGGTCTTTCCGTTGGCCACACCTACCTCAACTTGCCGCAGCAGGCTCACGATCTGCTCCGGCGTATGCTTCTTTCCTCGCGCCATTCCAAGCTCCTCTCATACCAGCATCTCTGATAATTCAAACTGGTACAAAATTCGCCGGGCACTCCAAAGCAAGACCGACACTAACTACACGCACAGCTTCGCCGCCGCTCAGTGACGAGAAGCCTCTCTTTGGACTTCGTGTATCCAATATGGTGACTGATCGTAATGTCTGTAGAGCAGGTCTTCGTATTCCCGAGTGATGGGGGCGGACTCATCGAACTCCGGACCTGTTTGGATGGCTTCCCGTGAGAGTCGAACGTATACCGTCGAATCTGTCCAACTTACGTGCTTAATCCAAGTAGGTGAAACCAGCACCTTCTTGCCCGGCCACCAATTCCGAGTTGCGACCTCCATGTAGCGGATACTCCAGTTCTCATTATCCACAATGAACCCATCCACGTGGCCGATCTCACCATCTGCCGCCTCAATCCGATAGCCTTTAACGGCATCTGCGCTGCGCAGATGAGAATCCGGCGACTCTTTCTGTATCCTTTCGGCCAGCACCTCGCTCGCAGCAGCTGTTGGGATCATTGGCACTCCCGACGGGGATAGCGCAGGGCCCCACATATAAGGACCGCCCCAATAATAGGGATACCCGAAATACCCGAGGTATGCCGCTTCGTGCTGCCGGGAAACTGGCCTGTCCGTGTCGATATCAGGGCTGCCCTCCACCTGCTGTTTCGTCAGCGATACAACCAAGCCCCCGACTCGCCAGTTCGTATCAATTACGGAGAAGGGCGATATGAGGACTTGCCGTCCGCCGAGCCAGCCACCTGTTTCCACCGTGAGATAGCGAACGGCCCATGTTTCGTCGTCGAAATAAAGATTGTCCACGGTCCCAATCTCGCCGTCCGTGGCGCTGACCACTAGGTCTTTTAAATACTTCGCGTTCGTTAACATCTTTTCCTCTCCCGTCTTTGGTTGCGATCTCGCTTCGCAGTAGGCACTGCTTTTGGCTCATCGTTCTTTGCTGTGCCACACTGTCCATAGCCGCTGCAAGTGATTCCGCAAAGTCAGCCCAAGACTGAGCCAAAGGTTTCTGCTATTCAATTCATCAGGCACTAGACTCGCTGGTTTTTCGGCGGATGTCGCTATGGGTCGCATGTCGGGAAGCGCGTATAGCTCCTCCAGAAACGCTATATCGGCGATGTTCTTTTCGACATCCATGTAGTGCCCCATTGATACGCGAATCACTAACAATTCTGTCCTGAGCTGGGAAGCGAACGCTTCTTTGACAAAACTGCTTATGCTGCAGATACTCGGGTCGCTCTGTCACCCAATACCGGCGACGCGTGGTGTGTGACAACCGGCTTAATGCTTTCTATGTACTCAGATTCGAGAACGCGATACGCAGTGCTAGCAATACGGTCCGAACGAGCACGCACGAACGTACTCATGTAAGAC
>Ga0255351_1000752_pt1 | contig 14189 bp, 9 predicted proteins | sample HBST25r2metaG_FD_186024 | JGI IMG/M metagenome (GOLD analysis project Ga0255351, IMG submission 186024) | Peat soil microbial communities from Stordalen Mire, Sweden - H.B.S.T-25.r2 | ecosystem: Environmental > Terrestrial > Soil > Wetlands > Peat | place: Sweden: Norrbotten County, Stordalen... | reverse complement strand
AGGCGTCTGGCGACCTCCTGCAAAACGTGGTCCCCAGCCGGGTGCCCATACGTGTCATTGATCTGTTTGAATTTGTTGAGATCGATCCAGAACACGCCCAAGCGCTTACCTTTGCGTCTGGACCGTTGAATGCCCGCTTCCAGACCCTTCTTGCCTAATCGCCTGTTGCCCAACCCAGTCAGTGGATCGTGGTAGGCGCGATGGACCAACTGCTCATGCAGACGCTGCCGTTCCAAAACCAACGACGCCATCTGACAACTCATCTTCAGGAGTTCGATGTCGGCTTCTTGCGGTGGATAGAGGAGCAGCGTATAGACCGTCATCGTGCCCAGGGGCTTACCGCCGCCCAGAAACGGAGCTGACCAAACCGACTGGGCGCCGTTGGCCCGCAACAGTTCGATCCACGGTCTGTGCTCCTGGTTAAGATCAGAAAGCACAAAGGCTTCCTTCCCTTTCAAAGCCGCACTCTCAGGAGCGTCTGAATCTTTGGTTGAGATACGATCCAGTCTTCCCGCCAAGGTCTGGGGCAGGCGAGACTGCGCTGCCAGCCTGAGAGTCTCGCCTTCGAGCAGGTGCAGTGCGCAGGCCCAGGTAGAGCGGTGATTGGCTACTGTTTCAACCAGTGTTTCCAGGATCTTGTCCGTGGGTTCATCGCGGGCCAGCATCTCAAGCACTTGATTCCGTCCGCGGTTCAACTGCTCGGCCCGGCGGCGCTCTTCGACTTCGGTCCGAAGTTCCGCAGTGCGCTCGTTCACACGCTGTTCCAGCGTATTGCGTTCACGGAGCAGTTCTTGTTCGAACGCTTGGCGAGTTGCCACTTGAGACTGCATGGCATGTTGCAACCATGCTACATAAATCGCCGCCGCCAAGACCAACAGGAGCGAAGTCGCTTCCAGAACCTCAACCCAACTGACGACGCTATAGAACGAACGGGTCATCCACAGCGCACAAATCGCTACCAGCACCTGCACCACCACCAAAATGCGAAACACGCGACTGTGCGAATAGCCAGACAAAGATTCCCCCAAGTTGAAATGGGTCCACGATTGGTCTTTGGGTTGAAGATTCAGGCAGTCCTGCCCGGAATTCCATTTACCTTATCGGCATATATCCGGTAGAGGTAATGTTAATTCTTTCTTTTCTTCGACCTGGAGGTAACGGTCCTACGCACAATAGCCGCCCAAAAGCTGTCTGAGGCAGTGCCTCACAATCTTGGGCCGCGTCTTTGCGGAGGGTTCCGGCCGAGTCTCAACTGCGCGCGCTGCCCGCTCGTGCAAACTACGCTATTCAATCGGACATTTTGCAGCCTAAGCACGGCTGATGAAATAGTCCAATCTGTGCAGGGTGTTTTTCACGTACTTACGCTTGAGTTTCTATATTCCGGTCATGCACTCCCCGACGTGTCCGGGGTACGATGGATTATTCTGATCTGTCCCTCTGGAGTAGGGGGCGACATCGGAACAATCTGAAATGGAGTATCCATGAAGGCGAAAACGATTATCTTTCCGCACGAGGATGGTTTCCATGTACTGGTCTGGGGCGCATGGACCGAAGGTTCCATGCGCGTTCACAGCTTCGACGACCGCATAAGCATGATTGCACTTTTGGAAAACCTTCGCCTAATTCTCCCCGAAGAGGCTCGGGATCTGAATGACTTCAACTTTCTTAATTCCTGTCCGATCTATTCCTCTGAAATTGACGAAGAAATGCTTGATGCGCATGGATTTCGCCGCGCGTAATCCATGCATGTTTTGTTGTCCGCTTCACGCGGGTTCATTCTTCAGTCATTTCTCCGGTCTGCTTGAGAAACGAACGAAAGGCATCGATCAGAATACGACCTTCCTCCGTGACCTCAATACGTCCATCGCTCTCTTTGAAAAATGAAAATTCCAGTCGCGTAGCAAGTTCCTGCATCTCCGCATGGAGGACAAGAGGCTCGATATTCAGTCTTCGCGCAGCCGCAGAGAAGTCGAGTTCTTCTGCCAGGACAACTGCCGCGAGTTGGATTTCTCTTGCAATAAATTCAGACATTGAATTGATCCTGTAAGGTGTTCACAGCAGTTCCTGTGGAAGGTTGAGCATTGATGGTGCCGAGTTCGGTCCCCATCTTCTGAGGAAGGCTTGTTGGAAGTTATCTGAACTTTGGATTAGCAGATTCCTCCGGTTCATTTACCCAGCTTGGGTATCGCAATACAACGAAAACCCTCTCCCGGCGTGCAATGGCGACCTTCGTCTGGCCGACAATTCTTTTGTCGGTCTGCTCGCGCCTTTTCTTGCGCTGAAAAGATGTCCACTCTGCGATAGCGATGACGCAGAGGACGAATGCAACAAGCGCACCCGATCCCGTCGCAAATCCCAGCGCAAACTTCAAACCGGCAAGAAACATCCCTCTCTCCTTATGAGTTGCGGGGGGCACAATTACGAATAGCCGTCAGAGGCAGTAAAAACAGAAGTGCTCTGTTCCGTCTTCTTCAAGACCACCATTCCCCGGTAGAAACTTCAACTGAATGTTCAAGCTATGGAAACATCCTCCCTACTTTGCAATAGACGAATCCACGCTGGGGTGCATCAACTCCATGTTGGTTCAGGCATCCTCCATGCCGCACAAGAGATTTCGTCAAGACAATATGCCCTGGAAGAGCGGAGACTTCAACAGACCAGCGAATTCGTCATCCGAGGTTGCAAACTGGATTTCGAGACTGCCGAGGTTAAAATGGACCAACGTGGAGACGAGGGCGTAAGCAAATCCAGCGAGCGGGGGAGCTGTGGCTTCTCTCCGCGTGCAACAGCTTTGCGTAACTGCGCAACCTCGGTGCCGGTAATCGCGCCGAACTTGTTGTCGCTCATCAGGCAAACAACTCCAGGTGCCATCAGAACCTTTCGCCGTTGCTCGGGCGCAAATCGTACAAACAGGTAGCCCGGATAGATTGGCCGCTCGACAACGACTTTGCGACGGTTCAACCAAACCGATTGCTCCGCATAAAGCTGCAGGTAGTGATCGACATCATTCGCAGCCAAAAACCTTGAGGCTGCTTTTTCGTGGTTGTGTTTTACATACAGGACGTTCCACCGCTGCTGCATGATTGACCTCTTGTTACACCAGGATTTGCGCCCTTCACGACCGGTCTCTCGATAACGGTCACATGCTGCAATAAGAGCCGGATTTCATCGCCAATACTCGGTCTTGCCGCTCTTCGAGAGCCAGTCGCCGGTACGAAATCGAAAGCAAAATACAGCGTGCTCGCGGAGCTGCGGGTTGGCGCGAAGCTGCGCGTGGGCCTTTGCCTCCCACTGGAAGCGTCGACGTCTTTCTCGCCAGCGGTCGAATCGCGCCGCGCCGATCAGTGCAAAGGCCGCAACACCGACGAAAAAGGTTGTCCCCACCACGAGGCCCAGAGCGAATATCAAACCGGCAAGAAACATCGTCTATCGCCTCCCCTTTCTACATTCAAGGTTGGCTCTTATTCCTCCTAGAAGCGACGCCAGCATTGCAGACACCTGTATGGCCGCAAACCAAAATGCAAAAGGAGTAAAAAGGAGTAGGTCAAGCCATTGCAAGTGCGAGCGCCGCGCCCAATTGCTGTCCGGACAAAACGGACAGCTCGGTTGCTGGTTCTTTGTCTGAATCCGTGCCAGAGTCATATCGGCAGCAACGTCCATTCCCCCGCGTCAAGCAATCATTCTTTGGAAGAGCGGGGCCTTCAGCACATTAGGGGACTGTTGGCTTTGCATGAGTCCGCAACTTAATTCGATTGCAGCAAATACACAGCCCACGGTTGCGTTGTGTCTGCTCCGATCAGGAAGATGGCGTATTTACCGTTCAGCTTTCCGGCGATGGCAACAGCGGAGAAGTGGTATACCGCATTCGCCGAATTGACGGCGTAGTCGGAGCCGACCCATACGGTGGCGTTGGGGTAAAGGCCATTGTTCGAGGTGGCATCCGGCGTACCGAGGTCGATGGCGAAGTCGCACTTGCCATAGCCATCGGAAGAGTTGCCAGGATCGCTGGGGTCGCCGTTGGCGTACTCCCCTCCGTAAATCATCGTGGACGTGCTTTTTGTCACCTTCGAGCAACTCGAAGGTGTGCTCGCGAAGCCAAAGGATGCAGGATGCGAGGACCAAGCAGTCGGCGTTCCTTTGTCGTAATATCCGCTGTTATAAATGAATCCCTGGTACTGTGCGCCAACAAGTGCGCTGGTATCCAGAGCGCTTGTTGGTGTTGGTTTTGGCAATCCAATGGCGCCGGTACCAGCACCCAAGGTGTTTTCATACAAAGTCGTATAGTTGTACCAGTTTGCGCCAGAGGATGTTCCGTTATCTTCTACCAACAGGCCGCTTGACCCGATGCCGATGGATGCCTGCGCAGGATACGCGGTTTCCCCGGTCGGGCTAACATGTTCTTCATAATCGCCAGGGACCACGGTGAGGTACCCAGAAGAAGTCGACCCGCAAGCTCCGGTCACGGATGAGTCACTGGGATATGTGGGAGTTCCCGTGCTGAGCGTGTACTGCTTGATATTACTGAAGGTGACGGCACTGCCGCTGGCCGAAATGTCCACACTTCCATAGGCAGTGTCGGCGGATGGGTTCCACCCCCATAAAGGGGTAACTCCGCTTGCCGTACTCATGGAGCCCGGAATGGAGACGAACAGATAGGTCTGCGCGGTGGTGGAACTGGGACATGCCGTCGCGGCGACCACTGGAGCAACAGGCTGTCCGATCATCTCCATCAGGCCGCCAGTATCGTCCGCCAGTTTCAAGGCATAACCGCCTGCCTTGGCAGGAGTGTAAGTGGTGGTGGCCCAACCGCTACCACTAGTGAACACATAGCTCGACGAGATGCTCAGGTTCAGCAAACTGCGCTTGCCAGGCACATAGCTACCCGCGTCGAGCACCTGCTCGCCGGTCTGTCCTGATTTCAACTGAAAGGTCGACCGGTAGAAAAGATCGTTAGCATCGTCGATTGTATAAATCGGCGGGTCAGTGAGAAGGACATTGCCATTTTTAATCGCTCCGGTAACGCGTGGAGCAAAGTATTTTCTAACACTTGAGGAACTTGTAGTATTGCCTGTTGTAGTCTTTGCCGTGCCACCGCACCCGGTGACACCGGCCAACAGAAGACATACAGCCAGACAAGCGGCAGTTCGCAGGCGCCAGAGAGGCTGATCCGTAATTGATTTGAGATTCTGCATTGACTCTCCTCCGTGTTAGAAGCTGCCTTTGAGGCCAAACTGAAAGATGCGCGGGTCGTGCGCGTCGACTGGATGTAAGAACGAGTTTCCTGTCAAACAGCCAGAAGCTCCCGCAGAATAAAGATCCGACTGGCTGCCGTAACAATTGATGACGTTGTTGCCGGTGTTGCCTGGATTTGAGGGATCGGTGATGCGAAACTGCGTGTGATTAAAGATGTTGAACGATTCTGCGCGAAACTCGAAGTCGACCCGGTCCTGCATTGCCTTGAAATGCTTGAAGAGGGACATGTTGAAGTTCAAGCGCGAGGGATTGTACAGATAGTTGCGCCCAGCGTCGCCAAAGGTGAGACCACGCGGTGCAGAGAAAGCTCCGGGGTTCATCAGCAGCGGTCCGACATTATTGGAGCTTTGCGCAACGAAGGGCTTACCCACGCTCGCTTTGCCGATCACATCGGGATAAGAACCCACACCCAGGCCATTGGCAACGCCAGCATTATCGGCAGGGCCAGTGCCATTCGCGCCGCCACCGTTGATGACGCTGAAAGGTGTTCCGGTTGCATAGGAAGCGATACCGCTGAGTTGCCATTTTCCCAGCAAAGCCTTCAGCACGGGCGATGCATCCGAAGACGCGGAGTGTTGCGCGGTGTCGTCCAGACCGCTCATCAGATGCGTGAAACCATTGAGCCAATGCAGTAGCGGAAGATCGTAGATATAGCTGACATTCAGCATATGCCGCTGATCGAAATCCGAACTGGCGTGATTGGAGTGAATGTCGAGCGAGTTGGCAAAGTTGGCGGAAGAGCGGTCTGAGGCGTCATCGAGCGAGTGGCTGTAGGTGTAGGCAATGCCCAGAGTCACCGGACCTGTGGTTTCGCGGAGCGTGGCCTGCAACGCGTTGTACTCTGAATCGGCGTTATTTTGAACGGAGATGATGTTGCTGAATCCAAGATACGGACGGAGAGAGTCGGCGCTGATTCCCACTCTTGTATCGGACCCTGGGTCGATGAAGCCGGAATTTCCGGTGCAGGCGACAAATGCGTTCATGAAACCGGGATCATTGGAACGGATGGTCGGATAACTGCTCGAAGTATTGTCCGCGCCCACGCTGAATCCACCCGCTGCGCCGCTGGCGCAGACAGCAGAAGTGATGGGCTGACCTTTTCCGAATGGGTTCAGACCACTGCTGAGCGGCTGCAATTGATTCAAATCGCTTACCGCGGTCAGATGCGTCCCCTTGGTGCCGACATAAGCCAACTGCGCTACCAACGACTTGCGCAGTTCACTCTGAACGCTCAGGCTCCACTGCTGCGTATAGGAATAGATCGCCTTGGTCGGAATCGAAGTGATGTTCGAAGGAAAGCTGGCTCCATTTGCATACTTTGAGTTATTCAAACACTGCGCTGTCCCCCCCTGGCAGGAGAGTCCAATGTTGCGGTAATGTGTATTCGATTGTGTTTGGCTTAAGACCAGCGGCGCGCCGCCGATCAACGATCCGACATTGGCCTCGTAGCCCGTTCCATGCTCCCAGTAAAGACCGTAACCGGCGCGAATCGATGTCTTACCGCTGCCCCACGGATCCCAGGCGAATCCGAAACGCGGCGAAGGATGGAAGACAGAGTTTGCCATGCAGCTATTCGACAAGCCGTTTGCCCCGCACTGCACAAGCCCATTGGTGATCTCGGAAGCCAGGGAAGAGGAAGAGAGGCTATAGGGTCCTGTCCGGTTTAAGGGAACCACTGCACCCCCATTCTTCCGCACCAGATTGCCCATGCTCGGATCGACATAGATCGATGCGCCAAGGGATTGGCTATAGTTTTCAGGTCGCCAGTTATAGGCCGTGCCCTTGGGGTTATACCAGGCACCGAATAGACTGACACGCAAGCCGGCATTGATGGTCAGGTTAGGTAGAATCTTCCAGTCGTCCTGCAGATAGAGATCGACCGAGCGGTAGCGCGAGTCGTACCCAGCCTGTCCGCTATCTTGCGTGTAGCTTTTGATGGCACCGCTTACAGCAACATTCGCAACATTAGTTGTTCCGGATGTATATCCGGAACCGGCGAGGAAGTCTGCAAATGCGTTGTTCGTCGTGTTGATCGATTGCTGATTGCTGAAAGTCAACAGACCTTGCTGGTCGCCCGAGTTGGCACCCGTCACACCGCTCAACTCGTTCTGCCGCACATAGGCTCCCCAGAATCCCCACTGAATCGTATGTTTGCCAATGGTCTTGCTGGCGTCGTCGCGCAGGGTAAAGGTGGGGTTCGACTGGTTCCACGGCGCATAGCCTGTGTCCACTGCAAAACCGTGGCCGCCATACTCCCCATTGGTTCCCTGGAAGAGCAGGCCCGGCATCTTATTGCCGCCATAACCATTGCTGAAGATATAACCCATGGGGCATTCGGTCACCGTTCCGGGTGTCGCGCCGCTGGGCGAGGAGAACAAGGAGCAGAGTGTAGACCCAGCAATGGCAGAGCCGCCCTGTGAGGCAGGATCGTCCAGCAGCGCCGGTCTGCTCAGCGAAGTCAGGCCTGGGCCGGGCTGTGGCGTCAACGTGATGTGCTCCACTTGATAGCCCGCGGTTATGAGGTTGGTAAAACCATGCGGCAAGGATTGCGCCAGCATGAGCACCATATCCTGGCCTGGACCGTTCAAATGATTTTCAACCGTAGGGAAACTGTTATGGACAATGCCCCATTGCGGCGACAGTGTGTCCGTTTCCCACGAGTCGTGAATATAGCGATAGGACAAGCGTTCGTGCTCGGTCAGATTATGGTCGACACGAAACAGCTCTTCGTTCCAGTGCGTTGACGGCGAGACCGTCGCGACATAACAGTGAAACAACTGCGATGTATCCGTCGAGTTGCAGCCACTCGCCGAATTCGCCCTGGGGATAATACCTGTATTCAGAATCGCCTTACTGAGGTAATCGACTTGAACCGTCCGGCCTGTCTCATATTTACTTTGATAAATGCTGGCGATCGGACAATCGGGATATTTCGTCGGATTGAAGTATTCCGATGTTCCCGGAGTCAGTTCCGGGCATACAGCGGAGAAATCTCCGGACCGCTCGGCATCTGTCGGCACGGCCTGGTTGTAATCGACAGGGGTCCGCTCGCGCCGAACCTCTTCTGAAAAGAAGAAAAAGGTCCTCGTCTTGTTCGTGTTGTAGTGATGCGGAATGTAGAGCGGGCCACTGATCGTGCCGCCCACATCGAGCCGCCGGTAAAGCGGTGTGCTGTAGTGAGCCTTTCCCTGATAGCCCTGGGGTTCCGCATCGGGTTGATCGAAGTAATTTCTCGCGTTGAACATTTCATGGCGCACGAATCCATACGCGGAGCCGTGAAACTTATCCGTGCCCGACTTGGTCGAAACGATAATGCTGCCCGACGCGCTCTTTCCATTCAGAGCGCTATAGTCGGCAGTAAGAATCTTCATGTCTTGAATAGCATCGATGCTGGGATAAACAACCAGGGGCTCGCCCTGTCCGCGGCTCGAATTAATGCTGGTATTCAGAACATCGCTGCCGTCCACCTCGAAGGTGTTGTATTCGACGCGACCGCCGTTGACGGAAAATTTGGCGCTTCCCGCCACGCCTACCTTGGCCTCGTCCTGGCCCGTCTGGTTACTGACGCCGGGAGCCAGCGCGCTCAAGGAGAGGAAGTTGCGGCCATTCAATCCGTAGCCTGTGACTTCCTGGCTGCTTAAGGTCGTGGAGATCGACGCTGTTGCCATCTCAACCGTAGAGGGAACTCCAGCGTTGACGGAAACGTCCTGACTGATCGCAGTGACCGAGATCTGCGCGTTGAAAACGACAGCTTGCCCAGCGCCAAGGTTAACGGTCTCGCTCGATCTGCGACTGAACCCGGGTGCTTCCACGATAATCTGATAGCGACCAGCCGAAAGACCGGAGACCGAGTATGCCCCAACATCGTTAGTCTTTACCTCGCGCTTGGCGAGTGTGTCTTGATTGATAATCTGCACGGTGGCTCCAGGAATCACGGAGCCATCCGGATCGGTCACCTGCCCGGAGAAGCGTCCTGTTCCTGTCTGCCCGTACAGATGGAGTGCACCTGTCGCGCACATGACCACGCTCGCAAGCAGCAGCCATCGAATTGATCGAAAAATCTTCACGTAGCCTCCTGGTTTTCGCATCGCAGACTTCATTTACTGCTTCCCACCGGGAGGTAGTAGCGGAACGAAGTGAACCACATGTTTTCAATCGCCTTGGGAGAGTTGCTCAGACCGGCGGCCGGATTGCCGATTCCCGTCCATGTGCGCTTCTCGGCGTAGGAATACTGAATGCCCTGCTGCAAGGTTCCGAGCGGACCGCGATAGAAGCGATACCAGTAACCGACCGTGCCTTCCTGGAAGTTGCGCGTATCGGCATTGCAATTACTCGCCGAACTGGTGACATTGCCGCTCGACGTAGAAGTCGGAAGCACCTCGACATAGCAGCCGTAAACCGGGTTCGTCGGCGCTCCATATCCAGCCAGGATGGGTTCTCCATACGTTGCGCCCGGTGTCGTATCCGTGTACTTCGTTGTGTACCAAGCGCGCTTGGCATATTCGCCGCCGTAGTAACCGTAGAAATCGAGACGGGGCGATGCGTGCCACTCCAGCGAGCCCAGCGCGGAGCCACCCGTCAGCAGTTCGAGAGAACCATCGGGATGCGCGGTGGCATCGGGTAAAGTCGTGGTGCTGTAGCGGCCCATGCCATTTCCGGCCAGAACGTGAGCGCCGAAGTCAACACGCTTGGAGAAGAGAGAAACCCGTGCGTTAACGCCAACGCCGCCGCCCGACGCCTTGGAGTTGAATGCGCCGAGCGCGGAAATTGTCGTCGTTTGCGACGCGCCGGTCGGTACGGCTCCATTGGGAAAAACACGGTCACGGAAGAAGCGCCCGATGCCGAAGAGTTCAAAGTGTCCCCATGGGGTTTCGTACGCCGCCTTGGCAATCAGATCCGGTGCGCTGTTAAAGCTGTAGTTTGAGGTTGAAGAATAGAGACCACCGGAGTTGCCTGTTTGCTGATAGAGAAGAGTCGGCAGGTTATGTCCGCCGATATTGAGCGTCTGCGCCTCTTCGACGGAAGCGCCGAGCCAGAGCTTGCTATTGACCTGCTTGACCGCGCGGAAACCGTACTGACGCGCCCAGGTAAAGCCAACGTTATACTGTGCATCGATTGTCAGTGGCGTGGCTTCGGTGTTGTTCATGAGTCCATGCCGGTCTTCGGTAGCCAGCGACCACATCTGGCCGGCGGTCAAATACCAATGATGGCTCAACTCCGCCTGGGCCCATGCTTGGCGCAAACGCAATGTGTAGCTGTTGCTCTGATTGTTATTGGAAGTCGTTCCCGCAGAGAGGAAGTCCGTCTCGACGTAGCCGCGCAGGGCTGTATCTCCGTGCTTGCCTTCAACAAGAAGGGACAGCCGCGACTGCCTTCCACTCGCATTGAACTCCGACAAGCGGCTGGCAGTTTGTCCGGTAAAGGGAATGGAAGAGAATGGGGTGTTTATATCCGCGCCCAATCCCCGCTGCCGCGACACGGTTTCACCGGCCATGAAGCCGCCAGGCTTCATGGTGACTCCCATAAATCGAATCGACTCGGGATTCTCCAGCTTCTTCGTCGCTTCCTGGGTCGCCTGCACCTGGGTGGTGAGCGAACTGGAGGCCGTCTTCAGATTGTCCACTTCATTCTTCAGCACAGTCACAGCCGCGCCATTGGGACCGATAGCAGCTTGCTCGGTCTCCAGCTTCTGCTTGGCCTCGGCGGTGTCCCGCCGCGCCTGCTCCAGCAGAGCGCTGTTTTCCGTCGTCTGTTTTTGCAGCGCATCGTATTTTTGTTGCAGGTCGTCGTACTTGCGGTTCAACTCGTCGAGCTTCTGGAACTTCTCGCCGAGTTGGTCAAGCAGAAGTTCTTCCTGCGTCTTCTGCTGTGGCTTTGCTGTCTTCGTTTTCGCAGGTCTGGAAGCGGTATGATTCGCCGGACTCTGCGCCGACATGCTGACACAAGCTGCCAAAAGCGCGCCAGCCAAAATGATTCTTATTGTGTGCATCGATTCTCCTTCGGTCTGCTATGGCTGTACGAAAAGACAGCGTTGTTTACTGAATCGTGATGGTGGCGCTTACAGCTTTGGTAGAATCTGTGGCCGAAGTCGCGGTTACCGTAACCTTGCTGCCCGTTGGCACTGCCGACGGGGCGGTATAGGTCGTAGCGACGGCGCTCGCGGTTTGCGTAGGACTGAACGATCCGCAACTGCTCGACCCGCAGGCGACGCTCCACTTGATCCCGGCACTGGCCGCATCGTTGTTAACCACGGCGCGTAACTGTGTGCTTGTCCCGGCAGCCAGCGTGGTCACAGGCGACGGGGCAAACCCGATCGAAATGGGAAGGCTGTCAATCGCGATGGTCAGGCTCGTAACCTTGGTAGGATTCGCCGTCGAAGACGCATAGAGCGTCACCGAGCCGTTCTTCGGTGCGGTCGAGGGGGCCGTGTAATAGGCGACGTAGCCAGAGCCGTCGGTCACATAAGACGGAATTGGTAAGCTCAGCGTGTGCACGGGCGTAAAGGTGCCGCACGACTCGTCCTGCGTTTCGCCGGACGAGAGCGGCGTTCCCGGAGGCGGCGCACTGCCACAGTAGACGCTCCAGTTCGCGCCCAACAGTTGCGGGTCGTTCGTCAGGTTCACGGTGACAAACGCGCTCTGCCCCGCCGTCAGCGAGGACGGCTGCGTCTTCAAGGCGGTTCCAGTGGAACTGGCAAAGGTAATCGTGCCGACCTGAATGTTATTCACCGAAGATCCCGAAGTGCAGCCGGAGAGCCCGAATAGGCCAGCCGCCAGCATCCCCGACAGCGCCACAACGGCCAGGCGGGATTGGAAGGACAACGAAACTCGCTTAAGCGTCAGCATGTGTATTCTCATCTCTCTTCTCCGTACAGTTCAAAAATCTTCCGCGTGATAGCTCCACCGCGGCCGTTATGGTTTTGATCCTTGCTTGCTTTTCTTCAGCACCAAGGCGGCAGGGGTTATCGTCGGCGTTGCTATGCCCACGTATTCGGCGACTGTATTGTTCGCGAGTAATACCCACATATTGCCGGAGCCGTCTACTGCGGCACTCTTCACGCCACCGGAAAGCACGGAAGAATCCAACGAAAACCACCAGTAGGCACTGGTCTCGGTCAACGGATAAGAAATCAGGTTGCCTGAGAGCGTTTTGCCAGACGAGGGGCCGCCCTGACTGACGATCCACAACCGGTCCGATCCATCCAGCGCAAGAGCGCGCGCATTGATGAACGGCAATTCGCCGCCTAGTTGCTCCTGCATATTGCCGGAGGAGAGATCGTCCCAAGTGTACGAACCACTCGGATCCAGCAGTCCCGTACCGCTGTAGGAAAGTTTGCTGATCCAGTCGGGGGCAATCATCCAAAGATAGCCCGAGTTATCTGCGACCGGAGCTGGCAGCGTAGCGGAATTCAATCCCCCCTGGCTTGTCACGACCAGTTGCGCGCCAGGATAGGTCAGTTCGGCGAATCCCTTCTGCGATCCAACCCAAAGATTGTTCTTATTGTTGAAGCCCAGCGACGTAATGTCCGTGATGCCGGTATTGGTGAATCCGGTGGAAGGCGATAGTTCTTTGCCAATCGAACTGAACTCGTAGAGACCGCTGCCTTCGGCGATCCAGAGATTGCCGTTCGCGTCGAAGGTCAGATCACTGCCCCCGCCCGAGACGCCCAGATAGGGACTCCCCTGCACGGCGTCGCCGAGAGTCGTCAACTCCGTAAGAACGCCATTGCCCGAGACCCATACATTCCCGGAAACGTCCATAGCGAGCAGTCCGCCGCCAGCCGCAAAGCCGCTCGACGGAGAGATCGATGCTCCGGTCGAGTTCCATTCGATAGCCCTGCTGTTCGCCGAATCCGCCATCCACAGATTGCCGCTGCCGTCAAAAGCAAACGATCCCAGCGTGCTTGTCGAAGTCAAGCCGCCGCCGCTCGAGTAATTCAGCAGAACCGACCAGTTGCTCGGATTGGAAGACAACACGGGCTGGAAAGGCGATCCACTCGTCGCCAGCGAATAGAGTCCTGTCGAGTTGCTATTCGGATGCTGCGCCTGATTGAACGCTGCCTGCAACGTGTCGGCTGGCCCGATGCCCTGCGGGTAACCGGAGCCCATACTGGTCGCGGTCAGCAGAGTGCCGCAACTGCTGCCGTCGCCACTTGTCCCACCCGAAGACGCAGTGCAGGCATTCAGAACGTCAGCCAACGTGTTGAGTTCCGCGAAAGGAACCGCCGCATTACCAGCCGGTGTTACATATCTCACCTTGCCGGTCGAGACATCGACCAAGTTATTCACCATGGCAAAGGCGTTGGCCAGGCCGGTTGCATTGCTGCTGCTTGCGCCTAGGTAGAGATAGCTGCTCTTGCCGTAGAGAAAATCGAGGCCACTGAACGGCGCGACTGCCCATGCCGAGGCGACCGTGGTCAGTTCGTTGACGACAACCGACGAGGGCAGCGCGGCGCAGCTTCCCAGCGCGGTCATCATCCCCAGTTGCTGATTCGCGGTATTGCTTCCAACCGTCCCTCCGCTGGCCACCAGATACATCTGACTGCTGGAGTATGGGCACCCGAAGCCAGCTGGTATGGTGAAACTGCCGCTTGCGTCCGTGGTGGTGCTGGCAACCTGGGTGGCGGCAGAGGCATAGCCGCTGGTTCCCGCCGCATAGAGCGCAACTGTAGAACCGGCAACTGCCTTTGCCTTCGATCCGGCCTGCACCAGGCCGCTCAGGGACGCCATCGCCGTCGATGAAGAAACCACCATCGTACCGGCGTTCGCGGTGGTTCCATCGGCATGAGCCAGAACCCTCACCACGACAGAGCCGGAATCCGGTTCTACGGCGGGCGCGGTATAGGGGATCGGCAGGCCATTCGGCCATCCGCTCACCGTCGTCGCCGTCACCGCGGCGGATGCTGGCACATAGGAAGTCGTTGAGGTCGCTGGAAT
>Ga0255351_1000750_pt1 | contig 14231 bp, 10 predicted proteins | sample HBST25r2metaG_FD_186024 | JGI IMG/M metagenome (GOLD analysis project Ga0255351, IMG submission 186024) | Peat soil microbial communities from Stordalen Mire, Sweden - H.B.S.T-25.r2 | ecosystem: Environmental > Terrestrial > Soil > Wetlands > Peat | place: Sweden: Norrbotten County, Stordalen... | reverse complement strand
TACCCTTGGGAGAACTCACCGCGGCGCTTCCACGAGAAGACCATGGAGGTTGCTCCATTCTTTATCGACAAATTCCCCGTAACCAACGCCCAGTTCAAACAGTTTCTGGACGCCGCAAACTACACGCCCAAAGACAGGATGAACTTTCTCCGCGACTGGAAGGACGGAGCGTATCCGGTGGGCTGGGACAACCGTCCCGTAACCTGGGTTTCTCTTGAGGATGCGCGCGCCTACGCACAGTGGGCGGGCAAACGCCTGCCTCACGAGTGGGAGTGGCAATTTGCCGCGCAGGGTACGGATGGCCGCGTGTATCCCTGGGGCAACCAGTGGCTGACCGCCAACGTGCCCGTACCCGCCACAGGCCGCACCATGCCCGGCCCGGACCCCGTGGACGCCCATCCCCAGGGCGCAAGCCCCTATGGCGTCATGGACATGGTGGGCAACGTCTGGCAATGGACCGACGAGTTCGCCGACGAGCACACCCGCGCCGCCATCGTGCGTGGTGGCGAGTACTATCAGCCTCAAGGGTCAATCTGGTACTTCCCCGAGACGTTTCGCAACGATGAGCACAGCAAGGTGCTCTTGATGTCGCCGAGCTACGACCGCTCCGGCGGTGTTGGGTTCCGCTGCGTGCGGGATGCGCAGTAGGCTCTTCACCCGCATACTCGACCCTATGCGTTCTACGACTCACAGGCACATTCCCGCGAACCATCAGCTTTGCCAGCGTAAGCATTTGATAGATATATACATGTCTTTATTTAATCCCCACCCTTTGACAACAGGGCAGGTTAAGAGCGATTCTATAGCGAAGAAAAGGCGAATACACCATGCCCTCCGCCTCTGCCCTTCGCATCCAGATCGAGCACGGCCTCGAACGCCGCTTCCCCGCGGCGCTGACACCTGTGCCGCGGACCATCCGTGAAACCGCATCCACAGGCATACCCGAGGTGGATCGCTTTCTCGACGGAGGATTGCCTGTAGGCGCGATCAGTGAAGTGACAGGGCCGGAATCGTCAGGACGGACCAGCCTCGCGCTCGCCTTTGTGGCCGAGCGAACGCGGCAGGGCCAGGTTTGTGCCTGGATCGATGCTCACGATGCCTTCGATGCGGAATCGGCGGCAGCCAGCGGCGTAAACCTGGAGCGGTTGCTCTGGGTGCGCTGTCAAGGGACTGCCCCCACGGCTAAACAGGCTGCGGAAAATGGCCAAGTCTCGCAAAATATTGGCAAAGAACATACCTCAGGGGCTAAAGCCCGCGTTGATTCTGGCGCCTTTGTGCCAGGGATAAATCCCTGGCCTACCGCCCGAGCGACCTGGCCTACCGCCCAAACGACCTGGCCTAGCGCCCGAACGAATTTTTCCGCAGACCGCAAAGACAAGCCCTGGACGCGGCTCGATCAGGCCCTGCGCGCGACCGATCTGCTGCTGCAGGCGGGAGGCTTTGCGGCGCTGGTGCTTGACCTTGGCAATACAGAACCGGAGCACGGCTGCCGTATTCCTCTGGCCACGTGGTTCCGCTTCCGCCAGGCTGCCGACCGCACACGGTGTTCCCTTCTGGTGCTTGCGCAGGAGCCATTTGCACAATCAAGCGCGGCGGTGGTGCTGGAATGCGCGGCTCAGCGGGTGGCTCAAGATTGTGGGACCGTGCTGAGCGGTTGCTGCTATCAACTGCGGTCAGGGCGACAGCGCTTTGCACCTGAGCGTTTCACGGCAAAGATCGCCGAAGTGCGTAAACCGCCCATGTCTACCTGGCAGGCAGCCAGCCCATGGCAGAGGGAAAAACTACAAAGAAACAAAAACGCAGGTTCAACAGAACAAGACGTCGCCATGGAGTTCTACGGACTCCCACCCATCGGACAAAAACAAAGACGTCCGATGGATGGGGCACAGCTTCATTCCCCGCGGGTGGGCAACACCGGTGGGGAACTACAAAGAAACAAAGATGCAGGTTCAACAGAACAAGACGTCGCCATGGAGTTCTACGGACTCCCACCCATCGGACAAAAACAAAGACGTCCGATGGATGGGGCACAGCTTCATTCCCCGCGGGTCGGCAACACCGGTGGGGAACTACAAAGAAACAAAGATGCAGGTTCAACAGAACAAGACGTCGCCATGGAGTTCTACGGACTCCCACCCATCGGACAAAAACAAAGACGCCCGATGGATGGGGCACAGCTTCATTCCCCGCAGGTCGGCAACACCGGTGGGGAACTACAAAGAAACAAAAACGCAGGTTCAACAGAACAAGACGTCGCCATGGAGTTCTACGGACTCCCACCCATCGGACAAAAACAAAGACGTCCGATGGATGGGGCACAGCTTCATTCCCCGCGGGTGGGTGAAGCCGGTGGGAGAGGTGGGAGGCTTGGATGAAACAGGAACTCTACGCTTGTGTTCACGCCGCGGAGTTCCCGGCGCAGGCCTTGCTGCGCTTGCGGACTGGGCTTGGAACTGGGCTTGAATCGCAGCCGGTGACCGTGCTCGATGGCCGCGCGCCTCTGGAAACGGTCTGTTCCCTCAATCGGGCAGCGCAGTTGAAAGGCGTTTCCCTGGGGATGACCCGCCTGGAAGCTGAAGGCATTCCCGGCTTGCGCATCCTGGCGCGCTCTCAAGAAACCGAGGCCGCGGCACGCGCCGTATTGCTCGAGTGCGCCGCCCATTTCTCTCCGCGCATTGAGGCGGCAAGCCAGGGAACAGCTTGTGCCTGCGTCCTTGACATTGCCGGTACCGAGCGACTTTTCGGAGCTCCGGAAATCCTTGCCCAGAGGCTGCGCGCAACCCTTGCCTCTGCCGGCTTTCGCACCTCAGTCGCGGTCAGCGCCAACTTCCATGCCGCCCGGTTCAAAGCCGCTATCTCGCGCGGAATCGCCGTGATTCCCCAACGCCAGGAAGCCCCTTGCCTGGCGAAACTGCCCATCGCCCTTCTCGGCCTCAATGAAGAACACGCTGAAACTTTCGCAATCTGGGGCATTCGCACCCTGGGTGAACTGGCTGCGCTTGCAGAGACCGACCTGGTTACACGGCTCGGGCCGCAGGCCGCAGCGTGGCGCCATCTCGCCCTCGGCGCATTGCCGCACACCTTTCAACCGATCGAGGCAGAGTTCACTCTCAAAGAGTTCTGCGATTTCGATACGCCCATCGATCGCACCGATTCGCTGCTGTTCATGGGCGCACGCATGATCGATTGCCTGGTGGCGCGCGCGGCCTCTCATGCGCTATCGCTGGCTTCGCTCGGGCTGCACATGGAACTAACTGGCGGACTGGTTTACCAGCGCGCGATTCGGCCGGCCATTCCCACCACCGAGCGCAAGTTTCTGCTCAAGCTGCTGCAACTGGAGATCGCCGCGCATCCTCCCCAGGCAGCCGTACTCTCGCTCACCCTCACCGCGCAGGCCGGCCAATCCAGCAAGGTGCAACTCGGCCTCTTCGCGCCACAAACACCCGAGCCTTCGCGCCTCGACGTGACCATCGCGCGCCTCAAGGCCATTGCCGGCGACGATCGCGTCGGCTCACCGGTGCTTGAAGATTCGCACAGGCCCGGCAGCTTCCGCATGGAAAGCTTTGCCGTCGCCAGCCAATCCAGCACGCCTGAATGTTTGGAGGAAAACCGTCCGCGGTTGGCGCTCCGGCGCATGAGGCCGCCTCTTTCGGTCCGCGTTCAACTGTTCGCGTCCAAGCCGGTTGCCTTTCGCGATCGCGAACAAAGCTTCAAGGTCACGGCAGCTTACGGACCGTGGAGAACCAGCGGTTGCTGGTGGTCTGCCGACGGTTGGAACGCGGAAGAGTGGGATGTGCTGGCCGAGACAAGCAGAGGCTCGTGCGTCGCCTGCCTCCTGGTTCGCAATTGCACGCAGAACGAGTGGAGCCTGGAAGCTTATTATGACTGACAGCGACGAATACATCGAACTGCACGCCGCGAGCGCCTTCAGCTTTCTGGCCGCGGCCTCGCAGCCTGAAGCGCTTATCGAGCGCGCGGCCCAACTTGGAATGCCCGCCATCGCCCTCGCCGACCGCAATGGCCTCTATGGCGTTGCGCGCTTCCACACCATGGCGAAGAAGTGTGGCGTCCAGGCACATATCGGCGCGGAGATCGCGGTTAGCTCCTTTGCCAACCAGCTCACACCGCCGTCCTGGCTGCCGCACCAATGCCCTGCTGAACCTCCGCGCCTGCTTCTGCTCTGCGCATCGCAAACCGGCTATCAAAATCTCTGCCAGCTCATCACGCGCTTCAAGATGCGCGAAGCGACGAAAGCCGAGGGCGCCGCAACACTCGACGATCTGGAGGAATTCTCAGCAGGCTTGATCTGTCTTACCGGCGGCGATGAGGGCCCGCTGGCAGCCGCGCTAATACGCGAAGGCAGCGCAGGAGCACGCAAGATCGCCGAACGGCTCACGGCAATCTACGGCCGCGGCAATCTCTATCTCGAACTTCAGCGCCACGATCGACGCGACATCGAGTGCCGCAATCAGTCCTTGCTCGACCTTGCATCCACTCTGCAACTGCCTGTCGTTGCCAGCAATGGCGTCCGTTACGCGACGGAAAGCGATCGCGAAATTCTCGACGTGCTGACCGCCATCCGCCACCACACGCCGCTCGATGGGGCAGGCCGCCTGCTGGCGTTCAACTCCTCGCGTTCCCTGCGCCCAGCCTGCGAAATGGCCGCGCTCTTCCGCGATATTCCCGAGGCTATCGCCAACACGCGAATCATCAGCGGCCGGCTGGACTTCACGCTCAACAAACTCGGTTATGAATTTCCTCGCTATCCTGTGCCGGACGGCGAGTCGATGGACAGTTTTCTTGAAAAGCGCGTGGACGAAGGCGTGCGCAAACGCTACGGCTCACCGGCCAAACATTCTCTGCTCGCCAAGGCCCGCGCACAGGTCCAGCATGAGCTCAAGCTCATCGCCAAACTCGGATTCGCCGGTTACTTCCTCATCGTCTGGGACCTTATCCGCTACTGCCAGCAGAACGGGATCCTCGTGCAGGGACGCGGTTCAGCGGCCAACTCCGCCGTTTGCTACGCGCTCGAAATCACCGCCGTCGATCCGGTTGGCATGGAGCTGCTCTTCGAGCGCTTTCTCAACGAGAACCGCGGCGAGTGGCCCGACATCGACCTCGACCTGCCCTCCGGGGATCAGCGCGAACAGGTGATTCAATACGTCTACGAGCGCTACACGCAGCTCGGCGCGGCAATGACCGCGAACGTCATCAGCTATCGAGGGCGCTCGGCGGCGCGTGAGGTTGGCAAGGCGCTGGGCTTCGACGAAGAGCAGCTCGCGCGGCTTTCCGGCCTGGTTGGTCATTGGGAGTGGCGCGGAGCCAACGACACCATGGCTCGGCACTTCGAGCAGGCAGGCTTTGATGCACGGCATCCGCGCATCGCCCGCTATCTCGAGCTCTGCCTGCGTATGCGGGACCTGCCGCGCCATCTGGGCCAACACTCCGGCGGCATGGTCGTCTGCGCCGGAATGCTCAACCGCGTTGTGCCCATCGAACGCGCCTCCATGCCGGGCCGCACCGTGATCCAGTGGGACAAGGAAGACTGCGCCGACCTCGGCCTCATCAAGGTCGATCTGCTTGGCCTGGGCATGATGGCCGTGCTCAAGGACTGCATCGAACTCGTCCCCCGCCACTACCAAAAAGAAATCGACCTCGCCACGCTGCCCGAAGATCCGCTGGTGTATGAAACGCTGTGCAAGGCCGACACCGTGGGTATGTTCCAGGTGGAAAGCCGCGCGCAGATGGCCTCGATTCCGCACAACGCGCCGACGCGCTTTTACGATCTTGTTGTGCAGGTGGCCATCATCCGGCCCGGCCCCATTGTCGGAAAGACGATGCACCCCTACATGCGCCGCCGCCAGGGCAAAGAGGAAGTCACCTATCCTCATCCATCGCTCGAACCCGTGCTCAAGCGCACCCTCGGTGTGCCGCTTTTTCAGGAGCAACTGTTGCGCATGGCCATGACCGTTGCCAGCTTCTCGGGCGCGGAAGCCGAAGAACTGCGCCGCGCCGTAGGGATGCGCCGGTCTATGCAGAGAATGAAGGACCTGGAAGGCCGCCTGCGCGACGGCATGACACGCAACGGCATCGGGCGCGACGCTCAGGACTCGATCGTGCAAGGCATTTCATCCTTCGCAATGTACGGTTTCCCCGAGTCGCACGCCGCCAGTTTCGCGCTCATCGCCTATGCCTCGGCCTGGCTCAAGGTTCACTACCTCGCGGCCTTTACATGCGGCCTGCTCAACAACCAGCCGATGGGCTTCTACTCCCCGGCTGTGCTTATCAAGGATGCGCAGCGGCACGGCTTGCGCGTGCGCCCAATCGATGTGCAACGTTCTGAATGGCTCTGCACGCTGGAAGCGGAAGCGGATGGCTCTCTCTCGCTGCGCATCGGGCTGCATTACGTCAAAGGCCTGCGGCAATCCTCCGCGGATGCGCTTCTCAACGCCCGCAGCCGCTACGCGGCCTTTGCAAACGTCGATGCCCTCGCTGAGCAAGTGCCCGCGCTCAACCGCAACGAACTTGTTGCACTGGCCCGCGTCGGCGCGCTTAATTCTTTAGGTGAAGTCGAGCATCGCCGCGATGCGCTCTGGCAGGTCGAGCAAGCCGGGCGGCCCGTTGGCCCTCTGCTGCGCGGAACTATGGATAGCCGAACGCCAAAGTCCAGACCATTGCAGCAGATGACCAGCGAAGAGCGCCTCGCCGCCGACTATGCGGGAACCGGCATCACGACCGGCCCGCATCCCATGGCTTACCAGCGCGAAACTCTGCGCCGGCAAGGCATTCTTTCCGCACAGGAGCTTGCAAACTGCGGCAGCAATCAATCCGTCCGCATCGCCGGCCGCGTCATCTCCCGCCAGCGTCCCGGCACCGCCAAGGGGTTCGTCTTTCTCTCCCTTGAAGACGAAACCGGGATTGCCAACGTCATCCTCACGCCGGATGTCTTTGAGCAGAACCGCCTCGCCGTCACACGGAGCCGCTTCCTCTCAGTCGAAGGAAAGCTGCAGAATCAAGAAGGCGTGATCCACGTAAAAGCCCAGTTGGCGGCTTCGCTAAACGGAGCCGCCAACTGGGCAGGATGATGCAAGAGCAAACCTGTTACGAACACATGCGATTCGCCCTTTGCATGAATCCCTCAACTACCACCATTCCATCAAACGTCCCGATGAAACCTTCGCACTGCTCTCGGGCTTTTTTGTGTGAATCAGCAACAACGGAATCTGTACGAGCCTTACCAGCTTCTCCGCTATCGATCCGAACACCAGTGGATGCCAGCCGGTGATACCGTGCGTTGAAACCACAATCATATCGATATGCTCACGATCGATTACATCCAGGATGCTTCCAGCGATGTCGCTTTCAACCTCGACGCTGGAGGTTGCCTTGATCCCCTTGGCGGCAAGACCTGCCACAGAAACCGCAAAGCGCTCCTCCGCCTGTTTCTTGGATTCCTCAAGGTTTACGCTCTCGGGAATCACGTTCACAAGATAGACTTCGGCATGAAAGTGCTGAGCGAGCACGGTGGCCTGCTCCAGGGCTTCGCGGGACGATGGACTGAAGTCAATGGGCAACAAAATCTTCGCGGGTATGGTGCTGAATGCATACGCTTCGGGCATTACGATCTCCTCGCCGTTCCACACGTGTGGCGGCCTCTTATTTTTTCGCTATTCATCATAAAAGCCCGACCTATCCCGGTGACGTGACAGACAACACACATATACCAAACCTGCACAATTGCGTCAGCTCCCATGCCTTCGCTGAAGTGTCGCTACGCAACCCGATCCGAGGCGATCTCAATGTATCCGACGCTGTTTCCCTTAACGCTCTTCACGGATTTGCCCACGCCCGCGCGAAACGGCCGCCTGAGCCGTGGCCGCCAGTTGGCCGGGTACAAGGCCAGAGCCGTGGCCACCATCACGCCAAAGTCGCTCCACACAGTGGCCTTTGCAAGATAGTCAAGAGAGATGTGCAGCTTGTCCGGCGTTACCACAGTTTTGAAATACCTGAGCGGCTCGGGAATCAGGGCGAGAAGCTCAGCCTCGCGGCAGTATTTGATCGTAGCCGGGTCGGTGAGACCGGGGCGCACCTGAAGCAGCCGTTCGTACTCCCACCTGAACTCCATCGTCAACTCAGGAATCACAGGGCGCGGACCCACAATGCTCATATCGCCGCGCAGCACATTCCATAGTTGCGGCAATTCGTCAAACTTGAGCCATCGCAACCAGCGCCCCACGCGCGTAATGCGAGAATCGGCGCCAAGGGTATATGCGGAACCCTCGCCGCAGAATCGCATGGTGCGCAATTTCAATAGTTGAAAACGCCTGAATCCCCGGCCCATCCGAGCCTGATGAAAGATCACAGGCCCCTCGGAATCCAATTTGATGACGATGGCTGCGATTGCCAGCACCGGTAGTGTGACGGCAAACAGAAATCCTGCAAGTACAACGTCCACGCTGCGTTTGAGCACGAAACCCCCAATACCAAAGGACTTGCGCGGCCCGATCCGAAGCCGGCATCGGAGACGCTAAGCGAAAGCGCGCTCAGTGGTGTTGAGAGTGTCGGTCACAGGGGCGCTCCTTCTGGGAGACGTGTACCCTGCGCCCTTTTCCCTTCCCACCGCGGTCGCTTCCGTCGTGACAACGCAAATGGAATCCACGTTCGTGGACTCTATGCGGGAGATCAATGTGTTCAGTAGCCTGAGGAGACACTGTGCCGCTTCTATAGTCAAGGGGTTAAATCACACATCAAAAGTTATCCACAATTACTTTAGTGAATAGCACCCAAACAGCCGATATCCGGCCCGCTTTCATCTTCTCCCGCGTGCCAGTTCGCATCTTCATGAAAATGCATCCCCATAGGAGGAAATGAGAACGTGAGAGATCCATGCGGGGCTGGGCTCCGGCGCAGATTCGATCGCTTTTCCAAGAAAACGTGGTAATCGTAGAAGCAGAAGCCATGCCGGAGATCGACCTGCTCACGGCCAACACGAAAGCGCGCTCTTCAACGAAGTGAATTCGCAGCCTTACGCGACCATCTCAAAAGCCCGTATCGTCTCCTTGCGCACGGTCAGCCGCTCGACTAAATCCGTGCGAACCTCGTAGCCTCGTCCTGGCGAATCCGGAATGGCGATCTCGCCCGCCGAAGACACCGTGATCTCCGGCTCAACGATGTCTTCACGCCAATAGCGCGCCGACGCGGACACATCGCCGGGCAGGGTGAAATTTTCCAGCGTCGACAGCGCAATGTTGTGCGACCGGCCTACACCGGACTCCAGCATTCCCCCGCACCACACCGGAATGCCGCGCTCCTGGGCCGCGTTGTGGACCGCGATGGCCTCGGAGAAGCCGCCTACGCGCCCCAGCTTGATGTTGATGATGCGGCAGGACTCCATCTCAATTGCGGCGAGCGCATCGCGGCGATTGCGGATGGATTCGTCCAGGCAGATGGGCGTGTTCAACCGCTTCTGCAGCATCGAATGGTAGTAGAAGTCGTCGTGCCAGAGCGGCTGCTCGATCATCAGCAAATCGAAGGCGTCAAAGGTGACCAGGTGGTCGGCGTCCCTGAGCTTGTAGGCGGAGTTGGCGTCGCAACTGAGGGTAATGGCAGGCCAGCGGTTCCGCACGCGATCAAAAACCTCCACGTCCCAACCCGGCTTGCACTTGAGCTTGATGCGTTGGTACCCGGCAGCCAGTTCCTTCTCAATGACTGCAAGCAACTCCGGAATAGAGGACTCAATTCCCAGCGAAACGCCGCATGGAATCACATCGCGGACACCGCCGAGCAACTGGGAAAGCGAAATCCCTTCGCGCTGCGCCTCGATATCCCAGATGGCGTTCTCCAGCGTCGCTTTGGCCATGCGATTGTCACGCACCTGGCGGAAGATCCGCGGGCATTCCCCACCGTGCGCCGGCGGTTCTGAAGCCAGCATGGGGCCCAGTTCACTGACGATCGCTTGCCAGGCGCTATCGGTTGACTCCCCGGAGAAGAACGGCCGCTCCCCCGCTGTACACTCGCCCCAGCCGATTAGCCCTTCTGACCGGATCTCCGCCAGAAGAATCCTTCGTTCGCGGGTTACGCCAAAGCTGGTTTCAAACGGGCGCACCAGAGGCAGGTGCAGTTCACGCAGGATGATTGCATCGATTCTCATAGATTTTTGCGTCCTTGGGGAATTCAGTCCAGCTCCGCCTGGGTGAGGGAACCGAGCTCGAAGGCTCCATTCCCTTCCGCATCCAGGGAGAAGTCAAGTACGGCCAGTCCCTGGGAAAATGCCTGTTGAAATTTCCGCCGGTTCTCCAACTGAACGGTGAGGGCTCGCTCTCGGTTCGCATGGGAGGCCTTCCATTCATAAATGGAGGCCGGGACCAGGATTCGTTCCTCGATGACCTGCTTGCCTGCGGTGCGCCCCTCAAGTATTCCCAAAACCCTGGGCGAATCCAGCCGCCACTCCGCTAATAAACGGTCCGTAGGCAGCCCACCTTGCAGTCGAGATGAGGATAAACCATAGAAATCCTCCCGGTAACAACAAACCGTTGCCCCCAGCCTGTGGATATTCATAAAAGCATTCTTGATTTCCAATGGATCGAATGTCCATTCCATCAGCCGTATGCCTCGCGCAAGGGCCTCCCGCCGCTGTTCCAGCTTGAGTTGCTTGCCCAGGCCGCGGTTCCGGTACTGTTCTTTGACGGCAAGCATGTGCGAGTGCATGTAAGCCTTCGGTTCGCCACTTCCGGTTTTCATTCCCGGCAAAGACAAGGCAAAACCGACCAGCGATTCCGCGGCTCCGCCCCCCGATGCGTCCGGGATTTCGTTATCGAAGGCTCCAATCACCTGGCCGCCGATCTTCTGTGCAACGAGAAATGACTTGCGGGGAACCACGTCGTTCGCGTCATAGCCCCAGGTCTCGATCTGGAGTTGAACGCAGGCCTCCAGCTCATCGAAGCCTGTGCAGGCGCGGATCGCAATCATACATGCGCCCCAGCGTCTGGATTTGAAGCACCGCCAGCGCTGGGATCGCCCTCCGCCGCCAGCTTTCTCTTCGCCCGTGCCCACAGCTCTTCCAACTCTGGAGCGGAAAGTTCCTCCAGCGGCCGATCCGCAGCCAACTCCATCTCCAGGAACCGCTGGCGAAAACGCCGGTTGCAGCCCCGTAGCGCCATCTCCGCATCCACGCCCAGGTGCCGGCCCAGATTGACCGCGGTAAATAGCAGATCGCCCAGCTCCGCCTCCACGGCGGGTTTGCGCGCCGGGTCCACCGACGAAGCTTCAGCCTCCAGTTCCGCAGTCTCCTCGACCAACTTCGGCAGCAGATCGCGCCAGTTCGACCAGTCGAAGCCTGACTTCTGCGCCTTGGCCCCCAGCTTGGCGGCCTCAGCCAAGGCAGGCAAGGCTCTTTGCACCCCGTCGAGCCGCGAGACGGTTCGCTTCCCCGCCCCATCTTGAATTGCGCCTCCCGCGAGGGCGGTCGCCGCTGGCTTCTCCGCGGCCTTGATCTCCTCCCAGTTTCGCAGCACCGCTGCAGAAGAACCCTGCACCGCCGCGTTGACCTCCGCCCGGTTTCCAGCTTCCTTTGAGGCCTCGTCGCCAAACACGTGCGGATGCCGCCGCACCAGTTTGCGGTTGAGGTGGTCCAGCACATCGGCAATGGTGAAATGACCGTCGTTGGCCGCCATCTCCGCATAAAACAGCACCTGAAGCAGCAGGTCGCCCAACTCCTCGGCCAGGTGCGGGAAATCCCGCCGCTCTATGGCGTCGAAGACCTCGTAGGTCTCTTCCAGCGTGTATTTGCGGATCGAATCGAAGGACTGTTCGCGGTCCCAGGGGCATCCATCGGGAGCACGCAGCCGCGCCATGATGCTCACCGACCGCTCAAACAGCACCGCCGCCCGCGCCGGATCGGTTGCCGGTTGCGCCGGGGAAGCCTGTGCGGTGGAGCTTTCAGGCGGAAGGTCCATGCGCCTCCAGTTTACTCTGAGCGGGAGCGGCAGCGAGCATTCCCGCGTCTCAAGAGACGTATACTCAACCTCGCGCATGATTCAAATGCTCGGCACGACTTTTGCGGCACTCCTGGGGCTGGCCTTTGGCAGCTTTCTGAACGTGTGCCTGACTCGCTGGCCGAAAGAAGAATGCATTGTCAGCCCGCGTTCCCACTGCCGCAATTGCTATCACGTGCTGGCATGGTGGGAGAACGTTCCTCTGGTCAGTTGGATTGCGCTGCGCGGCCGCTGCCTCAAATGCCGGGCCTGGATCGGCTGGCGTTATCCGCTGGTCGAATTAGCCGTGGCAGCGTTGTGGACCGTTCCCGCATGGAAGCTATTCCATCAGTTGAGCGACCTGAATTTGCCGCTGATCCAGGTCTACGACGACCTGTTCCTCGCGGTTGCATGGATGTTCTTCTATTGGCTGATTGTGGCCCTGGCTGTGCTCGATGCCGAGCAGCTCTGGCTCCCCGATCGGATCACTGTGCTGGGAACGGTTGTGGGTTGCCTGGTTGCCCCGGTTCATGCGGCCCTGGTTGCCCATTTGCCCATCAAGGATGGCTTGACCGAGACCAGGAGCCACGCGGTTACGTCGGCTCTGCTTTCAAATCTGGTCAGTATTGTGCTCGCCGCGGGCTTGGTCCTTGTGATCAGCTGGGTCTACTGGCTGATCCGCCGCCGCGAGGGAATCGGCCTGGGCGATGCCAAGCTGATGGCCCTGCTCGGCGCCTGGCTCAGCCTGCCTGGCGCTCTGCTCGCCTTCGGCCTGGGAGTGGTGCTGGGAGCGCTGGTTGCACTGATTCTGTTGGCTGTACCCGGCGCACGCACCGATACAAAAACCTGGGCACTCAAAAAGCTGCCGCTTGGGACTTTTCTGTGCATCGGCGGCATCGTCAGCAGCTTTTGGAGCGGGCCAATCATTGCCGCTTATCTGCGCTGGGCCGGCTTCTAAGAGGCGCCTCGGCTTGAGCGCCCGACGGCTCGTCTGTGCGGCCTCTACTTGGGTTTCTCCGCCGTCGGCTGTCCGGGCGCAGCGTTCTTCGCATTCGCAATCTCCGGCTCCTTCAGAGCCTTGCTGGAATCTTTTCCATGCTTGCTGTCCGGGTCGTAGTCCACCACCTTCCGATAGTACCCACGCGCCTGCGCAAAATCCCCCAAATGCCTCTCAGCCTCGGCCAATCCCCAATAGACATCGGGATTCTCTGGATCCAACACCATCGCCGATTCAAACCGCGACAGTGCAGCCTTCCAGTTTTTCTTGTCCAGGTAATATCCGCCCACGTTGATGTCTTCTGAAGCAGCCTCCTGGTGGGTGGGCTCCTTGACTGTGAGCTTTCTTTTCCCCTGTTTCTTGTCGGAGTCATCGTCATCCGGCTTGGGCAGAAACTTATCCTGGCCTGTCAGGCTGGACGATTCCTGATCCTGGCCATTGCCTGCGGCCGCCGGAACTGGATCGTCGGGACTCCGCACCGGGTCGCTATCGTCGCCCGCCAGCGGGATTCCTGCGTTCTCCGACCCGGTGTAGGTCCCTTCAGGCAAAGCCGCCGCCCCTTTGGAGGGCATCAGCGGAACTGTGCTTGTATCTTCGGGAAACGGATTGGCGCCGGTCTGTGGAGTAGCCTGCGGCTGGGCTGCAAGAGGTTTTTGCCCGCTAGAAGCGGGCTTGCTCTGACCAGCTCCAGCGCCATCCCCACCCTCCGGCGTTTGCGCACGGGCCTGTGACGCCGCCCCAAGACAGCCCGCCAAAACCAGCGCAACCAAGTAACCCCGTTTCATTTCCCTATCCCTCGCTCTTCAATGGCTTGTTCAATGATAAGATGCGGACCATACAACACGATCGGTGCAAAGGAAAAACCGCACACTCGCATGGGACTCATCATCCGCTCATCCGCCATTCATGCAGCCGGCTGCTATACCACCACTGCGATCCGCAAAGGCCAGAGAGTGGCCGAGTATACCGGCCGCCGCATCTCGAAAGAACTAGCCGACGCCCGCTACCAGGACTCGGCCATCACCTATCTCTTTGGACTCGGCGACGGGACGATGGTCATCGACGGCCACGGCATGGCTATGTTTATCAACCACAGTTGCGACGCCAACTGCGAGACCAGCGAAGTGCGCGGCCGCGTCTGGATCGCGGCGATCAAAAACATCCCCGCCGGCGACGAGCTTACCTACGACTACTGCCTTTATGACGGCGGCGAAGACGAAGCCATCTGCAACTGCGGCGCGAAGAAGTGCCGGGGATCGATG
>Ga0255351_1000745_pt1 | contig 14321 bp, 14 predicted proteins | sample HBST25r2metaG_FD_186024 | JGI IMG/M metagenome (GOLD analysis project Ga0255351, IMG submission 186024) | Peat soil microbial communities from Stordalen Mire, Sweden - H.B.S.T-25.r2 | ecosystem: Environmental > Terrestrial > Soil > Wetlands > Peat | place: Sweden: Norrbotten County, Stordalen... | reverse complement strand
CCCTCACTCACGACCCGCTGGCGATGGAAGTGTTGATCCGGATAGAGAAAATAAAGAATGGGCCAAACATAGCTCGGACGAACGATCGAACGCCTCCTCGTACTTTACGGAAGCCTTTTTCAAGGCGAACCAATAACCACTGTATTCACTATGGTTTGACGGGTGATCAAGTACACTGCAAGTACAGACGAACTTTAAGCATCACGTAACTTCAATAGAATCAATTAGTTAAGTTTGGTGGAGGCGGCGGGAGTCGAACCCGCGTCCGAAATCGCTGTCAGCCAGGAGTGTTCATGCTTTGCCCGGTTCCTTTTGGTTTCGCTGCTCACGCCAGCCCACTGTATGACGTCCGCTCACAGCCCGTAGGCAAAGCCGTGGAAGACGGCAGCTTATTTAATTAAGCTGCAAGTGCCAGATTATCATTGGCAACTTTGTTTTTGCAGGCGATTACGGGTGCCCACACCCCGACATGACTCCTAAGCCGCAATCGATCCCGTCGAAACCGTGACGCCCCCGTGGTGCCGGCATCCTGCCCTAGATTCCGGGAAGATGCCCAGGTGCGAGCCGGGCCAACTGGCTCATGCTGCATAGTTTCATTCTACGCCCATTCCGATTTCGCCGGAGATTTGGTTACTGCTTCTCCAAATCGATGCTCTCGTACTCGCGACGGGCAATAGCGGCGCGAATCTCTTCCGGGGTCTTGCCGAGCCTGGTCTGCTGGTAGGCGAAGAAGCCCTCTTTGGCACAGGTGGAACACTCGGTGCCATGTGCATTCTCAAAGCAACTGCGCAGGCTGGTGTGCCCCAGGGAGCGGTCGCAACGGCAGTTGCAGGGCAACTGGTAGACCACATTGCCCACCTTGGCCACCTGTTGGTAGACATGTATCTGCCAAGGGTAGCGGAAGTGCTCACCAGTAAGCTGAGCGCCGGACAAGATGCGCGGCAGCGCGCTCACTTTGAGCGGAGCTGAGGGGTGGTAGGCCGGAACATCGTCGGCCGGATTCGACCACTGTGCATAGCTGGCCACGGTGAGGACACAGACACCCAGACCCAGAACCCAGCGACGGCGTATCCAATTCTTCATAGCGAGAGTCTCTCTATTTCGCATTCTAACCGGAACCGAACTGAAACGGAACAGGAACGCGCGAAGCGCGGCAAGGCGGGAAATTGCGCCAGCCTGGCACACAAAAAAAAGACGGCACGAACGGTCTAGCTGTTCGTGCCGGGAGGCCAGTGACGCAAATTACTTCCAGCTCCGGCGCGGCACGCTTAGCCGCCTCCCTCACTGGAATATATACACCATAGCATAGATTCAGTTGAAGTCAAATACAAAAATCGAAATTATTTTGCAACGACCAGCACGCAATCGTTTGGGAAGGCCGAGCATCTAAGAATAACGCATCTATTTCGCGAAAATTCCGGGAGCACCGCTGCCACTGGACTTCCAAGACATGGAAAAACACTTTGGAATCTGATACTTCTACGACTTCACAAACGGCAGCCACTCAACCGTCTCGCTGGCTTGAGCTGGGAGTTGTGGCTGCGGCCACGGCGCTTGCCGGAGGTTGGCGGCTGCCTGGTGGTACCGGAAGACCCTCACAAAGCTCCATCAGGCCGAGGAAAACACTTCAAATCCGTATCTTGGAATTTCCAGAGACGACCCAGAGGAGGATATCTGACCACCAAGTCCAAGCAGGCCGGAGCGGCCTCCTGCAAACGGGTGGAAGCGGAGGGCAATGACCAGGCAACCGCTTTGACCTTCCGATCAGCGTCGCCCCCGATGCTGATCTCCGGAACAATCCATCCCGGAAACGCAACATGCAGTTCCCCATCGCATTCGTACAAAACCAATTCGCGGCCCCGGATTGCGCGTTCCCAGCCTGATTCCCGCAGACAGCCCTCTCTTTGCAGCCCTTGCCCTCATGCTTGGATCCTGCATCGGCCTCGATACAATCGCGCCAGACCCTTTTGGAGCCTTCGCTCGATTTCAATCGTGCTTCTTCCACTCGGCGAGGCGTCTCAGCGCAAGACGGCGGTGGCAGAGCCAGACAGGCATGAGGTAGAATTGAGGCGTCGCGATGCACAAAAGGAAACTATCACTGGATGGAATATCCAGCCCCGGACAGGAGCCGTAACCTAGGCTCAGTTAGCTGGAGGGTAAAGAGTTATCGGCATAAAGTTATATCCTTGACACAGTATCGAAGAGACTGTGCGACTTACCAGGCAAGCAAGCGGTACAGTGAAGGGTGGAAAGTTTGGAACTGGCGGACAAAATACTTGTTACAGGCGGAGCGGGGTTTATTGGGTCGAATTTTGTCCTGGACTGGTTTCGAAGCGAGCCCGGAGAAATTGTTACCCTCGACAAGCTCACTTATGCGGGAAACCTGCGAAACCTGGATAGCCTCACCGGGGATCCGCGACACACCTTCGTGCACGGCGATATCTGCGATCGGCAGCTCGTTGGCGATATTCTGAAAAGCCATCGGCCGCGGGCCATCGTTCACTTTGCCGCGGAGAGCCATGTCGATCGTTCGATTTGCGAACCGGGCGAGTTTGTCCAAACCAATGTGCAGGGCACGCTGAATTTATTGCAGCAGGCGCAGCGCTTTTGGGCGGCGCTGGATGAAACTCAGCGTTCGCGCTTCCGGTTCCTTCATGTTTCAACCGATGAAGTATATGGCTCTTTGGGACCGGCGGACCCCGCCTTCACCGAGCTGACTCCCTATGCTCCGAACAGTCCCTACGCAGCCTCGAAAGCGGGCTCCGATCACCTGGTCCGCGCCTATCACCACACGTTCGGATTGCCAACGCTAACTACCAATTGCTCTAACAACTATGGCCCCTTTCAATTCCCTGAGAAGCTGATTCCTCTGGTGCTGCTCAACGCGCTTGAGGGGAAACCGCTTCCGGTTTACGGCGATGGGATGAATGTTCGCGATTGGCTCTACGTGCTGGACCACTGCGCGGGCATCCGGAGCGTCCTTCGCAGTGGAAGGCCGGGCGAGACTTATAACATCGGCGGCCGAAGCGAGAAGATAAATCTGGACGTGGTAACTACTATCTGCGATATTCTCGATGAGCTTCGCCCTGACGCTGCGATTGGCTCGCGCAGGAATCTCATCACCTACGTGACAGACCGGCCAGGGCATGACCGCCGTTATGCAATCGATGCAACGAAGATTCAGAAAGAACTCGGCTGGGCGCCGCGGACCCGCTTTGAAGAAGGCATCCGCAAGACCGTCGAGTGGTATTTGTCGAATATGAAGTGGGTTGACGAAGTTCGTTCCGGAACTTATCAGGATTGGCTGCAACAGAACTACAGGGGGCGGTAGATGGCGCGAAAGGGCATCATTCTGGCCGGTGGATCGGGGACTCGGCTCTACCCGCTAACAGAATCGATTTCAAAGCAGTTATTGCCTGTCTATGACAAGCCAATGATCTATTACCCGTTGAGCATTCTCATGCTCGCCGGGATTAGGAATGTGCTGGTCATCTCCACGCCAGAAGACACGCCGCGCTTCGCCTCGTTGCTGAAGGATGGCCACCGCTGGGGGCTGAATATCGAGTATGCCATCCAGCCCAGCCCGGATGGCTTGGCGCAGGCATTTCTAATCGGCGAGAGATTTATCGGCGATAGCTCCAGCGCGCTTGTTTTGGGAGACAATATCTTCTTCGGATATTCGCTGACAGAGCAGCTTCAGTCGGCTGCCGCCGGCAGCAGTGGAGCTACCGTTTTCGCCTACCGTGTGCGCGACCCTGAACGGTACGGTGTGGTCGAATTCGACCGCTCAGGACGAGCAATCAGCATTGAAGAAAAGCCGCAGAAGCCAAAGTCTCCATTCGCAATCACCGGGCTCTATTTCTACGATAAGGACGTGGTGGAGATAGCCAAATCCATCAAGCCGTCCAGCCGGGGGGAGCTTGAAATCACAGATGTCAACCGGCACTACCTTCAACGTGGCGATCTGTTAGTGAAGACTTTGGGGCGCGGCGTGGCATGGCTCGATACCGGAACGCACGACTCCCTGCTCGAGGCCGGAACATTCATTCAGACTATCGAACGGCGTCAAGGGATGAAGATAGCTTGTCCGGAGGAGATTGCCTACAGGATGAAGTTCATCACCGCGGAGGATACGGCTAAGCTGGCTGAACCGCTTCGAAAGAGTGGCTATGGGGAGTATCTTCTTGCAATCTTGCAGGAAGACGCCGGCTTATAATTGGCTCCAGGAGAGTGGCAGTGCAGCGTATTGAAACTTGTATTCCAGGCGTAGTAATTCTTCAATCGCCGGTCTTTCGGGACTCTCGTGGATACTTCCAGGAGACTTACAACCGGCACGCCATGCTTGAAGTTGGCATCGATGCCGATTGGAAGCAGGACAATCTCTCCGTCTCCCAAACGAACGTGGTCCGCGGACTCCACTATCAGATCGATCAATCGCAGGCAAAGCTCGTTCGGGTAGTTCACGGAGCGGTTTTCGATGTCGCTGTCGATATCCGGAGATCCTCTCCAACTTTCGGCCGGCATGTCTCAGTCGAGTTGAAAGCTGGTGACGGACAGGCTTTTCTTATTCCTGTCGGATTTGCGCATGGGTTCGTAGCACTGGAGCCAGACACTACTTTCTTATATAAGGTGGATCAATATTATGCGCCGCAGGCGGAGCGAACGATCTTGTGGAACGATCCTGACTTGAGCATTCCCTGGCCGGTGCGCGTTAAAGATGCAATCATTTCGGCCAAGGATCTGCGCGGCGAACCGTTCAAGACCGCGGAAGTGTTTTCATAATGAAGTAATCGGCTTCCGGCAGTTGAATCCGGGCGCGAGTTCCATGGCAGATGTGCCTGACGACCGGACTCTGCGGCTGCTGAGTTACATAGCCAAAGCACTCAATCCGCCACATGAGTGACATACCACCGGTAAGCCTCCTTCATGCCGGTCTCAAAGTCGGTGGGAGCAGACCAGCCCAGGGCTCTCAGGCGGCTAACATCCATCACCTTGCGCGGCATACCGTCGGGCTTCGACGCATCAAACGTGAAGGTTCCCTTCCAGCCGACGATTTTGGCAATGCATTGGGCCAGTTCCAGGATCGTCATATCGTGTCCGGTGCCGACATTCAAAAACATCTCGCCCGAATAATTCTTCATCACAAAAACGCAGGCGTCGCCTAAATCTTCAGAGAATAGAAATTCGCGCTTTGGCGTCCCGCTGCCCCATAACTCGACCGTCGAACTGTTCGCGGCCTTGGCTGCGTGAATCTTCATGATCAGCGCGGCTACGACATGACCGCCTTCCGCATCGTAGCGGTCTCCGGGACCGAAAAGATTGGTCGGCATCACTGAGACAAAATCGCAGCCATGTTGGCGGCGAAAGGACTGGCATAATTTGATGCCCGCAATCTTGGCGATGGCATACCATTCATTGGTGGGTTCCAGTGCGCCCGTCAGCAGAGCCTCTTCGCGCATCGGCTGCTGCGCCAGGCGCGGAAAAATGCAAGACGAGCCCAGGAAGAGCAGCTTCTTGACGCCGGTGCGCCACGCCGCATGGATAACATTGGTTGCGATGACGATGTTATCGTACAAAAACTCTGCTGGGCGCCTTGTATTCGCCATGATTCCGCCCACGGTCGCTGCGGCAAGAAAGACGGCATCGATCCTTTGGTCCGCCATCCATGCGTTGACATCCGTCTGGCGCAACAGGTCGAGTTCGCTGTGCGTCACCGTGACGATTTCGCAACTCTCGCGCGCCAGGCGCCGTGCAATCGCAGAACCTGCCATGCCGCGATGCCCGGCCACCCAGACACGCCTGCCTGCCAAATCGAAGTTAGTCATGACCAATGTCTCTCACTTGGGATTCCTTGGCGACAACTTCCAAATCCGACTTCAGCATGTCGGAGACCAGCTCTGGAAATGTAACCGTGTGCTTCCAACCCAGAACGCGATGCGCCTTGGAGGGGTCGCCCAGAAGCAGATCGACTTCCGTCGGACGAAAATAGCGGCTATCGATTCTGACCAGTATCTCCCCGCTGGCGGAGTCGATGCCGACCTCGCCAATGCCCTTTCCCTTCCATTCAATGTTACGGCCGGTTTTGGAGAAAGCCAGTTCGATGAATTCGCGCACGCTGTGCATTTCACCCGTTGCCAGAACGTAATCGTCCGGTTTTTCCTGCTGCACAATTCGCCACATGCCTTCGACATAATCCCGCGCATGGCCCCAGTCGCGCTTGGAATCGAGGTTGCCTATATACAACGTCTTCTGCACGCCCAGATGAATCCCGGCAACTGCGCGAGTAATCTTGCGCGTAACAAAGGTCTCGCCGCGAACGGGGCTTTCGTGGTTGAACAGTATTCCGTTCGAGGCATGAATACCATAAGCTTCGCGGTAATTCACGGTAATCCAGTAGGCATACAGTTTGGCGACGCCATATGGGCTGCGCGGATAGAACGGAGTGGTTTCGCTTTGCGGAGTTTCCTGCACCTTGCCGTAAAGCTCGGAAGTCGAAGCCTGATAGAACCTCGTCTTGCCGACAAGATTGAGAATCCGGATCGCCTCCAATATGCGCAACGCGCCCGTGGCATCGGCATTTGCCGTGTATTCCGGCGTTTCAAAGCTGACCTGCACATGGCTTTGCGCGGCGAGGTTATAGATTTCGTCCGGCTGCACCGTCTGAACGATGCGGATCAGATTGGTGGAATCCGTCATGTCCCCGTAATGAATCGTGAAACGAGTGTCCGGTGCATGGGGATCCTGGTAAATATGGTCGATGCGCGCCGAATTGAACGACGAAGAACGGCGCTTGATGCCATGTACAAGATAACCTTTGCCCAGCAGAAGATCGGCCAGATATGAGCCGTCCTGCCCGGTAATGCCAGTAATTAAAGCTACTTTCCGCATGAATGTGACCTCGTTGAATGAAATTGGCCTGCTCCGACGTTTGAACCGGCAGAAAGTTCAGTGTAACGCTACGGCTCGAAGCGTGTTTGCAAAGTAAACGCAGTGAGGTAACGCATAGAAGAACGCAGTACCGCTTCCCTGAAGAATATCCATATTCGCATAGCTGAACCGACAACAAAAGAAGGCCCTGCCCGAAAATCGTCGTCGCGCCGATTATGTATGTTTTTTATAGAGTCTGCGGCGATTTTACGCAGCATAATCCACCACTCGCGGGAAGTTCACGAATGATGCACACTAGATCTGAACAAATTGTGAGGCGAGTTCCTGAATGAATGCGTATTCCACAAGATTCGATCCGAGCACTTTAGTAACCAATGGCCCGACTCCGAGGGATGATATCTGTTTGAAGAGCGCTGCCGGATCTTGTTTGGCGCGTCCGAGAAAATCCTGCAGCAGAGCTTCGATGTATGCCAAGTCCTTTCCCTGAACAATTGTGCGCAATTTGGGATTGATAAGAAAGCGAAGACTTCCGTCCCCACCCTTAAACACAAGCAGGACAATCGTGGCTTTTTGCGACGAGGCGATGCACCAACCCTGTGGATCGTATTCCAGGGCACAGAACTGAACCGGTTTTTCCCCGTTCATGTTGCTGTTTGCAGTGTTCACCGCTATTGACCTGCCGCTGTGCTTCCACCAGAGTATCGGCTATATTCTGCAAAAGATTAGGGCTCGATACTCTGCAAAGGCACTGAGCAAAGCTGTTGAGTGCCGACGCTGTCTTCCAATCGTCCGGCAGTGTTTGAATCCGTCGCCAGAGCTGGTCCGCATCCAGAGATGCAATCACTCTCTGCAAGCCAAAAAGGTACTGTGAGGATACGCTCTGATAGATGCGTGGGTCAAGATAACGTGATGCCAGAAAGTTCCGTCGCAGTTCGCCTTTAGGACCACCGAAAAGATGTCCGTGATCGACAAAGAACGCGTCCATCCAACCGGCTCCGTCTTCCAGAAAGATTGCTTGGCGGTTGTCAGTGTGCCCTGCGCAGATGTCGACCAACCACGCCAGCCAGAAGCTCTTGTGATTACGGACCCGCTTGAAACTAGTTCCAGGTAGGATTTCCAGGAAATGGATACCATCCCCGCCGAGGAAGCGGGAACCAAAACACAGGCCGGAGTCTGGCCGAAGACGCCCTTCAGGGGTTTGCATCCAGCAGTCAGGGTTCTGGGCGAGGAAGGCATCAGTAACGAGCAGTGGCTTCCAGGAAGGCACTGCCAACCCACAGGCTCGGTAAAGTTCACTTCCGATGCTCTCGTTGAACGGTAGGTTGGGACCCTGGAGATTGTTGGTAAACTTAACTACATACAGCAGTCCGTCACTTGCCTGAGCAAGAATTGGCTGTGAACCGCCGCGAAGACTTCGAATATGCCGCGTCAAAAAGGCGAAATCCTTATCCAAGGCAAACATTCTTCCCTCAAGAATCGAAATGGGATGAAGACAATTCCTCCATCACGCTGATCTTTGGGATTGCAGCAAGCAATTCGACGGTCCAAATGAATCACAATTAATGGGAACTTTCTCATTTGGATGTCCAAGAAAACACTTTCAAGCTTTGGCGACACCTCGCGCTGCGTGGCACAAGATTTCCACCAGATTTTCCACAGGGGAAAAGTTATCCTCACTTTAGGTCTGTCAATTTTTCTTGTCAAGCAAAATATCGAGACAGATTCATGAAAATCATCGAAGCCATTGAAGAGTTGGCTGATATCACACTCACAAACAGCCGATATACCATATAACGGTATATCGGCTGTTTGTGCGACAAGCACACCTTCAAAAAATCGATCTCCACCGCTTGCCGACTGATCTTACGTTCGCGTTCCGCGATCTGGCCCTCGGACCAGCGGCGCCACCCGTGGCCTGAGAGGCGTAGTCCGGCACCTGTCCGAACTCACGCTACCAGCGGTGCAGCACATTGGGGCTGACCTCCAACCCGTGCACAACTCGGCCATCGAGGCCCCTGCTTCCAGCCCCCGAACGGCAGCCGGCTTGAACTCTCTGGTGAACTGCCTGCGTGACAATCCCATGGCTCAATTCTCCATTCAATGGATCGAGTCTTAACCGGTTGTCTCCAAAAATGGGGCAACAGAGCCATTCACATAGCGCTCAGCATAATGGGCAGATTATGCAGCCGACAGGAACAAATTCTGTGTCCCGGCAAAGGCTTCGAGGTGTTGAGTTTGCAACAGATGGCCTCGATCCCCATCCTGATCATCAGCGTTCATATATTCCTGCCCGATATTTGCTCTGTCTATTGCATATCAGCAGAACATTAAAAACTTTCTAAATAACTCTGCCAAAACTCGGCTAGAGACTCCACCTCCTCCGCCGATACAGCTAATAAGGAAATCTGGCCTCTGCGGTCGTCAGGCAGTACGCGATAAGCAACCGGATCGTTATTAGCGACCAACTCTTTAGCTTAGAAAGGAACCGACAAATGAGCTGCAAAAAGAGCGAGGCTGTTGCCTCAATGTCCCCATTTATCATCGCTCTCTCAATTGCATTACCCCCACTGTCACATCTGACGAAAAAAGGCCGGCCGATGCGCCTTCAAATTGTCTTCCACTCATACCGGCTCGCCCGAAACCTCTTAATTGTTATTTCATTCTGCTCGGCCTTTCTCCTACTGGGCTGCGAGTCTGTCTCATATCTTTCTTCCGCCTCAAGCACATCGCCGAAAGGCCTTGAGGTCACACCTACACTAGTAGTCACAACATCGGTTACACCTTCCAGTTATGGCAGCGCGGTCACCTTCACGGCGACGGTCTCCAACGGCCCCACAGGCACAGTGACGTTCTCCGACGCAGGCAGTTCTATTGGCACCGGCACATTGAGCGGCACCACAGCAACACTCACGACGAGCACGATGGCGGTCGGCACTCACTCGATCACAGCATCCTGGGCAGGTAACAACAACGACAACTCCGTCACCTCCAGCCCCATTACTCAGATTATCAACGATGCGATACCGACCATTGTCTGGGCTGCCCCGGCACCAATTACCTACGGCACTGCGCTCAGCACGACCCAACTCGACGCCTTGTCCACCTTGCCAGGAACCTTCGTATATTCGCTTCCCTTGGGTACGGTCCTAAACCCAGGGTCACAGACGCTATCGGCAACCTTCACCCCAACCGACACAGAGGACTACAGCACCACTACTGCCTCTGTTACCTTGACCGTTGATCATCCTTCCATTACCGTTACGCCCCCAGCTACACCCATCCTCGCTGGGACTACCTACCCCTTCACCGCAACCGTGAGCGGGAGTTCCAGCCAAGCTCTTGAATGGGCGGTCAACGGCACGGTTGGCGGAACCCCCCAAGCTGGGACAATTGCGGTGAATGGCGTCTACACAGCGCCCCCAAGCGCAAATGAAACTGTGGCCATAAGCGCCGCACTTCAGACGAACCCAACAATACAAGGGTACACGGAAACTTCCATCATCGGGCCCGCTAGTTCGCCTGGGCAGATTGGATTCGCATTCACTCTTCCAACTGCAGCTGCAACCAGTGCCGGCGTCTATAACTCGCAGGGAACCCTTCTCCGAACGCTTTGGAGTAACCAGTCCTACGCTGCGGGAGCACACGTTGAAACGTGGGATGGCCAAGATGATTACGGGACTCCTGTAGATTCCGACACATATCTGGTCAAAGTTCTTTATAGCAATGTTACATACGAGTGGGGCTTAATCGGTGATACATCGACATCCTGGGGTGGTCCTGATAATTGGGACGCTCTGAGCGACCTTCCGGAGGGAATGGCATTCTCTGAAACTAACGCTTACATGTCAAACGGCTATTCGGAAGGTAGGCCAAACTCATCATACTTCAATACCGCTACGCCGCAGGAGCCATTGCCTCTTCTAAACATCGGTTATTGCAATGTGTTCAGATACGTAACCAGTGATGGTGAGCGTGTATACTTTGGCAACGTCGGAGACGCGTTATCAGGCGGCAATTCCTTCGTAATTGCTGTTGATGGTACAACTGGCAGTCAGTATAAATTCCCTTCAGGTGCAACTGCATCAAACTGCGGACCCCCTGTAAGTGGGATAATCGATATCGATCCCAATATCCCGACCGGAATAGCTGTGCAGGCGAATGGGAACATACTTGCAGTCTCTCACGGGACGTACTATGGTGACAATCTTCCGACGCTGCTTCCAGGGGAGGACGCAATTCGACTATTCGACAAGATATCAGGAGCATTCCTGGGCATGGTCAGTATTCGCGATCCGCAACAACTTGCGTTCAGTTCCGATGGAACTCTATGGGCAATTTCAAACGGCACCGTAGTGCAGATCGCTTCGGTGGGCCAACAAAACAATATTGTTCGCTCATTGCCCGACGTGTCGGCGCCCGTAGCGATTACAGTGGACTTGAAAACAGGCGTTGTACTAGTCGGAGATGGTGGTACAGTTCAGCAAATCAAACGCTTCTCTTCCGCTGGAGAATTACTTTCGACCTATGGCGACCTCGGCGGATATACAGATTGCAATCCTACCGTTACCAATACTCGGCTGTATCTTGACAGCACTGCCGGAGGCGGGGCAGGGAATAACCAGACGCCACACACATGGCTCGCTGTTCAACCGGATGGGTCGTTTTGGATTGGCGACCTAGGAAATGATCGGATGCTTCACGTATCTGAGGATGGGCAATATCTCAACCAAGTTGCGTTCATGAGGTACCTCTATAGGGTTGCCACTGATCACGGTGATCCAAGCCGGATCTTCGCGGACTTTCTCGAATTCAAGGTGGACTATTCGAAACCTTTGCTCCCGGGTGATCCCGACCCGAACTTGGGAGGGAATGGAAGTTGGTCGCTAGCCAAGAACTGGTCTGTTTGCGTTCCAGCACAATACGATCCTTGGTTTGTCGCAGTTGATACATATGGAAATGGGCGCACATATGCGGAGTTATATAACAATGATGTCAGGAGCCAACTGAGCGGTGCAGCGATGCCTGAGGTCGCAGAACTGCCCACATCCGGCCCGCTTAGGTTTAGTGGTAGTATCGTACAGGATTCTGGAAATAGCGAAATCTTCGACAACGATGGGAACCTCGCTTATTGGAAAGTAACACAGACTGGCAACAACATTGTAGATACGGCCTACAAGAGTATCTTCGTAGGATACGATGAAAACGGATTCCCTGAATGGGGCGATACTCAGGCATCTGCCTCTGTTTCCTCTAACTTCGGCGACACGACCTTTCGGAATTCAACTGAGCCGCTTGCTGTTCCGGGAGGGGGTATGGAGGAGACACCACAGGCAACAAGTGGAGGCTTCTACGTTTCCTTCAACACCACCATTTCTACAGCTGGCTCGGATCACCACATTGGAGGAGTGAAAGCAGGAGCGTCAAGTTGGTCCTGGAAGGCAAGCCCTGGCGGAATGCTGAGTTCTCCGGACGGGGAAGGTACCTTCTCAGATAGTAACCTCAGCGGCCTTGATGGTATCACTGCTTTGGTTGAGGGTTCGAATGTTTTTGAAGGATATAACGGAAATTGGGGCACGTTTTCGAGTCAGTGGATGCACTGGTCGGAAGATGGGCTACTAATTGGTCAATTCGGTAACACACCCCAATCAGGAGGCAATTCCGGAACACTGGTGCCAGGCGCTGCTGGGAATATTTTAACGATGGCAACGGTTCCCGTCAACGGCAACATCTATCTGTATACCAGCGATGAGGGCTATCATCCCGGTATTCACAGTTGGAAGATAAGCGGTCTTGATAGCGTTCATGAGGAATCGGGCTCGGCGCCGATAGGGGGCGTATTGATACTGCAATAGCCGAAGTGATTTGCTAACCAACTCAAAGTGCTATATCGGAGTTGGCCTGTAAGATTTGACGCCGGTGTAGGTGATGGTTCTGTTGCCTACACCGTTCGTATCGTCCAAGACTGAGACCTAAACTCCCGCCCCGGCAAAGTCGGGTTCTCCCTCTTGCAACAGTGTGTCACTAGTACTACTGTGTTACAAACTTGATACCTTTTATTCAAAATCTGCCAGTAATTAAAGCTACTTTCCGCATGAATGTGTCCTCGTTGAATGAAATTGGCCGGCCAGAATATTCGTGTCGGTGAGATTGTCAGTGTAGAGCAATGGCCGTCGCGCTCCAGCGTTGACCTCACGTTTCATAGGCTAGCTACGCCTGCTGAAAATCCTGGAGTACCTGGACTTGAGAAGCAGCGGTCGCCTATCAGCGGATGTCAAAGACAAAATGGGCTAACATTGCGTAACCGCTCAAGTGCCTGTCGCCCGTCAGCCGATGAATCAACGCTGCTGGCAAAGCCAAGGCACGATAGGCTCTTTCCACAAATCGGCTCCGAAACCGCCCTGCAGCTTTCCACCGTTGGTAGGTTGGGGAATTAACCGAAATCCACCACAAAGTAGTGCGAAGCGGTATGGGCTCATAAAGCGTCTCCACGAGGCGCCAGCCGTAGCGTCTTCCAATTTCACGAAATGCCTCCGATGTCCACCGCGTCATATGGTGCGGCGGTTGATCCAGAAACTCCCTTACTCCGAAGCGACGAGTTGTCCGGCGATCACCAGGAACCGACACCCAGAGGTGGGCGGACGGCAACGCCCTCGAAGCAGCCTGTTTGAACAATGTTACTGGACGGTCGAGGTGTTCAAGTAAGTGGAACGCAGCCATTTGGGGGAAGCGATCCGTATCGGATACGGAAGCGGCCTCGTTGAGATCGAGATGTCGCGCGGCAAGACCTTTCGCCACGCAACTGGCGACGCCGTCTTCTGAGAAATCCACTCCCGAGGCAGATACACCATATTCCAGGCAATGCGCCAAAAATAAGCCTGAACCACACCCAAACTCGAACACATCTGCACCTTTAGGAATACGGCGAAGTACTTCGTAAAACTCCCATCGGTCAAATGAGTAGAGGTCCAACGCTCTATACGCGAGGTGATACCACGCCGCCGATGGAGCCAGCAGTGGTTCGCAGAACTCCAGACCACAGTGATGGCATCTCAACATTTGATAGCTTGACGCAGTTTCAGACGCAGCGGCAGTAAGTTCCTGCTGCGTCTCTTGGTTGTCCGGCGCATAGAGTTTATGCTGTTCGGCGACATCGATAAATTCGCGTGGCTCAAATGCATCCTGGCCACAAGCTGGGCAGACCGTTTGACTCATAGCTCACCTCAGATGTTTCTTTGACCCTAAAAACCGCAGTTGAACCGGCAATGAATTGGTCGTCTTCTTAACGTGCAAGCGGTTGCAGCGATTGAAATTTGAAGCAAAAAACGCTGTTTTTAGCTCAAAACGGGCTAAAAACTGCTCAAAAATGGGCAAAAACGGCCTTCGATGTTTACCGATCAGTTAATAGTAGTTTTCTCTAAGTTGTTTATTCCTTT
>Ga0255351_1000741_pt1 | contig 14340 bp, 20 predicted proteins | sample HBST25r2metaG_FD_186024 | JGI IMG/M metagenome (GOLD analysis project Ga0255351, IMG submission 186024) | Peat soil microbial communities from Stordalen Mire, Sweden - H.B.S.T-25.r2 | ecosystem: Environmental > Terrestrial > Soil > Wetlands > Peat | place: Sweden: Norrbotten County, Stordalen... | reverse complement strand
GGGCCTCTGATCTCTCCAACTGGGTGGACGAGGCCGTACAGATGACTGGCTCTAGCGCCACGCCGGTGTCCACCATTCCCAACTACTCGTGCCCGTAGCCGAGCAAGAGGTAAACCTTGGTTGTTCGAACACTGCATCGTTACGAATGTTTGCGGCTGGGGAATCATGAGCGCGAACGGGACAGGATGGAGACCTTGGCGAGACAACGACAGAATGCTCGGCGGTTGGGCGGATATTGGCGTTTCCGCCTGTCCGCACTTGACCTCATGGATGCGTTCACAGCACAATCATTTCAGCCAGCCGTTTCGCGTGAAGTGATCAGGAGAGCATCTTGAAATTCACGCGCAATCGGTATCAACAAGGAAGTCTACGAAAAGTGCGGCGCAAGTCTGGAGCTGAGGTTTGGGAGTACAGGTTTCGCAACCATGCGGAGCCGGGAAGCCCTATGCGCCAGATAACGCTCAGTGCATTGGAGTATCCAACCGAAACAAAAGCCCTTGTCCGTCTGCAAGAGGACGTACTCCGAATCAACGATTCGAAAGCCTTCAAGGCGCACAACAGGCCAACGCTGGGATTGGTGATTGACCGATTCTCAACCGAGGAGCGCCTGGAAGGAATTCTGCGACAGGCACCGGGGGAGGCCACCATCACGGACGGCTTTTCCTGGAGCACCGCCGCCGGTTACCGCAGCTACCTCAAGAAGCACATCCGGCCCAAATGGGGTAGCACTCTACTCACAGACGCCAGACCACTCGAAATCTCTGAATGGTTGAAGTCTTTGCCTCTGTCGCCGAAGACACGCGGCCATGTCGGGGCCCTCCTGCATCTCCTGTTCGAGCGGGCAATGCTGTGGGGCTTGATGGACGTTCAGCGAAACCCTATGGAGTTGGTGAAGCTGAAGGGAACCAGCAAGCGGCTTAAAAAGCCGCAAATTCTCACCCCTGAGAAGTTTCAGGAGTTGGTTTCCATGCTGCATGAGCCATACAGGACGATGGTCATTGTCGCGATGTGCACCGGGATGCGGGTGTCCGAGGTTTTGGCCCTTCGCTGGGAGCATATCGACTTCGGGGCCGGAGCGATGTTGGTTCAACAGGGTGTCGTCAACGGCCGGATCGGAAGAGTGAAGACCGAGGCGTCCAACGATTACATCCCACTTGATCCCGCATTTGCTCAAATCCTGCGCGATTGGAGGGGAGCCAGAACGACCGGGCTTGTCTTCCCGTCGCACGTCACCGGCGGCTGCTACTACGCGGGCGTCATTCAGCAACAGATTCTGAAGCCTGCCGGTGAGAAGATTGGCCATCCGGGAATTGGTTGGCACGTCTTCAGGCACACGTATCGTTCCCTCTTGGACGAAACGGGCGCTCCCATCGGTGTGCAGCAGAAACTCATGCGGCACAGCAACGTGGCCACGACCATGAACGTCTACGGCAACGCCAGCCTGAGAGCCAAGCAGACGGCCAACTCGAAGGTTGTGCAGATGGTGATGCCGCAAGAACCGCCCTTGGCTGTGCGGCAGCCAGTGGCGGTTTGAGCTATTGTGGGGTTCTGTGGGGTTTGGAATTTGCTGATGTTCGCTAAGTAGTTGATTCTTTGGCTCCTCAGGTAGGACTCGAACCTACAACCCTTCGGTTAACAGCCGTGTCATGTCGCTTTACTGCCGTTTACTATTCGTGCATAAGTATTGCTATTGTCAATGATTTGCGGGCATATTCTGGATGACTCCATTACTGCCGTTTACCCCCGCTTTCCATTCCGGGGGGGCACAATAGGGGGCACAGTTGGCAGGCTGTGATCCGGCGGAGACTATCGGCAGTCGAATGGTGCAGTAAGGGGCGCTAATCAAGACGCTGCATGGTCGCATGGTCTGCATGGTATTTCCCCCGATGTAGGGAATGAGTAAAACCTAGCTTAGGTGAAACACCGTGCTGACCGTGCAACCGTGCACGAGAGACAGATAGTACATTCGTCGAAAGGGGTTGAGTCTATTCCCTCGAAGGGATATGTCCTCGACTCGCAATGCCAGCATAAAAAAGGGGATAGCTCTCACTTGACACAGCCCTTGACACGTTCTCTGCCCTGTGTTACATTTAATTCATCCTTCATCGTAGTAAACGTAATGAGGGAAGAAAAGGGGCTTTCAATGGCTCACGGCAAGTTCATTTCGTACCTGCGAGTCTCGACGCAACGTCAAGGCAAGAGCGGCCTGGGCCTCGACGCGCAACGCAAGGCAGTGACCGATTACCTCGACGGCGGCAAGTGGGAACTGCTGCAAGAATTGATTGAAGTCGAATCAGGCAAGAGCAAGGATCGCCCCAAGCTGATAGAGGCTCTACGTCTCTGCCGCGTCTACAATGCCACTCTGTTAGTTGCCAAGCTCGACCGGCTGGCCAGGAACGTGGCCTTTGTCTCTGCCCTCATGGAAGCGAAGGTCAAGTTTGTTGCCGTCGATCTGCCGGAAGCGAATGAGCTAACCGTTCACATCATGGCGGCAATGGCGGAGTATGAAGCGAAGGCAATCTCCACCCGCACTAAGGCGGCGCTGGCCGTGGCAAGGGAGCGGGGCGTCAAGCTGGGCGGAACGCATCCGGGCTGGAACATTAGCACGCTCTCAGGCCAGGGCCTCGCGCTTGCTCTCAAGGCTCGACGGGCGTCTACTGCCGCCTGGGCTGCTGACCTGCTCCCGGTCGTAAGGGATATTCAGGGCCAGGGCGCTACGTCTCTACGCCGGGTTGCAACCGTTCTGAATGATAGAGGCATACCGACACGGCGCGGCGGGCAGTGGACTGCGGTACAGGTACAGCGCCTCTTGGCTGTGATCTAATCTAGCGGCAGAATTTTCTTTGACTCGATGCCCCAATAAGTAGGACCCAGCCGACCCCGTGCCCCCCTTCGATGGGGCGGCGGTGATGCGTATATATATCTCGTCCAAGCGATTTTCCAGAAAAAGCAGCCTCACAGTTGCCCTGAGAGCGATTGCAGGACGTGGGGTGAGGGAATCCTATGGCTGGCAGGGGATTGACGCGCTGTGTTCGGGCGCTGTGTGGGGGGATGGGTTGTTTTCTGAGGCGGGTCAATAAGAAGGAGCGGGCTGCGATGGGCGCAACCCGCAATAGTGAAGGGGTAGCGATCAGGATAATTCTCTCATTGCGCCTGCCCGGTGCCAGGTGCGGGCAATTTGTGAGTCGCGCAGTACTCGCCCCGTAAGCGTGCGTCTTCTGCATCTCTCATGTCCCTAGCCGCCGTCACTAGGTCTAGCAGCACGGTGACGGAGACTTGAGGCAAATCGCCAGACAATAAAAGGCTCTTGTCTAGCAGCACGCCCGAAGAGATGCTCTTCTGTTGAAGGCTGGCCTTTTCAATGTCCACATCGTTGATGCTATCGACAATGCGGCGGGCCTTGTCGCGGTAGATTTTCGCCATCACAGACTTCTCATCTCCGATTTTCGATTGAATCTCCGGCTCTTCCATCATGTTTCGCACCATCCCCCTTGATCGCCCTACGGTCTGCGCTATCTTGGTTTTGCTCATTCCGGACGCGGCCAGGGTCACGATTGTCTCTGTCTCTTCGACGGTTGGCGGGAGCTTTGGTTTGCCCTTTGGCTTATTCATCGCCTGCCCCCAAACCACGAAACTAAACGCCCATAGAGGGGCTTCTCTTCACCGTGGTCACGCGCGGTCATGTCGTTTTCGAGATTCGCCTTGATTATTCCACCGATTCCACCTGTTCCAGTCTCGCCGGCATAGCGCACGATGCCTGTCCATGCTGCATCCAAGGCGTCACACATCGACAGCTGTTCGGCGACGAGGGCGGCGTGCAAGCCGGGGTACCATTGGTCATAGACCCGGCGTGCTATGGCCTCCTCCTCGGCCGCAATCTGACCGCATCGGACAGCAATCGTGCGTCTCCGATCCTCAAGTTTCGCCGGCGCACTTTCGGCTTGCCGTTGCTTTGCGTACTTGGCGGCGGCTGCTTCTGGTTCGCCTGCCAAAAGCAACACATCGGCTTGCCGTTGCGCCTCGCGCGCCGCGGCAGGCAACTTTTGTTTGAGGTCATTAGCTGTTTCCAGGATTCCCTGGGATTCTGCTTCCAGTTCGGCGCGTTCGGCCTCCAGTTTGGCGACTGCCCCGGCTAGAGTTGTGTGAAGCTGTTGAAGCAGTGAATCGACGGTGACAGTGATGTTACTCATGGTTTTCTCCTCGTTTTGCCGGTTTAAGAGTGTTAAGGAATGGAATCAGGTTTTTCTGGAAATAGGCTTGGGGATTTTTCGATGCGGCAAAATCCGTACCTAATTTCTGGAAACGTTCGAGAGTGGCGCCGGACATCAGCTTTGAGCCTTGAGCTACACCAATCTGCCAGTGCAAGGCGGCGGCGGCTGCTCCCGGCTTGCCCCTATCTAAAGCGTCCTGGACTCTAGCTCGGATATGTTTTCCAAGGTCGCGGATATAAATCTTCTCAGTCGCTTGCCTTCCATCGAGGGTGCGCTGTGGAATCTCGATTTTCTCCGGGAGGTCAAAAACGCTAAGGTCATAGCCCCCCGGACTGGAATCGGGAGCAGAGCTGTTCCCCCTTTGCGGGGCGGCCTGGGCCTTCGCCGGTCCGGGCGGCAGGTTGAAGGCGCTTAAATCGTATCCTGTACCTGTTTCAGTCATCGTGAGTATTCCTTTCGGTTTTTGGTTTCGTGAATTCGTGGGGCCAGTGTCAATTTCGCAAGATCGACTAGCTGCGAAAAATGGCTGCTCCAATAAATCCGTGCTCGGCGTCCGTCTATCGAGATCACCGTGCCTTCAACCTCTGGCGAGTCTTTGAGGATGACGCGGTTGCCTACCTTCATGCTGTGCCTCTTTCCGGGGTTCCGGCCAGCATCAAAGAATTGCAGGCGTGGTGCCCGATGTAGTCAAGATCAATCCACCACACCTTAGCCTTGCCCTGCTCGATTCTCAGCACTCGCCCCGGCTTGCCGCAGTACTGTGCGCCCTTCAAAAAGACCTGCTGACCCACGTTGAAGGTGCCAGCGGCCTCACCTGGGGCATTCTCGTGCGCCGCGCTGGGCATCGGAGCGTCAAAGTCGAGCTGGGCTTGCTCAATCGCGGTTTGCATTGTCTCCCTCTACCTTGACCATGTTCGCGCTGCGGGCAAGGTGCTCGTCTAACTCACTCTTGGCCCTTAGTTCCATTCGGCGAGAATCCGCATCACCCTTGAGAGCGCGGGCGCGGTGCTCTTCAACGCGGGACACCCAATATCTGCAAACCGGGCAATCAGAATGTGTTTTTAGTTTCACTGGATCGCCTTTCGGGGATCGTCCAGGGCCACAACGCAGCCGCAAGCTGCCAGCCGTTCCAAGAGTCCACTCAATCCCCAGCCCCCATCCTGCCAGCCTTCGCCATTTAGATGGGCAGCCAACTGCCGCAATGTCGAAAGGATGAAAAGGTTCACGTCTGTGACGGTTGAGCACTCCGATAGTCGGACTGGCGCGGCCTTCGGTTCCCAACTGACAAGCCGGACGCCGGAAGGCATGGCTGGACGGCGGGCCAGCAGTTCGATGATCTCCGGCTTGAGCTGGCGCAACTCTTCCATTACCGGCGTGGCGGCTTCCCCCGGCGCGATCACCAGATACTCACCATCGACTCGGAAGCATCCGCCGTTCGCTTCGACTGTACGAATCAATTCCAAGGCTGCGCTCATAACCGTACCTCCGAAACAGCCCTTTCCCGGTTTTGAACCGTAACATCCGTCACAGCCCTTTGTTCATGCGGGTTTGAGGCACTTTTTGCAACCGTAACAGCGGGTTGAGTGTTACGGTTGCAAAATGCGGTTTCAGCCAATAAAGACGCGTGTTGTGACGGTGTGACGGTTGGAATCAGGGGGAGAGGACAATAGCGAGACCATACGTCCTCAAAGTCTCCCCTACGATAGCCTTTCGCTGTCTCAGTTCCAACCCGAATCGTTTGCGGATAAACGCCAAACCTCTTGAGTTGCCGCGCAAGATTGTTGGCCGACAGTCCCTTCCCACGGGACCACTCAGCCCACGAGCGTCCTTCGATCTCGCAAAGATGCTCGGCCAAAATCGCCGATGGAATCACTTCTACTTCGCGCTCGTCAAAGGCGGCGCGAATATCCGCGAGTAGCGTTGCTCCGATAGATGAATCATCCGCGCCATCGGCCTTGAAGACGGCTTGCAAGGCTACAGTGAGCCTCTGGAGCCATCCATCCCCGGCAAGTTGCGCTATCGCCAGCAGGGGCTCGACAATGTCATTCTGGCGGTCACTGAGACTGGCAATCGGGGCGGGTTCAATTGTTTGGAGCAGGTCCGCCGCCCGCCGTGCCGCCCATGCTTCCAACTCCGCTTTGATTGGCATTGCAGCGATTTTCACCGCTCTCTGACGGAAAGGTTCGACTATCTCTCCCGGCAGTTTCCGGCGCATCTCGATAACGATGGAACGACTAGATACCGTGTCGGGTAACTGCCCGATCCCCGCGAAACACTTCGGGCAATATACATGGAATCCTTTCAGGTCAAAATCCTTGCCCACACACTTGTAAAAGACTCCCCCCTTGCGAAACCCTTCATTCAGGATTCCGCGAATTGCCTCCGCATATTCCTTATCCCCGTTAAGTGACGCATCCATCTCATCCAAGAAAATCGTTGGCCTCTTGGCTTCGATGGTGCGCACCAGCGCGGCGGCTGTCATTCCACCGGAACGAATAGGCGCGGCTGAAAGAGCTTCCAATGTTTCCATCAGGCGCGACTTTCCACACGCCTTCTCTGGCGCGCTGATGTGAATGTATGGTGTCGTTTCAGCCGCATCAAAAACGTAAGTGTGTAGCGTCCATGCGGCCATGATGGCAGCTTGCTCATCAGACAAAACAATGTAGCGCCCAATCCACGCTCGGCATTGGGTGAGCAACCTCGCCGTGGCTCTGGCCGCGTCTTCCGCCGTCCCAATCTCGTCCCAGCTTATCGGGCTTGGCTTAGGGACTGGAGGCCGCTTTGCCGGGGCCAGGGGTGCTGTTCCTGGCGTTGCAGGGGATCGGCGGCCTACCTGGGCAGTCTTAGGCAGTGCGGGGGCTGCTAGGGATTGGTGCGATATTGCACTAGCTGGGGTGACAGCTTTGGGGGTTCGCTTTGGAGTGCGGGCAGCATCGGGACGCGACAGCGCCGGTTGCTTAGTGGGCGGCGGGGCGCTGCCGTGACTGACACCAGCCTTCCACATCTTTTCCGGGAGGCCGGTGCCTCGAAGGATCGCGCCTAGTGCCGTGTCGGCGCTCATTATTGCTCCATGGCGGGCATATATCCCGCCGTAAGAATGCGTTCGATCTCCAGATCGGAGACACGCACAGACCGGCCAATACGATGCACAGCAAGGCGACGCGCACCAATCCAGGCCCATACCGTCTTTTCGGAAATGCTCAGTTTTTCCGCCACTTCCGGGACTTTGTTGAGGTGCTGCACAGGCTGATTCATTTGCCCTCCTGACGCACAGGGGTTGTGCGACTGCGGGCAAACTGCTCCAAAATTCCGCGCTCTACCATGCGCCGCCGACCGAGTTTCAAGGTCTCAAACCTGCGTTGAAACACCCACGTCCGAATCGTGTCGAGGCTGACGTGTAACTCTTTGGCGGCGTCCTGAATACTTAGCAAATCCAGCATCTTCAAACCTCCATGACGCAAGCCTACCGCTGTGCAAGTGTCTAAGCAAGTACAAACTAGCGTGTACAAGTGGAAAACGCTTGACAGGCACTTTTACTTGTACGATTATTGATGGTGAAGGCGGGGTATGTTGATGAGAGAAGAAAAAAGCGTAAGGGCTTTGGAATGGTTTGTGGACTTCGCCAACCTTGACCTTAAACAGATCGGACCGGGTGACCGGGCAAAGCTCTTGGAAGAATCCGGCTGTCTTTGGCCGGGGAAAGAGTTGAAGAGGTTTGATCCACTCCATCTGCTATCGAAAGAAGCCTTGGAAGGTTTTTCCTGGGCTCTTGAGATGCCGAGCAAAAGATCGCCAGAGTATTGGAACGCCATTATTGCGGCGCAGACTAGCATCGGCAATCTTTTCTCTTTGCTTCAGATCACCGCTCATCCCTCAGCGGGCGCGCCTTCCAAGGCCGTAGCTTCTATCCTGCGCGGCCACGATGAAGTATTGTGGCTGCTGGAGAAAGGCCCTGGGGTTCCCTATAAGTTTGTGCTCCTACCTGTGACACAAAGCCAAAAGGATTATTTGTGCATCAAGATATTCAGGCTTTTGGAGGGGTTCAACCAACACGCCATAAGGCGTTGTCCTGGGTGTAACCAGTGGTTCTTTAATCCGACGAATCGCGAGAAGAATTTTTGCGGTAACCGGTGTATCTGGCGAACAAACACCGCGAAACGCAGAAAGGCGGCCAGGGGGAAGGCCGACGTCTCCGGGAAAGAGAAGCAGGCACGCAAAGCGAAAGGACGGAGACCATGAGCACCTACAAGCGAGGTTCGATCTGGTGGTTTCGCTTCAAGTTTCGTGGGCTGAATATCCGCGAAACATCAAATAGCCCAGTACGCGCCGTGGCGCAAAGGCTTGAGCGCGAAAGACGGCGCAACTTGGAATTGGCCGTCGCTGGCGTCAAAAAGATCGACGCGCCTGCTTTGTTCTCTACAGCCGCCGCGCAATGGCTGGAAGATCAAAAGCCACACTGGAGCGCGGCAAATTACCGCATCGAAAGCTACAACGTGCGGCACCTGCTACCCCACTTTGGCCGTCTGCTCTTGAGCGACATTGACCCGGCCCATGTCAGCCGCTATCAGGCGAAACGCACGAAAGAGGGAGCGTCGCCCAAACTGGTCAATAACGAAGTCGCCGGCCTGCGGGCCATCCTTCGCAAGCATCGGCTCTGGGCAAACCTCCAGCCGGACGTGAAGCCCCTGCGAACGCACAGCGAGATCGGTAAGGCTTTATCCAAGGATGAGGTCGCCGCGCTATTGGAAGCCTGCCAGCGGTCCCGCTCCAGGTCGCTGTATCCCGCCGTGATCGTTGCCCTGTCAACCGGCCTGCGTAACGCGGAACTGCGGAATCTTCGCTGGCGAAACATTGACCTGCTCAAGGGCGAATTGACTGTAGGCAAGAGCAAGACGGAAGGCGGCGAAGGCCGGATTGTGCCGTTGACGCAAGACGCACTGAGAACGCTCCAGGCATGGCGGAGCAACTTTCGTGACGTACAGCCTGCCCATTACCTGTTCCCAAGCGAGAAATACGGCCTCAGGGGCGAAGCGGGCCACAAGTCCGGTATGGCCGTGGCCTACGACATTGACCCAACCCAACCCATCGGCCCATGGAAGTTCTCATGGAACACAGCCCGCACGGAAGCCAAGGTGCAATGTCGCTGGCATGACCTGAGACATACTTTCGTCAGCCGGGTTGCCGAGGGGCAAGCCCCGGATGCAACGATCATGGCTCTATCTGGGCACCTGTCGAAAAAGATGCTGGAGCGGTACTCTCACGTTCGCAACGAAGCCAAGCGGACGGCCATCGCGGCACTGGAAAACATGGTAGGAATTTCTGAGGGGGCACAAAAGTGGACACAGTGAAGATGGTATTTCAGGGGAATTTGCTGTAAGCTATTGAATCTATTGGCTCCTCAGGTAGGACTCGAACCTACAACCCTTCGGTTAACAGCCGAATGCTCTGCCATTGAGCTACTGAGGAATGCCTTACAAAAAACCACCTTTACCAAGGTAGCAGAGAGCGCCTGAGTCGTCAAAATCCAGCGCCTGAGCCGTTCCCTGCGCGACTGCTGGCTATCATCATCGCGCTGGAAGGCGGGCGCGCGGAGGCCGGCTGGGACGATACGATAGAAGATGAAGATTCCTGCCAATTGCAGGTCGTCGAATAAGGCTCGATCTGCCGGCTGCAATCCGGCTGCGGAACGCCTCCAAGCGACACTTCACACGTGACTGATTACCCAATCCATCTTAGAGGAGTTCCCTGTACACGATGAAACTTGAATTGCCCGCCGGCGACTTCCGCGCCTATCTCTTCGACTGCGACGGAACCATCGTCGACTCCATGCCGCTGCATTACATTGCCTGGAAGATGGCCTTCGCCGAGTGGGGCTGCCCGTTTCCCGAAGACCTGTTTTACTCGTGGGGCGGCAAGCCCACGCGCGAGATCATCGCGACGCTGAACCAGATGCACGGCCTCGAGATGCCCGTCGAGGAGACGGCCGAGCATAAGGAGGAGCTTTACTTCCAACTGCTGCCGCAGCTCAAAGGAATTCCTGAAGTGATCGAGCTGATCGAGGCCGAGCAGGGGCGTATCCCCTTCGCCGTGGTCTCCGGCGGACGGCGCATCTCAGTTACGAATGCTCTGGACGCGCTGCATCTGACGGCGCGCTTTCAGACGATCGTCAGTTCGGAGGATTACGTGAACAGCAAGCCCGCGCCGGATGGCTTCCTGATGGCCGCCGAACGGCTGGGCGTTGCGCCTGCGGACTGCCTGGTCTTCGAAGATACCGACCTGGGCATCAACGCCGCCACCGCCGCGGGCATGAAGTCGGTGAGGATTGCTCCTCCCTGGGAACGCAAATAGAGAAGCGGCGCGCACCTACACGCCGCCCGCTGCCGCAAGCCACGAGTCGAATGCCGCCAGCGAGCGCTCGCATTGCAGGTGATGGCGCTCCTTTTTGTCACGGATCTTTTTGCGCAGCTCTTCGTCGAGCGGCTCAATCAGATCGAAGGTCATGTTGGCCGGCTGGAAGTTCTTGGCTTCGGCGTGGGTGATGTAATGCACCAGCGAACCGAGAGCTGTCGCACGCGGCACAGGCACGGGCTCCTCACCGCGCGCAAGGATGGCCGCATAGATGCCCGCAAGCAATCCTGTGGCGATCGACTCGGTGTAACCCTCGACGCCGGAGAGCTGCCCCGCGACCAGGATGCGCGGCGCGCGCTTGAGGCGCAGCGTCTCATCCAGCAACGCGGGCGAGCAGATGTAGGTGTTGCGATGAATCTGGCCGTAGCGCAGGAAGCGCGCATTCTCCAGGCCGGGAATCAGCCGCAGCACGCGCGCCTGTTCGCCGAACTTGAGATGGTTTTGAAAGCCGACCAAGTTATAACTGTCGGCGCGCAGGTTCTCCTTGCGCAGTTGCACGACGGCCCAGGGCGTGCGCCCGGTGCGCGGATCGCGCAGGCCCACGGGCTTCATCGGACCAAATCTGAGCGTGTCGCGCCCGCGGCGGGCGAGGATTTCAATTGGTAAACAGCCCTCGAAGTAATCCGCTGTCTCCCACTCCTTGATCTCCGCCGGCTCGGCGGCAACGAGTGCGTCATAGAAGCGGTCGTACTCGGCGCGATCCATCGGGCAGTTGATGTAATCCGCCGTGCCTTTCTCCCAGCGCGCGGCAAAGTAGACGCGCTCCATCGCGATGGAATCCGCCTCGACGATGGGCGAGATGGAATCGTAGAAGGCCAGTTGGCCGGAGCCGGTAATGCGCTCGATCACGGCGCAGAGCGCAACGGAGGTGAGCGGGCCGGTGGCCAGAATCGTCAGCGCATACTCGTCCGAGTCCAGCCGGGTCACCTCCTCGCGCACCACGCGAATCAGCGGCTCGGCGGCGATCTCTTCAGAGATGCGCCGGGAGAAATCAACGCGATCGACGGCCAGCGCATGACCTGCAGGAACCGCCGTTTCATCGGCAATGCGCAAGAGAGCGGAAGATGCGCGCCGCATCTCCTGCTTCAGCAGCCAGGGCGCAGTCGAGGGCGATTCGCTCTTGAGCGAGTTGGAGCAGACCAGTTCGCCAAAGTCGACGGTCTGGTGCGCCGGAGTCAGTCGCGGCTTGCCGTCCACTATCGCGCGCATCTCATAGAGATCAACGGCGCAGCCCAGCCGCGCAGCGGTCAGCGCCGCCTCAGGCCCGGCCAATCCTCCGCCGATCACTTGTATCTTCATCGTCTGTCATCCTCGGCGAAGCGAAGCGGAATAGAGGGTTCAGAAATCACTTGACACATAAATTTCAGATGATACCGAGTTTCAGAGGAACCTTGATACGATTCAAGCCGGAGAAAGCGCTCCTCATGCTATCGCCGGCACAAGCCGAAGCGATTCCTCGGCGTTTTGTTGGGACAGTAGGCTTCTTCCGGACGGCCGGTCAATGCGGCGAAGACATCCCGAAAAAGACAGCGGGAGAGAGGTTGAACCGACGGCTGAGTCGCGCAATGTGGTCGCGGTTCAACTGCCGTTTGCCGGAGAGAACCAGCGAGACCGTGCTTTCGCTGCCCAACTCCAGGGCCACGTCGCGCTGCGAGAGTCCATTTTGCTCCAGCAGAAAGCGCAGCACATCGGCTGGCTCCGCTTCGGGCACTGCGTAATGCTCGGACTCGTAGCGCTCGATCAGCAAGGTCATCAGCTCAATGGCCTCTTGCTCATCCGGAGTCGGGTTGGCCTTTGCGGTCAGCTCGAAGAGAGCCTCGGTATACTCCGCCAGCTCCTCCTCGGAATGGATCAACCGCGGCGCTCCCTGCCGAATCATCTCGGATGGATTGGCAAGCGTTGTACTCATCGTTTGATCCCCTTTTCCCAGTTCGCCCGATTGTCGTATTGCCGGTGCGTCAGAAATGCTCGGATATAGATGTGGCCCTCAGTGACGCGGCCTTCCCGCTCGCGCGCGTAGTGAATCACCGTGACCAGCCGGTAACGGTTCTGCCGAATGTTGAAGATCGCGTATCCATCCACATCGTCGGCATCCTTGAAGTGCTGCCGCACTTCAACGAAGTTTCGCCACCGCGCCGAGCTTGCGATTTTGAACCAGGCCCGAAGCTCGCGTGCTGCCTCCGGATACTCCTTTTCGGCCTCTGCCAAATGCTTGCGTGTGACAACGTGCATGGAGGACTTCCTAAATCTTCAACTGCGGCAAGATCAGTTCCTCTCTAGTATACTTTTCATATTGCAAAGTTGTCAAGGGTTAATTATCGATTTGCAAAGTTTATGAATAAAAACAAGCACACTCAGCCCCGTCCAGTCCCCTGCTCCGTCAGGAACTCGATCCACTCGTCCATGCCCGCGCCGGTTTTGGCGCTGGTCTCGAAGATGCGGATGCCGGGGCGGATCTCATTAATGTTCCTGAGCGCCAGATCGCGGTCGAAGCTGCAAGGGAGAGCGAGATCGATTTTGGTGATCACCGCGGCGTCAGCGGAGTTGAAGAGCGTGGGGTACTTGAGCGGCTTGTCCTCGCCCTCGGTGACCGAGAGCAGCGCGACGCGAATCTTTTCGCCGAGGTCATAGCTGGACGGGCAGACCAGGTTGCCGACATTCTCGATGAAGAGATAATCGAGCCCGCCGAGCGCCACGCCGCCGAGCGCTACCTCAGGCCAGCCGTCGATGTGCTTGCCGATCATCTCCGCGTCGAGGTGGCAGATGCCGTGGGTGTTGATCTGGCGAACGGGAGCGCCGCTCGAGGCCAGGCGGCGCGCATCATTGTCAGTCTCCAAGTCGCCAACCAGCGCCGCAACACGGGAACCTTTGCGCCGAAGCTCGGTGAGCGTGCGCTCAAGAAATGCCGTCTTGCCGGTGCCGGGGCTGGAGACGAGGTTGAGCACCAGCACTCCGGCCGCCGCATAGCTTGCCCGCAGGCCCGCCGCCAGCTCGTCGTTCTTCTTGAGAATCCCTTTCCGCAGCTCGACAATTCTGGTCGTCATTGTTTGTCCTCTTCGTCCTCAATCTCGATCGATTCGATCTCCAGCTCGCGTCCCTGGCTCATCTCACTGCACGGCTGGCCGCAGCGCGGACAGCGAAAGCTCTGCACACCATCCAGCTCCGAGTCCTGAGCGCAGGCAGCGCAATGCACCACCACCGACAATACATCCACCACCAACCGCGAGCTGTCGAGAGGCGTGGCCTCCGTGACAATGCCCCAGCAGAACTCGAGCGACTCTGGAATCACCGAGGCGAGCACGCCGACGCGCAGACGAACCTCTTTGACGCGCGCTCCGGGATGTTCGGCCAGCGTCTCGGTTACCGTTTCGACGATGCTGGTCGCCAGGGAAAGCTCATGCATACAAGATCGATTTTACGCGTCGCGGAAGTACGGAGCCTCTTGCGAGATCACCGGGAAACCGTCGGAAAAGATTCAACCAATTCTCAGGTGCTCCGGAGGTCGGCATTTGTCAAGAGGCCGGAGGCGAAGCGCACAAAAGGAGCGAAAAAGCGGCCTTTTTGACCACGAAGCAGACCCATTGGGGCGGGAAAAGGGGCATTTTTCGGGGTTAAAGTTTACTTGATAATTAACAGAAAGAAAAAGTATCTGATTGATACCAAGTGTGTTACGAGAAATACTATGCAAAATATCGACGGAAATCCACAGGGGGGGGTGGGG
>Ga0255351_1000736_pt1 | contig 14375 bp, 15 predicted proteins | sample HBST25r2metaG_FD_186024 | JGI IMG/M metagenome (GOLD analysis project Ga0255351, IMG submission 186024) | Peat soil microbial communities from Stordalen Mire, Sweden - H.B.S.T-25.r2 | ecosystem: Environmental > Terrestrial > Soil > Wetlands > Peat | place: Sweden: Norrbotten County, Stordalen... | reverse complement strand
GATGCTTTTGCGTGGTCGAGATCCGGCAGGCGAAGGACGATCTTCCGATAGTTTGGCTTTGACTTTTTTCTGCGCATACAAGCAGCCTCCTTGCCGCAAGTATGGCAACCTTTTCAATGTCAATTCCGCGCAGCAATCCGCCCTCCCCGATGATTGATTCTAGACAGCTTAAAGGAAGTCACTCAAGGAGTTCTGGCTGTCAACTGTCGCTAACAGCCCAATGCGCTCATCCTGCTTGGTTTATTTTCAAAAGGCCGGATTCGTATAGACAAACGCCGCGGTATTCTGAAGGAGCTGGATTTTTTCGGACGCGCAGATACTGCCTCTCGCGGAAGACGCTTGGCTACCGCCCTTCGCTGCGGGCTTCGGCCTTTTCGGTGAGGACTTTGTGGGCGTTGTTTTCCAGGGCTTGGGCTTCGGGCAGGTAGGTGAGCGCCTTCTGAATCTCCGGGTCCCATTCGGTACGGGCGCGCATTCCCTTCTGCTGGCCAAACTGGATGGTTAAAATCTTCTCCCGGATGCCGATCTTGACCCAGTCCAGGACGCCGTTCAGATCAGCCTCGGTCCAGGGAATGTTCTGGGCGGTGAGATACTTTTTGAACTCGGCCAGTACCGCCGCGTCCACCTGGAAGTTATCGGCGACGGTGCGGTGGGCCAGATAAACCGGCGCAAAGTGGAAGAAGGCATCCTTGAAGAGCAACTCATCTTGGAAATGGTTGTTCTTGGGATAATCGATCTTCTCATCGGGCGTGATGCCGCCGCCGCCGTAGACGGTGCGCCCGGCGTCGGTCAGTTTGACCTCGCGGCTGGCGGTGTCGGAGGGCGCGGTGCCGCCGTGGCTGTAGTAGTCGTAGAGCGAGACGCCGGTGTAGTTGCGTTGGATGAGGCGACCGGAGGGCGTGTAGTAGTGGTAGGTGGTGAGCGCCAAGCCGGTGTTTTCGCTCAGGTTATAGACGGTCTGCACCAGGCCTTTGCCAAAGGTGGTTTCGCCGACGATAAGCGCGCGGTCGTGGTCCTGCAACGCGCCGGAGACGATCTCCGCCGCCGAGGCCGTTCCGCGATTAACGACGACCACGATGGGAAAGCTCTTGCCGTTGTTGCCATGCGTGGCCGCGTAGTTGCGGTCGGGAAAGGCGCGCCCGCGCTGGCTGACGATGGTCTGCCCCTTGCTGAGCAGATGGTCGGCGACATCGACGGCCTGATCGAGCAAGCCGCCGGGATTGCCGCGCAGGTCAAAGATCAGCCCTTTGAGGTTACTGAAGTTGTTGACGGCATTGGAGATTTCTTCGCCGGTTGTCTCCTGGAATTGCGTCAGATGAATGTAGCCTATACCGGGACGAATCTCGAAGGCCTGATCCACGGAGGGATGGGGAATCGAATCGCGCACCAGATTGAAGACCAGCGGCTTGGCTTCGCCCTCGCGCACCATCGTCGCCTGCACGGCGGTTCCCTTGGGGCCTTTGAGGGCCTTGGCCACCAGATCGGAAGAGGTCAGCTCGTTGGGGTCTTTGCTCTCGACGTTGACGATCTTGCCGTCCACCGCATAGATAATGTCGCCGGGACGGATGCCGGCGCGGTAGGAGGGCGTGCCCTCGTAGGGCGTGACGACGTAGACCTTGCCGTTCTGCTGCTGGATGAGCATGCCGACGCCGTAGTAGCGGCCGTGCTGATCTTCGCGCATCTTGGCGTAGGCCTTGGGGTCGTAGAAATTGGAGTGCGGGTCCAGCACGCGGAGCATTCCGGGAATGGCGCCGTCGTAGATGACCGTGTCTGCCTTGTCGCCGCTGATCGGCTCGGCGTAGTTCTGCTCCACCAGCGCGTAGACATTGTAAAAGGCCTTCAGATTGTCGCGCACCTGGCCTTCATCGGCCGCGGATTGCGCTCCCACCTTGCGCTGCAAAATGCTGCCCGTAACGGCGCAGACGGCGAAGAAGAGAATCACGGCGAAGAGGGCGCGGCGGGCGCGAGGAGTCATAAGCGGGAAAAACCTCCGGAGGTACGGCGCTTCAGACGCCGGTAAAAGCACCTGAAACAGCAGTCTCAGGGCTAAAGTATAGCACTGAGGCGTTGGACGGCGGCTGGAGGGGTTCCGGTAGCAGAGGGCAATGCATCATTTGAAGGCAATCTTGCCAGAATGTACGATTTGGTCAGTGAGCGTTAACAGCGACGGACGGCTGACCTTCACCTTTGAGGGCGAGGATGCAATTCTCGTGGATGATCAGGGTTACTATTAAGGAAAGATGGCGATGATGCACAACCCGGCCAGTCCAGGAGAACTGCTGAAGGAGTTCCTTGGCGCGCGGACCTCAACCGAACTGGCCGAGCATATTGGCGTGGCGCGCGCCACTGTCTCGCGCATCCTGAATGACCGCACATCTGTGACGATGGACCTGAGCATCCGGCTTGGCGAGGCTCTGGCGCTTTCGCCAGATTTTTTCTCGAAGGCTCAACTCCAGCACGACCTATGGATCGAGTCGCAGAAGAAGCGGCCCAAGATCAGGCCGCTGGCCGCTTGACCACCTGCGGTGGGGCTTGCTGCTATTGAATAGATCGGGAATGAGTCCCAAATCGCTGAAGAATGCGCTCCGGTGAATCTTGAACATCTGAGATTGAAATTGAGTATTTTGTGTCTTGATCGAATAGCACAATATCTGTGCGTCCATCGGTGGAATTAAATGCGATAATCTCGCTCTGCGCTGGGTCGATAATATGAGCCATTTTCGAATGAGCGTTGGATAGGAAGAATTTTCCGCTTGCTGGTTCGCTTGGAGTACATAACTCTGCCGTGATGTGCATATTGTTTCCAGTAAAGACCATCAATTCTGTTTTTAGCTTGATCCAAAGACGAAACTGAATGCAGACTTGTTCAATTTGTTCGCTTGTGGGCTTGTTGATTTCCGCAGGAGATATCGCAACCTTATATGACTCGAACTGCTTAAATTCAAGGATGATTTTTGTCTTATCCCCAATCTGTTCGATTGTGATCTTGTCATAGATGCTCAGGAAAATTAGGGAACTCACGCCGAAAGGAGAGTAGAACCTAAAGTCTCCATCTCCGTTTCCTAGTTCCATTTTCCAAATTTCTCCCAGAAAATGAACCCCCATTGACATTGGCGTTAATTCAACTTGAATCTTCTCCTCTGACCATTTCGTTAAAAGTTCAATTGCCTTCTTACGAGCGTGGTCTAATCGTGGTGCAACGCCACGCCTAGTGGTGTTCACTTTTGATGTCAATTTCTTTACCATGCACTTTTCCTTTCAATTATGAGAAAAACTACAGTTGGACAGGATTTTCAGGTTTTGATTCTCAAAGTTCGCAAGAATCTTAGCCAATCCTCAAGCCGCAGCCAACCGTTTAAGCTGAATCCGCCCGACGGGAATCTGCGCGAGTTCGTACTGCGCCTGCTGCGTAATCCAGCTTTGCGCGCTGCCGCCGAAGACCTGCGAGAGACGAATCGCCATCTCCGGCGAGATGCCGCGCCTGCCATTGACCAGTTCGGAAAGTGTAGTGCGCGTAACGCCCAGGGCCTGCGCAGCGTCAGTAATCGTCAGGCCGAGCGGTTCAATGCACTCGCAGAGAACAACGCTGCCCGGATGTGGCGGATTCTTCATCGGCATGGGAAAACCTCCTTAGTGGTAATCCAGATAATCGACATCAAACGCATGGCCATCGGAAAATCGAAAGATCACTCGCCGGTTGGCGCTAACCGTGACTGCCATGAAGCCTTGCAATGAGCCTTTCATCGCGTGCAGTTTGAATCCTGGAAAATTCATATCCTCAAAAGAACCGGCAGCATCCAATCGCGCAAGAATATTGCGCAGTTTGATCAGATGTTCCGCCAGAACGCCGCGAGGATCGTCGTCCTCATAGAGCCGTTTCAGTCCCTTGTGGCGGAAGGATTGAATCATGAGCAAGCGTAATGCGTAACGTAACGAAAGTCAAGCGATTTCATGCCATACGCAGCAGACCCCGCTACTCGAATCTCGCATAACTACCAAGTGCCCTGGATTTCGCTGGATTCAAGCAGCGCGGACGCGTTCGATGGCGAGGCGGAGGCCGAGGGCTTTGAGGATGGCGGAGAGGCTGCGGAGTTCCGGGTTGCCTTGTTCGGAAAGGGTGCGGTTGAGCTGTGTTGGGTTCAGAATTGTGCCGCGAGAATTGTGGACATAAATTTAGCGAGTTAGCGTCCGCTTCGCGGACATGGCAAGTTAGCGAGTTGGCGGTGGTATTGGCAATCAGAGGTTTTCATTCCTCGCGGGACGGTGAAAGCCAGTGAGCGACTGTCACAAAGCTTAGGCCTTCAGCGATTCCAAAACCTTCCGAATGAAGCAATCGAAGACTCTTCACTGCGATACCAGGTTCAATCCTGTAGATTGGCGTGTAATCTTGACCATATGTTTCCAGTTTCCCAAATTGCGCGGCAGTTCAATGGTGGGAGCGTCAATCGGCGCATTCTGAGAGCGGCGGCTGCGGTGGCTGCGGCGGGGATTCTGGTCAAGGTGGTGGCAACTTTCAAGGAGTTTGCCGTTGCTGGAGTCTATGGGCGGTCGGACGCGATGGACGCGTTTCTGGCGGCGTTTTTGATTCCCAATCTGCTGATTAACCTGATCTCGGAGTCGATGAATCAAGCGCTGGTTCCGACGCTGATCCGGGTGCGGGAGCGCGAAGGGCACGAGCGGGCGCAAGAGCTGCTGTCCAGTTCGATGCTGTGGGTTTGCGTGCTGCTGACGGCGGCGACGGTTGTGATGGCCGTGGGCGCGCGGGGATTTTTTCCGCTGATTGCCTCGCACTTTGGGGCGGAGAAGCTGGCGCTGGCGATTCGGCTGTTTTATGCCCTGCTGCCGGTGGTGTTGATTACCGGCATCGCGACCAACTGCACCGCCGTGCTGAATACCTTTGACCGCTTTGCCGTGCCGGCGCTGGCTCCGGTGGCAACGCCTTTGGCGATCATTGTGGGCGCGCTGGTTTGGGGTGGGCGCTACGGCATTTGGGCGATGGTGTATGCGACGCTCGTGGGCGCGCTGATTCACGCCGGGCTGGTGGCGTGGATGATGGACCGGCGCGGCTACCGCTTCCGGCTCTGGTGGCATGGAGCGACGGAGGCGACTCGGGAGGTGGCGCGGCAGTATGGGCCAGTGCTGCTGAGCGGGGTGGTGGCTTCGGGCGGGCTTCTTGTTGATCAGTCGATGGCCGCGATGCTGCCCGCCGGGAGCGTCTCGGCGCTGGCTTACGCCAACCGCTTTGTGAGCGTGGTGGTGACGCTGCTGGCGGGAGCGGTTTCTTCTGCCGTTGTCCCGCACTTTTCACGGATGATTGCGCACGAGGATTGGACGGATTGCCGCCATACGCTGCGCACATGGGTGCGGCTGACGGCGCTGGTCTCGACGCCGATTGCGCTGGCGCTGATCGGCGGCTCACATTGGCTGATCCGCACGGCCTTCCAGCATGGGGTCTTTGGACCGCGAGACACGGCGCTGGTGACGCCGGTGCTGATGATGTACGCGATACAGATTCCTTTCTTTGTGTCGAGCCGTGTCTTTTACCGCTTTCTGGTAGCGCTCAGGCGGACGGATCTGATTTTTTATTGCGGTGCGCTGAATCTGGCGCTGGATATTGTGCTGAATCTGGTTCTGATGCGCTGGATGGGCGTGGCGGGAATCGCGCTTGCGACTTCGCTGTGGACGGTGAGCACCTTTGTTTTCCTCTGGTATTGGAGTTGGAAGCTGCTGCCGAAGGGGGCTGCTGACCCCGTCGGCTTATAAAGTCCGCGGAAAAGACTTAAATCTGAGCGGAATTCCCAACAATACATCCCGCAGGGGCTAAAGCCCAACGTTGTTTTGTGGCGTTTGCGGCACGACTGAAGTCGTGCCCTGACGCTTCTGGAACTTATGCCGCGCTTCTGGTCCCTCAAATAATTACTGCAAAAATGAGCGCAAATGCGAGGTGCTGGCCAGTGCGCGAGCCTCAACCCTTACACTGAATAAGCACACATTTGACAACCATGCGCCACGACAAAAAAACCGGCCCGAAATACGCGCCCCACAGGCGCCATTTCCGCTTTGGACCGAGCGGAAAGATGCACTTTTTGCCGTTGGTTGCCGCCACCTATTTTATGGTATCGGGCGGGCCGTACGGCATTGAAGACATTCTGGGCGGAGCGGGCTTTGGCGCGGCGATCCTGATTCTATTGGTGTTGCCATTCATCTGGAGCCTGCCGACGGCACTGATGGTGGGCGAACTGGCCAGCGCGATCCCTGCCGACGGCGGTTTTTACGTTTGGGTGCGGCGAGCGATGGGTCCATTCTGGGGCTACCAGGAAGGCTGGCTCTCGCTGGCGGCGAGCATCTTCGACATGGCCATCTACCCGGCTCTTTTTGTCAGCTACCTGGGCAAGTTCGACCCATCGCTGACCGCTGGCTGGGGACGCTACGGGTGGGCGCTGCTGGTGGTGGTGGTTTGCGTGGCTTGGAATCTGCGCGGAGCGCCTTCGGTGGGCCGAGGCTCGATGGTTCTCTTTGTATTGCTACTGTCGCCCTTTGCAGTACTGGTGGCGCTTGGCTTCTGGCATGGCTTCCGGCTGCATCCCGCAGTGCAATGGGGCGGAATGCACTCGCAGGCTGGCATCGCGCTGGCCATTCAGGTGGGGCTATGGAATTACATGGGCTGGGACAATGCGGCCACGGTCGCCGAAGAAGTGGAGAATCCACAGCGGAATTATCCGCGGGCGATGGCCTGGTCAACGATGCTGGTGGCAGTTGGCTACCTGCTGCCGCTGGGGGCGATGGCGGCAGCGGGCCTCTCGACGGCTAGCTTTTCGACCGGCGACTGGACGGATGTGGCAAGGCTGCTGGGCGGGCCTCTGCTTGGCCTGGCGGTGATTGCCGGTGGTTCCATCAACGGCTTTGGAATGTTCAACGCGCTGGTGCTGAGCTATACGCGGTTGCCGATGGCGATGGCCGAAGACGGAATGCTGCCGCAGATTCTGACGCTGCGCAACAGGCGCGGTGTGCCTTGGGTGAGCGTACTGCTCTGTGGGGCGGCGTGGGCGGCGGCGCTGAGCTTAAGCTTTGAACGGCTGATCTCGATCGATCTGGTACTTTATGGATCAGCCCTGATGCTGGAGTTTGTTGCGCTAGTAGTGTTGCGTCTGCGTGAGCCGAAGTTGAAGCGGCCTTTCAAGGCGGGGAATCTGGCGGTGGCTTCGCTGCTGGGGGTGGCTCCGGCGGCGCTGATCGTTTATGCGCTTTATGCCGCGCGGGACGAGAAAGTCGGCTCCATCTCCGCACTGCTGCTGGCCGCGGTTGTCGCGCTGCTGGGTCCGGTGCTTTACTGGCTTACGGCTTCAAGGCGATGGTTTGGTCGATCAGGCGCTCAAACGCCGGAATAGCGCGGTCCAGGCGGAACTCCTCGACAAAGGGATGGGCAAAGCGCTCGGCTTGCCGCAGCGTCCGGAGCGCGGCAAGCAAGGAAGCAGCCAACGCTTCGGCGGTGATTTCGTGCGCCAGCCACACTCCGGGCTGACCCTCCAACAGCTCTACCAAGCCTACCGAGGCCGGCATGGCCACAATCGGAAGGCCCACCGCCGCGGCTTCCAGCAGGGCGTTGGGCAAGCCTTCATGGCGGGAAGGAAGCACGATGAGCGCTGCATCGGGAAACTGCGTCCAGGGGTGGGCATGATAGCCCACGAAATGAACAGCGGAATCTAGGCCCAGCGTATGGCACTCAACCTTCAGCGCGGCTTCTTCCGGGCCGGAGCCTGCAATGACCAAGCTGGCATTGGGAATTTCAACGCGAACCAACGCCAGCGCGCACAGCAGCAGATCAAAGCCCTTTTCCCGTGAAAGCCTTCCTATCGCCAGCAGTTGCGGAGCGCCGCTGAATGCGGTTTGCCGAGATGGAGCGCTATTGATGGAAGCGCGGATACCTTCCAGATCAACCGGGTTGCGCAGCACCGTGATCCGATCCTCCAAAAGCCCTAGTTCCTGCGACAGATCCCGCGCCATCGCAGGTGTCTGGCAGATAATGCGGTCTGCGCGGCGATAAAGCTGGCGATAGAGCAGGCGGGTGTACCAGGGCAAGCCGCCAAAATCCAGCGCCGAAGAGACGGTTCCGTTCTGACGCACCATGATGCGTGTCGCTGGCGGGAAGAAGGAACGCAGCAGCAGCACAAGAAAGTTCGCGTGAAACATCCCTGACAGAATCAAGTTCGGTTTCAGCCGACGCACCAGCCGCAACAGACGCACCGCGCCGCCGCGCACTCGCGCAGCGCCCAGGGGGTGCAGATGGACCCAGGGGGGCAGCATCTCTCCGGCGGGAAGCTCGGTCTGCGTCAGCAATGCCAGATGCAGCTCGTACTTTTGCGCGGAGAGGCTTTGCGCCAATTGAGCCATCACCCGCTCAGCGCCACCGCCGCCGAGATGAGGAATAACCAAGAGAAGCTTGGGAGACAAATTCATAACCTGTGGAAAACCTCGGAGGTTGCAGTGAGTATATCGAATAATCAGATAATTATCTGCAATTTGTGACCACTTTTCCTAAAGTATTTTTCTTCTTGACAAATTATACCTGTCTAATGTTTCCTGTGAGTACTGAGTTTGTTTATCTCCAACGTGAGACCACCTTTACAGGTCTCAATCTGCGTTGTCACGGGGAAAGCGGTTGAGTCGGAAAACAGGGTTGGTAGCGCTTTAGTGGTGGTTTTCATATCGAGCGCACCGTACGTAGAATCTCCTGAATCCTTCGAGCACCTTTCCATACGCGTCTTCGATACCGGTTTCGTATCGGGACGCGAAGGTCCTTTTTGGGAGGGTCTCGTGTTCAAACGCAGCATATCTATTGCGGTCGCCGAATTTCTGCCCACATTCTGGAGTGTGAGCAATTGTCTTACATCCTCCGTCGCCCCTTTAACGCAGAAGCCACGCCGCTCCCCGCAGCCGCGCATCGTGGTTGGCATCACCAGCGCGCAGACCTGCTTGGTTCTTGGCGGGCGTCTGCGGACGCTGCGCGAGTCGGGCTTCCGGGTGACGCTGGTTTCAAGCCCCGGGCCGCTGCTGGCCCGCACGGCTGAGCAGGAAGGCGTGGAATACGTCGCCATCCCCATGCGCCGGGAGATCTCGCTCTTAGCGGATCTGGTGGCGTTCGTGCGCTTGTGGTGGCTGCTCTTGCGGCTCAAGCCGGAGATGACGGAGTTCAGCACGCCCAAGGCCGGATTGCTGGGGTCGATAGCCGCCATGCTTTGCGGCGTGCCGACGCGGGTCTACTTTCTGCGCGGTCTGAAGCTGGAGGGTTGCGCCGGAATCAAGCGCCGCATTCTGCTGGCGGCGGAAAAGCTGGCCGCCGCTTGTTCTCATGCCGTGCTATGCAATAGCGACAGCCTGCGCAGCGAAGCACTGGCTATGGGCATTGGTTCGGAGCGCAAGCTGCGGTTGCTGGGCAGCGGCAGCAGCAATGGCGTGGATGTGGAGCGCTTCCAGCCGGGTCCTAGCAATCTGCGCGCCCACCTGGGGATTCCACAAAGCGCTGAGGTGGTTGGCTTTGTGGGCCGGTTGACCCGCGACAAAGGCTTGCCGGAGCTGGTCGAGGCCTTTGACGCCATCCTGGCTGCAAAGCCGGAGGCGCATCTGTTGCTGGTGGGATGGTTTGACGCTGCCGAAGACGCGCTTGCAACCGATCTGCGCTCCCGCATTCAAGCGAATCCGCGAATTCACATGACCGGGTTTGTCGCCGACACCGCGCCCTACTACCGCGTGATGGACGTCATGGTTCTGCCGACCTGGCGGGAGGGCTTTCCAAATGTGATTCTGGAGGCTGCGGCGACTGGAATTCCCGTCGTGACCACCCTCTGCACAGGCTCCCGCGACTCCGTGGTGCCGGAGGTGACGGGACTGCTGATTCCGCCGGGATACCCTGTGGCGATTGAAGAATCCGTTCTGCAACTGCTGCGTAACCCGGAGCGGCGCTTCCGCATGGGACGGGCTGCGCGCGCCTGGGTTCTGGACCATTACGTCAACGGGCAGGTTCTGGGCCTCACCGTGCGCTTCTACAAAAGCCTGATGGACCGGAATCTGGCAAAGAATTCCAAAGGTGGATCGATCCCTGGAGATTCCATTCTCAATCCGGTTTAATGCCATCTCTTAGCTCAGCTTGAATGCCGAAGTTCCGGCAGGAGAGCGTGGCAATCTCTGATGCGCGGCGCAGAGCCGCTTCAAAGTCAGGCTGCAAAGCAAAAGAGTGGCAGAATGCGCCGTGCAGCACGTCGCCCGCACCCAGTGTGTCGACGGCGTCGATGGGGGCGATCTCGATTTCAAAGCGGCGACCGCGCTCCCAAGCAAGAATCGGTCGCGATCCACGCGTGAGGGCGACGCAGGGAACTCCTTGGTCGGCGAACCAAGCGAAGAGCGACTCCGAAGAGCCGTCGAGGCCGGGGACGGCGAATCGTTCACTGCAAATCGCGGCAGTGAGCAGTGGGGCCAGCTCCGCGGTTCCAGGCTTCCAGCTTCCGCCATCCAGGCAGAGCGCGGCTCCAGCGGCCTTGCAGGCGAAGAGCAGGGGCAGCGTCTCGGCAAGGTGAAAGCCATCAGTGAGGACGACTGGCGGGAGAGATCCCCAATCGGCGGGAACGGTCTTCTCCCAAAAGCTGGTCAAAGCAGGAATCCGGACGGTGGAGAGCGGCGGATTGACGATCGTTCGGCTTGATTGGGAAGCGCCAATCAGGACTGTGGTGAGCGGAGTTTCGTACTCCGTGCCGACGGCGAGATCGAGGAGAGCGATCTGGTGACGGTCCAACTCCGCGCGTACTTGAGCGGCCCACGAACCGCCTCCGACGGCGCTGACGAGCATCGATTTTCCACCAAGAAGCGCGTGGGTGAGGGCGGCATTCAGCGCGGGGCCTCCGGGTGCTGCTTGGAAGTGTTCGGCATATACCTTGGTGTCCTCGGCGGGAAGGTGGTCGAGCCGGTAGAGGGCGTCAAGAGTGGATCGGCCGATAAAAAGGACGCGGGAAGTATTCATAGGCTCTACCCTAAGCATATCGAAATCCGTATGGAAATATCTATCAACACAGATATGGTAGAATTATACTTTGAAAAAGGTAGAAAGCGGGACCGCCATGAGTCTGAATATCAAAAACGAGGAAACACACAAACTGGCTCGGGATTTGGCTTCTCTTACAGGCGAGAGTATGACTGCTGCAATCCGGGTGGCCGTTCTTGAGAGGATTGATCGTATTCGAAGCGAAAAGAAAAGCGGACTTGCCGAACGTCTGTTGGCTATCGGCAAGGAAGCCGCTCCACTGTGGCGTGAGCCGTATCTTTCCACGGAGCACGGAGATTTGCTTTACGGTGAGGATGGGTTGCCCAAATGATTCTCGACACTTCGGCGATTATAGCCATTCTGAAAGATGAACCGGAGGCAGAAGTTTTTGTGCGGGCCGTCGAAGAGAATCGCCCGGTGAGGCTCTCAGCGGCAAATTGGCTGGAAGCTGCCGTCGTTGTTGATGGCAACCACAGTCCAGCGCTGAGTCGGCGCTTTGATAAGCTGCTGCGCGAAGCAGAAGTTGAGATCGAACCGGTTACAGCTCGACATGCTGAGCTGGCTCGCGATGCCTACAGAGCATTCGGACGCGGCAGCGGCCATTCGGCTCACCTCAACTTTGGAGATTGCTTTGCTTACGCGTTGGCCATGGACAGGAACGAGACTCTGCTTTTCAAAGGCAATGATTTTACCCACACGGACGTGCGCCGTTTGGGGGTAAAGAAGAAGACGCAATGAATTAAGTTGGGCGCAGAACAGATGAATGGAGTTCATGATCTCCCTCCTTAGCGATCAAACAAAGATGTCTCGAGGGTGGGAAACCAGGGAATGAAGTATCATGGTGGTGTTATGGCTGACCCGGTTCAAGAGCATATGTTAACTGTCCAAATCTGGATGCTTGTGATTCAATCCCTCGCTCTCGGCGGGTTGATTTGGTATACATGGGTGACACGCGGGATACGCAAGGCTTCACAAGATCAGGTTCGTGTATCTCAAGACCTCATTAAAGTCGCAATGGATCAAGTCGAGGGCCTTTCAAAGCCGTGTCTGACCCTGTATTCAGGCCTGCGCGACGGAGCAGATGCGATTATGGCGATGAACGGTGCGGTGGGAAACACGGTAGCGCGGGGTGACCAAGGCTCGTTTGTCCTACAGAATATCGGAAATGGGATAGCCCTCAATGTTCGCTATCAGTTCTTAAGAGTTCCACGGGAAGAGGTCGCACGTCAACATCACGAGCATTATTTGCAGCACATTCTCGCAACGCAGAAAGTTACTATGCCTGAGCCTATGACCGCCTACGGTGACAATTGGGAATTACATCTTGAGTATCAAAGCATCGGCGGAAGAAGATACAATTCGATCGTGACAATCAGCAACTACGTTCTCACGGCCTTTGTTTTTAACCCGATCGCAGAAGAATAAGGCGAATAATTCTGTGTTAATTGGAGAGAAAGACCAGAGTTGGCTTCAGCGTTTCCCGGCCCTTATCCGCCGAATCTCTTCCATGCGCTGGGCTAGTATTTTTTCGCGGCCCTCTTGGGTGGGGTGGTAGTAGGTGCGGCCTTTGAGGGAGTCGGGCAGGCAATCCATCTCGGCGACTTTGCCCTCTTCGTTGTGGGCGTAGCGGTAGCCTTTGCCGTAGTCCAGTTCCTTCATCAGCTTGGTGGGTGCGTTGCGCAGATGCAGCGGGACCGGCTCCTGGCGGGTCTCTTCCACCTCGCGCTTCACGGCACCATAGGCGGTGTAGACCGAGTTCGACTTGGGCGCTAGGCAAAGATAAACAACCGCCTCGGCCAGCGCCAGATCGCCCTCCGGCGAGCCAAGAAATTCGATGGCCTGTTTGGCGGAGAGGGTCAGATTGAGCGCTTCGGGAGCGGCCAGGCCGATGTCCTCGACGGCCATGCGGACGACGCGGCGGGCCAGATAGAGCGGGTCTTCTCCAGAGGCGAACATACGCGCCAGCCAGTAGAGCGCGGCGTCGGGATCGGAGTTGCGCACGCTCTTGTGCAGCGCGGAGATCAGGTTGTAGTGCTCTTCGCCAGATTTGTCGTACATCAGGACGCGCTGTTGCACGGCTACGCCAGCCAGGGCCAGGTCGATGTGCCGGACTTTGCGGGAGGCCTCAGGGGCTAAAGCCCCTCCTAAAAAGTTGGCGCTTTCGGCACGACTGAAGTCGTGCCCTGATACAGTGCCCGAACTCGAATTCGTATATTCCGCGGTAGCTTCTGCCAGTTGCGCGGTTGACTCTTGTGCCAATTGCGCGGCAACTTCGAGCGTGTTGTAGGCCGAGCGGCAGTCGCCGCTAGAGTAGCTGGCGATTAGTTCGAGAGCGTCGTCGTCGGCAGTCAATTCTAAAGCGCCGAGGCCGCGCTCCTTGTCCTCCATCGCGCGCCGCAGTAGAGTCGCAATCTGCGCCTCGCTTAGTGGTTGCAGCACATAGACGCGACAGCGAGAGAGCAGCGCCGAGATAATCTCGAAAGACGGATTCTCGGTGGTTGCGCCAATCAGGCGGATCGTTCCGCGCTCGACGTAAGGCAGAAAGGCATCCTGCTGTGCTTTGTTGAAACGGTGAATCTCATCGACAAAGAGGATGGTGCGCGAGTGCATCTCGGAGGCCTGCGCCGCTGTGGCCATCACCTGCTTGATCTCTTTGATGCCGCTCATCACGGCGGAGAATTCGATAAAGCTGGCCTTGGTGGTCTCGGCGATGATCTTGGCGAGGGTGGTTTTGCCGACGCCGGGAGGCCCCCAGAGGATCATGGAGCCGGAGCCCGAAGCATCCACTCCGTCGCGCTCGATCTGAATGCGCAGCGGCTTACCGGGGCCGACCAAGTGCTCCTGGCCGCAGAACTCTTCCAAGCTGCGCGGGCGCATCCGCTCGGCCAACGGCGCGGTGCGGAGTGGCGCGCTGGAACCTTCGGGTTCGCCGTCAAAGAGACTCATTGCAGTTCCTTCCTAATTTAGGATACCGTCTGCCCTGTCCGACTGCCTCATATATCACATTATGAGATTTGTATGTTTTTGCCAGATCGCATAAGTGATTGTTGATTCTTGCTTTATAAATAATCTGCAAAAGTTTTCCACAGTTTGAAGATATTGGGAGGGGGGGAGGGGGTGGGGTGTCGTTCTGGTAACTTGTTTTCCCGGTTTTTGTTTGTATTTGAGTTACTGCGGCGATGGTATTCCATTGAGGCACTCTCCCCTTCCAGCATGATTGTGCGCCTTGCGTGAGAAATCATATGCATAGGATCAAAGAGAAAGAGACTGAAAAACAAACGGATTGAGGTTTGTGGTCTCCCCGGTCTCAAAATCGAGACCGGGGGCACCCATCGTCTATAGA
>Ga0255351_1000731_pt1 | contig 14396 bp, 13 predicted proteins | sample HBST25r2metaG_FD_186024 | JGI IMG/M metagenome (GOLD analysis project Ga0255351, IMG submission 186024) | Peat soil microbial communities from Stordalen Mire, Sweden - H.B.S.T-25.r2 | ecosystem: Environmental > Terrestrial > Soil > Wetlands > Peat | place: Sweden: Norrbotten County, Stordalen... | reverse complement strand
CTCTGTCGCGGTAGAATCGGTCAAGCGAAAACCTCTCATTGTGCCTCAAACACTGTCTTGTCAACATGTTTGTAGCACAAAAGGCTTTCGCTAAATCAGGCTTCGCGAATTATCCGGGTTAGAGCAATCGACTTCTCACTGTTCGGTCCCCAACCGTGATGATGAGGGTGTCTTAGCTGGACGGCGTAGGAACGGGCGTGGGATCTAGTGGAAAGAGTGGCCTACGTTGACGCTGATGTTGACGCGCAGGTCGAAGCCAGTCAAGCAGCTACCCATAAATGCCGATCTCGCGGAACGATTCATGGGATTGAGCTAAATCTCTTAATGCGCTCGTCGAGGCCGATTACTACCCGAAGTCGCCCAGTGTTCGCCAATCCGCCTATGCATGATTCTCGGTTGACGAGGCGCGTTTCCAGGGCATGTTTGGGTTGGCGTGGCGAGTTCCGGTAGCGAGCGGAAATCCCCACCGAAAAGTGCCCTCAAGAGTAGTGCTTCTAAAGGGACTCCGCATCCACTGCGAAGTGAGCGGGAAACTAATGATTGACGCCCGCTTCCAGAGGTTCAGCTACCATGCGTGCAAATCGAGCTATTCTCTTACAAGCATGAGCGACTGCGGCACCCCCCATCATCTCCGAGCCGTCAAAGAGGCCTTGACGAGGCGCTGCCACGCCGCCGACATTCCGGCCACATCTGGCACCGGCGTTTATGCGCTGCACCTTTCCAATCCGCAAGCCCTCCCCCAGATCGAGGTAGATTCTTCCGGGCTGCTCTACGTCGGCATGACCGAAGATAGCCTGGAGGCCAGGAACCATTTTGGCCACAAGGACAGCTCGTTCTCTTCGCCGCGCCGCTCGTTAGGGGCAATTCTGAAGCAGGAACTTGGGTTGAAAGCGATCCCGCGCGGCTCTGGGAAGTCCGCGAAGGACATGACCCACTTTCGTTTTGCCAGAGACGGGGAAGAGAGGTTGACCACGTGGATGATCGAGCACCTTGAGTACAGCTCTGTTGTCCTCGTTGACGACATCGGGGATGTGGAGCGGGCACTGATCAATTGCCTCCGGCCGCCGCTGAATCTAGACAAATGGAAGAATCCCCAAAGGGCGGCCATTATGCGATTGCGGAAGGTCTGCGCCGACGAGGCCCGCTGTCCTGTCGCACCACCAGAACAGCCTTGAATCAGCTTACCCAACTGTGCCGTATGTTTCTGCTCCAGAAATATACTTTTCCACAATCTAAGTGTCTTTATTTCAATTGAATTTGATTCTACGGCCTAAGATTTCCACATAAGGCCGGTCAGAACGAATGGCAGGTCATCGGTATATGTCCCCAGAGGGAAAAGAAATGCCAGACAAATCCGTATTGAATTCGCTGGAGTGGAACGAAGTTGAAAGCCATTTTCGCAACCGCGTGAAAGTCAGCGGAGAACTGTTGCGTCTCCATGATGATCGGAAAATCAGCGCATTCGCCGAGTTGGCGATAGGAAGCACCGATAACGCAGGCAACTACAGTGCGGCAGAACACCCAATCCTAAGACCTCGTATTGGCGAAAATCTGAATTGGCGGGGGCGAGTGTACGACCTCGCGACTAAATTCAGAGCCCTCACCAGCGCCAACGACGTCCCGGACCTCATCACTAATGCCAAACTCAATTACTTGCAGATTGGCGTCGGTTCAGAAATGTCTTGCATGGTAAACCCCGATGTGTGCTGGGTCTGCAATGTGCGCACAATCTGGTTACATCTCGCCTGGACCAAGGGCCCAGGAAAAGCCGAAGAAGAACTCCGACTCTACCGTGAGGGAGCATCAGACGCTCAAATGGCATACATGCGATGGGCCGACGTTTACCATCCTCTGTTGCGCGACACGTTGATAGAGGTCGCAGCGGAAGGAAAGACCCGCGCAAAGCCTCAGGGCATCACCGCAAGCGATAACGTGTTTCTTTGGGCCGATGCAATCGCTTCCTACGCCTATGGCCGATACCACGGTGAGTAAGTTCCAAGTTGCAAGAAGTCCCTTGAATCGAACAGAATATAGCCGAATGAGGAGCGACTCCAAATGCCCCTGAGCACTGAGTGTCGAACAGCTTCCGGCAAGACGATCACCGTTGCAGATGCGCTTAAGCTAAACCGCGTGGACAGACGGGATTTGGTATGTATTGGTTGTGGTCAACGAGTGAGTCCCCACAAAGAGAGCAAACCGGGGACGCATCAACAGGCCGCCCACTTCGAGCATATTCCGAGCGATGGCGGACGCAATCGAGAATGCCCACTGAGTGACACGTCGCGACGCTAAGTCGCTCAGGCCGTCATGAACCCGTGGAGGGAGTTCGCCTCTTGTTCGCCTGTATTTGCTTGCATGGGGAACCCGAATGATCGTCACCGGGTGAGGTGCGCTCACGGGCCGCTGGTGGCGTCACAGCCGTGGAATGTGGGCTTTTGGCATGAGCAGGTTTTGTATTGCATAAGTAATGCGGCATGCGCTACATTTGCGTTACCGTACGCATGGGGGAATTATGTCGCGTCGGAAAGTTGAGACGTTGTCCATTCGAACCTCCTCGGAGATCAAGGAGCTGCTGCGTCTGGCTGCTCAAAAGGAACACCGCTCAGTGGCTTCAATGATCGAGGTCCTGGTTTTGGACTATGCCCGGAAGAATGACCTTAGATCAGACGAGATGCCAGAGGGCAATGAGGCGAAAACAGAGTGAGCTGAAGCAGGGAGAATGACTTGAATAAACGCCAGCTCAGTGAACGCGACATCTGCACGAAGTTCATCACACCGGCTTTGGAAAAATCCGGATGGGACATCTCTACCCAAATCCGGGAGGAATACCCCCTCACGAAGGGGCGAATCATCGTGCGCGGCAAGCTCACGACCCGCGCTCGTCATAAGCGCGCAGACTATGTCCTGTTTTTAAAGCCCAACCTGCCAATCGCGGTGATCGAGGCCAAAGACAACACGCACACTCTAGGCGATGGAATGCAGCAAGCGCTCGGGTATGCCGAACTCCTCGATGTGCCGTTTGCCTTCAGTACCAATGGGGATGGGTTCCTCTTCCACAATAAGCTCACAGCCGACGGGATCATAGAGCGCGAGCTTTCGCTTGATGAATTTCCCAGCGCTGAAACGCTCTGGAAATGCTGGGCTGAACGGAAGGGCCTCACAGCCAAGCAAAGCGAACTCGTCACACAGGACTACTACAGCGATGGCACCGACAAAACGCCTCGTTACTATCAAGTGCTCGCCATCAACAAGACTGTTGAGGCCGTCGCCAAAGGCGAGAATCGCATTCTGTTGGTCATGGCCACCGGGACTGGCAAGACTTACACGGCATTCCAGATCATTTGGAGGCTCTGGAAGTCACGCACGAAGAAACGCATCCTCTACCTCGCTGATACAGAACGAGCGAAACGCGCTCATACTCTCCCTCGATTCCGACTATCGGGAGATTGCCATGCACCTGATGAACGTCACAGAGCAAAACATCCTGCATCTTGAAGCACACTCCAATCCGGAATTGTGGAAACACAAGTTCTCCGCCGCTGAATTCTCCTGCGGTCAAGACAGTCAGCACGCCGAAGCCGCTCTGCAAGTCGCCCTCGTCCAGATGAGCAGCCGTTTGCCAGTTTCGGTTAATCGTTATGGTTGTGAATGGCGTACCCTCGATCACGAACTTCCTCTCGATGCGACTCGCAGCCGCAGCTTGAACAGCGAAGCGTTCTGGAAGGTACTCGCGAAAGACCTCGGCTGCTTTCCGAATTAAGGGCAGCAACCCTTCAAACTCTTGCCAACGGTCTGCGGCGAAAGCGGTCAGCCGGCAACTCATGTTGCCGTGAGGGCGTCTGTCAGAGTAGTAACCTACAATCCCATCCTTTGCTCCTGCCAAATGAGGCCTGAAGGCAACTTCATACCGCTTGCCTTTTGTACCGTCCTTGCGCATCCTCGGCTCCATAAACGAGCCCGCTGCAATCGCGCGAGTTCCACCGCTAATAGAATGACCAGCAACGGCCAGTGCTACCGGATAGGCGGACACACAGAGAGGGTAGGGGATAACATTCTTGATCAGGATATAGAGCGGCGTGCCGTCAGGGCGCAGGCCGATCTCGCTCGTTGTAACGATGTGGTCAACGTCGCTGGGCGCAAGCAACGTGGGCCGGTTCGTCAGGCCTAGAGCCTCATCCTCCGTCATGGCGGGAACGAGGCGTCGTACTGGAAGTGTTTGCTTCATGGAGTACCTTTCCGCCCGGGAGAACTCATGGTGCCTCCCGGGACAAAGTCAAATCTTGAAAACATGAGAGAGTCTGGCGGGGGCGACGCCAGCGTTGCTAAGAGGCCACCGCCAAGGAATCTTCGAATTCCTTATCGCTCGATTCACCTGCGGGCGGCTTACGCTCTGCGGACACAAGCGTGAGATTGTCGTCATCGTCATCACCAATATCCGTGCGGCGAGAGCCCGTGAGAGCGTAAAGGTCGGGTTTCCCGGTGATCTCCACACTCTGCGGCTCGCCAAATTTGTAAAAAATGGGTCGCTGCTCGGGCGACGGTTCGCTGTCCGGCATAGGCTCCGCGCTCACCGTGGGCGGCGCGTCTTCCCCTGGCAACGGCTCCGTGGGTTCCGTAGCCGGTTCGGGAAAAGCGGCTGAACAATGGAACTCCTCGCTGACAAGTTCCAGAGCCGCGTCAGCGATGATTGAGATGCTGATCGCACTGGCCTCTCGCACTTCTGGCGGACACGCCCCCAGAAACTTCGTGATCAGTGGCCGAAACACATCGTCAACCGGCGTTGACGCCACCGTATGCGCGAAGGCAACGAGGAGGGGATTTGCCTCCCTCACCTCCTTCGCACAGGTCTTGAGAAATGCCACGCAGATGTCCTGGAGTTCCTTGACGGATTGGGGAGGGTTGATCGTGGGCTTCTGCCGACCCTTTCCACCCTTGCGGCCGTTCCCCGTGGGGGACGTTGCCCGTGGAGGTTTGGCGCACAATTCGTTGACACAGATTTCCTCAAAATCAGGAGCATCGACATTGAGTTCACCGGTCACAACCCGCCCCTGCAAGCTGCGCACCCGGTCGGCAATCATGTCTGTGTGAGGTGAAACGTCGGCCTTGCGAATTGCGGTCTGAAGAGCAGGGCCAGCCTCCAGATAGAGCGTGTAACCACTGATCAGCCGGTCCGCAGACTTGCGAAGCGTGTCGGAAGCGACTTCCCGCAAGAACTGGGACCACCGGCCATTCCTTCCGCGCGGCGCACTGTTTTCCTGAATCAGCCTCTTGGCATACCAGAGAGTTTGAGCGAGTTCAAAAGACACATTGGCATAGATCGGCTTGAGGCCGTGCAATGCGGTGTCGTGGGTCCTAATTTCGGCCACGATACCTTCCCATTTGGGCCCGAGCCGCTTGGTCCGCCGCTTGAGCTGTTCAATATCCATATGGGGAACGTCAACTTCCGGCTCCTTGGCAACTGCGAGGGAGGGGGCACTGGTCGTAGACTTTGTGTCGGTGCAGCTTTCGGCCACGGGCTTATCGGGCGAAATTGAGTCAACTGACTCAATTTCCGGTTTGACGCCCTGCCCGTTCTCATCAGAGGCGGATGCTACAGGGGTGAAACTGGTGCGCGAGGGGGCCGGTTCGAACGGGATGCTAGCCGCCTCGGTTGACGTGATTTCGGTTGCGGGCTCATTCGGCTGGATGGTCTCAGGGGCGGCTTCTTCTTCAGGGCTCGCCCCAAGCACTTCCGTCTTCTCTCCCATTACCATCAGATTTTCTTCATCGCTTTTCATGTTCTCTCCTGGTGCCAAACAGCCGAGATCGGATGCTTGCATGGAGAAAGCATGACTTGACGCTCGTTGATGGACGCACGATTTACCTGGGCCATTTTTGGTCGATTTTCGGCCGAAAGCAGTCTAGGTAAATCGTTCAGCAGCATCATCCGGGCTGGGGTATGTTCAGGTGTGAGGAATCAATATGACCGAAATGACCAAACGGACGGAAGGGAATTTGCTCAGCAATCAAGAGCCAACTCGAAGGGATGAAGTGATCGGTTGGCTCTTGCTAACGATGCTCTACGCGCCGCAACAGTTGGAGGCGCGCAAATCTGCCCTTGATCACCTTGGCCCTATTAGCTGGGGTGCAACCGCAAAGCTCGAAGAATTGGGGTGCAAGCGCCTTGCCCTGATTACCGCCGCAGTCCTCGGAACAAACGCACGCAAACTCTACCCGCCATTCAGCGCGGATCGGCTGAGGGAAATCGCCGCGAAAATTCGGTCCGTCGTAAGGGAGATGAATGAGCTTGTTCCGCAGATTTATGTGCCGGACGGACGGATATTGAAGGACGGCTCCCTTGAAATTGAGATGGGGCCTGCCGGCGGAGACATGCAACTGGAACCTTGGGTCGAGAAGAGCCTCTTGATTAAGGCCACACTCTTCGAAGAACTGGCTGCGATGTGCGCGGCAAACGAAATGCCCAGCCGCGCTGAATTCGGACGGATAGGGCACGTCTGGCCACTGGTCTATGTGGAGACGATGACAGGTGACCCCCATTACGCCTTGGTGGCTCGCCTTCTCCAGGAGACAGGTGTAGACGGTGACATGACGGGAAAAAGGCTCAGAGAGGCTTACGTTTCGGTCAAGGAGAGGAATCCGGCGGTACTCCGGTGGTTGCGCCATGCGACTGTGCGGCTGGAGACGCTAGAAACTGAAGGCAAAATGGTACTTTTTGCCACTGGTTGTGACGAGGACGATTCTACCCAACACGCGAGCAAATAGGACCCCCGAGCCCAAGTCCACGAGACAAGTGAAATGAACACACCCGAACGATATGTCGATGCTGTTGTCGCCGCCGAGTATCTCAGCGTCTCCCCGCGCTATCTGCTGGACCTCGCCCGCAGAGGTGCCATGGCGGGCCATCCTTTGGGCACCGGCACACGCCGCGTATGGCGTTTCAGGTTGAGCGAGCTTGAAGGCTGCCTCTGCCAAGGAGAAGGTAGCCTTACCGTCCCGGCAGGAGGTAGAGCAAAGGGTATTCGGCACTCTACGCAAGTCAGGACGGGGCAATAGCAATGGAGCGATTTCAGAGGGGAACGCTGCGCAAGGAGAAACGCGCAAAAGGCGAAGTTTGGGTGTTGAGGTACTACGTCAACAGGCCGACTGACAACAAGAGGGTGGAGCACACCGTTCCCATCGGGTCGGTGCGTTCCTTTCCGTCTGAATCTTCCGCTTGGTCGGAGGTTAATCGGCAACACCTCCATGAACAGATCAACCGTGCGGACTGCAAGGGCCGCGGATCACATTTGGCGACCTCGCCCAGCACTACATCGACAGCGAACTGGGCGACCAGACCGATTCTGAGAATCCGAAGGCTCACACCACGATTACAAACTTCAAAATGAACTTGCGGAAGCACATCATCCCCCGGTGGGGAAAGGAGATCGCGACCGCGATTGAACCGCGACAGGTTAAGCAATGGCTGCGGGAACTCAAGCACACCGAAAAATTGGCGAACGGTACTCTGGCGCGCCAGCGCAGAATCATGTCCCTCGTCTTCAAGACCGCCCAACTGGACGGACTGATCTCCAGGGACGAAGGGAGCAATCCGCTCAAATTGGTTCGCTGCGCCACCACCAGCGACTTTCAGGCAACGGTCATCACTCCAAGGCAAGCGTGGGAAATCTGGTGCCGACTCGAACAGCCGGAGTCCACACTGGTTCTGTTGATCACAGCAACTGGTCTGCGAATCGGGGAAGCTCTCGGACTCAAATGGTCCGATATCGACAGCACAGGGGAACAGATTCACGTAAGCCGGTGTTGGACAGCCAGTCGTCTGAGTCGCACAAAAAGTCAGGCGAGTAGAGCGGCGGTGCCGATGAACAGCGTACTCGCCGTCCACCTTCAGGAGTGGCGGCGCCAGAGCCCGTATGCCAGCGATGCCGACTGGATTTTCCCGTCTATGAAAAACAAGGGGAGAACACCACGCCAAGGTGGGATGATCGGCACCGACCATTTACGGAAGGCCGCCATCGCTGCGGGGGTGATCAAACCAGGGGAGGCGCTGGGAATGCATTCGCTGAGACACTCGCTGGCGACGTACCTTGTGTCACAGGGGTGTGACCCAAAGACGGTGCAAGGTATGTTGCGTCACAGCAACGTCCACACCACGCTTCAACTGTATAGCCACGGGAGAAGCCAGGACCGGCTGGACGCTCAGGGCACTATGCTGGACGCATTTTTCACGCCGCAGGAAGCCACTGTTCAAATAGCGCCTCACCCGGATCACGGGTAAACCACGGGTACAGGGAAGCGACCTGAAGATGTGCTAAACCATTCAGAATGAATGGTGAGCTCGGTGGGATTCGAACCCACGACCCACGCCTTAAAAGGGCGTTGCTCTACCAACTGAGCTACGAGCTCGTTCAAGACCGCTGTTATCAAATTACCACAGGAACAGCTCGGCCGCTTGGACAGGCATCCGGGCGCGCTTGCCTGGCAGCGAATTTCCTTGTCTCCTCGTTATTTCCCGCGCAATTTCCAGCCGCATCCCGGCTGCCTGAGCATCGCTCCGCGCGGCGCCTCTCACCCCCGGCGCGCTCCCTTTTGCGACTGAATGGGCACCACCTGCACGGTGACGTCGTGGACCTCGGAGAGAAAGCGGTTGATGACCGAGCCGTGCAGGAAGACGTCCCAACGAGTGCGGGCCGACTGGCCGAAGACCACGTGGGAGATGGTCTCCTGCTGGGCAAAGCGGATCAGAGCGTCGGAGACGTTGCGGTCCGTGAGCGAGACCACCTGCGCGCCCAGATCGCGGGCCATGCGCTGATATTCCTCCAGGCGATGAAAGGCTTCAGGGTCGCCGTGGCCTTTGTCGTCGTCGGGACGGGTAACATAAACGGCGTACCAATTCGTGGCCAGACGGCCCGCAATCCGGGAACCGACGCGCAGCAAACGCTCGGTGCCGGGCCGGTTGCTGAGGCAGACCATCACCTTCTCCGGGATGGGCGCCTGCTCCAGGCCCTGCGTGCGGCGATACTGGGAGGCCTGGTTGCCCACCTGCTCGGCGGTGGTGCGCAATGACAATTCGCGCAGCATATTCAGGTTGCCCTTGCGAAAAAAGTTGGCCAGCGATTGCTCCACCTTTTCCGGAGCGTAAATCTTTCCCTGGCGCAGGCGGGAGCGCAGCTCGTCCACGGTCACGTCCACGTTCACCACTTCGTCGGCGCGCTTGAGAAAGTTGTCCGGGATGGTTTCGCGGATGACCGTGTTGGCGGAGCGGTTCACGGCGTCGTTCAGGGTTTCCAGGTGCTGGATGTTGACCGCGGCCAAGACGTTGATGCCGGCATCGAGCAGCTCCAGCACATCCTCGTAGCGTTTGCCGTTCTTGCTGCCGGGAACATTGGTGTGGGCCAGTTCGTCCACCAGCACCGTCTGCGGATGGCGGGCCAGGACGGCGTCCACGTCCATCTCCTTCAGGTTGACCCCGCGATAGGGAATCACGCGCTGGGGCACGATTTCGAGATCGCAAATCTGGTCCTCGGTCTCCTTGCGGCCGTGAGGCTCCACCAGGCCGATCACCACATCCACGCCTTGCTGGCGCATCAGGTTGGCGTCGTTGAGCATGTGGTAGGTCTTTCCCACGCCCGGCGCGGCGCCGATGTAAATGCGGAGCTTGGCCGCATCCGGCTGGCGTTCCAGTTTGATCTCTGCCATGGCCCTAGCCTACCTCAACCGGATGACGGACTTCCGGCACGGCCGCCAACGGCAGCGTGAAGCGAAAGGTGGTTCCCTGCCCCAATCGGCTCTCGACCGCGATCTGGCCGCCCAGCGACTCGACCAGCCGGCGAACCAGCGCCAGCCCCATGCCGGTGCCGCGGTCCGAGAAGACATTGAAGCGGTCGAAGATGGTGCCCAGCCGCTCGGCTTCAATGCCGCGGCCGGTATCGCGCACGGTAAACTGCACAAAATCCTTCATCTCTACGGCGGCCAGTTGAATCTCTCCCTCGGGCGGGGTGTAGCGCAATGCGTTGGCCAGCAGATTGTCAAGAATGGAGCGCAGCGCCCTCCGGTCAGCCTCGATAAACGAGAGGTCGGCGTAAGCCGCGACCTCGACGCGAATGCGCTTCTCGGCGGCGGCGTCGCAGAAGCGTGCGCGGGCCTCGTTCAGGGCTCTCAACGGGCGCAGGCTCTCCAGCTTGAACTCGCGGCGGCCGGCGTCCAGTTCGGCCACTTCGATCAGGTCGCCCATCAGGTCGTCCAGCTTCTCGCTCTCGCTGCTTGCGGCGGCCACCAGTTCCGCTTGCAAGGGAAGCAGCTCTCCCCCGAAGCCCTGACCGAGAGCGTAGAGTCCGCGGCGCAACTGCAGCAGCGGGTCGCGCAGCTTGCGGCTGGCCACGCTGATGAACTGCGTCTTGAAGCGGTCGGTGTCCTGCAGGCTGGTCACGTCTTCGAGAGTGGTGACCGTGCCCAGCAGCCGCCCCTCGGAGTCGCGCATGGGCGTGGTGCGCAGACGGTAGCTGCGCTCGTGATTGCCGATGCGCATGGGCAGCAGCGATGCCTCATCCTCGGTGGCCACCGCCTTCTGCATGGAAACGGCGTCGCGGATGGTGCCCAGGATCTTGTCGCCGCCAGGGGTATTGGCCAGCGCCATGCGGTCGTTGGCGGCCGCACCCAGCAGCTCCGCCGCGGCCTGATTCACCTTGAGCAGGTGCCCTTTGCCGTCGGTCACGATGATCGGCTCGAAGATGGATTGCAGCACCGCGTCGGAGAGCTGAAACTCCATCTGACGGCGTCCGGCCTCGGAGTCGCGCAACTCGCGCAGCCGCACCGCGATCCGGTTCAGTTCGCTGGCGATCACCCCGAAGTCGTCGCGGCTGCTCCACTCCGCACGGTGCTCCAGATTGCCCTGGGCGATTCTGCGGGCGTCCTGCGCCAGCATGTGGATAGGCCGCAGAACAAAATAGACGATTCCCACAGCGACCAATGCCAAAATCGCCAGGAATATGCACGCCAGCTTGAGCTGCCCGGCCGCGCCCAAGGCGCTGTGCGTGGCCGCCACCAACCCTGCCGCAAGACTGGTAAGCAGCACACAGCCGAAAATCAGTCGCTGGGATAGATTGAGCATGATCCGGCCTCCACGCCGGAAAGGGATGATTCACCCATTCTCGCGAAAACGGCCGGAATACGCAAAGCAACAGCAGAAATTCGTCCCTGTTCCCTGCTTTTACGGTATCCGGCAGACCGTGAGGCTGGCGTTGTGCCAGGAGCAGGCAAGCCCGGCTGGCGGAGGATAGGCGACCAGCACCCAGCCGATGCCAAACTCCGTCTTCAGGCGCTCGAAATCCGCGCGCTGGAAGTGCGTCCAGCCCTTCTGGGCCTTGACCTGCTGCGCCCACACCACACCCAGTTCCGGAACCTGAGTCACCACCGCTGTGTCCTTGATGTTATCGGCCAATTGACTGCGTTCGGCCAGCGCGCGGAAGCTGTGATAGTCCTCCCCCGGCGCTGCCAGGTAATTGGGGTCGAGGGCAAAATAGGCGTCCGTGGGCGTATTCTGGCGAATCCAGGCAAAAGCCTGCAGCCAGGGGTTGGCCGAGACTCGTCCGGGCAATTCCAGGTGCTCACTGCTGGCAAACAGCATCCGCTGCGAGAGGAACATGCCTCCGTTGATAGCCAGGAGGAACACCACCCAGCGCCAAACGCTGGCCTTCAGCAGGTATTTGCCCACGAGACAACCGCCCAGCAGAGTCATGAAGAAATACACCAGTTGCAGAAAGCGCATCGGCTGCAGGGGCGCCAGCCGGATCAGGGCCGGAATTCCCAGCATGACCATGGCCACCGCCATCTGGAAAACCCCGTAGAGAAAAACCGCCAGCGCAAAGCGCGCCAACATCGTCTCGCCGCGCCTTCGCGCGATGCGCCACAGCAGCCAGAAGAGGAACAGGGGCGCCAGCGCGCCCAGCCACTCATACCAGGCCCAATGGAAGAGGAACAAATAGGTGCGCGTCTTCAGTGCCGCGCGCCAGGCGGGAGTGGGCGACTCGAAGATCCAGCCGAGGGGAACAAAGCCCGCCGCCAAAGAGGCTTGTTCGGCCCTTGTCCATTGCCGCACCCAGACGTGTACCGGTTCCAGCAGGGCCATGGTCAGGAAGAAGCAAAAGGAGATGCCCATCGCGCCCATGATGGGATGCAACACGAACGCTACCAGCAAGAGCGGAACCGCCTGCCACCTCCTGTTCGCCAGTATCCGCGAAACCCCCAGCAGAATCAGCGCCGTGGCCATCGCCCGAGGGTGCAGATGCTGGTCCACCAGGTAAAGCGCGGTTCCGGCCACCGGCAGCGTAAACATGGCAGTCATCAGGGCAACCCCGGCCCATTGCGCCCGCGCCTCGGAAAACAGCCGGCGGGCAATCGCAAAGCACGCGAAGACGATCAGCAGAATCGATGCGAATTGGAACAGAAGCTCCGTGGCAGCCACCGGAATGCCCGTCAAACGCACGAATCCTGCGACCCATTTGTCGAAGACGGTGGCCTCGAGTTGAACCCTGAAGAATTCGGCATCGTGAGGGTAAAGCGCCGGGTTCAAGTCGCTCTTCACGGCAGTCAGATAGACGCCGTCATCTTCGATGCCCGGATGGTAGCCCATCACGGCCATGCCGAGCGTCGCAAAAAACAAGGTTAGCAAAAAGTTGACCAAAAAGGCGCGTTTCAACCGGATTAACCCCGTATACTTTAGCTCAGCATGTTGCCAGCGGTGTTAAATCAATCCTACACGGCTGCGAACGGCGCGGCAACGGCTTCTTGCCCGCTGTCTGGAACGCCGGCGCGCAGCCAGTTGAAGCTGGCGCTGGCCATTCCCACTCTGCGCGAGGCGAAAAACCTCCCGGGGCTGCTGCGCGACGTGCGCTTGGCGCTCGATTCCGTGGAAATCGATTACGAGATACTGGTCGTCGATGACGACAGCCGCGACGGCACCGAAGAGATCGTCTCCGCCATCGCCGCCTCGGACCCGCGCATCCGCCTCCTGGTGCGCAAAGGCGAACGCGGCCTCTCCGGGGCCATTCTCCACGGCTGGCGGCACACCGACGCTGCGATTCTCGGCGTCATGGATGCCGACCTGCAGCACCCGCCGGAACTGCTTCCCAGGCTGGTCTCCGCCATTCTGGCCGGCAAAGATATGGCCATCGGCAGCCGCTACGTCGAGGGAGGCCGGCTGGGCAAATGGAATCCCGTGCGGAAGTTTCTCTCCGCCGCGGCCGTCTGGGCCACATGGCCCATCCAAAGAGCGGGAATTCGCGCCAAAGACCCCATGACCGGCTTCTTCCTGGTTCGCCGCGAATGCCTCGACGGCATCCAATTCCAGCCCTCCGGCTTCAAATTGCTGCTGGAGATTCTGGTGCGCGGCCGCATTCGCTCCGTCGAAGAGGTGCCGCTGTCCTTCGGCCTGCGCTCGCAGGGAGCCAGCAAGGCAAACTTCAAGGTGGGCTGGGATTACGCCAAGCTGTTAGCCAGGCTTTACGCAGATCGATTCGGTTTCGGCGGGTAAACAGCGGCCTCCGCTCCCGTCTCCTGCAAAGTTCATTTCACCGCTTCGGCGAGCTTTTTGCCGTCGGCGGAACTCGCTTCGGAAGCCACACTAAACTCTGCTTCTTCCCCGGCCCGCCCGCGCCAGCGCAGAATTGCATAACACCCCAGAATCACGATCAACGGATCGACCGGGCGCATCCGGTATGCCTCCGGATGCGAAAAATAATACATCAGGGGAAACAGAAACAAGACTCCTCCATAGCGGAAAGCCTCGAATGGATGCCGCCGCCAGGCCAGAAACAATCCGATGAATCCGAGCAGAGTCAGGCAGGTGCAGACCGGCACGTTGGCCACATCGAGTGGTTCGCCGGCCAGATAACTGCTGCTGAAGCTCCAGTAACCGGTCCACAGATAGAGGGCGCGGCGCGCGGACATCCACGCATACCATCCGGGGTGGGCATGAATAAATTCGTGGGCCTGCCGCGCCTTGTGCGCCATGAAGGCCAGTTCACCCCGGCCGTTGTACTCGGCCAGTTCCGCTGGATCGTGGTTGGGGTGCAAATTGCCGCTGCGCCAGTGGCGCGAATAGCCATTGTTGCCCAGCCACATCTCCAGGCCCATGCTGTCGCGCATGGGAATGAAGCGGTGAAAGACCATGGCGTTGCGGATCATCCAGGGAGAGATGGCCGCTGCCAGGGTGAGCGAGGCCACCAGACCCGGCAAAAACCAGCGTTTCCCGGCACGCGCCAGCCGCCAGGCAGCCAGAGCCAGCAGGAAGGGGACGAGGATCAGAATCGACGGCTCGGTCAGGCCCGCAAAACCCGCCAGCAAACCGAAGCCGGCCCACAATCGCAGCTTGGAGGACTGCTCCAGATCCTGCGCCAGAT
>Ga0255351_1000727_pt1 | contig 14464 bp, 12 predicted proteins | sample HBST25r2metaG_FD_186024 | JGI IMG/M metagenome (GOLD analysis project Ga0255351, IMG submission 186024) | Peat soil microbial communities from Stordalen Mire, Sweden - H.B.S.T-25.r2 | ecosystem: Environmental > Terrestrial > Soil > Wetlands > Peat | place: Sweden: Norrbotten County, Stordalen... | reverse complement strand
GGCTGGCGTGGACTACGAGAGCCTCGACCACGCCAGCCAGGAGTATGCGGTCAAGCGATTGGAGGCCGCCCTCAAGTCTTTCGGGCCGGGCTTCCACGTCTATCAATATCTCTTTAAGTCGAATCGGCCTAATATTCCCTTCGCCAGCTACGACGATCCAGTCGTGCAGGCGGCCATCGCGCAGCGCAAGCAGTTCTTCGAAGCCAAGCGAGACCATCTCTATCAGATCGAAATCTTCTATTGCATACTGCTCGAAGGCCCGCGCTCGAAGACAGGCTTGATGGCCGCGTTTGCGCGCCTCTTCAGCGATCCCGCTGGCGCGGGCGCTGAGTTGAAGGCGCAATTCATCGGCAACAGCATGAAGACGCTGCTGCGCTCGCAGATCGAGAACGACATTGCGCAGCTCAGCCAGCGCGTGCAGGCGTTCACGCGCCAACTCGGCGACTTCATGCAGATCGAGATTCTGGGGCAGGATAGCCAGTTCCATTTCTTCCGCCGCTTGCTCAACTACGATGAGCAGCGCATTGTCGGACGGCCAAAGCACACACAGTTCCTCGATTATCAGGTGGTCAACTCCGATCTCGAAGCCGAGCGCGACCATCTGCGCATAGGTGGACACATCGTCCGTGTGCTGACCATGAAAGAAGCCATCGGCGAGACGCGGCCCCTCGTGCTCGATACCCTGCTCAAGATTCCGGGTAACTTCTACGTTGTCACTGAATGGGTGCCCCTTGCCGCCGACAAGGCGCGCAAGGAAGTGGACAAGCGCCGCCGCCACTTCAACATCTCGAAGACTGGATTCGTTTCGCAGCTTGGCAACAGCGCCGCTACGGTGAATCCACGCGATGTGCTGGTCGATGAGTCGAAACAGGCCGACATCGAAAACCTTGGCGACTGCCTGCGCGATCTTGGCGAGGGCCAATCGCTGGGCGAGTTCTCGCTGACGATTGTGCTGTACGGCGAAGACAAGCGCCAGTTGGACCAACTCGCCGGGGAGTTCTCCGGCGTCTTCACCAATGCAGACGGTAATCTCTTCATCGAGACGTACAACCAGCTCAACGCCTACTTCGCCACGGTTCCCGGCAACTACACCATGAATCTGCGCCGGATGTTTCTACTAAATACAAACTATGCCGACTTGAGTTTTCTGTTTACGATTCTGCCGGGTGAAAGGACCAATACGCATCTTGGTACGGAGTACCTTGCTGCGCTTGAAACCGAAAACAGCACGCCGTATTTTCTGAACCTGCATAACGGTGAAGTCGCGCATACGTTGATTCTCGGCATGACAGGATCTGGTAAATCGTACCTGTGTTGCTTCCTGTTGCAGAATGCCCAGAAGTACGCGCCTCTGACCTTCATCTTCGACATCGGCGGCAGCTTTGAATCGCTGACAACGATCTTTGGCGGTTCGTATCTCAACGTCGGCCAGGAGGCGCGGGACTTTACCATCAACCCCTTCTCGCTGCCGCAGAGCAAGGAGAACCTGCAATTCCTCTTCAGCTTCTTCCGCGTGCTCATTGAGGGCAACGAGCAGCGCTATCGGCTCGACTTCAAGGAAGAGCGCAAGCTGTGGGAAGCCATCGAGCGAATGTACATGCTGGAACCCGATCAGCGCACTATGTCGAACTTCGCCAATATCGTTGGCGAGCTGAAAGAGCGTCTGCACCGCTGGACACGCGGCGGGCAGTACGGCTTCCTCTTCGATAACGCCGAGGATACACTTTCGTTCAGCCGCTTCCAAACCTTCAACTTCCACGGCTGGGGGGATGCGCCGGATGTGCTGGAGCCATTGCTCTTCTATGTGTTGCACCGGGCAAGCAATGAGATCGGTGATCCGAAGAAGCTGGCTACATTCAAGCTCTTCCTGCTCGATGAGGCGTGGTTGTTTATCCGCAACGAGACCATCCGCAACTATATCGTGCAGGCGCAGAAGACGTGGCGGAAGCACAACGCCGCGATGATCCTGGCCACGCAGTCCATCAAGGAATTACAGGAGTCGGGTATGTTGCAGATCGTCTCCGAAAGCTGCCCAACCAAAATCTTTCTGGCCAACCCGGAAATGGACCGCGACGTGTACCGCGAGGCGTTTCACTTGAACGACACGGAACTCGACCTGATCGCAGGTCTCGTTCCTCCGGGGCAGATGCTCATTCGCAAGATGCAAACATCGAAGAAAGTCCAATTGAACGTCGATTCAGTCTCGCACTGGACGGCAACCAACAACGCTCGCGACAACCTGAAGAAGCGCGATTACTTCGAGCGCTTCGGCATCGCCGATGGCTTGCGCCATCTGGCGGAGGACTTTCCCTTCCGGCCGCGCACGCAGGCCGGTGTTGCAACCACCAAACCCTAAGGAGCGATCCAATGAACAACAAACACATCTGCATCGCCGGGCTTGCCCTGGCGCTTACCTCTGTCGCCGCCGCCGCACAGGATGCGTCGGCCCGCACCGTGCAGTATCACTCGCAGGACATTGTCCCTATCCACGCCAAACTGAAGTACACCACACTGATCGAGGTTCCACCCGCCGAAAAGATCATGGAAGCCGCTACGGGCGACAAGGACTTCTGGGTTGTCGATGTGGTGGGCAACTTCTGCTTTGTGCATCCGGCCAAAGCCGGAATCAGTTCGAACCTCAACCTCATTACCGACAAGGGAAACATCTATTCGTTTACGCTTCAGGATGTCTCCGGCAGTACGGCAACGCCGGACCTGAAGGTGATCGTCGAGCCCGCTGACCGCTCCTCAATCGTTGCGGCCAACGGCCCGCCGCAGTTTGTTCCCGCCGCGCAATTGGAGCAGTCCAAGCAGCAGCTTGTTGCTCTTCAGTCGCACGTCTCCCAGGCCGTGGATGAATATAAGAGCGCGTACCCAACGGAACTCAAGTTTGATTACGTCTACAAGCGGAACGAAGCGCCCTTCAACATCCAGTCGATCTACCACGACGATAAGTTCACTTACATCAAGACGAATGCGCCAGAAAAGTTCAGCGTCTACGAGATGAAGGACGGCAAGCCGAACCTTGTTACCTATGACCTCCGGGATGGAACGTACATCATCCCGAAGGTCATGGACTCGGGATACGTCGAGTTGGGCAAGAAAAAGATGGAGTTCACACGCAAAGGATAAACGCGAGGTGAGAGATGGCAGAACCAATCATCAATTCTCAGAGTAGTGCGCCTACAGAACCTGAATTGCGCCAGACCCCGCACGAACCGATGGGCGTTTTGCGCAAGAATCTGAAACCGCTGCTCTATCTTGGCGTGGCGGGGTTGGTCATCGCGGCGGCGGTCTTCAGTAGCACCGGCAAGAAGACGCCTGCGCAGCAGGCAGCGGCATCACATGAGCCGCCGCAGCCCATGGTACAGGACAACACCGACAACAACGTGCAGGATCTCAAGAACCAGCTTGCCACGGAAAAACAGCAGAGTACGCAGGTTGGCCTTACTCCCGCCCAGGCCTCGGCCATGTCGTCATATAGCCCCACGGGGCAACAGACTCCATGTGTTCTTGGCCAGACCTGCCCGCAGCAGCAGAACGGCTATGGGCAGGCCGCAGGAGAGCCGCAGCTTTCTCCGGCACAACAGGAGGCGCAGCAACTCGCCATCAAAGAACGGCAATTGGCTTACGACTCACGGTTTGCATCGAATCTTGTCTATGCGCACCAAGCTGATGCGGCTTCGCCTGTGACGGCTGCAAGTCAATCCGCAAGCAATCTTGTTGTTTCACGTACGGCGGGTGATTCGTCGTCCGCCACTGCCGGGCAAACTTCCGTCAAACGCAGCGCGGAGGTCAATATCGATTCCGCCGTTGGTCAGCCTTACGTGATCTATGAGGGGACAACGCTGGATACCGTGCTGATGAACCGTCTCGACGGCGATGCCGTCGGTCCGGTCAAGGTGCTTGTATCCAATCCTGTCTACTCGCACGACCACCAGCACGTCCTGATTCCTGACGGAACCGTCGTGCTCGGCGAAGCCAAAAAGATTGGCTCCGCTGGTTTCGGCCAGCAGCGCCGCATGGCTGTTGCTTTCCACCGCATGATTATGCCCGACGGATATTCGGTCGATCTTGACCAGTTTCACGGTCTCGATCAGATCGGCGCTGAGGGCCTGAAGGACAAGGTCAACAATCATTACCTGCAAATCTTTGGCGCGTCGATTGCGCTTGGCATCGTGGCTGGCGCGGCGGAGATCGAGCAGGGCGGCGGCACGATCAGTACCAGCGGTTCTCAGGCCTTTACCACCGGAGCCGCCAGCAGCGTCTCACAGTCGGCAACCACGGTCCTCGACCGCTTCATCCAAATACCGCCGACCATCACCATCCGCGAGGGGCATCGCGTAAAGGTGTACTTCACCCAGGATATGCTTCTTCCGGCATACGAAAACCACACCATTTCACAGACGTTTTGAAGGAGATGTTTATGTACAGTATGGCCAGAATCTTCGCACTGATGACAGTTCTTGCCCTTGTGCTTTCCGGCTGCCAAAGCCATCAAGCTAAGATCGATGCGCTCCAGAAGGAATACGACCGGATCGGCCAGCAATTTCGCCAGGATTGCTCCGGCGAGATGCTCAATCTTCCATCCACGCTAAGCCCAAAGTGTGCCGAGGAAAGCAAGAAAGTCACAGATGCGTGGAACCAGCTACAAGCTGAACGCGCCAAGAAATAATCACGGAGGTACAATATGAAATTCACGCTCACGTTCGCACTCGTTGCGGCGGCAGGACTCGTGCCGTCTGCGCACGCTCAATTCGGCTCCGGGATCGTCTTCGATCCTACGCAATCAGCACACGCTATCCAGCAAATTGAGCAATCCAGCCAACTCTACACAACGACAGTAGAGACTACGCGGAACGTCATCGCTGCGTACAACCTCGCGCAGCACATGACAACGCTGCCGCAGACGCTCTACACCTCGTTCAGCAACCTCGGGCGTCAGCAATGGACCACGCTGACAACGCCAGCGAATACCTACGGCAACTCACTCGTCTGGATGAATTCCGCGTCTACCGGATATGGTGCCGCGTCGGCCAACCAAACGGCCAGTATCCCGCGTACGGGACAGATTACCGGATACAGCTCACTGAGTTCCCAGGGGCAGCAGTCCATCGCCGCGCGCGGTGCCACAGTTGATCTTTCGGACGCTGTCAATGCCAGAAGCTTGCAGACCATCGGCACGATCCGCGCGAGTGCCGCGCAGCGTGAATCTGACATCAGCCAACTGGAAGCTGCCACCCACTCCACCGACTCAGCCCAACACACTGAAATGGCGACCTTGCAGCGCATCAATCAGGCGCTCCTGATCGAGTTACGCACACAGCAGGAAACCAACCAACTACTCCAAGCGCAGGCTCTACAGCAACTCATCGGACAAAAGGTCCAGCAGGACAACCTCAAGTCGCTCTTTCAGGCCGGCAATAGTTACCAGCAGAACTTCAACAGTGTAACCCCACAACAGACAAGCTCTGGCACACAATGGGCATTTCATTACTGAACAAAAGGAGGACGAACATGGATTTCCTCATCCTCATCAAGAACGGCTGCGACAGTCTGACATCAACCGCGTCACCGTCCATCGACTCGCTGGGGTTGCGGATGGTGATTGCACTCGCCACAATCATGCTCGTCTGGTTCGGCGTGCAAGAATCACTGGCTTCGGCTCAAGGAGGCTCCGGTTTCAACATTGCAAAGTTCATCAGTTTCTTCATGCTGATTACCTTTGCCTACTGCTTTGTGAAGTTCTACGACAGTTCGATTCCTGGCATTGGCTACTCGCTGAAGAGCTTCGTTAGCGGCGGCACAAGCAGCTTGGTTGATTACATCGGAAGCGACTCGACGCAGGAAGTGCAGACCACCCTTCATACGGCACTTGGAAAGATCGGAAGCCTTTCTCCGTCTTTTACTGAGCCGTACGCCATGATCTGCACATTCACAGTGCAGGTCATTCTCAGCATCCTGACCGCATTGATCGGCGTCATCATTGCCTACGGCGCTATCGGAGCGGCCGTTATCGGCCTGCTCGGACCGGTCTTCATCCCGTGGATGGTTTTCGACAAGACCGACTTTCTCTTTTGGGGATGGTTCAAGGCATTTCTTGGCTTCGAGTTCTACAAGGTCGTAGCAGCGGCAACTATGAGCGTAATGAGCCACCTGCTCATTACCTATTTGATGAGTGGAGCCAACAATGTTTCAGATCCACAGAAATTGATTACGTTGATGCCGGGCCTGCTCATTCTCTGCATTGTTGCTGGCTTCGTACTACTCAAGATTCCCACCATGACCGCGACGCTCTTCTCTGGCCATACCGGAGGCCACGGAATGGGAATGGGCGGTCTGATTACGGCCGCAATTATCCGGGCCGTGTAAGCGGTAAGGAGACAACAAAATGGCGACCATGACCAGACCCACATCCGACATTACCCGCGCAGCGGAACGGTACTTGGAACAGTACGGCGATCCGCTGGTGATGAATACCTACTTGAAAGTGACGATTCTCGTCCTATGCGCGGTCTCTCTCGCACTGGCGGCGCTTGCTTACAAGAGTCAGCAAGCGCTTGCCAATATGCACCCCATGATCGTTCGCATCAACGACGTGGGCCGTGCCGAAGCCATCGACTATCGAAACTTCCAGTACCGCCCGCAGGAAGCCGAGAACAAGTATTACCTCACCCGTTGGGCGGAACTGTACTTCGCGCGCAATCGCTTCACGATTGAACGCGATCAAACGAACGCTCTCTATTTCCTCAACAGCGACGTGCAGCGCGCAGTGATTGAGCAGGAACGCAAGGACAGCATCATCCAGAACTACGTTCGGGACAGCACGCTTCCGTATGTCGATGTGGAGGTCAAGAACGTGGTTCTTGACGACCTGCGGCAGTCTCCCTATTCGGCGCGCGTCGAATTCGAGAAGGTCTACACGAATACGGCGGATCATACAGAACTCAAGCGCGAGCGTTGGACGGCCAGCGTGACCTATGTCTTCCGCGACAACGTGAAGAACAACGAACTGGCGGTGAACCCTCTCGGGTTGACCATCGTTCGCTTCCGGGCCGACCAGGCGTTCGAGTAGCCGAAGCCACTCCCATAACGAGGTGTTTCATGTCCACACGCGGCCACAAATCGCGGCAGCTACGCCCTTCGTTTCTTCGCAGGCGGCACAATGCCTCATCACGGGCAATGAGACAGTATGGCCCATCGCTGCAATCAGTCCTTGTACAGGCGGCAAAGAGACGGTTCCGCGTCATGCGGCGTGAGGCTGGCTTGCCGAGAATGCCTCTAGCTATGCGTGCCATGAAGCGTTCGTCTTCCCGTTTCCTCCCTTGCTTGTCCGGTCACACGCTTCGGGCTTTATCCGACGCCCGGCGGCACAGCGCCGCTCTGCTTTCCGGACTCCTCTCCCAAAGCAAGTTTGGGCCCCTGCTCCAGAATGCGCGGCTTGGCACTTGGGAGTCGGGCTCCTCGCTCAGGCTTCGCCAAGGAGTGACCCGGCCAATCCGGGAATTCAACTCAGGAGACTTCACCATGTATCAGAACCGCATTTCACTCATCGGCTTCCTCGGCCAAAACGCCACCACCTACACCGCCAATAACGCCAGCTTTACCGTTCTCTCGCTTGCCACGAAGTCATCGTACAAGGACAAGAAGAGCGGCGAATACAAGGGCCATACCGAGTGGCATCGCTGCATCGTTTGGGGCAAGTTGGCCGATTACGCGAAGACGCTCACGAAGGGCGCGCATCTGGCCGTTGATGGCGAATTGCGCAGCCGCGAACGTGTGGACAAGAAGACCAGCGCCAAGCAGCGTGTATGGGAAGTGCGCGTGGCTTCGATCCTGAAGCTCGACCGCGCCGAGAAGGCCGCCCCGGAAGAGGCGGAAGAGGCCACCCCTGACACGAATCAGGACGTGCCCGAATAGGGCACGTTCGTTTTCACGGAAGGCTCGGTTCACGCCGGGCCTTCCCCTTTGGAGGCGCGCTATGAGTTTCGATCTGATCCTTCCATTTCTCCGGCCTATCGAGCCGCTTTTGCTCGACGAAAACATCAGCGAAATCATGGGCAACCCCGATGCCTCGTGGTGGTATGAACGGGACGGAATCATCCACCAGGAAACATCGATTTCCTTCGACGCCGGCAAACTGCGCACCGGCCTCGAAGTCATTGCCAACAACCTCGGCAAGAAGCTCGACGAAGACAATCCCTTGCTACACGCGCAGCTTCCTGACGGAAGCCGTCTTGCAGCGGTCATTCCGCCCGTTGTGCGGCCTGCCCCGGCGCTCGTGATTCGCAAGTTTACCAGCCGCCATTACACCATCGATGACCTGATCGCTCGCGGCACGCTGACGCGACCGCTTGCGGAGTTCCTTGAGGAACAGATTCGCAGCGGGAAGACGCTGCTTATCAGCGGCGGAACCGGCAGCGGGAAGACCACGCTTCTGCGCATCCTTGCCAATGCGATTCCGGACCATGAACGCATCGTCGTGATCGAGGATACCTCCGAGCTGGATATTCAGAAGCCGAACATCCTGGCCACCGAATGCCAGACCGATACCTTCAAGACCAAGATCACCTTCGATGATCTTTTGAAGTCGGCCCTACGCTGGCGGCCCGACCGGATCATCTTGGGCGAAGTACGCGGAACCGAGGCGCGCACGCTGCTCGATTCCTTCAACACCGGTCACTCCGGTTCGCTTGCCACGATTCACGCCAACTCGGCCGCAAAGGCCTTGCGGCGCTTTGCTAACCTCGTCCTCCGCAGTAACGCCCAGACCGCCTTTTCGGATATTGAAGCGGAGATCGGCGAGGCTGTCGATTTGGTGATTCATGTAGACCGCGAGCCGGGCCGCCGCGTGGTGCGCGAAGTGCTCGCATTAACCGGCTATGACCGCGCCTCGCAGCGCTTCCAGATGGAGCGTGTTTACGAGGCTGGAAGCACACCGAAAGTGGAGGTAAAGTCATGCTGAAAGCTGACGCTTCCCGCCGCGCGAAGGACATCGCATCGGCTCGCTTTTGGCTTGCCTATGGAGCCCCGCTCGCGGATGTTATCACCATGCTCGAAGTCCGTTATCGCTTCGCGTTTTCGAGCGCCTTCAGTAAGGCCCAGATGTCTCTGAGTTTCTGTCCAGATGCCTGCCCACAATTACCTATAGTTAGACATTCGGATATGGATTCACCCCCGTTCTGCTCGATGGCCTCCGAATGCGTGGATTGTCCGAGTTCCGGCTACAACTTCGCCTCCGTGCAACGTTCCGCGCGGGATTACGTACTCATGTCCGGAAGTCAAAGCAATTCGCTGATCGTCAATAATCAACGTGTAGCATCCTTGCACCACGACCATGTATTCGTCATAGTCGTGCGAATGTGGCACCGACATAGCGTCCTGAGCACACGTCCAAAATGCCATTTGTGCACCGTTGACTCCGTCAAAAACATAGCCTTCGACTCCGGGAGTCGCTTGGCTACCTCTTCGGATTGGATTCACGTGATCTTTCATGAAATCTGGAAATGCATCCATGCCTTCCACTCTCCTCGTTTAGTACAGACGCAAATTAGTTGTAAACCGGTTCATTTGAAGATCCGGCGTCTGACAGATCAACGATACAGCTCGACATCCGATCACAAACAGTCTCTCTGGTCATTATCTGTAAATCGAGAGAGAGTGCTTGTAAATAGACCGCTTGGTGCGGTTTCCGACTATCGACCCGATGCCAAGTAAAACTAACCACCCAAAAAGGAGTTTGATATGCCGCTGCTTGAGATCGTTCAGACCCATCAGGTTTCCGCTACTATCCGCCTCGACCAGACTACCGCCGAGCAGATCGACCAGTACGCCGCGTTTCTCCACGTCTCCGCTGACGATGTGGTAGACAAGGCGCTCGCCTATGTCTTTGCCAAGGACCGCGACTTCCAGGAGTACCTTCGGACCCCGGAAGCCGCCCGCTCTGCGCAGAGCCTTCGTGTGCGTCGCCCATCTCAGAATGGCGATGGTACAGAGCCACAACCACGTCGTGCCAAGCCTGCAAGAGGAGTAGAGGCCACCAGTGATTCGCGCCCACGCAGCAGGGATGGAGCCGTTTGAAGCCCGTTCGGTGCTCCGCACCGGGTTTATCTCGACACTCCATCCCTTTTAGGGCGCTGTAGAGCGCTCCGGGGCGCTCCAGAGCTACTCGTTTGATACGAACCATTTGCAATTCCCAGGGCGCTCCAGAGCGCTTTGAGAAAACAGACAGAATCGAGGATCGCATGACACAGATTGCCGGAGAAACAAACCAAAATTCATCACGCGAGTTCCGTACTGTCACAGCAAGCACAAAAGTGACAGACCTGGAACTCAACGAGCTTGAGCACGCCGCCGCTTCACGCGGCGTGCGCTTGGGGGAGTGGGTTCGCGACATACTTCTGCGCGAGGCGAGATCGCCTTCCGATGCAATCTCGCCAGCCCACCTCATGACCGAAATCATCGGCCTGCAACTCTTCCTTACCAACGCCCTGGCACCAATTGTTTGCGGCGAGCGCATCAGCGCCGAACAGTATGACGACCTGATGCGGAATGTGAAAACCACCAAGCGCCGCGCCGCTCAAGACGTCATCGCGCAGTACATCGAGGAGAAAAAGGAGGCAAGCCATGCCTGAGATGAATTGGGGAAGAAAAGAGACAATTATCTGGCCGCCGCACCAGCCGATCTACACCTACGGCGCGATCTTTATTGCGCTGGTTGCGGCAGGATTTTTCGTCTACCTGCGCTTCGCAATTGCGCTCAATCCGCTGGAGAGATACTACCTGCCAACGTACATCAAGACCTCCATCGCGCTCAGTGTTCGTTCCTCGGGAAAGTACCAGGTTCTACTGGTTTCCGATGCCAGCGGAAAGGCGTGGTATGCCCTGAATGGCAATGTGCAGTCAGGTTCCACGCCACAGGCAAACGACAAGCCGATCCCGCTTGCACTGTCAGATACGGCCCGCCAGCGCAGTATGGTTTCTCTCTATCGCGGCGCGCCAACCGTTTACCAGAACAAGCCGCTTCATGCGTGGCTCCAGAAACAAATTTATTCCGGCGAAACCGTTGCCAGCATCTTTGAGCAGCCGCTCGTTTTTGGACTCGTTGCCCTACTGCTGCAACTTCCGTTCTCGATCACAAAGGACATTCGCCGCCGGAAGCAGATGAAGTATGGACGGCGTCTGAAGGGACCGATTCTTGTCACGCCAAAACAGTTCAACAAGGCCATAGGAGGAACCGGCATCGGCCTAAAGGTGGACCAGTGCGACAAGATGCTGCGCATTCCCCTGCTGGCCGAGGACCAGCACTTTGAGATCATCGGCGACACCGGTAGCGGCAAGACGACGATCATCATGCAGATGCTCCGCCAGATTCAGGCGCGTGGCCATTCGGCCATCTTGTACGACCCTGCCTGCGAGTTCATCGAGCGGTTTTACGACGAGAGCCGGGGCGACATCGTGCTCAATCCGCTCGACCGGCGTTGCCCCTACTGGGGACCGTCGGAAGAGCTTGTCCGCCGCGCCGAGGCGCGTACCATCGCGGCCTCGCTCTTCCAACCGACCAACGAAAGAAAGGGTGAGTTCTTCATCGAAAGCCCGCAGAAAATCTTTGCGCACCTGTTGCTCGACCTACCCACGCCGCAGCAGTTGGTCAATTGGATGTCGCACCCGGAGGAGATCGACCATCGCGTCAAAAATACGGAACTGGCGTCGCTGATCGATCCATCGGCCCCGCAGCAGCGCTCCGGCGTTCTCGGCTCTCTGAGCCTGATCGCCGATAGCTTCCGGTTGCTACCCACCAAAGAGGAAGCCAAGTCGGAGTGGACGGCGCGCGAGTGGTCGAAAGACCGCAAGGGTTGGATCTTCATCACCTCACAGCCCGCCGAACGCGAGGCGCTTCGTCCGCTCCACAGCCTGTGGATCGATATGCTCGTTCTCCGGCTGCTCAGTGCGCCAAAGCCGGAGCAGCATCCGGTATGGTTTGTGCTGGACGAACTGGCCAGCTTGCAGAAGCTGCCGCAGCTTCACACCGCCATCACCGAGAACAGAAAATCGCGCAATCCAATCGTGCTGGGCTTTCAGGGCAAGGCGCAATTGGAGGTCATCTATGGCCATCTGGCCGAGGTCATGCTCTCGCAGCCGGCAACCAAGATATTCCTCAAAACAACGGAGCCGAACGCCGCCGAATGGGTCAGCCGCGCCATTGGCAAGGTTGAGATCGAACGCATGAAGGAAACGCACTTCGACGGCAGCCGGAGCTTTCGAAACTTTTCGCTCGACCGGCAGACTGAGCCGCTGGTTCTCGACTCCGAGATCAGCGGCCTGGACAACCTTCACGCCTATCTGAAGCATGGCAACTACGTTGCCCGCTTCTCCTTTTCCGTGCTGGATATTCCTGCGACCAAGCCCAAATTTATTGAGCGGCTGAAGGACGACTATATTGTCCGCGAGCCAAAGAAGGAGCCGTCAGCGCCAGTGAAAGAGACACCACCGCCGGAACCGTCTGTTCCGGTGGCGGTGCCCGCAATTGATGCAGCCAAGCCCAAACCAGCGCCGGTCGTCAAAGCTACGAAAAAATCACCGGACAAGAATCAAACCGAATTGGCATTCGGACCGAGGATTTAAGCCATGCTGACTATTTCCAAACCGCTTTCAGCAAGTCAGGCGCAAAACTACCACGCGAAAGAATTCACCGCCAAGGAACAGAATTATTGGTCGCAACGTGGTGAGATTCAGGGTGAATGGCAAGGCCGACTTGCTTCGCAGTTCGGCCTTGCCGGGGCGGTTTCCGCCGAGGATTTCGCGCGTCTCAGCCAGGGCCAGCATCCGCAGACGAGCAAACAACTCGTCCGCCAGCGCGCTTCCTATCAATATATGGATGCGGACGGCAAAACGATTAAGACGATGGAGCATCGCGCTGGATGGGATGCGACCTTCTCCGCGCCAAAATCTGTTTCGCTCACCGCGCTTGTCGGCGGGGACGAAAACGTCCGAGTGGCACATCGCGAAAGCGTCAAGGTTGCTCTCGAACAACTTGAGATGTACACGCAGGCACGCATCGGCGGGAACAACCCAGCGGAAACCACCGCCAAGTTCATCGCGGCCAAGTTCGAGCATGACACTGCGCGTCCGGTCGATGGTTATGTGGCTCCGCAACTTCACACTCACGCTGTCATCTTCAATATGACCGAACGTGATAATGGCCAGTTCCGCGCCCTTCAGGAACGCGGTCTATTCCAGTCGCAGCAGTTTGCGACTGCCGTCTATCAATCGGAGCTGACCTACCGGCTTCGCCAACTCGGATACGAGATCATTACCGGACGCAGCGGAGCGCCGGAGATCAAGGGCTACACACAGGAATATCTTGACGCATCCAGTCCGCGCAGCCAGCAGATTCGTGAATATCTGGAACGCACCGGCCGTACAGGTTCCGAGGCTGCGGAAATTGCCGCGCACTCGACGCGCGACCGCAAAGAGATTCATTCGCAGCGCGAAGTGATGGCGGCGCATCGCAAGCTCGCCGCCGACTTCGGCCACCAGGCCGAGGCTGTCGTTCGTGCAGCGCACGAACGGCTTCAACATCAGCAGAAACCCGTCAACACCATCGACCGGATACGGGAATCGTTGACCTTCGCCCGCGACAAAAACTTCGAGCGCGAGGCCGTTGTGGACGAGCGTGCCCTGATCCGTGACGGTCTCCGCCGTGGCATGGGCGAAGTCACTTATACCCAGGTGCGCGGCAATCTTGATGCTCGTCTTGCTGCGGGAGAATTCCAGGTCGTGGACCGTTGGCAGAACACGCCGGCGCGGCAGTTTACGACGGCCAGAACCATCGAAGCCGAACACGAGATCGTCCATCGGATAACGGAAGAACGGAATCAGATCGAGCCGGTGTTATCCCGGTCGGACGCGATTGCTGTTGCCGACCAGCACCAGTATCTCAATCGAGCACAGAAATCTGTGGTCGAAGATGTATTGAGCGCGCCCGACCGTGTTCAGGGGATTCAGGGCTACGCCGGCGCGGGCAAGACGACAACGCTATCCGTGATCCGTGAGGCGGCGGAGTCCCGTGGCTATGCTGTCGAAGGCTTCGCCCCAACCTCACGCGCTGCTCGCCAGTTGAATGAAGCTGGCGTCGAGGCAAGAACCCTGCAAGGGTTTCTTGCACATTCCGTCAAGCCGGATGCAGCCGAACAAAAGCACTTTTACCTCGTCGATGAATCGAGCCTTGCAAGCACAAATCAGATGCGCGAGTTCCTTGCACGCCTCGGCCCCAACGACCGCGTACTCCTGATCGGCGACACGCGCCAGCACCAGGGTGTCGAAGCAGGACGCCCCTTCGAGCAGTTGCAGGAAGCTGGGATGCGGACAGCCAAACTCGACGAAATCGTGCGCCAGAAAGACCCGGCGCTGAAGTCAGCCGTCGAAATGCTAGCCAAAGGGCAGGTTTCTGCGGCCCTTGAAT
>Ga0255351_1000718_pt1 | contig 14570 bp, 10 predicted proteins | sample HBST25r2metaG_FD_186024 | JGI IMG/M metagenome (GOLD analysis project Ga0255351, IMG submission 186024) | Peat soil microbial communities from Stordalen Mire, Sweden - H.B.S.T-25.r2 | ecosystem: Environmental > Terrestrial > Soil > Wetlands > Peat | place: Sweden: Norrbotten County, Stordalen... | reverse complement strand
TCCGTCGGGAATCGCCACCGAGCCGCCGGCTGACTCGGCCATCGCCGCCACGCGCGCGCCCTTCGGGCCGTATTGGTCTTGGTTGGCCGCATCGGCTGAGACGGCTTTGCGCATCGCCTCGCGATAATGCTCGGCTGCCACCTTTTGCCGCTGCCAGTGCATTCCCGTGGTCTGCCCGTCGAAAACCTGCATCCGGTACATTCCGATGTTGCGCCGGCCCGTGCGCGGGTCGCGCGTGACCACGCAGGGCAGCGTGATAAACCGCCCGCCGTCGTGCGGCCAGCACTTGAGAATCGGGAACTGGTTCAAGTCGAAGTTCTCGCGCAGGACGACCTCTTTGCAAGGTGCATCCTTGGCGCTCACGGACTTCGGAAACGCGCTGGTGAGCGCGCCCAACTGCGGCAGCATCTTGAGCTTGTCGAAGAGGCCTTCGGGTGCCTTCATGTTCATCAGTCCCTGAATGCGCTCGGCAATCTCGTCGAGCCGCTCGACGCCCAGCGCCAGCGCCATGCGCCGTTCCGAGCCGAACTGATTGATGAACACCTGCTGGCCGGGATGCCCCTTCACATTTTCAAACAGCAGGGCGGGCCCGCCGGGTGCGTATTTCCCTGCATTCTTCGTTGCGCTTGAAACCGAGCGCGCTCCGATTTTGGAAACGCGGTCCGTAATCTCGGTGATTTCCAGCTCCGGAGAGACTTCTTCCTTGATGCGTTTCAGTTCGCCAGCTTTTTCGAGGGTTTTGATCCAGTCGCGCAGATCGTCGTAGGCCATTGCTGTGTGCTCCGCCGCGGCAGAGGCCGCGTTCCCCTCTAGCTTAACGGTTCGCGCCGCCCCGCAGTCTCAGTCCGCAGCGGGAAGAACCGGTTCCATGGATTCCATGGGGAACCCCAGCCGTTTCCACTCGGTGGAGCCGCCGCGCAAGGGTCGGACGCGCTCGATGCCCTGCTTCTGCAGCGTCGCGGCGGTTTTCACGGCGGTGGCGTCGGTCGGACGGCAGGCGCAGTAGAGCACAATATCGCGGTCGCGTGGAATCTCGTGTCCCCGCTCGGCCAGCGCTCCGGCGGGAATATGCAGCGCACCAGGCAGCTTGAAAGGGTCCGACTCGACGTCCTGCGGATGGCGCAGATCCACGATGAAGACATCATCTCCGGCGTCCATCCAGCGCTTCAGTTCCTGCGGCTCCAGCCGCGCGGAGATCAGCTTATTGAGAATCATGCGGCGGCGAACGACGCGCACCACCAGGAACCCGGCAATGCCCACCACCAGCAGTGCTCCGCTGAACCTGCCCGCCCAGTCCAGCAGATGGGGATTGCGGTTGAGCAGGTCGCCGAAGAAGCGGCCTCCGCTCAACAGTGCGCCCACCCAAAGAATGGCCCCGGCGCCGTCGAAGAAGACGAAGCGGCTGTACGTCATTCCCTTTTGCCCGGCCACGGGCGGCGCCAGCGTAGACAAGCCGGGCACAAACTTCGCGATCAGCAGCGTCACGCCGTGATGACGGCCGTAGGAATCCTGGGTCTGGCGGACACAGACGCCCGGTTCCAGCGAGAGCTTGCACAGCAGGCGCATGACCCTGTGTCCGTAGTGGCGGCCGACAAAGAACCAGGCGCTATCGGCGACCAGCGATGCGGCCAATCCCGACAGCAAGGCCAGGACAAAGCTGAGCTCCCCCTCGGCCGAGAGTGCGCCCGCTGCCAGCAGAACCGGCGCAGCGGGCAGTGGAACGCCCAGTTGCTCCACCAGCACCCAGCCAAAGAGCAGAAGATAGCCGTAGAGGAGCAGAATGTGCTCGGGTAAAGCCATCGGGAATGCTCCTGTCCTGCGTCTCGGGGAAGTCAGACCCATCTGCTCTCGGCTGCCAAACTGGCGCTGAAAGAAAGCAATCGAGATCTCATCCTATCCGATGATTTTCAGATTCAATTCGCTTCATCCAATTTACTTCTGGCGCAAAAATCCGGTTGGAAACTGAACCTGAGCGCCTGTTTCACGCTCGCCGCCTTGAGCCTTCGTTGCCCCGCGGCCTTTGCGGTCCGGCGCCAGTCGCGCCCGGACACGATCACGGAACTTTCAGCCAGTTTTGAAGATAAAAAGAGGCCGCCCGAAGGCAGCCTCTTCACTCAAGTTCCGCCAGCGCGGAGAAACGCGCTCTAGGGCTGGCCCCGCCGGCTGGAAGCGGTTGCAATGGAAGCTGAATCCTGTTGGCCCTTGGAGGCGAACCAGTTGCGATCCCAGAGGTTTTTGTAAAAATCGCCCGTCAGCTCCGCCGCGCGGGGGCCGAAGGTGGACCGTCCGCCTTCAAGCAGGAAGACCGTGACCAGACTGCCTTCGGGCGAGTCGGAGTAGGAGGCAAACCAGCCAAGGCGGGTGCCATCGTTCGAGCAGGTTCCGGTTTTTCCAAAGACCGGCAGTTGGTGAAAATTGGCGCGCAGCCGCCGCGCGGTGCCGTACTCGACCGCGCCTGCCATCCCGTCCTCGATTTCAGGAATGTACTTGGCGATATCCAGCTTCCGCTTCACCCGGGGCTGAAATTGCGCCGCCTGCTGAGCGGAAGTGGGATGCTGCAGGTAGTAAAGCGTTCCGCCGTTGGCAAGAGCCGCCACGTAGGCGCCCAATTGCAGCGGCGTCATGGAGACACCCTGACCAAAGCTGCACATGCGTCCCACGCCGCCCTCGGATGCGGGCAGTTCCTGATAGGGATATGTGCCCAACTGTTCGCCCTGGATGTGATAGCCGGCCAGTTCACCCAGCCCGAACTCGGTGGCGTAGTGGTGCACGCGATCGAATCCCAATTCCCGTCCCAGGTGCTCGAAGTAAAGGTTGTTGCTGTGAGCCAGCGCCTCGGTCATGTTCATGCGGAAGCCGGGCAACTGCACCATCGTATCCTTGGTCACCAGCCCCTCGGAGAGCGCCGCCATGGCCACGGTGATCTTGATGGTGGAGCAGGGCTCGGCTCCCGGCGAAAGGGCCAGCTTCTGATTGACCATGGCCAGAACGCGCCCATTCGACGGATCGATGACCACAGCGGTGCCGTTCATGTCCCCCAGAGCGTCGATGGCCGCCTGGCGAACCACCGGATCCTCGCCGGCCGTCATGTCCCCCGCAAAAATATCTCCCCTGGCAAAGGAGCTGGCAGTGAACTGCTCATAATAGTGGTGGCGGCGCGAGAGGTAAGCCGTGCGCCTCACGCCGGCTCCGCCCTGCGCTCTCAAGCCCCGGCGGCCTGTGCGCCGGAGATCCGCCGTACTGAGCGTTTGGCGGGTTGCCCGTGTGCGGCTGGCCCGGGTTCGAGCAGCCCTGGACCTGACGGCCGGCCGCGCCGCGCGAGTAGCCGCATAACGGCTGGCGCGATGCGATTTTGCCAGGTGCGATTCGGTTATCCTGGCGTGGTGAATGCCATGCGGCGCATCCAGCGCTGCCGCAACTCCGGCGCCAAAGCCCAGAAAGGTCAAAACCAAAGCAAGTGACCAAACACGGGAAAAATTCATCCTGTCAGCATCCTCTCTCCCATGGGAGCGTCGTGCCGTGCGCTCCCCCTCGGGGGCGCGCACTCCATGCCATTCCAACTTGATTCCATTCAAGAGCGGCTCGCCATCCCGGCAGCTTCGTCCATTTCGGTGTAAAATGATCGTTTTCTAACGAAAAAACTCTCACTTTCACACGAAACGAATCGTTGCAATTGAGATGCCACTCTTATCGGCCATTCCGCGCTCGAAGGTAGAGTGCCGGTGCGGATGGGGCCAAATTGTATTCGAGCCAATCTTCATTCCGGGAAACAAACCCTCGCGTTCCCAGACTCGTCCGATTTCTCGTTCGACTCCAGAATCGTGCGGGGCCGTCTGGCTCATGCCCGGAACCACTTGCATCTCTAGGGCTATAGTCCAACTATAACCCCGACGGCCGATCCCAACAAGGCCATTCGTGCCTCAAAGCGCCCTTGGCCGGTTGGCGCCCCAAACCTTAGAACTGACTCCGGCGCATGAAAGCCGGCGTATCCAAATCCCGATGATCCTCTTCGGCCGCCTCGGAAGAGAGCGACGGCGATGGAGCGCGATTCTGATCCCCCACCGGGCCGCGCGTGCCAGCGGTGAACTCCGGAGCATAGTCTCTGCGCAGTGGCCGCGAGACCGGCTCTTCGCACAATTCGGCAAACTTGGGCTGCGCCGGCTCGGTCAACGGCTCCATTTCTTCGGGGTCCTCCGCATCCAAGGCCATGGCCTGGTCCGCCACCAGGAAGGTAGTGCCGCCAGAGAGCGCCGAAGCGGAGAAAAAGGCCGGCCTGTCGGACGGAACGGACCCGCCTGCGTTCTGCCCCTCTTGTTCGTCTTCCTCGTCCTGGTCCTGGCTCAGAAAGCGCGCCGGCGCTAGAGCAGGCACAAGCTCCTGGAGCCAGTTGCCGGGCGCGACCAGGGGTACGGAAATCAATGGCTCCGAAGCCAGCGGAATCGAAACCACCGGCGCTTCTTCCACGGTCAACATGCGCGCCCGCCGCTCCGGCATCTGATCGCGAAAGCCCGTGGCGATGACGGTAATCTTGACCTCTTCTCCCATTTTCTCGTCCAGCACCGCGCCGAAGATGATGTTGGCGTCCTCGTGGGCGGCGGACTGAATCAGCGACGAGGCCTCGTTGACCTCCGAGAGCTTAAGCGAGCTGGAGCCGGTAATGTTGATCAAAATGCCGCGCGCGCCGTCGATGGCGCCGGCCTCGAGCAGCGGCGAGGCCATCGCCGCCTGAGCCGCCTCAACAGCGCGATTTGCGCCCGAGCGCACGGCCGTGCCCATCACCGCGTGTCCCATGCCGGCCATGGTGGTTTTCACGTCGGCGAAATCGCGATTGATGATGCCGGGAATGGCGATGATGTCGCTGATGCCCTGCACGCCCTGGCGCAGCACGTCGTCGGCCACGCGGAAGCTCTCGAAGAAGCCGGCGTCCTTGGCCACCTCCAGCAGCTTCTCGTTGGGAATCACGATCATCGTGTCCACGCTTTCCAGCAGCTCCTTCAAGCCGCGCTCGGCCTGCTGGAGGCGGCGCTTGCCCTCGAAGCCAAACGGGCGCGTAACCACAGCCACAGTCAGAATGCCCATCTCGCTGGCCAGCGAGGCGATCACCGGCGCGGCTCCCGTGCCCGTGCCGCCGCCCAGTCCCGCGGTGACAAAGACCATGTCCGCGCCTTCGAGAGCCTCAATGATCTTTTCCGAGTCTTCAAGAGCTGCGCGCCGTCCCACGTCGGGATTGGCTCCGGCGCCCAGCCCGGAGGTGAGCCGCACGCCAAGCTGCAGCTTGACCGGCGCCTGCGACGCCTTGAGCGCCTGCACGTCGGTGTTGGCGGCGATAAACTCCACGCCCTCCATACGGGCCTGGATCATGCGATTGACGGCATTGCCGCCGCCACCGCCCACGCCGATCACCTTGATGCGCGCTCCGCGCAACGGCTCTTCGTGATACTGGATGCGCATCTCCCCGCCTTCGTTTCTCATCTCTTCCATCTGGGCCTCGGCCTCCTGATTCCCGACCTCGAACGAAAACATTAAAAGCTGGCAGCAAACATGGAGCGTACCTTCGAGCGGAGCGTACTGCTCTCCGCGGCGCGGTTCATCCTGGTGCGGTGGGCGTACAAAAGCATGCCGACAGCGGCCGAAAAACCGGGATGAACCAGTTCTGCGGGCATACTCGACAAGCGAACCGGAACTCCGGTGCGCGCCGGAACCCGTAGCTGACTCTCGGCAACGTCCAACATCCCCGGCAGCAACGCTCCGCCCCCGGTGAGCACGCAACCAGCTCCCAGAGCGTCCACCACCCCGCCCTGACGCAGGCTCTCTTTCACAAAATAGAACAGCTCGCGGGCCCGCGGTTCCAGAATCTCGGCGAGGGTGCGCAACCGCAGCATCTGCGGCTGAGGGTTCGAAATCTCGATCTCCGCCAGCTGCGGCACGGCCGTCACCACCGCGTGGCCGTATTCCAGCTTCAACTCTTCGGCCTGGGCCACGGGCATCTGCAGGCCCACCGCCAAATCGTTGGTAAAGTGCTGGCCGCCGATCGGCACCGAAGCCGTGTGCGCCACCGCGCCCTCGAAAAACACCACCAGGTCGCTTGAGTGGGCGCCAATGTCAAGCAGGCAGACGCCCAGCTCGCGCTCATCGGCCGAAAGGATGGCCTCGGCCGAGGCTATCGACTCGAGCACCGCCTCGGTCACCTCGAGTCCCGCCCGGTTGGCGCAGGTCACCGTGCTTTGCAGCGCGCTGCCCGAGCAGGTGGCGATGTGCAGATCCACTTCCAGCTTCTTGCCCACCATTCCCACCGGGTCGAAGATGCCCGGCTGGTCGTCGAGAATGAACTGGCGCGGCAGCAGGTGCAGAATCTCCCGGTCCGGAGGCCGTTCGACGGCCCGCGCGCGCCGCACGGCGCTATGCACATCCTCATTGCCGATCTCGCGCATGCGGCCTCCCAGCTCGATGCCGCCGTTGGTGTTGAGCCCGCGAACGTGCGGTCCGCCCACGCCCACGACGCACGCGTCAATGTTGGCTTTCGCCACCCGCTCAGCCTCTTCGCTGGCCGCCTTGACCGCCTTGGCTGCCGGGCCAAGCTCGGCAATCAACCCCTTGCGCATTCCGGCTGAGGGCACGCACCCGTGTCCGCAATAGCGCAAGGCGCCTTCATTCAGGTCCGCCGCCAGTACGCGCGTCCAGGCGCCGCCGATGTCCAGCACCACGATCAGGTTATCCTGCGTCTGGCTCATGGCTCTCACTCTCCCTGTCCGGCAGTTGGAGCCGGCGAAAAGGTCGGGGCTGTCTTCCGTTTGCTCGCGTTGAGCGCGGCGCGCCTGACCGCCGCGCGCTTCTTTTCCCTGGCCTTGTCTTTGACGCTCTCGCGCGCCTTCAAAAGAACTTTTTCGTGGGCTGTTTTGCGCTTCGCGGAGGTCTTTCCGTCCGTTTTACCGGCAACTTTAACAAGTTTATCCTTGGCCGCTGGTTTCTCAGACTTCGCATGAGAAGAAGCCGGCGTCAGCTTTGCCTTGGTCTTGCCCGGAACATTTCCAGCAGGATTCGCACCTGGCGTCTTGTCCGGCTGCGCATCGGCGCCGCCCGCGGTCTGCCCGCCGGCCGCGCCCTGCGACCCGTCGGATCCCGGATTCATCTCGAGCACCACCTGCTGGGGATAGCGCAGATCCACCGCCATCAGCCTGGGATACTGCTGACGCCACTCCTTGATGTGCGCCTCATAGCGCCGATAGCGCTCAAGAAAATGGTCCCGCCCAAAGTGAGCCAGCACATCTCCGCCCGGTTCCGGCATCAGCACCTTGGCGTCCTCCGGATCGGTCAGGTCGATCTCGGAAATCTGCTGGGAAAACTTGTGTCCGTTGGCGTCCAACTCGGCCAGCAGGCGCTGGTAGACCGCCATCCGCTCCTTGCGCGAAGCCAGCGAGTCGCCCGCGTCGATTCCCGTCACCACCGGAAACGAATAGTGGTTCTGGGACATCATCGCCACGGGCATGGTGAGCAGCACCCCGTTGGCGTCCACCAGGCCGATCTGCTGCCCCTGGCGCACAAAAGCCACCGGCTGCCGCTCCACTACCGTGACGCGAATCCGGTTGGGAAGCAGGCGCATCACCGTAGCCCGCTCGATCCAGGGAATCTCTTCGAGATGCGTGCGCCGCTCCGCCAGGGGTACAAAGAAGATGTTGCGCCCGATGTCTTCGCCGAAGACCGGCAGCAGTTGGGCGCGGCTGACTTCGTTGAGTCCGGCAGCCTCGATGTTGCCTGTTCCCGTAATGCGAAAGTGAGCGTCGCGCTCGATGAGTGCCTTGAAAAGGTGAGCCGAAGCAGCCAGCCCGCCCAGCACGATCAGAGCCGCAATCGCCAGAAACACTCGCCCCGCCCCGTTCGCTGGACGCCACCAGGGATTGCGCACACTGGCCTGCCGGCTTCCGCCAAAACGAGCTCCGCCGGTGACGCCACCCCCCACCTGCGAAGAGCCGCCCTCATCGGCGTCCTCCATCTCCAGGGGCATGCCGGGCAGCGCGCGTCCCAACGGAGGCGCACTCTGTCCGACGCGCCGGATGCGGGGTTCCGGGGGCGCGTCATCTTCCCACGCGAGGGGACGGTTTTTGTGACTGCTTTGTATCGTCACGCCTGAGCAAGGTCGTGAGAATCGCCAGGCTTTACTATATTCCTGATTTCTCCTCTCCCTTGTGCCTGCCAGTGCAAAAGGAACCCGCATCGTTACGTTTTTTTTGTTTTGGAATCCAATTTTGGGATACAGGCGGAACGCGGACCTCCGCGACGGAGGCCCTCTTCTCGGCGCGATCCAGAGTCTCGGCCGGCCTCGGCCCACCGTTTGCCTCATTCGATCAGCGGCTCTAGAATCGGGGGGCAAGAAACGCAGGGGGAATGAATGGTCCGCAAAGAAATTTTAGAGAAGTTTCCTGAGCTCTTTGGAACGAAAACGGTCAATGGGCGCGCAATCGATGTGGAGCAGACAATTGTTCAACTTACGCGGGAACTGCGCGCGGATATCGCCCAGGCGCTGACGGCTCGGCGCGCGCTTTTGCTCTCGCCTGCCCCCACCCCCAGCAAATACTCCTGGCCGGAATGGAACGAGAAATTCGAGGACCCCGCCTCCGGAAAATTCTGGACATTCCGCCAGATCGTCCAGGGTTTGAGCAATAATTTCCTGGGCCGTACCAGTTCGTGGAACTGGCGTCTGAGCGACGAAGTGCCCATCCCGGCCGACGCCCACCCGTTGACCAATCCCGGCCTGGAGCTGACCGGGCCATGGAACCCTCTGGACATGGCCTTCAACGCCCTGAACAGCCCCGCGCCGATGAATATGCCAGACTTTGAAGACGCCTCGCCGGCTCATTTTCAGCCCGATGGCGCGCCCTCGAACCTGCCGTTGGGCATTTATGCGGCCCTGCAAAACGCCAAGGAGATTCTCGAAGGCCGCTGGACCGGCCGTTCCTACGAGGTGGTGAAAAAGGGGAAAAAGCGCGTCTACAAGATTGATCGCCCTCCGGCGCAATGGCCCACCCGCTTTGTCCGCCCTCCCAGCCTGCACATCCATTTCGACCACATCGAAGTGGACGGCCAGCCGGCGCCTGCCACAATTGCCGTCCTTGTCCTGTGGACGCTCAACAACTACGAGTCCCTCAAGAAAGCCGGCACCGGGGTCTACTTCTATTTCCCGAAGCTCCAGACTCCCAGCGAGGCGCTCATCGTCGAAAGGCTGTTGGCGCGCCTGGAAGAGATGATCGGCGTTCCCACCGGCACTTTCAAAATCAAGATTCTCTATGAAGAAGGCAATGCGGGACGCTATTTGCCGGCCATTGTCTGGACCCTGAGACGCCGCCTGCTAGGCACCAACGTCGGCCGCTGGGATTACCTCGGCAGCCTGATCGAGATGTGGAAGGACGATCCGCAGGGCGTCTTCCCTGACCCGCAGTCCATCGGCATGGCCTCGCCCAATATGATCGCCTACCAGCGCTTCAACGCGCAGATCATCCTCATGGCCGGCATCAAGAACGGCGCATTCACGCAGGGCGCGCCGATTGGCGGGATGGCGGCGGTAATGATCTATCAGCAGAGCGACGCCTATGGACGGTCGCGGTATAACCCCCTCGCGATGCGCGCCATCGCCATCGACAAGCTGCGCGAGCGTCTGCTGGGGCTCATGTTCGTGCCCGCCGAGCCGCTCCCTGCCGGCCACGAACCCACGGACCATGCTCCCACGCTTGATGAGATCATCTCCGGGCAGGTGAAGGGACAACTCTACGACGCGTACCGGCAGAGCTGGGTGGCCAGCCCGGAGGCGGCTTACGTGGCCGCCGGCAATCTCCCCTTGCAGATTTCTCTTGCGCAGCTCCAGGCGCTGCTCGATGCGCCCCAGGAAACCGTCGAAGTCAAGGGCAAGCCGGTGCCCACCGTCGCCAGCGGTCTCAGCAGCGCGGAGCGGCAACTGCTTCACTCGCGCAACCTGCTGGACGGCGCGGGCAAGATCACCCCGCGCGTCATCGCCCCAGAGATGGTGGACACGCCGGAGAAATTCCTCACCCCGGAGCTTTGGGAAGCCATCAACGGCGTTCCCCAGGGCGACATCACCATCGAGCGGATTCAGCACGCGTTCTACATGGCGGCCAACTACGGCTTTCAGATCCTCAACGGCAACTTCGCCGCGGCCATCGACGATTACGAACTCAAACTGCGCTTCATGAACGACCTGGCCACCTACCGGATCGACGTCTCGTGGCTGTGGACCCTGGCGCATCATCAGGCGGTCATCACCCGGGACGGCTACCTCAACCGCGCCGCACTGACCGAGGACGGGGTCGAGCTGTCTGCCCGCGCGGAGAAGATCGAGGCTGGAACCCGCTTCACTCCCGAGCTGCTGGAGAAGGTCTGGAACTACCACAATGAATGGACCGCGGCCTTCTTTGCCGAGCTCGACCGGCGCGGCGATCCGGGCCGTTTTGACCGCTCCAAAGCCCCGGTCATCATGGAACTGCTCAAAAAACAGTTGCTTTCGCCGCTCTACATTCAGCACAGCGCGCGCGTGCTCTTCCTTGTGGGCCAGGCAAGCCGGCAAGAGAGAGCGCAGATTCTCGAGGCCATCTTCGACCTGTCGCGTGAGCAAATCATCCAGCGCGTGGCGGCCGGAAGCCTGGACCAGACCGCTCTCGCCGCACACGATTATGTCCATGACATTTTCCCGGGCGCGGAAGCGGGTGCGCACGGGCGGTAATCTTTGCGCCCACTCTCGTCGTATCCTGCCAGGATTCGCAGGGTACGATTGAGGCGTGGCCCGAAGAATCAAGCTGATTTGGCAATCGAAGCTGGTGCTGCTCCTGGTGCTGCCGTTTGCGGCCTCGGGCGTGGTGCTTCAAACCCGCTGGTGGGAAGTCAACTTCTGGCCGGTAGCCGTCTGGACGCTGGGCCTTAGCCTGCTTCTTGGTCTGGCGGTCTTTCTATTGCGCGCGGCCACGCCGGAGGCCGCCCTTTCCGGCGCGGCGATTACCGCCTCGCTGATGTATTCGACAGCCCGCTTCACTCCCGCCGAAGCCTTCGCCTACGCGCCCTGGCACACCGCCCTGATTCCGCTGCTGGCCCTCTTTCTTCTCACATTCATCTCCACCCGGCTGGGACGGGAACGCAAAGAGAAGCTGGGAACGGCAGAGCCCCGGCAAGGGCGCTCCGCAGCGCAGGTGACCGCCAATCTGGGCGTGGCCGCGCTGGTCTCGAGCGAGTTTGCGCACACCTGGCTCAGCGGCGCGGACTGGTTTGCGCGCACCGGCCTCGGGTCCGCGCCCCTGTGGTTTGCAGCCGCGACGGCGGCCTTGGCTGAAGCCGCGGCGGACACGGTTTCCTCCGAGGTTGGCCAGGTCATGGGCCGCAGACCGCGAATGATCACCACGCTTCGCCGGTCCGCGGCGGGCACGGATGGAGCCATTACGCTGGCTGGCACGCTGGCCGGGGTGGCCGCGGCCGGAATCGTCGCCTTGGCCGGCAGCCTTGCGCTCGGCGGCGGTAAAAACTTGCTAGTGGCAAGTTGGGCGGGCGGCGTCTTCGGCCTGCTCTTCGATAGCCTTCTGGGAGCAACCATCGAGCGGCGCGGCTGGCTGAACAACGACCTGGTGAATTTTCTCTCCAGCGGCAGCGCGGCAGCCTTCGCGCTCCTCTTGGCGGCGCTTGGCTGATGGACGCCGGCTTGCGGCCCGCGACAGACTCCGTATCCCGATTCGAGTTATATTCCAACGAAATTCTAGAAATGCCGGCTGATCTGCCAGCGTGTAAAGCCGAATTTCTTCTCGCCGGGAGTGAGATCGAAGGGCGAGAAATCGAGCGTATGGTCTTTCTTGGAAACGGAAAGCGTGGCCAGCGCTGTCGTCTTTCCGTGGATTTCCACGGCAATCAGCGCCACGTTTCCCAAATGCGAGGTCACATACAGAATCTTGTGGCTGCGAATCACGCCATAGTCGCCCGACGGACCCCAGTCCGCGACAAATCTGGAATAGGGATAAGCAGCGAATTGCTGAGGATGCGACTGCCAGTTGGCGTCGTTGTTCCAGATGCCGAAGGCCTGCGGATCGTCCTGGCGCTCCAGCGCCTTAAAGAAGCGGTTCACCCTATGCTCGCAGGGCCAATTCCAGAACGCAACCAGAAGCACAGGAACAAGAACACACACGATGGCAGCGCCGATGAGCATATTGCGGTGGCGGCGGGCGCGCGCATAATCGTAATCCGGTGCATCGAGAAGAGTCATCGCACAACCTGTCTTTCCTGGCCACCAAGAGCGGCAAATCGTTCGTCCAAAGGATTCACTTCCACGCTATCACGAGGCGCCCGCCTGCCACCTGCCGGCGGTTCTTGCGGCGTCCTCAGTGCAGGTGCAGCCGCCATGCCGTGTAGCTGAGAATCTCGTGGGCGATGCGATCGAACTCTTGCGGGTTGCCCTCGATGGGCACGCGGGGCCGGGGCGAGGTGAGCACGTCCAATCCGTCGGCGGCGCAGATGGCATGAATGCGGAATAGATGCGTTCCGTCGCTGACGATCACCAGCCGGCGCAAGCCGTTGGCGCGGGCAATGACGGCAATGCGGCGGGCCGACTCCTCGGTGTTGCGGCTCTGGGTTTCGGCGATGATGGCGCTCTCCGGCACGCCCATGCCCATCAGGTACTCGCGGCCCACGCCGCCTTCGTTGTACTGGTCGCCGCCGTTTCCGCCCAGCGTGATGATGAGCGGGGCGAGGCCGCGCTGATAGAGGACCAGAGCATGATCCAGGCGCGCGCGGTAAACCGGCGAGGGCCGGCCGTCGTACTCGGCCGCGCCGAAGACGCAGATGGCGTCGGCCGAATCGGTCTGCGCCGCCTGGTCCTGGCCGGCATAGCGTTCAATCTGCACGTAGACCCAGTGCCCCCAGACCCACGCACCCGCGGCCAGCGCAAGCGCCAATACAAGCGCCGCGCGTAAAGCCCACGGAAATGACTTCAACCTGGCCTGGAGCTTCATCGCTACTCGTTTAGATGCAGGAAACAGAGCCTGGGGAACAGAGAAAAGCCAATGTGCGGCCAACCCTCCCTGAGCCATGTGGTAAAACGGTCATCGCCTGGCTGCTGAAACGCTTTTCCAGCCCAGCTGCAACCGCTTTCCGCTCCCCGCATCCGTTACCGCTGCAACACCATCACAATTTCATGCGTGGGGATGGCGCCCTCGCGCAGAATCTCCCAGCGTTCCGGTCCCAGCGAAAGATCGACGATGGTCGTGGGCTGCGCGTGGCCCGTCGGACCGCCGTCGATGATGAGCGGAATGCGCTCGCCGATCTGGTCGCGGACGCAAGCCGCGTACGTGCACTCCGGCGCTCCCCGCAGGTTGGCCGAGGTCGCGGTGATCGGCAGCCCTAAACGCTCCACCACGGCGCGGGGAATGGCGGCGTCGGGCACGCGAAGGGCGACATTGCCGGTATTCGCCGTGGAGCGCAGCGGCAGCTTGCTGCCGGCCCGCACAATGACCGTCAGCGGACCAGGCCAGAAGCGGTCCGCCAGCTTGTCCAGCCGGGGATCGGTTTCGCGGGCCAGCGAATACGCCTGGCCCAGAGAGGCGATCAGCAAGGACAGCGGCTTGTGTTTCTGGCGTGTCTTGATCTGGTAAATCTGCTCCACCGCGTGCAGATTGACCGGGTCGACAGCTAGGCCATAGAAGGTGTCGGTCGGCAAGGCAACAACATCGCCCTTGCGCAGGCAAGAGACGATATAGTCGATCCGATCAGCCTGGGGTTCATCGGGATGGACGCGCAAGATCTCCGCGGACAAGAAGGCTACCTCGGTTCCCGAAATCGAAATGCCACAAAATCGGAAGCTATCACAGCACCGGCTCCGGCGCAAGTTAAGGTTCAAGCTTCAGGCCAGAGGCGATTCAAAACCCTTCGCCACTTTCCGCCCGGCCGCATCCGGCCAAAAAGGCTAGAATCGCGCTAGAGCCAGAATTCCGAAGCCGAAATTCCGAAGCTGAAATCCCGGATAAACAATCCTGGATACAAAATCTTGAACACACAATCCTGGAGCCAGAATTCAGGATTCTGAAGAAAGACCGGTTTGCCCCGAAGATGTCTGTTCGCATTGTACAGAGTAAGCAGAATGTTCGCTTGAAGCAGTTGCGCCGAGCGCTGGCCCACCCCGGCCGCGACGGCTGCGGTCTGGCAGGCATCGAGGGTCCGAACCTGCTCACGGAAGCCCTGCGCGCCGGCCTGCCTGTAGCCTGTGTCTTCGCTGCACAGGGCGCGGAGCACCAATTGAACAGCCTTCATCTGCCCGCGGAGACCGAAATCCTGCTGCTTGCCGCCGAGCTGCTCGACTCGGCGCTGGCCACCGAGACGCCCCAGCAGATCGCAGCTCTGGTCGAGCCGCCGCAGTGGAACTGGGACGGCATCTTCGCCAGCGGAAACAGTGCCTCCCCGCTCATCGTCGTGCTGGCCGGCCTGCAAGACCCCGGCAACTTGGGAACGATTCTGCGCTCCGCCGAGGCCTTCGGCGCTCAGGCCGTCCTCAGCCTGCCGGGAACCGTGAGCGCCTGGAATCCCAAGGCGGTGCG
>Ga0255351_1000713_pt1 | contig 14594 bp, 19 predicted proteins | sample HBST25r2metaG_FD_186024 | JGI IMG/M metagenome (GOLD analysis project Ga0255351, IMG submission 186024) | Peat soil microbial communities from Stordalen Mire, Sweden - H.B.S.T-25.r2 | ecosystem: Environmental > Terrestrial > Soil > Wetlands > Peat | place: Sweden: Norrbotten County, Stordalen... | reverse complement strand
CACGCTGCGCTTCAAATACTCGCGCAGAAATGGTGTGTGATGGGTGCAGAAATAGTCCCAGGCGCGCTCGACATCAACATCCGTGGAGGACTGTTGCAACTGGCCAACAGTCTCATCACAGATTCGCTTGCGCGCTGCCCAGTATTGTTCCAATGCCGTGGTCATGGGGGAAGTCTCCACAACAATACCGTCATTGTAAGACGAAATGGCCGCAATATCGTCAGCCAAAATGGTCATGGTGCCTCCCGGACTGTCGGGGTTTGTCGATGGTTCACTCTTACGCTGCCCTGGCCAACCCGCCGTACCAGCTTGGAATAGACCTCCCAGCCGATACGGCTCCGGGGCTCGGGCTCGTTGGCGGTTGTGGGACGAACTCAGCTAGCGGCCAAACCGAGATATTGCCACAAAGGCCGCAGCAGCCTCCAACAGAATTCGAGACGCAGGCGCAACTCTCGCAGTAGACGGCCTCGTTGACTGGGATGCTTATGAGGTTGCGCTTTGGACGCAGGATGCTGATCTCTGCCATGATGCACCTCTCTGTGTGAACTGATTTTCTACGCCACTTGCTGGTCAGAGGTGGCTTCGAGATCCGCAACCAGTTGCTTGAGTGTGGAAAGACTGGGCAGGTGCCTGGCTGAAGCGATATTCAGATTGCGCATGATCGCGGTGAACTGCGCGTCGCCCGTCAGTTCAGCCAGCGTGTGAAGCCGCTCAAAGCCGCGCGCCGTAGCCTGCATCCACTCCACGACATTCCTCTGCCGCTCTGCATTCGGGATCGTTCGCGCATCGCGGCTGTGGCCGGCCCGCCGCAAGATCTCTGCGTAGATGTGCTCGCCCAGTGTGTTGCGAAAGCCTTCAATCTCGGCCGTCAACTTGTGATCGACAGGGCCACGCGCATCGACGGACTGGCCGTTCGCTGGAGCCATCGACACTCCCGGCGGCAGCGCCCACGCCGGCAATACCGGAATCGCAACCGGCTCTCCGCGCTGGTCCAAATGCACCCAGGTCTCCTCGAATCGGTAGAGATACCGTCCAAGGCCAAAGCAACTGCAAGCGCGCTTGAAGGCCTGAGCGTCTGCCGCGGTCACGGCGTTTTCCCGGTCAGCCCATTCTTCTCCGGTGCCGGTGTGACTGCCCAGCCGAGTGATAGTGACGGCGGTCGCTACCAGCACCTTGCTCGTGACAATGACCTTGCCCCTGTCCACGCGGGTCAGTGATGGCACGGTCGAGATGGTGTACTCGCGCGTCGATCCCGCCGGCGTGAAGAGTTGGTTGAGCCGGTCGGTGTACGCTCGCGGATCGGCGAAGGGAAGTATCGCGCCAGACCGCCGATCATCCGATGTGCGCATGACACGCCATTTGATCTGAGCCGGATCGAACGGCTCTTCGAGCTGAGCGAAGAGTTTCTCCCGCTCGGCTTCCGTGAATTTTGTTGCTGCCATACTTTTCCTCCTTCGGTTGGGGGCCTGTGCGTCCTCTCTAAAAGCCGAGAATTTGCCTGCAAGAATCCGACGCATTATCATGGGACAACGATCCCAGGCGCTGGAGCGAATAAGTGAAAAATCGAAATGGTGGCATTGATGTCTGCCTGTTGTTCATGCTTTTGCTGGTAGGCAGTACTTGTTTTGCACAGCACATGAATGCCAAAGACAGCCCCTGTCAGGAGCCGTCAAGTGGAGCCGAGGAGACCGCGTGCTTTGCAAAGGCTTTGAAAAAATCGGACCTCCAACTCAATCAGATGTACCAACGTGTTCAAAGCGTTGTTGTCGGAGATCAACTGGTCAAGCTGAAGACGGCCCAGCGGCTTTGGATTCAGTTCCGTGATGCGAACTGTGAAGCAGAGCACGAGCTTTACTCTGGAGGAAGTGCCGCATCAATGGTGAAGCTGGCTTGTCTGGAAGCAGTGACAAGACACCGGGCAGAAGAACTCACGGTCATGTACGGCTGGCGACTCGAAAAGTGGGATAAGTAACCAAGTGGCACAGGTATTACCGTTGTTTTTCAAACGCCGAATGGGAGCGGGCATTTTTCAAGCTTGTCTAGTAGGGCACCTCTGATGCCTCGATCTCGTGTTCGGCGCTGAACTCCTGCGGTACAAAGCCGTTTCCACTGGCGTAGTGCTCCGTTAGGTTCGAGCCGTTTGTGGCCGGCGGGTGCGACAACAGGCTGACCTCATGCACGACGACTTCCGTGCGAAACTTCCTCTGGCCTGACTCCCGGTCCTCCCATGAACGGGTCCGTAGTTCGCCCTCTACGAAGATTTGTGCACCCTTCCTGACATAATCGCGCAGGATCTCGCCGATCCGTTGAAAGCCAACCAGGTTGTGCCACTCGGTGCGCTCTTGCCACTCGCCTCGGCTATCCTTGTAACCCTCGCTGGTCGCCAGCGTTAGATTGACCAGGGTTCCACTCCGCAGGATGTGGACCTCCGGGTCTTTCCCGGCACGGCCCAGTAAGATGACTTTGTTGACGCTCTTGCCCATGATCTTCTCCCTTCCATCAGATTTGTCTTGATCCGTACACGTACTCGATTGCCTGTTCCCGGTTGATCTCGATGTAGTCGCCGTCGGCATACCGAAAAAACCGTCCGGTAGCCGAATCGATATTCAGATACCGCCGTGTATCGCAGTGCTTGTAGAGAACGATCCCACCGGCACTGCCCATGAACATGAAATCCTCGCAATGCTCCCGCGATAGGACACCCTCAAGCGGCTTCCAATTCGGCTCACCAACTTTGATTGCGCGACTCATGAGGCACCGCCAGTTGTGATCGGAGGCGGCACCGCGACGTGCGTATGCTTGCATCCCAGGCACGCAAGCGCGCCTGTGATCTTGCGAATTGCGTCATCAAAGCGTTCTGGATGCCTCCGTATCTCGCCCGCCTGCGTGTAGAAGACCGGTGCAATGGAACCAAGCAGGCGCTTGTTCTCCGGGTTCCATAGATCGACGGCAAGCGTTCCCTGATTGCCGCGAAAGATCAGGGCCGAGGTGATGACGGGACGGATTCGGCTCCCATTGTTCACGAGCGAGTGCTTCGAAATTGCTACTTCATAGGTGTGGCCGATGCGCAGCATTTCGATTCGGACCAACTCTGGCGCAATCACAATCGCATGTCGCCCATTACCGGATAGCGAATCAATCGGCTGCAACCACGGGAGCGGAGTTCCATTGCCATCGAGATAGGCGCAGTAGCGGCCCATGTCCGCGACAGCGCCACCGGATTCTGTGGCGCGCAAAACGTATTGCTTGGCCAGATGCTGGTGCTCAATCGAAACACTGGACTGGCAGTAGATGCCGCGCTTCTCCAAAGCTTTCAATATCTGTCGCGGAATAGCCAGACCATACCGCGCGAACCGAGTGGCTTCTTGATCACCGTTCGCCGCGGGAGAGACCTTTACCTGAGAAGATGATTTCATCGGGTTGTCCTCCTCTACACTGCTTGCTGTCTACGGATCGGTTGTCCCAATGCCGCACGAATCTCTTCCTTCGTGCAGCCGGCCCAGCACCTGTAGAAGCGCGGGTTCTTGATCTGGATCGCGAGATTGTCGCCGGTACGGTCCCGCCCAATCTGTGCGCAGGACGGGCACCGTGCCCACAGATTGCGGCTATCCTTGCGCGTGGTGCGCACGTGTTCGAGGATTTGGAACTCGTGTTGACCAGCGATAGAAGTTGTTGGAATGTACGGCGCGGAGACAACCGGCTTGTACGCTTCGGGCAGACTCATTCCCTGGATGAAAGTCTTCAGTCCATCCTCGGTGAGCTTCCTCAATCCGTTGAGGTAGGCGAGTTGCGCCTCCGGGGTCACGTCGGCGTCATAAAACCAGTAACGCAGATTCGTCTTTCGATGTACGCCAAGTGGCGCGCGAATGGCGTTTCCGTACTCGCCGTCATCGATCCGGTCCTGTCGCGGGAAGACTTCAATGCCTTCTTTCAGACCGCCGCCTTTGACCGGAACTCCGAGCCGGAGCGCCAGATTGTAGATGTAGATTCGGCATTCGGCGGCCAACAGCGGTGTGTCGGAGAATATCCAGAGATGACCGCCGCGTCGCGATTGTTCCAGCGCGGCTTCGACGCCATCCTGCTTCAGTTCCCACTGCAACTGAAAGAGCGATTGCACCGCGCCATCGAAGTCAGCGTCAATTGCGACCCACTTCGAGCGTTGGGTCTCCGGGTTGATCGCATACAAGTTGATGGTGATGTCGCCGTTCAAATGCATACGCACCACATCCACGTCGAGCGGCTTCGGCTGTTTCGTCTGCCAATCCCGTGCCAGGTAGTATGGGACGGAACCATTCGGCAGTGGCTGGTTTGCCTGCATCCCATACGCACGCCGGTTCACAAAGAGATGAATAAAGTTGTTTGCCGTCTCCCGGCACACACAGAATTTCGTGAACATTGCTAGGCCTCCTTTCCTGAGGTAGTGTGGTTGTACCCCGACCTCAAAACTCGGTCAAATTGCGCAGAGGCTCTGTTGGTTCGTGTTTCGTGGCTTGAAATGACGGGAGAAGGCGAGGGCCCGGAGTGGATTGCCGAGCCCTCGCAGTGCTGTTCACACTTGATGGGCGAAGCGCGGAAAGCTGTGCCGGAATTCGGCAGCGGGCCTCCGGTTGTCGGGAAAGCGAACGCGCTCCGTGCCGATGCCAGGAAAGGCTGCGGCTTCTGCGAGGGCGTAACGATTTGCGAGCGAGCGAATGCGGCTTGCGGATTGACGCATGGTGTTCCTCCAGTTTGTGAATTTGGGTTGAGACAGGAAACTGCGATGGGTGTGGCGGGGAGCTTACGCGTGAGCCGGTTGCGTTTGGGCGAGCAACAGGCCGGGCTGCTCGACATAGCTGAACAGCTTGTATTCGGAAAAGACGCGGTCGAAGCTCTCCGAAGTGAAGCGGTCTTCGCAGCCTTCAAACGACAGCATGTACCAGACCTCGCGCTGACGATCGAAGACATAGACGGCGCCCGACTCGGGATTTTCGGGAGCCATTTGCAAAAGCAGGACGCCCTTCGGCGTCTGAATCCAGCGGGTGGCAATCGCTTCACCGATCTTCAGGAATGCGGCGACTGTCTGTTGAATGGTGCCGGTGACGGAATTGCGCCAGTCGAACAATTGGTATGCGAACATCTTTCCAAGACTGCGTTCCATCGTGAACTCTCCTTCCTGTGTGGATTTGTGGATGGCTTGACAGTTGACTACGGGCGGTCCCTGAAGGTCAGGAACCACATGCGCGCAAGCGACGCGATCAATCCGAGAATCAAGATCGCGAAGGCAGCACGCAGGATCAGCGCATTGAAAAGGGCTGAGAATACGGACGGTGCAAAGGTCAGGATGACATCGGCATCTGCACTCGTGAGCAGAAGCGAGATGGCAAACCTGAGAATGAACTGCTTGGAAAAGGTGGGGACAATTGCGGCGCGCGCCGCGGTGATCGGACCAATGTCCGGCATCAACTCCTCCTTGTGAAGTGAAAGTTATTCTGTTGGGTGGGGTGGAAGACGGCAGCGGTTGAGCAACCGAGGTGCGACAAGAGCTGTCCGATCTCGCACAATTGTGCGATCCTTCGCGCGAGATTCTGCTGTCAGCGGTGACGACAAGTGAACAGGCAGGGCCAACAATCAGAGTTCATCGCCGTCACTGCTGCCAACTGAATTGCCACACAGAAACGAACAGTCTGGGTTGTCGATGCAGCACGAAAGCTGCCTATGGAAGTCAACATCGGCTTCCAATCATGCGGCGGCAGACCAGGCAACCAGTCCACCAAGCAGACAAAAGTCAGCTCCAACTCATACCTGACGTGCGCAATTCAGGACCTCTTGATTGCCGGTCTCCTATGCGATAGATCGCAAATCACCCGTTCAAACCTGCTCACCCAGCAGGTTTCCCGTCAACTTCCCATCTATCCACCCATCATCCACACCCAAATCACCACCAACCAACCGACAAACAAAGGGGTAGTCAGTTTCCAACTCCATTTCTCAGAGCAACTTCACAACCTGAAATCTGCACAACAGGAAGGGGCTAGAAGTCTATAGGAAGGCAATGAGAATTCATCCTGCAACCAACCGGAATGCAATCAGAAGTACTGCTTGGTTGAGAATCATTCGAGGGCGCTACAGATTGCACCAGCTCCAACTAAAGAGCAATAAGGCTGCGGAACTCGACCACTTCGGCCCCTGCTCCCACCACCAGTGTTCTTGTATTCAGCGTGTCGCGGCGAAACTGATCGCTGAGTGCGATGCCGATTCGTTTGGCAACTCCGCGCAACTCCACGGCAAGCAGATAGAGAATATCGTGATCGGATGTCAGATAGAGAATGGTATCGACTGTCTTGTCGCGGCTCAGAACTTCGCGAATTTCCTCGTATCGCGCAGACCCCTTCGCCGTTCTCTCGTACTCGATGGCGAACTTTCTGGACTCTCCTGCGAGGTTGACTTCAACTACCGCGTCATAGTCTTTTGCGTACGAGTGCGCCGTTACCAGGTTTCGAGATCGAACTTCCATGTCAGATTGCCAGGAGCGAAGTATCCCATGCTGCGCCAAGGCCAGGCGGATATGGACCAACTCGACTGCATGAAAGAGCTGCGTTCGATGGATGACGCGCTCGACAGTCGAAGGCAAAGCGACCAGCGAATGACCGCGAGATTCAAGAAGCGTCAGGCCAAGAGTGGTAATGGCATACACTGGTTGCCCGTAAAGACGCTCCAGTTCAAAGCGCTCGATCAGCTTCGCTTTCGCCAGTCTTGATACGCGCCAGTGTACCGAGCGCCGCACACTCTCAAGATTGTCGTACGCCAAAAGGCCGCACAGTTGATCGAAGGTGACCGCACGGGCATTGCGAATATGCAGCAGGGCGGGAATATCCCGCTCATCCGAGATGGCAATATATCCCTTGTAATACCTCATGACTGTCCTCCCTCGCGTGCAACGTCAAGCACCAGACTCCGGCAATCCTCTCCGACAACCCATCGCCCAAGACCTGTATCGATCCAATCCTTGGAGGTCAACAGCACCATTGCTTCGTAGCGCTTCCCACGCAGACTGACTGAGATGGGCTGGACTCCATCGGATATCCATGCACGAGATGCAAACGAAATCGGCCCGTGCATTCGTTCATTGATTGTGACCAGGAAGCAATCGGGTACGGCATCTCCGGCCGGAGCGTAAAACAAAAGATGCGTCCGTCCGCGCAAAACGTTTGGCCCAGAGCAGTGAAATGACTTGCCAACGGAGCGCAGAGGAAACTCCGGGTTGAATCCGCTGGTGCGATTGAAGCGAATCTGGCCGGGAAACACCCAGCAGAAACGTAGACGCCGGCCTTGCTTGAGGCCGGCGGAATTAAACCAGGCTGCGCGGCGACGAAAGCACATGGGATCGCTCAAGTCGTGGGAGCACGCAGCCCACCAGTTTGTTCCGAAGCTGATTACGCGGACGCGCATGACGCAATCACCTCCAAGAGACCCTGCACGACTGCACGCGCCTGTAGATTGCGTTCTGGTCCATGCAGATGATGCAGGAACGAGATTCGCTCGAAGCAGAGCGGCGGCAAAAGGAGGTTTCTGTCGCGGAAGAGAGCTAGCAGTTTGCCTAAGTCTCCCATCAGCAGCGTGAATTCTATCTCGCCCTCGGCTCCGTTCTTGCATTCGTTCGCAACATAGTCTTCCCAGTACGGAGCGTCAGGCTGATGCTGGATAAACTTTGAGTAGTGACTCCAAAGTGCAAAGCCGGGGTTTTTCCGCGCAAGATTGTCGAGCAGATTGTCGATCAGTTCACGTGGAGTTCTTGCCTCGTTGCCTGCACTGGATGTTGGAGGTGTTACAAGAAGCTGTGTCATGACGGCGAGAATCCGATCATTGAGTGCAACGAGGAACTCGGTTCTCTCTGGATCACCGAGTCCATCGATGCGCGTCAACTCTGCGCGAAACTCCTCTGGAAATCGCTCACCGCGCACCTCGTAGAAGCGGAGAAAGAGCGTCGTACGCCCGTACGCCAGCGTGAATTCCACATCTTCAGGCTGCACCGTGGCGCGCACATACGCCCGCCACTCCTTCGGATCGGAGAAGTCAGTCGGCAATTTCAATGAATGTTTTTCAGTCATAGTTCACCTATCAAGCGCCCTTCAAAGCCTGGTTGCGCCTCCGCTCTTGATCCAACAGAGACGTAGTCTGATTGAGGCGTTCCTTGAGATTCTGTTCCGTGTTCCGCATTGCCTCGACCCGGTGTTCGAGAAGTAGATTGTCCTGTTGCAAACGGACCACCTCGTTTCCGGTTGCAGCGGCTTGTTTTGCGTCAGTGGGAACAGGATCAAATGACGATCTAGGAGCGGAGCGATTCTCTGGACGGGGGGCATCTGTGATCTCTCCGACAGTTCGATTCAGGTTCGCGGCGGGCGGGGTTTCGCGATCTGCTTCCGGTGCGTTGGTCGTCAACTCTCGCTCGACTACAGCATTGTGCTCGTCAACAAGATTGTTGAACTGCTCAGCTCGCCGCTCGATCTCAGTCCTGTCGCTTACCCGTCCATTCCAGAGTTGGGCGATCAGAGTTGCCGCGATGATCTCCTTCTTGTCAGCGGCGCGCAGATGAAAGAGGAAGACAGTGGTCACGCCGGTCAGCAGTATCAGCGCAACCACATTTGACCAGAAGTAAAGGTCGTCGATAGTGTGAGCAACGGTCGTGCCGCGCGCCACATCCAGGGTTGCGCCGTAATCCGTGTCGTTGGGGTTGACCTTTCCTAGCGCGTAGGCCGCGAATCCCTGCGCCTTGTGCGACTTTTGCGGTTGAGCATTGGGTGTGACGGCGTGATCCTGACCATAGAAAAAGGCAGGCAAGAGGACCAGAACGGTGTACACCAACAGAGTGCTGAGTCTCTTCATGGCCTTCCTCCTGACAATGGATCATCCAGAGTGGCAATGGGACGCCTTCTGGCACGACGTTCTTTCTCTTCCTGAAACCTCAGGTTGGAGCCGATCTTTGGATCGAGATAGCTGCGCATCTTTGGGTACAGGGTCGAGATGAATCCCTCCAACTGATAGACCGGATGCTTGCGCACATGAAGATGCGAGTGGCGTGTGCCTTCGCGGGGATCAACCATCAGAATCTCCATCTGGCCGACAGGCAGGTTCTTGATGTGGTCCTCCCGTGCGCGGGTCTCGCGGAAATCGCTCTCGCTTCCCGTGCCAGTTTCCATGTATTTGGTCGTGAAGATGCCCGTCCTGCGAACAGCCAGACTGCGACGCTTGCGCACCACCCGCGACGATGCCTTGAGAAACCACTGTGCCGTGTTCTCCTCCGAGCCGTTCATGATCATCTTGGTTCCGGGAGCCGAGGAGACCTCATCGGCAAAAGCCTGGCTCACGCGCTGGAGTTGCGGGATGCTTTGGAAGGAGAACAGAAATGTGACGCGCGCGCCGCGGGCCGTCTGCAACACCTGCGTAAATCCCGGATAGGCGAACGGAGCGAACTCGTCGAGAATCACGCTCAGGAGCGGTTCACTCCCGTCGCGGTCAGACCGTGGCCGTGCATAGCGCTTGCCAACCATGAGCTGAATGTTCTGGAGCAGTATCTTACCCAGCGCCTCGCAGGCGCGCTTGTTCTTGTTTGTGTTGAGTGAGACGAACAAGATCAACCCCTTCTCGACAACCTCATCGACCGTGAGCAGATCTTGGTAGGAGCCGGTGACAATCGACAATTCATCTTCGAGAAAGGCCAGAAGCTCGTTGAGAAGACCCTGAATCTTCTCGACTCGATCCCTGTCTGCCAGCGAGCGCTTGATCATGCGGACCGACATCTCGAAGTTGAGGCGCATCTGCATGGTGACTTCAGGGAGCGTCACGATGCGCGCCTTTGCACGGGCAATCTGCTCGGCCAGCACCTTTTCGTCGAGCGCCATCACCAGCACGTCGTAGACGTTGAAGACCTTTCCGGCGTAGTAAAGGATGCGGACCAAGTCGGAAAGGTATGCTTCCTGGTGGCCTTTGAAGAAGTCCTCCTTCAGACCAAAGGACTGGAAGATGAAGTTGACATGCTCCTGATAGAGCGCGTCGCCGGAGTAGAAGGGATTGTATCGAGCGGACTCACGAGGATTCGAAGGGTCGATTACGCGCAGATCCTGCAATCTTTCGGCGGCCTCGATATGGGGAAGGAGCCTCTCCAGGAACTCCTGATCGCCCTTGCCGTCGAAGATAATCATCGGCATCGGGCGGTCACCGAAGCGCCGTTGGAGATCCTGAGCGATGATGTTTTCGAGGAAGGTAGTCTTGCCCGCGCCAGTCCCTCCGGCGATGACGCCATGCTTGATGCGCACCGAATCCGGCCAGAGCCACGGTTCTTTGTGGACGTTGTAGCCGAGTACCGTGGCCTCGTTACGAATCGCGGCCTCGACGATAGCTGCGTCCTTCGCACCGGGAATGCTTACAGCGGGGTGAGGCCACATCTCTTCGCGTTTCTCGCGGCGGCCAATGAAGTGCGACAGCAGCAATGCAATTCCAAAGATGCCGATTACGAGATCAAGGAATATCTCAAGGCACTGGTCGCTTCTCAAGTGGAGGCGCGAAACAGCGATGTACCAGAAGACACCCAGCACGGCACATCCCCCAAGAACGACAAACCCCGCAAGATCTGCGGGGCCTGATTGATCCCGGCGCGGCGGGTCATAAGGTTGATTCATCGATGGCCTCCAATACTGAAGTAGACAAAGACTCCGGCGAATGCCAGCAACAACGCGCAGCCCAGTACAAGCAACGTGCTGGGACGCCACTTTCCGTTCTCGTCGACAGGCTTGAGATCGTCGGCGAGCGCCCGAGCGAATGCCGTCTGGAGATTGGTTTCCGCGTCCTTTCGGTAGAGTGCGCGCATCGCCTGGCGCGTCTCTTCCGCCGTCACATTGTCATGAATGTCCGTACTCATAGCACCGCCTCGACCGCAATGGGGCCGCTTTGGCTGTTACCAAAATGCAATTGATAGAGCTGCGGCTGGCTTCCCTGAGAGACACGAAAGGTGACAACGCCTGTGGACTTCCCGCCTGGTGCAACATCGGTCGCTTCGGGCGGATCGGCACTGACAACTGGAATACTCGGTCCCAGCTTTGTCTTGTAAGCGGCGAAGGTCTGGGGAGAGATCTGACGATCGCGCAGACTCACAATGGAAATAGGCTGCTGGGTTGGCTGGGGCTGAGAAACGTCAGGCGTTGTAATCCGGAATGGCGCTGTTGATTGATTGGTGATGGTGTAGCGAATGTAGAGCGTATTTTTCGAGTGAAAGACCTGTTCCAATTCCACGTTCACACCTGTAGTGGAAACCTTACCGGTCTCGCGCACGATGTTTTCGGTGCCCATCAATGCCTGCGTCAAGACGAGCGAAGCAATCTTCTGAATCTGTTGGTCACTTGGCTCGGACGTTGCGGCGTCCTGATCCGCTTTGTGCAATTTCGGCTCCGGCGCATTGCGGACAATGACGTTCATCTTGGCCAGATCGCCGGCGGGGTCGATCTCGTAGGCTATCTGCCGCGATGCTGTCCAGATGAATAGATTGGTGGAAACGCCTTCTTTCAATGGTTTGAGAAATACCTTGTCCTCATGGCGTTCAATCTGGATCGAGTCAGGATCGGCGACCGCAACCGTGACAATGGGTTCGGCGAGATCGATCACCGTAAGGTGATTGAGGGCCGTCTCGACGTGCTGAATCTGGTTGAAGTTGGTGGATTGTGCCGCGGCGCTGAGGGCGGCAAGAGCGAGAACTGCTCCAAGAAATGACTTCATAAACTCCTCCCACTCGCCTTTATTGGGGCGACAGAAGCAACTGCGAAATGAGGCCAAGCACGAATGCTTGAGCCTCATCTCAGCAGGTTAGGAGCGTTCTTTACTGAGGAACGCCCGTGTTTTCGAAGATCAGTGTCCGCTTCCCTTTGTACTGGAAGAGGAAGATCCACTTCTCTCCATTTGGCCCGTCAGTGTTCTCGATCCTCTCAACGAGAAATGCCCGTTGCTGATCGTCGAACCGGACGTAGCCGTTGACCATCTTTGGCAAGCGAACCGGAGCACTCTTGCCTCCAGTCTGCTCGGCAAAGACATCGACAACCTCCTGGGGAAAGGTCTGGAAAAGCACGGCTCCCGATCCGCGTCCGTTCGAGACGATGGTGTTCATCGCCTGCGCCCATGCACGCCGGTTGTCCTGCTTTCCCTGCGCCCAGTAGTGCATGAACAGGTGCAAGCCACTGAATTGCTCCTTGGCATCCTGTTCAAACTCCCAGAGCGCAGCCTGCGCTTTATTCCGCGCAAGCACAGCCGATCTCCGTTGGTCTTTGTCATCGCTGGTGCGCACGGCTTCCCACAGTGCTTGCGAATTGCCGTACTCCAGCTTCAGTTGTTCCTCGCGCTCGGTGATCTGAGCCGCAACATCGCCGTAGATCGCATTGACAAGCTGGCACTCCTCGAACATCTCCTTGGTCACGGTGTGGCCAGAGAAAATGCCGCGGAAGTCTTCGACCGCCATGCGTTCGTTCAGGATGTCACCCAGTTCCTTGCGAAGGACGTTGTAAAGACGGCCAACCTTGTCGGTATCGGCGACGTCGAGATGAAGAGGCAAATCTGAAACCCTGCGCTCACGCTTGTAGCGGAGCCAAGGAGCCGGACTGACTTCCTTCCGAATGTCGCTGATGACCGACTCGTCGATCTCAACCCGATGCTTCAGCGAATCGAGCGCATTCTGCAACTGCTCGACAAGCTTGTAAGCAAGATCAGGTCGTCCGGCTGCAAGGCAAGAGGTCTTCAGATCGGTGATTGAACCGATCCGGTTTCCTCTGGCCTTCATCGCAACCAGATAAACATTCCACCAGGGAGACTTCGCCTTTTTGTGCTTGGTCTTTTCCTGATGGAATCTCTCTCCATGCGCGATCCTTCCGGCAACAAACTTTGGAAACTGGTCAGATGGCATCGCGCAAATGGTATCGAAGTCGAAGTCGCCGCCATTGCGCTTGGCCGTCTCCGAATGCAGGATGTACGTTCCCTCCATGCGAAGTTGACGTTTCAGAATGTAGGCAATCAACGGCTCAGGTAGATTCGTCCTGCCCAATGCGCGTGCAAGCATTGGGACAAGTTCCGAATCTGCAATATGACGGACGGGCAGCAAGTCCTCCTGCATCCGTATTGGATAGCGGATGCAAAGACTCTGCTCGGCCGTGACGCTTGTGATGGCGGTGTCTTCCGGTATCCAGTCCGAGGCAGAAAGTATCTTGCCCTCGTGCTCGATCAGGATGCCGTCATCTGCCAGCGCAAATGCCGGCAACTTGAAGCCGCCACTCGTCAATGTGCGGAAAGCCCAGCGTGCGAGCTTGCGGTTGATCTGGTTTGACACATAGGGAAACCGGATACTGTTTCCACTTTTGTCGGCCAGGAGAACTGCTTCTGCCGGCTCCCACTCTTCCGAAGCTGAATTGCTTCCGCCTTCCAGAGCCTCAGGATCGAAGCTCATGTCGAACGTGGCTTCTTCTTCCGACTTGCCCAGAACACGAAGCAAGCCTTCATAGTCGCCATCGTCCCAAGCCTTCCTCACCTTGCGAACTTCCTCAATCGCGCGAGGCATGATCTCAAGTTGAAGAGCCTCATCCGAAGCGTGCTCGACCAGTGTGTAACTCGATCCGTATTCGGAAGCGCGAGACCATTGTTTGATCCCGAGCACCGCTGGACCAGTGTACAGACGACCGGAAGTCCCGATCCGGGGAAGAAAACGGCCTCCTCCCTTGAGATTGGGTTTGCAGGCGCTTTCGGGCAAAATGCAATCGACCGCAAGCCTATCGGCTACACGATCGCTCATTGTCTTCAAAGCGCCTTTTGCCTGCTTCGGTTCGCGCGCATCGAATGCCAATCGAAATTGGCAGAATCGATCCGGCGAGAGATGGAGTTTGCGATAGAGCGATTCCCGAATCCATCCGCGGCAATCGTTGGTGCCAAGGACATGATCCTCGACAACAACGATGCGGAAGTCCGGTTGCTCCATCACAAGTTTGCAATCGGAGATCAGAATCGAAAAGTACACGATCGCTGCCTCCGGCCAATGCTGAAAACGCTCAGCGATTGGCTTTGCATGCGGCTGATCGACGAAGTAGAACTTGCCGTCCTTCGCCGAACCGCTTGCACCAACCAGTTTGTACTCCACTCCACCAAAAGAGAGTTGCGCCATGCGGTTTTCCACCACCGATTGCTCGTATGGTGTCAACTCCGCGGGCACACTCACGCGCGCTACTCGGATGCCGGGATAGAGTTGCGCGAGGAGCTTTCCCTCGAGCGTATCCTTCCGGCCCAGTTTGCTGGCCTTGCGGGTCACTTCTCCAGTCACATCGATCTTCAGCTCAAGAATGAGCTTCGATTCGCCTGTCGTGTTTTGTGGCCTTGTCGCTGTCATCTTTTCTCCTCACTTGTCTGGCGTGCCAGTTGAGTGCCAATCGAGTGACTGAGAGGTTGAACTAACCCTGTCTGTCATTCCTTATCGCCTGGTTGCCCGTGTCAGTGGTGGATGTTGACCGAACCCAAGTTTCAGGAATGAAAACCGGGTCAGCATGGAATTCCTCATCGCAGATGCGTTGAGGGTTCAAGAGAGGTTGACAGTGACC
>Ga0255351_1000706_pt1 | contig 14632 bp, 16 predicted proteins | sample HBST25r2metaG_FD_186024 | JGI IMG/M metagenome (GOLD analysis project Ga0255351, IMG submission 186024) | Peat soil microbial communities from Stordalen Mire, Sweden - H.B.S.T-25.r2 | ecosystem: Environmental > Terrestrial > Soil > Wetlands > Peat | place: Sweden: Norrbotten County, Stordalen... | reverse complement strand
AGCCCCAGTTGCGCCAACCAACTAGGTTTGATCGCGAGAAAACGACCGCTCTCCCAATCCGGGCCTGTTCTGAGCCGCAGGCCAGAGGGAAGACTCCACACCCGCATGCCATAAAAACGTGTGCCTTTCAAGGGCGTTGCGAGGTAACCTATACATTGCCATTGTGCTTCTGCTGACCATTTATAGATTGTCAATTATGAAATGGGCGACTATATTTAGATTGTCGTTGGAGTGATTACATCAAGATGCGCAACGAAACAAGGAATCTTCGCGTCAAGCAACTGGACCGCAGCCTGGAGAGCTTTCGTGCGGCCCGAGGCGTTCACCGGCCACAAAACGGGTGGATTCGGGCGATTCGAGAGGCGGTCGGCGTTTCGGCGGGGGAGTTGGGGCGGGCTCTGGGTGTGAGCCGCCAGCTTCCGCTGCAATTCGAGAAGGCGGAGGCGGAGGACAGCATCACGTTGAGGAGTCTCCGCAATGTCGCCAATGCGCTTGATTGCGACCTGGTCTACGCTCTGACGCCGCGGGCCGGATCCATGCAGGAGTTGATTGAGAAACGCGTCGGCGGTCAGGCCAGGAAAAGCGTGAAAAGAGTGGATCGCTCGATCATGCCCGAAGGCCAGACTGCGGCGCGGATTGACGAGGATGTCGAGGCGGAGGGTCCGACTATCGAGAGCGAGGGCTTGGACCCGTATTTTTGCGATTGACCTCGACTCCGTGAACCAAAGCCTGTAAGTGAAACGCCGCCACCAAGCATCGGCGAATTCTTAGCCAACCAGTTCCTTCTTCACCAGTTCGCTGACCACGCGGCCTTCGGCGCGCAGGCTGGCGGCTTGCAGCTTGGCCTGGACGGACTTGATGACCAGGCCCATCTCTTTGGAGGTGGGCGCTTTGCCGGTGGCGGCGGCAACTTCGGCGATGGCTTCGGTTACCAGGGCGCGGAGGCCGGCCTCGTCGAGAGCTTTGGGGAGAAACTCCTCGATGACGACGATCTCGGCGGCTTCAATGGCGGCGAGCTCGGGGCGATTGCCCTTGGTGAACTGCTCGATGGAGTCGCGCCGCTGCTTGATCATGGTGGCCAGGGCCTGCTCGGATTCAGCGGGAGTGAGCGGGGCGCGTTTTTCGATGGCTTTGTTCTTGAGGGCGTTCTTGATGAGGCGCAAGGTGCCGGTGCGGACGGCGTCGTGGGCCTTCATGGCGGTGATGATCTGCTGGGTAATGATGGCTTCAAGTGCGCCTGCGTCGGTCATGAAAATTCTCTTTCCTTTTGGTTACAACTTCGAAATCTGTTTGCAAATATACCCAACTATATAGTCTCGCCGCGTGGCCTCAACAATATCGCCGTTCTCGACGAGATCGTAAATTGCTTTCTCCACAATCCGCCAGACTTCCGCCCCCTTATACACATCATAAGGAAACGTTGACGGCGTCTTCTCGATTGCTTTGGTTCTCGGGTGCGTTGGATTGAGTCTGGATTTCACCAAATTCGTCCTCCTCCTGAGGCTTGGCAAGGGCCTCAAACTGGTCGATCCCGACCTCGGCGTCGGGGAAGATTGCTTTGACCTGGAGTTGCCCGCCCATGGCCTGAATGAAGTTCCGCAGGGTCGAAACGTACATGTCGGTGCGCTTCTCCATCCTCGATACGGCGCCCTGGTTGATTTGAAGTACGTTGGCGAGGCTGACCTGAGTTAGGTTCCGTGCTTCCCGGAGCTGGTAGAGGGTCATTACACGTGCGGCATCCTTGACACGGTGCGCGATCTCCGCCTCAACTTCGGGCGAATGATTATGACGAATATCTCTCCATTTTGTTGCCATTGGGTTCACTCTCCAATCTCTTTGAGATGCTGGGCATAGATTGCCTCTGCGCGGCGAATTGCATCGACATACCAACTGGCGTTTCCGGTCTTATCGCCGCCAAGAATCAGATAAGCATTGCGGCGCGGATCAAAGGCAAAGAGAATACGCAAAGGCCGTCCCAGGTGTTGGACCCGCAACTCCTTCATGTTTGAATACTTGGATCCTTTGAGGGTATCTACATAAGGTCTACCGAGCGTGGGCCCATAGTCATGAAGCATTTCGACAGCTGCGTCAACACTCACTCCCTCCCGCTCATTCAAGGATTCGTACCACTCGATAAACTCGTCGCTGACTTCAACTTCCCAAGTCATTCTCGAATTATACCTTCAAAGTGATATGCCGTCAAAGGTATATTTGTTCATACAAGAGCGCCATGCCAGAGTGGGAAGCCCGACCAATTCGGGCTGACTGAAGATTTGCACAGAGAAATTATTCACATAAACCACAAGAAAGTGTATTCTGTGATTGATCGATGCGCGCGGAACTCTGGCTTTTGTCTCCGCGCCCGCGAGAAATGAGGAGAGACGATGATTCGCAAGACACGCTTGTTTACACCCGGCCCCACGCCGCTGTTGCCGGCGGCCCAGTTTGCCATGGCGGCGGCGGACATTCACCACCGCACGCCGGAGTTTCGCGCCATGTTCCAAAAGGTGCTGGCGCAGTTGAAGGTCTTTGTCGGCACCAAAAACGACGTGCTGCTGCTTTCGTCTTCAGGCACCGGGGCGATGGAGGCTTCGGTCTCGAATCTGACCTCTCCGGGCGACCGGGTGCTGGTGCTCTCGGCCGGCAAGTTCGGTGAGCGGTGGGTGGGGCTGGCCAAGGCGTTCGGCTGCGAGGTGGACGTGGTGAGCGCGCCCTACGGGCAGACGTTCGACTTGGAGGCCGTGCGGGCCGCGCTGAAGCCGGAGCATCGCGTTGTTTTCCTTCAGGCGACGGAGACTTCGACCGCGGTGCGCCACGATGTGGAGGGGATTGCGAAGTTAGTCCGGGAGACGGAGGCTTTGCTGGTGGTGGACGGGATTACCGGCCTCGGGACGACGCACTTCGACGTGGACGGCTGGGGGATCGACGTGCTGATTGGCGGCTCGCAGAAGGCGGTGATGATTCCGCCGGGGCTGAGCTATCTAAGTGTGAGTGACAAGGCGTGGGCGGCGATGGAGACTTCAAAGAATCCGCGCTACTACTTTGACCTCCGGAAGGAGCGCAAAAACGCAGCCAAGGGCGAGAGCGCCTACACGCCCGCGGTGGCGCTGATTGCCGGGTTGGGCGCGGCGCTGGACTACATTGCCGGGCAGGCGGGTGGGGATCTGGAAAAGGGCCGCATCGCGCTGGTGGACAATGCGCAGGTGAACGCGGCGGCTACGCGGGCGGGACTGGTGGCGCTGGGCTTTACGCTGTTTGCGCCGACGGCTCCGGCGGCAGCGGCTACCGCGGTTGCAGTGCCGGAGGGAATGAACTCGGGCGACGTGGTAAAGGCGCTGAAGACGCGGTTTGCGTTGGTGACCGCCAACGGCCAGGGGGAGATGCAGGGCAAGATCTTCCGCGTGGCGCATTTGGGGTTCTTCGACTATTTGGACACGGTGGCGCTGCTGGGGGCGATGGAGCACATTGCCAAGGACACGCTGGGTTTGCCGGTCGAGTATGGGCAGGCCGTGGCGGCGGCCCAGCGGGTGTATGCGGATGCAGTGAACAGTGGACAGTGAACAGTGGTCAGTTTTTGCATGCGAGCCGGTGGACCTTTCGATAGGTCGCAAGCTGCAGGCTGTTTGAGCTTGTTTCATAAGTCTGTCTTGTGTCAGGGCACGACTTCAGTCGTGCCGAAAAGGGTCGTAAAACAGCGGGCTTTAGCCCCTGCGGGATTCGGCCATGACACAGTCGGACCATTGATGAAACACCCTCTAGCTGGCCACTGACCACTGACCACTGACCACTAACCACTAGCAGCTAGGAGCTGTAGTTATGGCGGAACTTAGTTTTGGGGAAAAGCTGCTGATCGCGCGGAAGCAACTGGACCTCTATCAATACGAGATGGCCGAGCGGCTGGGCGTGCATCCGAACTCGATCTGGAAGTACGAGCGGGGCGAGGGCAAGCCACACGCGGCCGTGGTGCGGATGTTGGATTTGTTATGCGAGAAGCACAACATTCGCTTTGACGAGTACGAGTCCTCAATTAAGGGAGACGTGATGAAGATCGTTCTGGCAGAGAAGGTTTCTCCGGCAACGCTGGCCGTGTTTGCGGCCGAGCCGGGGTGGGAAGTTCTTACGCACGACCAGTTGCCGGATGGGCTGCAGGCTGCTTTGGCCGATGCGGATGCGCTGGTGGTGCGGAGCGCCGTGCAGGTGGACGACGCGTTGATGGAGCACGCGCCCAAGCTGCGAGTGGTGGGCAGGGCCGGCGTGGGCGTGGACAACATCGATGCGGATGCGGCGACGCGGCGCGGCGTTGTGGTGATGAATACGCCGGGCGCAAACGCGGTGGCCGTGGCCGAGCTGACCATTGGGCTGATGCTGGCGTTGGCTCGCAAAGTGCCCGCGGCGAACGCGTCGATGCACGCCGGCAAGTGGGAGAAGAAGAGTCTGCAAGGCGCGGAGTTGCGCGGCAAGACGCTGGGCATTCTGGGGCTGGGGCGCATTGGGCTGGAAGTGGCGAAGCGCGCCAAGGGATTTGGGTTGGAGATTGTCGGCAGCGATCCGTTTGTGTCGGCTGCCGTGGCGCGAGAGAACGGCATCAAGCTGGTGACGCTGGATGAGCTGATTGCCGGGTCGGACTACATCACGCTGCATGTGGGCCTGACGCCGCAGACGGCCGGAGTGATCAATGCGAAGTCGCTGGCGGCGATGAAGAAAGGCGTGCGCATCGTCAACTGCGCGCGCGGAGAGCTGATTGAGGATGTGGCGCTGGTGGAGGCGCTCAAGAGCGGGCAGGTGGCCGGTGCGGCGCTGGATGTGTTTGTGGTAGAGCCGGCGAAGAACAGCCCCTACGCGGAGTTGGACAACGTGATTCTGACGCCGCACATTGCCGGCTCGACGGCCGAGGCGCAGGAGGCGGTGGGGATTCAGATTGCCATGCAGGTGCGCGAGTATCTCAAACTTGGAGTGGTGCAGAATGCGGTGAATCTGCCCTCGCTGAGCCACGAGGAATATGTGGTGCTGGCGCCCTACATCGACCTGGCCGGGCGGCTGGGTTCGTTTCTGGCGCAGACGGGCAACGGCGGCATTGAGGGCATCGACCTGACTTATGGGGGCTCGCTGGCCGAAGCCAAGACGGAACTGGTGCGCAACGCGGCCATCGCCGGGCTGCTGCAGGGATCGGAGAATGTGAACCGCATCAACGCGGCGGCGGTGGCGGGGGAACGCGGCATCCGCATTCACGAGGAGAAGACTGAGAGCCATCGCGGCGGGGCCGCCTCCGTGCTTCAGGTGGAGTTGCACACGGCGGCGGGCTCGACACACGCCAGCGCGACCGTGATTCATGGCGAGCAGCCGCGCCTGCTCGAGTTCGACGGCATCGATATCGAAACGCCGCTCGAGGGCAACCTGCTGGTCTGCCGCAACCTGGACGTGCCGGGAGTCATCGGCAGGATCGGCTCGATTCTGGGCGAGCACGGCGTCAACATCGCCAACTTCGCGTTGGGCCGCGAGCGATCCGGAGTCAAGCCCGTGAAGGCGCTGGCCGTTGTGCAGGTGGATGCTCCGGTCTCCGAAACCGTACTTGAGGCGCTGGCGACGATCGAAGCACTGCTGGAGGCAAGACCGGTGAGCTTGCCCGAGGGCAAGTTCTGAGGGGATTTATCGCAAGAGAATCGCCTCGGGGCAAACGAAAAACCACCGCCAACCAGCGGTGGTTTTTCATGTCTCGTCGAAATGGCTGCTCGCGCCGGCGGAATCAGCCCATCACTCCCGAGTGCCCAAGCCAGCCGCGCAGATAGGAGGCCTGTCCAATGTGATAGGTCTCGTGGTAGGCGAGGAAATTGACGAAGCCACTCACTTTTCCGTCGGCGCTCCGGGGCCCTTGGATTGAAGGTGCATCCAGTACTTCAGTCGAGACCGATTCCATCGCGGCATTCAGGCGCTCGCATGATTCATTCCATGCGAGCATTGCCTCTTCAGGCGTGGGATACGTGGGGGACTCGTCGAGCTTTGCGCCGCGGCCAAAGAGCGACAGCCACGGCTTCGACCAGTCCTCTCCCAGCCGCTTGAGCAGGGCGCTGCGAGCCCAGGTCACATGGCCCACGATCCACAAGATATGGTTCTTGCAGCCGTCGGGGCACCGCACCCATTCTTCGTCCGTCAATCCGTCAAGGTTCTTCTTCAGAAAATCGGCGTTGTATTTGAAGCTCACAGCGGCAACGGCGATTGAGTTGGGGATAGGCATCTGAACGATTTCCCTCCTGGTCGAAGTGGTCGTGCCGTGAATCGAATTCTACGCGGACGTGTCTATCCGCGCCTCATCGGATGCGATAGACAACTGCATCCTCCAGATATTTATCACCAAACATTTGGCTTCCAAGACGCATCCCGTAGTTATCGCTCATGGAGGCATAGGCGCTTCGCAGAGCCTGAATCATCGGGTTGTCCATCGGTCGCAAGAAAATCGTCGGCTTCCGGTGAAACGGAATGCCGGCCTTGCGGATTGCCTCATTGATCTCCGAATAACCTGAAAATTCAGATGATTGATCAAGTCGGTCAGAAGCGATGACCAATCTCCAATCCTCGTAGTCCGGCAGGATGGCCCAGAGCGCGACATTCGGGGCCTTCCCCGCCTTGTCGAGGGCGTCCACGACTCTTTCTCCGTTCTCGATATCGAAAGTTACCAATGTTGGCGTACCCATGGGAGTAGCCCTCCTGACTGATCCTCGATAGCCCGCAACAGCGCTGCGGCTTCCTGGATCGTCTTTCTCTGGTAGCGGCTTGCCTCGGACCAACTTTGAACGATGCTTCGATACGCTTCAATCGGCGGAACAGTTGGGCGCACTATGCGTGCGAAGCCATTTTGCATATGAACATTTTCGACCCAACTCAACGGATACGATAGACGAAGGCGTCTTCCAGATACTTGCCGCCGAAGATCTGGCCTCCCAAGCGCATTCCATAGGTGTCAGCAGCTGAGGCAAAGACGCGGCGCAAATCCCGAATGAACGGATTATCCATAGATCGCATGGAGATTGTTGGCTGCCTGTGAATCGATATTCCAGCCTTCTTTATGGCCTCATTGATTTCGGCGTACCCAGAGCGAGAGGACGATTGGTCAAGACGATCCGAGGCGATCACCAGTCTCCAATCCTCATAATCCGGGATTTTGGCCCAGAGAGCGACATTGGGAGTCTTGCCGTCCCGATCCAGCGCATCAATCACTTCTTTTCCATTTTCGATATCGAAGTTCACCAGGACTGCCTGATCCATCGCAACACCCCTCCTTTCTCGGATTCTACTGCGTCTATCAGCAATTTCGCTTCGTGCAAACCGCCAAACGGGTTGCCATCATAGAGTTGATCGTAGAGTTGATAGCGGCTTTGTTCCGACCAATCTCGAACTGTCTCCCAGTCGAGTTTCAATTCCACGTTGCTGGCAACATCGTTCTTTAAAAGGTCAGATAGTCCCGCCAGATCCAGCAGCTTTCCCAAGTCATGCGTATGGCTATCGATGACCAGTTTCTTCTCCGGAAAGTCATGCTCGCGCGTTCTCTTGGCAATGCAAGCTTTCAGGGCGCATTCCACCGCATACCCTGCCAGATAGTATGCGCCTTCTGGAAAGTCAGCGGCAAATAGAGGTCTGGCTTCCTGGAGCCTCAACTCGGCAAGCTGCTGAAAACCGGCTCGGTTCATAGCCCCTCCTCTTACGCCCGGCTAAGATACGCCCCCTCGCTGGTGTCGACGCGGATCTTTTCCCCTTCGTTGATGAACGCGGGCACCTGGACAACCAGCCCAGTCTCAGTCTTCGCCGCCTTGGTGACGCTCGACGCGGTGGCCGACTTGAGGCCGGGCTCGGTCTCAACCACTTCAAGCTCGACCGCTGCTGGCAGCTCGATGCCCACGGCCTGATCGTCATGGTAGCTGACCTTGATCTGCAGGTTGGGAACAAGATACTCGATCGCATCGCCCAACGTGGAACCCTTGAGCACGGTCTGCTCGTAGTCCACGGGATTCATGAAGTAGTAGTCGTCGCCGTCGGCGTAGAGGAAATCCATCGCAATCTCGTCCACAACTACCTTCTCAATGGCATCGGCGGAGCGGAAGCGGTGCTCGAACATGGCGCCGGATTTGAGGTTGCGCAGCTTGGCCTGGATAAAGGCGCGCAGGTTGCCGGGAGTGCGGTGCTCCACCTTGAAAACCAGGTGCAATTGATCGTTGTGCTTGATGATCATGCCGGGACGCATTTGAGTGGCGGAAATCGCCATAGAAGTTGAAGCTCCTTGCTTTAGTTGCGCTCAATGCGCAAAGAAATCTGGCCTTGGCCCATCTTTCATTGTAGCTTAGGGGCTATGGTCGCGACAGGCCAGATCAAGGTGGGGCATTCCATGCTCGTCCTCATTGCCATCCTCATCGTCGTTGGTTCGTTGGGCGCATGGCGCGTCAGTCCGCTCTATTCGCTCAAGAGCACGTTCAAGCTCGCCGGCGCCTTTCTGCTGCTTGTCGCTGTCATCCTGGGCGCTGAGAGGGGCATCTTCTCCGGACTGGTGAGCCATTCGCCGATCGCACAGGCGATCCTGGGATTCGTTGCATTTCTTGTCATCTCAATCGGGGCCAGCGTCGGCATTGTCCGCATCACGGACAAACACGTTGCACAGTTGCCTTCGTCCGTGAAGCTGGTCACCCTCCACCGGCACAAGATTTACAAATGGATTTTTCGGCTGACTGTCTACCTGCTGGTCAGTGCGGCGGCCGCGCTGGTTCTTCCCCCTCCGTGGACTTGGGCGCCAATGGCCGTTGGCGGATTCGTGCTCATGGTATGCGGGCCGATGCTGGGGCTGGCGTTCATGATGGCGCGCCGCAACGACCGCGGCATGACGGCGGTCATCACCAACCCCTGGGTTCATTGGCAATATACGCCGGAGCAGTGGAAGGCCTGGGTGACCAAAGAACTCGCTTGGGAACGAGCGACAGAGACCCAGTGGAGCTGGAAAACGGCGCTGATCTTCGATCTGTTTTGTGCCGGGCTTTTTGCTTTGGGGGTTCTGTTCAATGGCGGGATCACCGGGGAGAACCTGGCCATCTTCTCCGGGCTGTGCGGTTTGATGGTGCTCTTGACGCTGATTTTGTATTGGGTCGTTCGGACGCATCCTGGTCGGCGCAGCCGCCAACTGCTGGCAGCCTCTCCTGAGGCTTATTTCGGAGACGAAGGCATGTTTTGCGACGGTGCATACATGCAGTGGATTCTCTCCGGAAGATATCTGCTGGAAGCAAAGCTTCAGAGCGATCCGGCCGCCTGCGTGGTTCTTGTTTTTGAATCCTTCAACGGCAGCACTTCGGTGAAGATAACCAAGCGCATTCCCATCCCTGAAGATCGCGCGGCGGACCTGGCCATCCTGCAGCAGAAAATTGATGTGAGCTGCTCTACAGCCAGTGTCCATCTGGTCTCACATTCGGTGTGAAGGGACGCACGTCAGATCGAAGTCCAGAGGGGGCGCAGTCCAAAGTCTGAACGGGCAACGGGCGTCCAGTTGTAACACTCCCCGCTGATCCGCTACCATTGCCCGCGAAACCCCTGCGGAGAATCATCCGCCTCTGGAGCTATGACCATGCGCCGTGCCTTCGTTCCGCTGTTCGCTGCATTTGTTGTTGCAACCTCTCTTCATGCCATTGTGCTTGCAGGCCAGGCCGTTCCTGCCAACGCGCCGTACAAAGATGCCAGCCTGCCGGCCGACAAGCGAGTAGCCGACCTGGTGGGCCGCATGACAGTCGAGGAAAAGGCGACCATGCTGTCGGGGTCGGGGTGGATGGAGTCGGCGCCCATTGAACGGCTCGGCATCCCTGCGATCAAGATGGCCGATGGGCCGATGGGGGTGCGGTCGTGGGCGGGCAGCTCGGCGATCACCAGCGCCGCCAATGCGCCGGCGACGGTGCTGACCACCAGTTTTCCGTCGGGCGTGGCGATGGCTGCCACATGGGACACGGAGCTGGTTCAACGCGAGGGCCAGGCGATTGGGCAAGAGGTGAAGGCGCTGGGCCGGGACATGATTCTGGGGCCTACGGTGAACATCAACCGGGTGCCGTTGTGGGGCCGCAACTTTGAGGGCTATGGCGAGGATCCATTTCTGTCTGCCCGGCTGGGCGTGGCTTACATCAAGGGCGTGCAGGGCGAGGGCGTGATTCCCTCGGTCAAGCATTTTGACGCCAATAATGAGGAGTACGAGCGCCACCGCATCGACGAGCAGATCGACCAACGGACGCTGCACGAGATCTATCTGCCTGCGTTCAAGGCTGCGGTGGAAGAGGCGGATGTGTGGACCGTGATGTCGGCCTACAACAAGGTGAACGGCGTCCATTGCGCTGAGAGCGTGCCGCTGCTGACAGACATTTTGCAGAAGGAGTTCGGCTTCAAGGGGTTTGTGATCTCCGACTGGGGCAGCACTTACTCGACGGCCGCAACCGTGAACGCGGGGATGGACCTGGAGATGCCCGGCGGACCGCCGATGCAGGCGTGGGCGGCAAACCCACGGACGCGGACCTCAGGCAACGGCGCGGGCTGGCTGACGGCGGACAAGGTGCTGGCCGAGGTGAAGGCTGGGCACATCAGTGAAGCCACGCTCGACGCGAATGTGGGCCGCATTCTGCGCGTGATCTTTGTGAGCGGGCTGTTTGACCACCCGCACACGGGCGGCGGCGAAGTGGATACTCCGGAGCAGCGGGCGGTTGCGCGTCAGGGTGCGACGGAAGGCATTGTGCTGCTGAAGAATGCAGGGTCGCTGCTGCCGCTCGATGCCAAGAAGATTCACTCGATCGCGGTGATCGGGCCGAATGCCGCGGTGGCGCGCACGGGTGGTGGTGGCAGCTCGCTGGTGCGTCCCAAGTACGCGATTGCGCCGCTGGATGGGATTCGCCAGGCGCTAGGGGAAGATGTTGAGGTGAAGTATGCGCTTGGAGTTGGAATGGAAGGGGAAGACCCGGCGCAGGATACTCCCGAAGCGCGGGCAAAACTGCTGAAGGAAGCGACCGAGACGGCAACCCACGCAGATGTGGCTGTGGTTGTCGTTGGCCGCTACCCCAAGCTTGAGTCCGAGGGCTCCGATGTGAAAACAATGGACCTGCCCGCCGGACAGGATGAGTTGATTGAAGCGGTGGAGCGGGTGAATTCGCACACGGTTGTGGTTTTGAATACGGGCGATCCGGTGACGATGACGAAGTGGATCGACAAGACGCCGGCGCTGTTGGAGCTCTGGTACGGCGGCCAGGAGGGTGGCCGCGCACTGGCCTCGGTACTGTTTGGTGAAGCCAACCCGTCGGGCAAGCTGCCGGTGTCGTTCCCCAAGGAATGGAAGGACTCGCCGGCCTTCGGGCATTATCCCGGCGAGAACCTCAAGGTGGATTACGCCGAAGGGATTTATGTTGGCTATCGGTACTTCGATACGAAGAATGTTGAGCCGCTGTTTCCCTTTGGGTTTGGGCTGAGTTATACGGCGTTTGCGTACAGCGATTTGAAGGTTCTTCCTGTGAGCCTGGTCGCCGGGGCCGCCGAAACCCCGGTACCCCTGGTCCAGCTCAAAGTGAAAAACACCGGCACACGCGCCGGAGCCGAGGTCGTTCAGCTCTACGTTCACGACGGCCATTCGAAGATCGACCGCCCCGCGCACGAGTTGAAGGGATTCCAGCGCGTGGAGTTAAAGGCCGGCGAGGAGAAGACTGTTACCTTCCGCCTGGGCCGCGAGGACCTGTCCTACTGGAGCCCGGACAAGAAGGACTGGGTAGCCGAGCCAGGGACGTTTGAGATTCAGGTGGGAGCGTCGTCGCGAGACATTCGGTTGCGCGCGCCTCTGAAATTGGCGAAGTAATCCGCTCCTCTTGCCCGGTTCTAAGAATCTGTCAAAAAACGAGTGAAGGAAGCTTCGCAAGGATTTGCAGTTAATTAAGTGCCCGCGGCGCATAATGTCAATTGAGTTCGGCGTCGATAGCCCGATACGGGGTGGACGCTCCATGAGTGGAAGAATATGGCCGGGAGCACAGGGCATCGTCTGCCGAACGTGGTAAGCAAAAGTATCCCACGCACCCCGAAAGAGCGGCCTAACTCCTTTAATGCCTAGATTCTGCAAATAACTCCTGTGGAATCAAGAATTTGGAGCGATACCCCTGTCCTAACTCATTGGAAACATGGAATTTCTTTACAGAGACGGGGTGGGGTAGGGAGGGTACTCATGCGTTAACAGGGTGGCTACCCCCACACTGCCTGGCGCTCCACTGGCGATGCCGGCCCTCTGCTTCCGTGCGGTCACGGCCTCTCCAGTTCTTAGACAGGTTTTGAGGGATTACCGCGCCGGTTCGTAGGGTTCGACGCGCAGGAAGTCGGAGAGGACGCCGCGCTCTTCAGGGCTGAAGACACCCTGGTAGCGGCTGGAGTTGAGCACCGTCTCGCGTTGCTCCAGCGGAACCGCGCGCAGGTCCTGGAAGGCGCGGCGAACCAGAGCCTTGCGATCTGGAGGCAGGGCGGCCAGGCGCTGCGCGGAAAGGTTCAGCCTCATGCGGTCCTGGGGCGCCAAGTGTTCAATGGCCTCTCCACGGGCCAGCCGCCGCTCCCGCTGCTCCTCCGGCATCTGATCCACAGAATGCAGTTGTTGCAGCAGCCGCTGCTGGTTGGCGTAAGGGAGGCGGCTGAAGCTGGGGTCATTGCGCAGCAGCCGCTCCTGATCCTGGACCGGAAGGCCACGGTGCTGATTGAGCCAGTCGCCGAGGTGACCCGGAGGCGCGGCGCCGGGGTAGCGGTAGCCCGGCCGAGCGGGTGTTGCATAGGGTGAGACGCCGTATGGAGAACCGGGATAAGCAGAACCTGAACGGGCAGTACCCGGATAGCCAGAACCCGGATAGCCGGAATTTGGATAGCCGGGGGCAGACCGCTGCCCCTGTCCGCCCTGAGGCCTGCCTTGGAATTGCTGGCCAGGCCGGCCCTGGTATTGGGGTCTGCTTGGCTGAGGCCGGGCATTTTGGGACCTGGGTGCCGCTGGAGGATGCGAGGCCGGCGCGGAAAAGGCATGGGGGGGATTCGGATGTTGGCCGCGAGCCCAGGCCGCTGGGCCACACAAAACTGCAACCACCGCAGCCAATGCCGCGCGGCGCATCCATTTCGAATTGTGTACCCCGCTCACAAGTGTCTCCAAGCCCGTTGCTTTCCGTTCCTCGCCTTTGCCGGCCAAGCCGAACCGCTAGTCCCCGTTTTCGTTGTTGGTGCTGGAAAGTGCTTCCATCTGGTCCAGCAGTTGAGCGTTGCTATCCAGCGTCTGCAGATCGTTCACCACGGCGGCCTGTCCCGGCGGCGAGGCCGGTTGGTCCCAGTCAGTGACGCCCAGGTAGGCGCCGCCGCCGAGCAGCAGCACAGCGGTCAGCGCCATGGCCGCCAGCGGACGCACGTGCATTGCAGGGCCGTAGGCAAAGCGGGCGCGCACACGGGCAATCCAGCTTGCCGGCCAATGTGCTGGCTCAGCTTGGCGCTCTTCCCGCATCCGCGCGTCCAGTCGGCTCAAAAAGTAGGGGCTCGGCTCCGGCCCTTGCCAGGTTTCAAGCAAGGCCATGGTAGCCCGAAGCTCCGCAAGCTCCCGGCGGCAGCGGTCACACTCGGCAACATGAACCTTAACCTTGGCAGGCGCCGCGGCTGGATCGAGCAGCAGGTTCGCCAGCTTCGAGTCCATTGCGGTGCAATTGTTCTTCATCCGTTCCATGTTTACACCCCACTTCCGCCGGTGGTTCCCAGCGTGTTTCGCCTCACACAAAATCCTTCAACTTGTCCCGCAGCGTCTGGTAGGCGCGGAAAAGCAGCGACTTGGTCGCCGACTCGCTCAATTTCAGCACCTCCCCGATCTGCCGGTAGTCCATCCCCTGGTACTTATGCATCAACACCGCCATACGCTGGCGCTCGGGCAGGGCCATCACGTGCGTGCGAATGGCGGCCATCCGCTCATCGCGCATCAGGCGCTGCTCCACCGATGGCTCATCGTCGGCCACGTCCGGCGTTGTGCCCGTCTCCTCGTCCGGCGCATCCAGATAAATTGTCTGCGCCGACCGCTCGTGCTTGGTATCGCGCGCGTGGTTCACCGCCAGGTTGGTCGCGATCCGGTAAAGCCAGGTGGTAAACTTGGCCTCCGCCCGGTAGCTCTCCCTGGAACGGTAAACGCGCAGAAATACCTCCTGCGCCAATTCTTCCGCAATGGCCTGGTTGCGGACCATGCGGAATAAGAAGTGAATCATGGCCCGATGGTACTTTCCCACCAGGTAATTGAAGCTCGATTCGTCGCCCGTGGCCACGCGCAACATGATTGCGGCGTCGCTGGCAGGGTCCAGTGCGCCCATCAGGCCCAAACTTGTCTTCGGTCTTGAGTCCAGCCGCGAAGCCGTACCCGCACCCAGAGCCGAGTTGTCCAGGACCAGGGTAGCCATATCTTCTGGAACCCGATCTTCGCCGGAAGGTTGCGCCCTTTGCGAACTTTCATGCCCAGTTTCGTGTCCGGTTTCATGCCGGGTTTTGGGGCTGGAAGTGCCTGTTGCGGGGCCGTTTGGGTGCTGGTCCTGCATGAAGCCGGAAGATCGAACCGCAGGAGGCGTCAGACCCAGGCCGGCGCGGGTCGGGCTGGGTC
>Ga0255351_1000704_pt1 | contig 14656 bp, 18 predicted proteins | sample HBST25r2metaG_FD_186024 | JGI IMG/M metagenome (GOLD analysis project Ga0255351, IMG submission 186024) | Peat soil microbial communities from Stordalen Mire, Sweden - H.B.S.T-25.r2 | ecosystem: Environmental > Terrestrial > Soil > Wetlands > Peat | place: Sweden: Norrbotten County, Stordalen... | reverse complement strand
CTTGAGTTGGCACGATTCCTATGAAGTGGCGGACACTTCTGCCAAGGTCATCATTGCAGCCACTGATTTAGCATCTCAGCATCAGTTGGGTATTTGGGACGCAGTGGTTTTGGCAACTGCAGCCGATACAGGATGCCGTCTGCTCCTTTCCGAGGATATGCAGAACGGGTTTACATGGAATGGCGTTACCGTGGCCAATCCTTTCGCCACAATTCGGCACCCGCTACTTGATGCGATCCTGCAAAGCAAGCCATAGATTCAAACAGTTTGCTATTCTCACGCTGGAACCATCGATTCGTACTGTGGATGCCAACTGAAAGCCGGTAGCCCGCGTGTAACCCCACCGACGAAAACGATCTCATCCAGAAATTGAGCGAGTTTACGGACTGCATCTTTCAACAAGCGCAGATCCGGATCAGGCATTGATCTCCTTTCCGAGAAGTACGACCGCAAGGTTCCGTTCCCGCGTTCTTCCGCTGCGAATTGCATCGCAGAGAGCGAGAACGCCATAGAACTTTGGATCGAGCAATGCGGCTTTGGGCGCACCTTTGTAAAGCGGGGCAAGTGACATTCCTCGAACCTTTCCTGCTGCAAACGGCCAAACCGCGGGAGGCTCGCCATCCTCCAGTAAGCGCGATTTGAGCGGTTCCGCCGCAGCGGCGGTTGGAACGCCTCGAACGAGAGGTCCCTTTGCGGGTGGAAAGACATACTTCAATCCATGCGCCAGAAACTCCATGAGCGCAGATCGGTTTACTCGTTTCTCTCCACTGGACAGATAGAGCAAGCCTGAATCCGCACAGCGCTTCAGAGCCTTCGATACCTCGGAAGGAGAGATGAATAGGCTCTCCGCCAGGTTTTTCGAGGGCACCTGCGGCTCATTCAGGATGGCGAGTTTGAGGAGAAGCGCAACATCTTGTCCTTGCACATGGCCGTTGTAGCTCCCATATTTCCAATTTGGAAATTGGAAATATGATCCAAGCCCGGAATATGCGATGAACAACCGCACAAAATCTATGGCCTGAATCATAGGGAGCGCCCGCCGGAGCACTCTCAATGATTTGGCCTGGTTACGAAGCTCTCAGTCAAAGGAGGTGAGGTATGGCCGCAACGAAGTTTACGGAAGCCCAGCGCGAGAAGCTCTTCGCGCAGCTCGAAGCGCCGTTCGATCCGGCGTTGATCAAGTGGCGCGTGATGCACACTTTCGACTATGGCCGAAGCGGCGTCATCCTGCCCTTCGCCGATCCGCGCGCCTACACGGACCGGCTCAACGATCTCTTCACGCCGTCGGGCTGGACGCGCGAGTACACGATCTCGACCGTGCCATCGCTTTGCCGCATGGAGCGGGGCAAGTCCATCGTCACGAGCAAGGTGCTGGTGGCAACCGCCGTGACGATCACCCGGCTGGGCAGCCATACCGGAACCGGAGAAGAGTGGGCCGACCGCGAAAACGCCGTCACCGCAGCGGACGCCCAGGCTTTCAAGCGCGCCTGTAGCTGTTTCGGGCTGGGCCGCTACCTCTACCGCTTTGGGGAGACCCGAGTGCGGCTGAATTCCCGTGGAGAGCCGATGGCAATCCCCACCCTGCCCGAGTGGGCGCTGCCGCCGGGCATGACCATGGCTCAGGCGAACGGCCTGGCCGGCGATACTCGCGGTCCGGTCGTGCAATTTCCAGCCCAGCGGCTGACGGCAGAGATCGAGAGTTTTCGCGGCACGCTGGGCGAGCGGATCTACGCAGAGATTCTCCGCCGGGCCGGACACAGCGCCAACGCGCGGACCATCCCCAACGCGGAGCGACAGAAACAGACCATCGAAAAGATGCGGGCGGCGGGGCGCGGTTTCGAGCGGCTGCGCCAACTAGCCGAATTGGCAGGAGACGCCCAATTCTTTGCAGTGGCGGAGCGCTTCAAGATCGCATCGGTAACCGAGTTGCCGAGCCTGGCGGCGTTGAAGCAACTGGTCGAGGATCTCGAATCCGTGGCCAACCAGCAGGTCGCCTAGCGGGCGGGGCCAGTTCATGGCTTTGCGCCGGGAGGAAGTCATGGGAGAGATCAGCATTCTGCGTTCGCGGCGCAGCCTCGTCAGTATCCCGGTTGTCGAAGCCATCTACTGCGAGAGTTGCGCCTCGGTCTCGAACTCCAGCGGGGGATGTTGCGGTGTATGTGGCAACATCTCCGTCTGGCCGTTGGCCCAACTAGTGCCGCAGCCGCCGATGGGGCCACACTCCGGCCCAGCATCGGCTCGGCGCATTGCGCCCACAAGGCAAATCGAATTGGCCAGAGCGGCGTAGTAGACCCGATGGACACGCCGCCCATCGCTCCTTATGCAGGCTCAATCAGGAGGTCCGTCATGGACACACAATTGCTTCCGATGCCCGACCTGTTCGCCCACCGGGAGGCGCTTCGGCTTCCTAATTCGAAGGTCGTCGAGAAGCTGGTCGACATTATTGGGCGGAAACTGACCGCGTATATCGGCGGCGCCAAGGATGCGCGGGCTGTCGATCGCTGGATTGCCGGAGGCGCGGTTTACGGCGGCGCGGAGACGAGGTTGCGGTTCGCCTTCCAGGTGGCGCGCACCTTGAGCGAGCACGATTCTCCCGCCGTCGTACAAGCCTGGCTGACGGGCGTAAATCCGGAACTGGGTGACAGAGTTCCGCTGCGCCTGATGCGCGAGAATGAGATTGAAGCGGTAGCGCCGAACATCCTGAGTGCAGTCAGAGTCTACCTCGGCGACAAGTAGACGGGCGATTGTCCTTAAATGAAATAGCTAATATATCGACTTTATTATCGTATAATTGAGACAAAGAGGCAACTTATTGGCTGTATATCTCAGAACGGCGCAAGAGGTGCAGACAGGAATTGCAGGGCGGTTCAAGGTCCGGCGTCTTGCCATGAACCTGACACAGAGCGAACTGGCGGCGCGCTCGGGCGTGACTTTCAGTTCGTTGAAGCGATTTGAGCGCGAAGGATTGATTGCGCTGGACTCGCTTCTGAATCTGGCCTTGGTGCTCAATTGTCTGGAAGATTTCGACAAGCTGGCCGCGGAAAGCCCACTCAACTCAGCCACTCAATCTCTCGACGCCCTGCTGGCCACGCCGGAGCGGCGGCGCGGAGCAACGGGCAGAAAAGGACGCAGCCATGGCGTATAAGCCGACAGAGTTGCTGACAGTCTATCTGGACGCGCGAAGCCAGCGCCGCAAGGTTGGACGCCTCGCGTTCAAAGACAGGCAGATCCTTTTCGAGTATGACTCCTCCTTCCTTGCTTTGGGCATCGAGATTTCGCCGATCAAACTTCCTCTCAGGCCTGGCGTATCCATTGCCGACACCACGATCTTCGACGGCCTGTTCGGCGTATTCAATGACAGTCTGCCGGACGGATGGGGCCGCCTACTGCTCGACCGCACAGTGGAAAAGTACGGTGTCCATCGCGGCCAGCTGAATCCGCTCGACCGGCTGGCCTATGTGGGACGGCACGGCATGGGCGCTCTCAGCTACGAGCCGGAGCTGAGCCAGCAAACCGCCGACGATGCTCCGCTGGCGCTCGACAAACTTGCTGAGGAATCAGTCGTCGTTCTGGCCGGAGAGAATGAAGAGGTCTTCGAAGATTTGCTGCGGCTCAATGGCTCTTCTTCGGGTGCCCGGCCCAAGATCGTGGCGCATGTAAGCACCGACAAGAAAAGGATCATTCACGGCCAGCAGGAATTGCAACCGGACTTCGCGCACTGGATGATCAAGTTTCCGTCTTCCCAGGACGTGCGGGACACAGGAGCTATCGAATACGCCTATAGCCTTATGGCAGGCGATGCTGGCGTCGAGATGCCTGAGACTCATCTTTTCCGTACGAAAAGGAACAAATACTTCGGTACAAAACGATTTGACCGGGACCGAGATGCCCGCATCCACATGCACAGTCTTGGCGGCTTGATCCATGCCGATCATCGCACTCCCAGCCTCGACTACGACATGGTTCTCCGCGTGACCCTGGCCTTGACGAGGAATATCCAGGAAGCAGAAAAGGTCTATGCGCTAGCCTGCTTCAACGTTCTCGCTCATAACCGCGACGATCACGTGAAGAATTTTTCATTCCTGCTGAACTCAAGAAACGAGTGGGTCTTCGCGCCTGCCTATGACTTGGTCTTTTCCTATGGCCCGGGTGGAGAACAAAGCATGCTCGTCATGGGAGAGGGAAGGAATCCCGGCGCAGCCCAACTTCAGGCTTTGGGCAAACAGCATGGGATAAAGAGCGCGCAGGAGATTCTGGCAAAAGTCAAAACGGCCGTGGCCAACTGGCGCCGCTATTCCGAACAGGCAGACGTGTCGCGAAAATCCACCAAAGAGATTGCTGACAAGATCCAGTTGCAGTAGCCGTCTTCATTTTTCTGTTCAGGCCGCAGCCGGGTCGTGAATCGAAAACGTGTTACATCAAGCAGCCTTGTCGGCCTTCCTTTTCACCTTGGGCAGTGGCGCAACCGTAGCGTTCATATTCGCTTTGGATGCGTTTAATGCAGCCCAGCACTCGATCTGCTCCTGCCGGATGTGCTCCCGCGCCTCCGCGCTCATCTTCTGGCGCTTCCTGGTCTCTTGAACCTTCGGGCACACAGCAGTTACAACCTTCGCGAGCCGGCCAGGCTTGCGCTTGGCGACAACTGCGCCTGATGCGCTCAGTAGAGCCTTCGCCTGTTCGAGGCAAGCGACCTCAGCGCCAATTGCGACAAGAATATCTTTCACCATGGTGCGCCTGAGCAGGTCCCCTCGAAGAATTCACGACCCAATTCACAACCCAGAGTTTACGGCCCCAGGAGGAACCATGGCACGCAATGCGGCGAGGTTGAAGATGGGCTTTTACCCGCTTCCGATAAGCGAGGCCATGCGGCTTCGCGCACTGCTTGAGTTCACCGGCCCGGCGTCGGTTGTCGATCCCTGCGTTGGGCAAGGAACGGCACTTGAAATCGTCACGCAAGGGGCGGAGGTGCGCCGTTACGGCGTCGAACTCGATGCCGAGCGCGCATTGATCGCTCAGTCGAAAGGCATCGAGACCATTCAGGGTAATGCCTTCGACGCCGTTGCAAAACCGGAGTCATTTTCGCTGCTCTACCTGAATCCACCCTACGACTCCGAAATTGGTCAGGTTGCGAACAACCGCATGGAGCGGCTGTTTCTCGATCACACCTATCGCTGGCTGGCAATGGATGGCGTGCTGGCGATGGTCATTCCGTTCGAGCGGTTGATGGACTGCGCAGGCCTGTTGAGTTCGCACTTCACCGCGCTCAATATCTTCCGCATGACCGATGAGGAGTCGGTGCGTTTCCGGCAGATTGCCGTGCTTGGCGTACGCGCGAATGTACGAGGCTCGGCCATTGACGCGAATAAGCGCCTGCTGCAGCGCATTGGCCTCTACGGGAGCTATCAGGAGTTGCCAGAGTTGGCGCCCGATGCCTGCGAGCCGTATCGAGTCCCGCCTTCGAGTGAAACGGCTCTCAGCTACCGCGGCCTGCCCTATGACCTGCTTGAAGACCTACTGACGCACTCCGGTGCGTGGAAGCAGGTGATGCCGTTTCTTGCTCCACACGAAGAGGTAGCCACCGGGCGGCCGATCACGCCTCTGCATGGAGGCCATGTCGGACTGCTCTGCACGGCTGGCCTGCTAAATGGTGTTTTCGGCCAGGGAGACAACCGTCACATTGCGCGATGGAGGTCGGTCAAGCACGTTACCACCTTTGTCGAGCACGACGAGGAAAACGAGATTGTCCATCACCGCGAGCGGTGGGCCAACGAATTGCGGCTGGTCTACGCCGATGGAAGAACGCTGAAGTTGACCGAAACGCCGATCCGGCAGGAGGAAGATGCCGATGCAGAATGCGCACCTGCGGCTCGGGCTGCTTGAGTATCACCGCATCACAGAGAAGACATCAACCAGAATTCGTGTGAGGGTTTCCTCCTATATAGGAGAGGATGAGCAGGCGCATCTGATTGGCGTCTTCGGAAACGATTCCGACATTGGCGCGATTACCGCGGCAGTTCACGAAAAGGCCAACTTCACACTGACCTTTCCCGATGGTGCAATCGAGGAAATCACGCTCGGCGAACACGCCTCGTGCTATCGCAGTTCGGTGATCCTGCCTGGGAGAAAACACCCCGTGCGCCATCTCGTGGCCATCTCTGAGCAGTTGCACGCAAATGGCAGCGCAGGCCGGACGATCCTTTCTCGTAACAGTCCAAACGAAGCTTGGGAGTGGTTGTCAACCTTTCTTGGGCTTCCCGCCGTGCCCGAGTGGGCAGAGCACGTCTGCGGGGTTCTTGAAGCCGAAGGCCGCTTCCAGCCACTTCATGGCATCGGTTGTGAGCCTGTGTTGGTTACGGCCACAGCCGATGAGATGCTGGCCTGGATCTCGTCGGCGCTGAAGTCCTGTGAGATCGCCTTCCCCGAAGAAAATGGGCCGGTCAAGTGGCCGAAGCACGCGTTGTTCGAAGCGTTGCGCCAGACTCGGGAGGAAGACGAACAATAACTCTCCCGCCGAATCGTTTTCTGAACATTACCTGGCTTGTTCCCACTCCACTGATCCGCCGTGAGGTTCATGCATGAGCCAAGACAGCATTGTCGATATTGCTTCGTACTTGCGTGCACACGCCTCGGAGCTTTCAGATCGTATTCTCAATACCTTCCCGCCTCTGCAAAACACAAAGGACCCTGTAGCGCCGCGCATTTCGACCATGCTGCGCAAGGCGCTTCCGGCGCAGGCACTGGCGATTACTGGAACGGCAAAGTACCTGCGCAAAGCCAAAGCAGCGCGGATCGTAGCCGAGTGCGGCGCGGGCAAGACCTACATGGCACTGGGCGCAATTCACGTTCTCGCCGATGGGCGGCCCTCGACGACGCTTGTGATGTGCCCCTCGCACATAACGCACAAATGGGCGCGAGAGGTACTGGTGACCATACCGCGCGCCCGCGCCTTTCTGATCGAGGATCTGCGCAACGGAGGCGACCCGAGAAAAGCGCACGGTGTCTGCGAGGTCAAGCTGCACAAGGGTCGAATTGTCTATGAGGGGATGCGGCTGTCTCTGTCCGACCTGCGGCAGATGAGCCGCCGGGAATGGCGCAAGAAGTGCCCGGCGCCGGCCTTCTTCATCACCGGCAAGGACAAGGGCAAGCTCGGCTACTTTTGGGAGCACGTCTTTCTCAAGGCGAAGTCTGGACCGAACCTGGGCGGTGTCGTGAATCCCGACACTGGTGCTGCCATCCTCGATTCCGAACGGCAAAAGCTGACCTATCTCGATTTCGGAGACAAGGTGAAGCTCTCGGAGACGCTGACTCGGCCACAGGACGGCACGACGCGGTACTCGGCTTTGTGGCAGGCCGACCGCAGCCGAATTCAGCGTATGGCCCCGATTGAGTTTGCTGGCCGCTATATGCGGCGCTGGTTCGATTTCGCCATCGCCGACGAGTTGCACCAGTTAGCCGGGGACACAGCGCAGGGCAACGGTCTGGGTGTGCTGGAACGCGCGGCCCGCAAATTGATCGCGCTCACCGGCACGCTGATGGGCGGATATGCCGACGATCTCTTCAACATCTTCTATCGTATGGAACCGCACGCGATGGCTGCGGAAGGCTTTGCCTACGGCGGTCAGGGGCGGCGTGACTTCCAGGAGCAGTACGGCGTGCTCGAAACCATCGAGAAGGTGCGCAAGGAGGACAACGCCTGCTCGCGGTCCACGAAGAAGACAATTCAGGTGGTACGGAAGCCGGGAGCATCGCCACTGCTGTTCGGCAAGTTCCTGATGAATACGACGGCCTTTCTCTCGCTCGAAGACATCGCGGACAACCTGCCGCGCTACGACGAGAGCGTCGTCTCGGTCGAGATGGACTCCGATCTTGCCAAAGCCTACGAGGAACTCGAAGACGACATTCGCTCGGCGATGCGCCAGCACCGCGGCAACAAGAGCCTGATGAGCATTCTGCTCAACACGCTGTTGCTCTACCCGGATCATCCCTATGGGTTCGATGCAATCTGGGCGCGGGCCTTCGATCCGCAGACGCGGGAATATGTACGGTTTCTCGCTGCCACGCCTGCAAATCTTAGCGAGGACCAGCTCTTTGCCAAAGAGCGTGCGCTCATCGCCGACGTAAGTGAGGAGTTGCGCCAGGGGCGGCGTTGCCAGATCTATGCCACCTACACCGGAGACAAGGACGTCACTCTGCGCCTGGAGACGATTCTGCGCCAGGCCGGTTTCCGGGTTGTCGTGCTGCGCTCTTCCGTGCCAACGGAGAAACGCGAGGACTGGTACGAGCGGCAGTTGCAGGCGGGAGTTGAGGTCGTTGTCTGCCATCCGAAGCTGGTGGAAACGGGATTGGATCTGTTGGCCTTTCCGACGCTCTACTTCTACGAGACTGGCTACTCGCTGCACACGCTGCGTCAGGCGAGCCGGCGTTCGTGGCGGATTGGCCAGCGTCAACAAGTGCGCGTGAAGTTCGTCACCTACGCCGGGACAATGCAGGAGACCTGCCTTCGGCTGATGGGTAAAAAGATGCTCGTTGCGCTGATGCTGGAGGGTAAGTTCTCGGGCGAAGGCCTGATGGCGCTCGATGCCGACGAAGACCTGATGAGCGCGATGGCGCGCGAGTTGGTCGAAAAGGCTGGAGTCGGAGAATCGGCGGATCTGGTCTGGCGACAACTTGATAAGGAACGCGGCCAATTCGTGCCTCAGCCTCCTCCACCAATCCAGCTGGAACGCGAGTCGCTGCTCGATCTGCCGGACTTCGTGGCCGCCAATCCGTCATCGAATCATGACGGCCTGCATCTGGTCGAACCTGTCAGGACCGAAATCAAGAGCACACCCTGGCCGGCAGCGGCGGTTCCCGTACAGCTCAGCCTCTTTGGTTGAGATTGTGCGGAGTTCCGAATCTGCCTTTCATCCACAACAACGATCGAGGTGATCTTGTGACCAAAGGGAACCGCCCACTACAGACCTTTGTCGAGTGGGTGCTCCAGTTGCTTGAAGACCGATTCCCGTGGCTCGGGAGAACGACCGACGAACAGATAAGCGGCGCCGATACTGTCGATCAGCTGACCGATCTTCACCGGGAACTTAAGAGCAGGCGCAGAACCAATCAACGGAATGGCAGGAAGAGCAAGAACTAGCTTCCGCTCAATGGACAGATCGAGCCTGCATTTCGAAATCTCTCTTCCCGCGAGAAATCAGCAGTGATACTCTCCCACCAGGGAGAAGTAGTTCCGAGCGACGCCGGTCAATGCCGGTTCGCAATCAAGGCAGCGCCAATGGCCAGCTATTGCTGGCCATTGGCGTCTTCGGAGGCATCTCATGCCGAAGGGTCCCTTTCTCCCCACCGAATTTACGGCGACCAAGTTCTCAACGGCGGCCGACAAAGCTGAGTTCGGAAAGCATTTCCTGCGCTTCATCGAGTCCGAGTGGGCGCAGCCGCTATTCACCAAGGGCTTCTATCAGCGCCTGTCGATGTGCTTCGGGCATATTGCGCACGTGGATAGGCCGACCTTCTACGAGACCTGGTTCACCTCCGATCAGGACCGCTTGCGCTTCCTTGAGAAGACGCTCAAGTGGCCGTGCTGGGGCGACCCCGAGTACACATTCTCCGATGTTGAGCGCGCCATTCAACAGGAAGTGCGCAAGCGGAATTACCTGGCCCGCTACCAACTGCGTGTGGCCGAAGCGGAGCGGGCGCGCGAAATGGAGACGCTCAGACGGCTGGAGGCCAAGTATCGTGTCCCCGCCAATCGAACAGACGATGCCGGCGCGATAACCGTTGACTTAGCCGTTGTTGAACCAGTGCCGCCTGTGATCGAAAGAACCCCGGTTCAAGCCAGCCTGTTCTGAACTCCGCAAACAATCCGCATCAACCATTTCTGCCCATCAGGGTAGACAAGGAGACGATCGATATGGCCACTCTGAAAGTGGAATCCCTGCCGCGCGAGTTCTATTTCAATGGCACGCGCATTCCAGACCCCGCACCGCAGATGACGGCCGAGGAAATCCGCGACCTGCTCACGCCGTCTTATCCGGAAATCGCCACCGCAACATTGACCGGACCGGAGGATACCGGCAACGCGCTTCGCTACTCCTTCAGCCGCGCCATCGGCTCGAAGGGGTGAGCCGTGGCACGGCTCGCGATGACGAGAGAGGAACTGGCTGCTTTGTTCATGTCCAAAGCCGCCGAGCCCCCTCCCGCTGCCAACCTGATCCTGGCGAGGCATCTCCAATGCAAGGAATCATGCGACCTATCGAGCGCCATCGCAGAGGCCACTCAACGCTATGCCGGAACAGACAGGACTCTGCTGCTGGCGCCGCCGGAACTACTCCCTCCGCTGGCGTAATGACGTTGGCGCCCGCATTCAGCCAGGCTCTGCCGTCCCTTGTTGGCGTCCGCACCGACTACACCCACGAAGCCAACCGGGACCTGCTCTTTCAGTTGTGCGCAGCTCTGGTGCGCGCGGAACTGGGCAACGCAGAGACCTGGAAGCAGGCTGGCGGCAGTGCAATCCGATTCGCACAAGCCTCGATGGCTAGCGGAATCGGCGACGAGCGTGACAAGCTACTGACGCGCAATGTCGAGTATCACCTGCTGGTCACGGACGCACTGGATCGGTACGGCGAGGACGCGCAACTTGGCTCGGGAAGGCTTGCCGTCCTGATCGAGTGCGGAGGATCGGGCTATCTGAAGATAGGCCCTGCGATTGAAGCAATGGAAGCGGAAGCCGAAGGACTGGGAGCGGCATTCTACTGGACGTTGACTCACGCTCTCTACAAGGTCATGCGCCTCTATAACCATGACGACGCACTGATGTACGAAGAGCAAATGCACGAATACGCAGCCGAGGACGACGAGGAGAACCAGGGTCAGTACGAATTCCCGGAAGTCGAGAAGGCTCTGCCCGAGTGCATCCGAAAGACGCTCAAGCGCGATTATCGCGAAGGCAAGGCGCATGACCGGGCATTGTTGCGGCGGCATCGCAAAGGACAATTCAAGGACTGGATCGGCCGATTGCGCCGCATCGAGCAACTGGCGCGGCTTCCTCTGAAGCAATCGCGGGAGTACCTCGAAGAGGGCCACTACGACCAGCCGCCATTGCCGTGCCTGCTTGTCTGTTTCAAAGAGCAAGATGCCATCGTAGCCTGCTTCGACGAAGAGAGCCAGTCGATGCTCGAATGCTCATCGGAGCCAGCGCTTTGCGCCATTTTCTCAGCGGCCAATCCCGCCGAAGTGCGCAATGCGCTGCGGATCGTAGCGCGCTTCATTCAGATCAACGCGGAATTGTTTTCGCTTGTTGAATCGATTCATGAGTCGGAGGCCCATCGTGGAGATCCATTTTTCGATCGGTCAGAATCACTGCTTCGAGCTGCGTGAGGCTCTGCTCGTCTACCGCGACCGTCAATCGAGTTTCATCACCAGGCATGACGTTCTGGTCCAAAAGAGCGGGCCACCCACGCTCGGTCCGGCGCAGCCTCTCACCCTCGCGTTCGTCGAGTCTCTGATGCGTTCGCTCGGCGGCAGCGTCCAGGCCGAGGTATTGCCGGCGAACATTCTTGCCAAAGCGGATCGCATGATCGTCTGGTGGACTCCGGCGCGAAGCCGCCAGATGTTCTACGAGAACGCCGAAGGCAAGGCCTCTGATTTGAACGGCCGCATCTTCCCGCAGCCCCCTCTGGTTTGGAAGGTAGCCAGCGGCGAGTTGAGCGTACGGGCGCTTGCCGTGAACAAACGGCCCCAAGCCACGACGACTCTTGCCGTGGCCCCTTTCTGGAATCTCTCGGACGACGGCCGCGTCTGCACCGGCACGATGCGACGGCCTGAGAGCGCAACGGTCGCAGCGATCCCGGCTTGGGAGCGCGGCTTCTACGAAAGCGCCTTCACGCACGCAAACGTCGGCCGCCTCACGCGTCACGAGGGCGGATTCGAGGGTCTTTGGGAATCGCTCAAGGGCAAGCGCAGGCGTTTCCCAACCGAGTCATTGATTCAGTTACCGCAGATGCTCGGCCAATTCGTGCGCGGGGAGCAGGGCAATCATGCGCATTGAACATGCACTCTCCATCCGCGCCGATGCGCGCAGGCCGATTCGCATTCTCGTCGTCGGAGCCGGCGGCACGGGGAGTGCCATCGTTATGGGCCTGCCGTATCTCGACCAGGCGCTGCGCGTATGGGGGCGATTCGCAGGGCTTGATGTTCTGCTGATGGATGCCGATACGGTTTCCGAAACCAACTGCATCCGCCAGCCTTTTTCGGTCTCCGACATCGGGCAGAACAAGGCGACTGTGCTCGTTAATCGCATCAACCTCTTCTGGGGAATGCACTGGCGGGCTGAGCCCAGAGATTTCGACGAGCGAACCTTCGAAAGAATTAAGGACACGTCAATCGATTTCCTGATCGGCTGCGTGGACAGCCGCGCAGCGCGCGGCACAATCGCGCGGTCGCTCGTCAAATCAAACAACCGCACCGCCTATTGGCTCGATCTTGGCAACAATGCGGCGAGCGGGCAGTTCATTCTTGGCCAACCTTGGAATGCGCGCAACCGGCGCACGGCGGAAAGGCTGCGCGTTGTCAATGAGTTGTACCCGGAGATCATCGACGCCGATGCTGGCGAAGACCCGCTTCCGAGTTGCTCGGCAGTCGAGGCTCTCGAACGGCAGGAGCCATTTATCAATCAGACGCTCGCCGCAAGTGCTCTGACGATGCTTGCGCGCCTCTTACGTTACGGAAAGATCGAACACCATGGCGGCTTCCTCAATGCTGCCACGGGCAAGGTAACAGCGCTGCCCGTCGATCCTGAACTCTGGCGGAAGACCCGCCTTCGCAACCGGAAGATGCACGCAAAGCTGCCGGCTCGCTGAATCCCACCGGGAAATCAAAAACTTCTATCCAATCCACAAGGAGGAGTTCTCATGTTCAAAGAGCTTGTTCCCATCCTGCGCAATCGCGCCGTGCTCATGACGGCGACTGCGCTCGACGACGATCAGATTCGTGTCAATGTCGTTCCCAAGAAGATGAAGGACGGCGACCATGACGCCCTCACCACGCCGCTAAGCGTCACCGGCACGGCCGAAGAGCTGGACACGCAGTTGGGGTCGACTCTGGTTGGATTCGTGGCGTCGCATCTTCAGATGAAGAATTCGCTGGAGAAGGCGAAGGCCGACATGGACGCCGCCACCAAAACCGCCCAGGCCGAGGCGCGCGCGAAGTCGAAGACGGCGACAAGATCGGTACTGGCGAAGACGGAAGTCTTACAGGATGCTCCAGCGGCCAAGCCTGTCGAGCCAGTGAAGCCAGCACCGCAGAAGTCGGCCAGCCTCTTCGATCTGCCGCCGGCACCGGCTACCACACCCACCGCCGCGCCAGCTGAAGCGGAAGATGACCCCGGATTTGCAGAAATCGACGATGACGAACCAATCGAAGAGGTCGAAGAACTGGATGACGCGGCTTGACTGGAACAATTCCTCTCTTCAATAGGGAACCGGATAGCAAGCCACACGCCCGAAACCTGTGGGAAAATCCCGATAGCGCTCCTATTGAGCGCAATGGGCTCGTTCTTCCAGATTTCAAGGCGCTCGCGTTAGGTAACCCCAAGTCGGCGTATCGAAGCCACTTGGCATCTGTTCGTAAAGCAATTGGCCTATCTAAGCTCGATCCAGAAGTTCCGTGCCATACTTCGCTGCGACAGCCTTCGCCTTCTTCGCAAACTCGGCCATCTGTATCTTGTCGAGCTTGGGTGGCGCTGAAGTGCGCGTCGCTACAGGCACACCGAGCTCGACGAAGAACCTTTCGTTGCCCGCTGGAGCGCAGATACAGATCATCCGGGCTGGGCTCGTCGATGAGTTGTGAAACTGGTGAGGAGCATTGGACGGAACGTTGACCGTGTCACCCGCCCGAACGATGGACTTCGCCCCGCGGAAGGTCATTTCCACCTCGCCTTCAAGCAGGATGAAGGTCTCTTCGAAGTCGTGACGATGCGGCCCCGGCCCGCCACCAGGCGGCACATGCATGTCGATCACGCAGAAGCGGCCGTTGGTATCTTTACCGGCGACGGTGATCGTATACGTATTTCCTACAAGACCAATATGCTGTGCAGTTGGACTGTCTAACTGGGCAAATGCCAGCGCGCGGCTAAGATCATCGGCAGGCAGTGGAGCGTACGTGGTTGCTATCTCTGACATGGGATTGTCCTCCTTGTGGTTCGATTGGTCCTGCAGACGCATCGTGCCCGCAAGAACGTTGGTTACAGAATGCCCACGATGAGCAACACGAAAGCTGTCGTTAGCACGACAACGCGCCAGCGGTGAAGCAGATCCCATCGACTCCGGTAACGCTTCCAATCGGCAGGCGGCGTGGACGTCTCCCACGATGCAATTCGGTTGTTGATCGGCACGAGGATCGTGACCGTACACACAATCACCAGCATCCACAAAACGGACGATGCAACGATCCAGATAGGCAAGCGGCCAGAGGTATGCCAATAGATCGCACCCTCGACCACGGTCAGCAGGAGTGTAAGCGCATACCAGAACGGCATGGCTGCTCCCATCACCCGGGCGATAGCACTTGCTGCCGGCAGATGCACTTCCTCTGGAAGCGTATCCAGAGTTGGGTGAATAAACGCGGCAATGGACAACTCACATCCAACCATCAACCCAGCGAC
>Ga0255351_1000697_pt1 | contig 14729 bp, 19 predicted proteins | sample HBST25r2metaG_FD_186024 | JGI IMG/M metagenome (GOLD analysis project Ga0255351, IMG submission 186024) | Peat soil microbial communities from Stordalen Mire, Sweden - H.B.S.T-25.r2 | ecosystem: Environmental > Terrestrial > Soil > Wetlands > Peat | place: Sweden: Norrbotten County, Stordalen... | reverse complement strand
ACGGTGGTGGTAGCCGAGCCCACCTGCAATGTCAATTCCACATTCGGCGCAGCGCCAATGATGATCTGAATCGACCGGCTAAGGGTCGCAAAACCGGGGTGCTCCACTTGAAGGATATATTCCCCAAACGGTATTGCATTTATCATGAACTCGCCCTTCGCATCCGTCCGGGTATTTTGCTCCCTTTCAGATACTGCCGACTTCAAGGTTACCGTCGCTGCGGGGATCAACGCGCCGCTGGGGTCCTTGACGATTCCGCGCAAAGTGCCTAACCCCTGCGCACCAGCTAACTCCCCTCCGAGAAGAAAGAACAATCCCACACATACAAACAACTTGTGAAAACTCATCATGCTATGCCTCACTTGCCGTTGCTCGAAAGCACTATTGCAGCCGTATTTTGACGCACATCTACCTCAGCACTCTTTCGGATATAGAGCGTGGGTTGCAAATTGGCGATTTTAAAAGGAATTGCGGAAATCAAGGAAATGGATGGCACAGAAATGCGTCAAAAATGGGACGCCTCCTTTGCAGCAAAGTTCTCCGCGTTTGGCAAGCATACTTGGCCAGTTCGAGCAAAACAGGCCCGACCAAAACGAGAACGAGGCACGCGGTCCCAGATAAGACGCTCCCCCGGTTGCCGTGCGCGAGGATGCTGCCACAAAGATGAGGAATAAAAAGGCTGGAATTAGCCGGCAGGCTTTTCGAACGGAAACGAGTGAAAACATCTTCGTACTGATCACGTGCACCTCAATTGCGTGGCAAGAGGCACAAAAGCTCAAGACGAATGAGCGATCATCCCCCGTTTCCACGCGGGTTAGAATCACAAGCCAATCCTGAATAGGTCTTCTGATTTACAGGCGGAGCTGATGTTGCCGGGCTCCCGATTCTTCGCCTTCCCCGATTCGAGACCGAGTGGCCTAATGAAGAATCTTCCCTGATTACAGCGGCGGGACCATGCCGGATTTGCACCGGCTTCCCTTTTATGCCCTTGCAGGCATCCAAGATCTTATTTGCAAGAACTATTTCACGTTGCCAATGAGATGTCAAGGACTGGATGGGGTCGCCCTTTGGCTGAGACAAACGGTTAAGACTCGTTTCGTCTTTCTCTGCAAATCAATCGACCGGTGACCCGGACTTTGCCACGGTTCTCCTCGGTCTGAAGAGGAATTCGGGGATTTCCGAACTGCTGTTTCCAAGTCCGACCACCGGGCGCTGCTTCTATGCCTCTCCGATTCAGCAAGACCATATTCGTCGTGCTGGGTGGTGCCTGGTCGAGTGCCCTGCGTGCAGGGCGGCTCCCGGAGTTGTATGCATTAGGGATTCGCAGAAAAAGATTCCGGTCCATGCAGAGCGTCGGACCGCTGCGGAGAAGGCGAAGCTGGGATCAGTGAGTTGGCACACCTTCCATCACACGTACCGTGCTCTGCTGGGAGACACCAACGCGCCGGGTGTGGTGCAGCAGAAGCTGATGCGCCACGCCGACATCACCACGACGATGAAGTATGGGAACGCGTATATGCCGAGCAAGAGGGCGGCGCTCAGCAAAGTGGAGAAGACGGTGATTATTTTCTCCTTGCCATCACCGCTTATTCACCAACGCCATTCTCCGTTCGTGCGGCTACATCTCTTTAAGAATTGCAACATTGACAAACATTCCAGAGCCGCCTATGGCCTTCACGACCGCTTGCGAGCTCATCTCTTTGTGCGTTCAATAAGGCGCGAGCAGTCGCGGGCGCCTCATTGAACACATCACAATCTCGAGGTTTCCTGTGGATCAGACCACGGGCGCCGGAACGTCGGACTCACGCACGAGTTTCTTGTTCACGAACTCCTGGATGCCCATGTCACCGAGTTCGCGGCCATAGCCGGAGTACTTGATTCCGCCGAATGGTAGCTCAGCATCCGACCAGTCGATGTTGTTGATGAACATCATGCCTGTTTCCACACGGCTAGCCACTCGCTTCCCGCGTGCAACATCCTTTGTAAAGACAGAGCCGCCCAATCCGAAGTCGGAGTTATTGGCCAGCGCGATCGCTTCATCCTCGCTTTTCACGCGGAAGAACATCGCGACCGGCCCGAAGAACTCGTCGCGGAAGGCTGGGTTGTCAGGCTTGACATCCGTCAGGATCGTCGTCTGCATAAATGAGCCCGGCCGGTCGATGCGTTTGCCACCGAGCGCAATCTTGGCGCCCTTGGCGACTGCTCCATCGACTTGCTCCAAAAGTTGCACGAGTGCGGACTCTGTGGACAATGGACCATGCGTCGTTTTCTCGTCCATCGGGTCGCCCGGCTTTAAAGTGTTAAGCGCCGTCTTGAACTTCTCCAGGAATTTGTCTGCGATTTCTTCGACCACGATAAAGCGCTTCGCTGCGCAACAGGTTTGTCCCGCGTTATACATTCGGCCCCAGACCGCCCACGGGATTGTCTTTTCCAGATCGGCATCCTCCAGCACGATGAACGCGTCGCTTCCACCAAGTTCCATCGACGAAAGCTTGAGATTCTTTCCAGCCCTGGCTGCAATGCTCCTGCCCGCAGCCACACTGCCGGTCAACGCTACGCCTTTGACTCGCGCATCGTCGATTACCTTTTCCGATTGATCGTGCGAGGTCAGAAGATTGGTGTAGAGTCCAACTGGCGCGCCTGCATCGATCCAGAGCTGTTCAAAGGCGATCCCACACTGCGGCACGCAGCCTGCGTGCTTCACCATCACCACATTACCCGCCATCATGTGCGGACCGGCGACTCGAGCCAGTTGATAGAAGGGGAAATTCCACGGCTCGACGCAGAAGATCACACCGATGGGGCTGCTTTCGATGTGCGCTGTTCCTACTGCCGGGTGAAGCGTCTCAGGGGCCAGGAAGCGTTCGCCATTCTTAGCGTAGTAGGCCAGAATGTCGGCGCTAAACTTGACCTCGCCACGAGCCTCATTGATGAGCTTGCCCATCTCCAGCGTTGCAAGATGCGCGAACTTGTCAACCTGGGCGTACAGGAGTTCGGCCGCCTTCGCCACAATCATTGCCCGCTCCGCATAGGGCGTCTTCTTCCAGGTCTCATACGTGTTCGCGGCGGTGGCAATCTTGGTTTCGAGCTGTGAGTCGGTTAGCTCATCGAACTTCTTGACTGTCTTCCCGTTGTACGGATTAATGCTTTCGTAAGCCATGAAAGAATTTCCTCTTTCTCGGTCTGGTGGATGCGGTCTTGTTCTTGCGGTTGGCGAGTTCCTATAATCGCGTAAGATCGGGACCGTTGCGATTGTCGTGTTCACCGGTGTTGGCGGACTCTGGACCTAACGTCACAACCTCAATATGACAGCGCGCTAATAGAAGATGTGGTTCTTATTGCTCGGTCCGTGCGGGTTTTAGCCGTCTCCCGCGTGCGCTAAAAAGCCCGTGGCAAGCCTCTGAAGCGTCGCCACCAGTGAATACTTGCCCACAGTCTCATGCATCCCACCGCGAAGATCGTTCCGAGCTTGCCGGGGGATGTGGTGAACACGGCGACATCTGCCTTGCGTGCCACAGCCAGTTTTACCGCAACGTGCCCTAAGCGGAGGCAGTTTGGAATCCACGATGAGATTCACGCCCGCCTTCCCGAATTGAACGAAGCCGCTGCGGCGGCGGACGCATTCGCGTGCGGCTGATCGGCCTTTGAGGCTGCCGGGATAGCTTGGTTCACAGAGATGGAGGATTCTCTGTGAACCAACTGCGTCAGCTCATGCTTGAGGAGTTGCAGCGCCGCAACTTCGCCGCCACCGCCAGCCCGCTCGATGCACTCACCTTCTCTTCGCAAGGAGGAGACAAGCACAACCGATGAGCCGGCCTCTGGTGGAGATGGCCGACACTGTTCGCTGTGCGGGACAGGCTTTCATAGAACGCAGTCGCAGGTGGATCGACTGGCAACACCAAAAAGTGCTGCTGGCCATCGTGCGCTGCCGCACCGCCGCGCTGGGCGGGCATCGCGACCGACGCCGCAACGCCGGCGGGTTTGCGGGACCGGGTGCTGATCGCGCTCATGATCTACAGCTTCGCCCGCATCGGCGCCGCCCAGCTCTACGATCGCAGGCACGATGAGATAAGCCTGGATGAAGTAGAGCGGATTTTGATTTGAGGCAAAAGGCAAGAAAGGAATACCTATTCCACAGGGAACCCAGGAAAGCGCGCCTACGAGGCTCTTGACGCGTCGTTTTTCCGGATTTCAGCGGAGAATCGCAATGCGACGGCCTTTCGCACAGGTCGCGGTGGATTAGCGGCTGCCTATGGTCATCCCAACACTCTTATGATCGAATTCTTCGATTTGCATCTGGCCCGTAGCTACGTTTTCCCAGAAGCCAGAGTATCCGGTCGAGAATCCTTACACTGTAGGGATAACCGTGAGCGTTAATCGCGGCAATTGTATCTCCGTACCGGTCGTAAAGGTTTTTCCAGTGCAACACGAATGTTGCGTATAGTGTTGAGTTTTGTGGAACCGCTGGTGGGCCCGGGTCGACCTTTGAGATCATCCAGAGCACATTCTGCACAAAGCTGTCGTAGGGAGGGACGACTGTTGGATAGCGCAGCCACAAGGCTTTAGAGGCGATGAAGATGAAGTTTCTGTTCTTGACATCAGCCTGCGAACAGGCTGCTTCCAGGTTCGCATGTGCTTTGATGATAGCGTCGACCGTATCAAGAGTGGAATCATGACCACGTTGGTCAGCCCAGGCCACCACCGCAGCGGCGACAGTCTCCCGTCTCTCGCCAGTAAGCCCCTGGAGTACGTTATAAGAATCCAGCCATTTGCGAACCTTCTGGACGCGATTTGATACGCCTTGGTCACGGATTGCGGTGATGGCGATGTCGTCGTTGTCAGCTTCCTGAAGCGATTGCTCGACTGCCCGTGGTCCAAGGTGGCGAATTACCGCGTTCAAATCGAGCATGGGCGTATCGATTCTCGCTCTATGCGAAAAGATTCAGGGACTTGTGATTCAGTGTCGCACATGAGGAAGGACATTATCATGCGCGATCGGATGACCCAGGGCAACTTATAACGAACATGTCATTCTGGCATCAATATGTGTCATTGTGGCAAATTAGGAGTAGAGTATGGATATGGCTAGTGCCACGAAAAACATCGCTATTTTTGTTCCGGCGGTTGCCGTGAAGGCCGAGTCGCGGATTGGCAAGACCCTTGGGCTGAAGAGCATGGATGCGCCCTCGCTCATTCGTGCTGTTACAGCCGGCCTGTCTTGGAGCGCAGTGAAGAAGTTTCTGGGTGCGACAGGACTGACCCAACAGGAACTCGCGCACTACCTCGACATCCCGGAAAGGACATTTGCGCGGCGGCGAGAGGCAGGCGCGTTTGACCGGCGCGAATCGGAACAGTTGCTGCGTCTTGCTGAAATATGGGATGCAGCGCTCGAACTTTTCGATGGGGATGCAGCCCGGACCCATTCTTGGCTCACTTCCAAGCGGCGGCTCAGCTTCGGCGGGGCGCGGGCGATCGATTACGTGAAGAATGAATTCGGCGCCCGGGAAGTGCGCGCATTGATTGGCCGATTGGAAGACGGAGTAATCTCTTGATCGAGGCCTACCGAATTACCAAAGAGCCAAATGTAAAGAAGGCATTCGCAGGAACGGGGGCAAGGCTGTACGGCGGTAGGTGGACCAGTGTGGGGATTGAGGTCGTCTACGCGAGCGAGCACCGGTCCTTGTCGGTGCTCGAAGTGCTGGTTCACATAGAGGGTGACGATGTGGGGAATGGCACGGTTATACAGCCATATCTCATCTATCCAATCTCGTTCGACGAGGCACTTCTCGATGAACTCTCCGCCTCAAGCCTGCCTGCGGACTGGGCATCGCATCCTCCCGTCAGGTCTACCCAGCAAATTGGCGACGACTGGGTATCGCGCGCCAGCAGTCCGGTGCTTGCCGTGCCGAGCGTGGTCGTCCCTGAAGAACGCAACTACGTCTTAAACCTGAACCACAAGCGGTTCCCTGAAATTCAGATCGGGTCGCCTGTTCCCTGCAAGATCGACCCGCGACTGCTCTGAACCCTTCCCCAAAACGACCCCCGACTTTTTACCGCACTCCTTGTAGAACTGCCGATCTGCCAGGTCACGGCACTCAGCGGCTTCGCACCTCCAGGCCTGACTTCCTGGTTTCAGCCATCTCTCGACAAAACGAACCATTTTGTCGAGTGTGGTCGACGCCGATGTCGCCGGGAGGGATTGTTGCAATACGCAAGATCCCCAACTCTGCTTCAAGGGCGGGCGGCGTGGAAGCACGGTTTGGCACAGTCGACGTTATTGCCACCTGAACTATGCACAGGGCAGGCGGGAGAGTCTGGCGGCCATTTGGAAACCCTGAGAATCCTGGTTTAAAACAGTAGGAACGCGAAGTTGCGAGCTTCGCGAACCGATTCTCAGGAGTTCACCCAAATGGTGAGTAATGAAAACCAGATTACACGCGCATCCCCGTCCATCAAGGAGTTCGCGCGGATATTCCGGAACCCAATACAATCGGGGCTTCCACGCCCTATGACTTCGAAGCGCGGAATTTGACGGCCTACGGCGAATTGCTTCCGGTGGCCACGATGCTGGAGAAACTCGGCTTCCAGCAGTGGGTCGAAGAAACCCTGACAGTAAAGCGGCAGACGCGATCGATGCCGACGGCCAATGCGAGTTCTTCTATCAGCCGGAGGGCTGGGGAAAGGGCTGCCGGTTCCTGGCGCTGCGCTACGAGAAGGAGCCTGAATCCAAGGGTGTCGAAAAGCCAGAGCAATATCAACTGTTCGATACGCCTGAGTACACCTACAGGGTCTTCGTGACCGACATGGATGGGCCGGTGGATGCGCTGGTGTGGTTCTATAACCAGCGCGCGGCAGCCGAAAATCTCATTAAAGAGGCCAACAACGATGCAGGCTTGACGGCGCACCTGTCGAACCGTTGGATGATGAACGCCAACTGGTTCCAGATCGCCATGCTGGCCTACAACCTGAACTGCTGGCTCGAACTGTTCAGTCGCAAGGAGAACGATACCATGGAAACCATGAAACACACCTCGCTGGCCGCGGCGCGGCTGCGCTTCCTGTTTCTGGCCGCACGAATCTGGCGGCACGCCGGCAATGAAAGTATCGGCAGCGCGGGGAAGATCTTAAGCTCAATTGGATGAGAGGCGCCGAGCCAGTGACGCCGATGTCATGGGTGTGCTGAACCCGCTGGAGGCTTTTGGCGTCCGGTCAGGGACTTTGCACGGCGTGCCGGCCAGTTTGACCGGCCTCGCAGTCCTTGACCGGACAATGGGGGAGAGCCGCATTGCATCTACTTGTTTTCCTGTAATTCCTCTACCAGGCCCGGCCAGAGCTTGACGAAAATCTTGTCATAAAGGAATCCGGCGAAGACCGCGCCACAGATGGGCGCGACCGTGAGAATCCACCACTCGCCCCGCGGTCCCGGAAACGCCATCTTACCCCATCCCAGCAGATAAGCGAGGATGCGCGGGCCCAGATCGCGGGCACCGTTCAGCGAAGTCATGGACAGCGGAGCCGTCAGACCGACGATGGCGAAGATCACCCCCCCCAAGATCCAGGGGAAGGCACTGGGATGTGGCTTGAAGCTATTGCGCTCTTCAAGAAGGGCAAGAATCATGAGCATCAGGAGCGTTGTTCCGATGAACTCGGAGAGAAAGCCTGCATACAAGGGAACCTTGGCGTAGGCCTCGGGCGTGAATCCAACGGCGGCGGGGTTTGGAATGTAGCAGGTAAACACCATACTGCTGAATTGACTTCCAAATTGTCCGCGCACCAGGTGATTGGCGGCCTCGAAAGGCGCGGCAAAACCTCTGTAGAACCCGAACCACAGGGTTGCCGCAGCGCAGAATGCGCCCGCGATCTGACTTACAATGTAGCCTGGAACCTTGCTCCAGGGAAATCCCCTCCAAACCGCGAGTGCGATGGTTACGGAGGGATTGAAGTGAGCACCGGAGACCGCCGCGCCGACGTAGACGGGAATGGCTACCGCAAAAGCCCACATCCACATCACGGGCAGCAAGTCCTTGTAGGCACCGATATAGATGGCGACAAAGACAGCGCCCGCGCCGAAAAACACGATCAGATAAGTGCCGATAAACTCCATTACATACTTAGCAAACCAATTTTCTTTCATGGACATACACTTTTTCTCCTCTCCGTAGAGTCGTATCGCCCGGCAGATGTTTGCACACCTCAAAGACTGATCGCCATGGCATGAAACTTGCCGCGGGAGCCTGGTTGCCTACCCTGAACGCTGCTCAGACAATATGTTGACGGCAGCGCAAGGCTTTCCTCCCGTTTCCAAGCACACAAATCATCCGGGCCTTTTCGATGCCTGACTCATCTCCCGTATCGGCAAGGCCCGGATAGGTCCAGATCAAGGAATCAGCACGGCACGGCCTCTTACTTTTCCCGCATTCAAGTCATGCAACGCCTTGTCCGCGTCGGCCAGCTTGTATTCCTTTGTCGTAAGATCGACCCGGCCGTGGTCTGCCAACTCCATCAGTTCCACCAGGTCCGGATAGGTTCCGACGAGATTGCCGACGATGCTCTTCTCGGTTACGATCATCTCCATGGTTGTCGTCTTGAGTTCTCCGCCATAACCGATGATGTAGTAGGAGCCGGCGTTCCGGGTCATGGCCAGACCGCGATTGATTGCATTTCCTTCGGCCACGAAATCGATCACGGCTTCGGCTCCCTTGCCATTTGTCAGCGCCAGGACTTTCGACACGCATTCCTCGTCGGCGAGCACCGTGTGGTCGGCCCCGATCTTGCCCGCCAACTCCAGTGCGGACGGATTGCTGTCAACCACAATAATGGTGGCCGCGCACAACGCGCGTAGCGCCTGGATGCCGATATGTCCCAGGCCGCCGGCTCCGATAATCACGGCAAATTGGCCCGGAAGCAGAAGTCGCGAGGCCTTTTTTACGGCATGGTAAGCGGTCAGCCCGGCATCCGCATGGGGTGCCACGTCCTTGGGCGCCAAAGCTGCAGGCAGCTTCACCACCGACCGCGCTCCGGTCTTGAGCAGCTCGGCATAGCCGCCGTTGGCATTGATGCCGGGGAAGATACCGCCGTCGATATGCATATCGTCTCCGCGGCGCGCGGCCAAATCATAGCCATCTGTAATCAGCGTGTGACAGATCACCGCATCGCCGCGCTTGACATGATGCACCTCCTTGCCAACCTCTTCCACCCACCCGGCGTTCTCATGCCCCAACACGTGAGGCAGCTTTACAGGCATATAGTGCTGCCAGAGGCCCTGGATAAGATGGAGATCTGTCCGGCAGACCCCGGCTCCGCCGATGCGAATGATAATATCGGTTCCCTTTTCAATCTTTGGGTTGGGAATCTCTTCCAGAGTCACAAACTTTGGGCTTGTCAGTTCTTCGTCGTATTTGTGTAGAACCGCTGCTTTCACGTTTCTACCTCCTTTTTCCCGTAAAGCAAGCAATCGGACCGCCAATGAGGACTATCGCCTAAGTGCAACAAAGGTAAAGGGCAAGAGAAATGCAGGCAACATATTCTGTTCACTTGCGGAACAGAGGATCAAGTTATCTGTTCCGCCATGGAACAGCGCGCTCTGCCCTTGCTTGAATAACATCGCTCAATTTGCAGGCGATCTGGGAGCTTGAGCAATAAGGGGCGGGTTCGCCTTCTTGACAAGCGTTGCGGGGCAGGAGTATTGATTCTCTTGTCCAAGAGCCCGGCGCCTGACTCCCGGATTTCAGGTTCGTGGATTCCAGGAGAAGAAAGCGTTGTCGATAACATGATTCCTGCGGCAAATCGTCAAGCGGAGAATCTCGCGTTGCCTGACAACGGGCAAGCCGATCCTTACACCTACCGCGAAGATCGTTTGATCAGGGCTAGAGCGTCGCTTGGATATTCCGGTTCCACTGGAATCTCGCCGGGTCTGGTGCGCAGGGAAATCAGCGATTCCTGGCAGCGCTGCCTCGACTGGGGGCTGGACCCGGGCCGGCCGCCACGGGAAATGCGCCTGACGCAGCAGGAGCTGCACTGCCTTTTAGAGCAAGACTCCTACCTCATGCATCTGGCCAAATCGGAACTGAGAAAACTACAGAAGCAGGTTCCCAACGACACGTTTGTGCTCGCATTTTCCAATCGCGATGAAATCGTGATGGACGTCGTTCCCTTGCATTCATCGGTAAACGGAGCTTCGGAGGTGATGCAGGGGGTCAGTTGGAAGGAAAACATTCGCGGTACGAATGCTCTGGGCACGGCCGCTTTCAATCGGCGCCCTGTCTGTGTTCACGCACTGGAGCACTTCTTCCCGGGTTACGGCGGAATCACCTGTACGACCGCTCCTGTGAGCGATCCGGACGGCGAGGTTGTCGGCCTGCTGGATGTGGTCTCCGATCGGCACTCGCGGTGGCAACATATTATGTCGCTGACCTGCATGTCCGCGCTGCACATCGAGGCGGAGCTCTTTCGCGAGCGGTTTCGTTCCGACCTCATCGTGCAATTCCATAGCCGCGAAGAATTCGCCCATACGCTGGACGCCGGCTTGTTCGCTCTCGACGAACAAGGCCGCATCCTCGGCAGCAACTGGCAGGCAAGGTTCTTCCTGAAAGGATTGCCGATCCAGGCCGGCCATCATTTCGATGAAGTCTTCCGCATTTCTTTCCGCGAGTTTGTCTCCCGCCCGCAAATGGCAGGCGGACTTGCTCAACTGGCCGACATCCAAGGAAGTTCCTATTCCGTTTGCGTTCGCAGTCCGGGTGTCCGTCTGCGAAGAATTTTCCCTCTTGCGCTTTCCGCTTCCAGTGATCCGGCCGAGACTCTTCCGGCCGGCTATGTCTGTCAGGATCCGGTCGTCATGCACTCCGTCTCGCTGGTGAGCAGGGCGGTGAAAATGTCCGTCCCCATTCTTATCCGCGGAGAAACCGGGACAGGCAAGGAGATGCTCGCGCAATACGCGCATCAAGCGAGCAAACGGAGCGGGCAGTTTATTCCCGTCAACTGCGCGGCAATTCCCGAGGATTTGATTCAATCGGAACTGTTCGGCTATAGCGAAGGCGCATTTACCGGGGCGCGTCGCGGCGGAGCCAGGGGGCTGGTGCAGCAGGCCGACGGCGGCACGCTGTTTCTGGACGAGATCGGCGATTTACCTCTCAGCCTGCAGCCGGTGCTGCTGCGCTTTCTGGATAACTGGACGATCCGGCCGATTGGTTCGAACAAGGAGCAGAAAGTCGATGTGCAACTGGTTGCCGCCACGAACTGCGATCTGGAACAAGCCATTGTCGAGAAACGGTTCCGGCGCGACCTGCTGCACCGCATCGATGCCGTTGAAGTTTTTCTGCCGCCGCTTCGTGAGCGCTCCGATTTTGAGCAAATCGTATTGAACCTGCTCGCGCGCATCTCGCCAGAGGCAAGGATCAGCGATGATGCGCTGCGGATGCTCAGGGAACCGGCATGGGAAGGGAATATTCGCGAGCTGCGCAATGTTTTGACCCGCGTCCTGATCTCCTGCCTGGAGCCGGTTCTATCGGCCGAGGCTGTGGAGTCGGTGCTAGGCGACGGCCGGCAGGATGGGCCCGCGACCCACTCCAATTCATCGGCTCCATCCGCGCTGGCCGGACTGCACCGGCGCGCAGTGCTCGACGCCTACCGCAAGAACGAGGGCAACATCTCAAAAACAGCGCAGGCTCTACACGTCTCGCGCAACACGGTTTATCGGGAGTTGCGGAGAGCGGGGATCGTGGCCGATTAAGGGGCTTCCCGCATTTCGGCTGAGCTGCCAGGTGAATTCGGCAGATTTATCTCGGAAAAGCCCATTCGGGAGCCGAGGTTTGCTCGCAGCCTGTTCGGAAGGAGCGAGGATGTCCCGGCCGCAGTTGAAAGTTGAGCGGCGGTGTACCCCGGTTCTGAAAGAATCGGGGTACACACTGCGGTTCGTGTGGCTGCCTGTAATTTCCCTTTCGCGACCAACCGTAAGGCCCCTTGTGTGCCAAACGTCGGGCGCCAGGCCGCGCCACGTGGTGCGTGTGGGCAAGACTCCGACTCCCCAGTGCTGTAGTCGGCTGAGGCGCGGGCACTGCCGGACAGTATTGATGCAACCACCCCGGCGGGCCTATCGAACCGGGCGCTATAGCAGAACCAGAGTTGGTGTATCCCGAAAGCAGTTCACTTAAGTTGACGCGACCATCAGGGAGCGGCGACCTCGCATGAATTGAACAGGACACAGGGACTCTGGTTCTGCTCTAATTTCGCTCAACCAAGCCAGCACCCGCACCACCCAGCTCTACGACTGCCGACGCGACGAGCTGATGCGCGCCTTCGCGCCGATGCCGGAGCAGCGCAGGACTCCGGCCGATCCCGGTCCTGACCGCCAGCAGGATCTGTTCGCTTCCCTTCCCGCCCCTGAAAGCCGCCGAGCCTGACTCCGCAGTCCAGTTCAACCCTCGACAAAATGAACCATTTCGTCGAGGGTGGTCGATGCCGATGTCGCCGGGAGGAATTGTTGCAAAACGCAAGATCCCTAACTGTGCTTCAAGGGCGGGCGGCGCGGAAGCACGGTTTGGCACAGTTGACGTTATTGCCACGAACAAACCGGCTCCCCCTTGCCGAACCTAACCATGTTTGCACCTCGTGTAAACTCATAACGGAGGATTTTGAATGAGCACGAAACAACTACTGGCCGAAATCGATCGCGGCATCAACGCCTTGCAGAAGGCACGTGCCTTGTGTTTGAAAGGTGAGGCTGTTGCACCGAAGGCTAAGGCAATCGCAGCTAAGACAGCCAAGGTAACAAAGGCGCCAGCAAAAAAGGCTACTAAGGGCGGCATGAGCGATGAGGGCCGAGCAAAGATCGCCGCTGCTCAGCAAAAGCGCTGGGCCAAGGTTAAGCGGGAAAAGAACAAGGCAGCTAAGGCGGCTAAAGCCGCTTTGGTCGTCCGCGCAGCAGAGTAACCCGCTCTCACACACACGCATAAAGGCCCCGAGGCTATCGACCTCAGGGCCTTTATGTTTGGCGGCGACTACCTCGGCCAGAGCATATACAGCAAAACAGCAAATGCCCCAAGTGCGGCCACGGCAGTTGGTCAACCCCCGAATGGTGTAGGGGATGAGTTGCTGTCTATCGACCGGACCGGCGTCGTGACCAAGGAAAACTTGCGGGAAGGCGACTTTCCGGGAGTAATATGTGTCGGCAGAAACCTTTGAGCCTTCCCAGGTCTCAAAATCGAGACCTGGCCCCCCGCCAGGAGTGGTGGAAACGGCTCACCCGTTGGCCCGCTGAATCGCTTCCGCGATCACCGGAGTGAAGAAGTTCACAAAGTTGCCATCGGGATCCTTGAACAGCATGGACCGGTTACCCCAGGGCATCAGGGTAGGCTCCTGGACGAATTCGCTGATGTGCTTGCTGAGGCGCTGAAATTCCTGGTCCACATCATCCACGCGAAATTCGATAATTACGGTACGGTTTTGCGCGGGGGCCAATACCTTTTCAGCATTGAACAGCGCCAACGTGGGAGTGCCGCCGATCGCCAGCGTAAAGGCGGGCGTACGCAACTCGGCAAAAACCGGCGTGTATCGGACAGCTTTCAAGCCGCTGATGAGTTCGTAGAAGCTTGCGAGTTTCTCAACATCGTCTGTAATGATGCGCATGGATGCCAAATTCATAATCTATCTCCTTATTGCCTGTTCTCGCACGTGCGACGTCTGATCGGAACCACTTTCTTCGCCAGCATTGTCATTTCATCTATCCCTTGCAATCTGTAGCAATCGATACAATAACCAACTCTAGCGAGTAACGTTGCGCATGTCAAGACAAATGTGTATCGTGTGGTACAGAATCGTTGAGGCTATGGCGCGCAATAGGGAATTCAACTACGAGAAGGCGATGGAGAGGGCCATGTACCTCTTCTGGAAGACGGGATACGCGAACACTTCACTTCGCGATCTCCTGAAGGCAATGGGCATCGGCGAGGGTTCTTTCTACAACACCTTCAAAAGCAAGAAGAACGCATACCTCGAATGCCTGAAGCATTACGACGCAACGGTGAATGCTGAGCGGGTCCGCGCCTTTGCATCTCAGCCGACGGCGGCTGAGGGGGTTCGCGCCTTTTTCCATGCGATTCTCAACTGTCTGGATAATCCCAGGCTTCCCAAGGTGTGTCTTCTGGCCGGGGCAATTGCTCCGGATGTTCTCGCGGAGAGGGAGTTGCGAACCTATATGAGGGAGCAAGCCACAGGATGGGCCACCCAAATGGCCGCCCGATTTGACGCTGAGAAGAAGCAACACATTCTTCCGCAGGACTTCGATTCCCAGACCGTGGCGACGATCATCGTAACCTTTGTTCAGGGTTTGTGGCGCATGGCACTGATCTCGTACGACCGTCCCAAACTGGAACGCCAAATCAGTATGCTCCTGACGGCGCTGAATCTCCAGACTAGTGTTTAGACCGCATGAATTGGTCATTCATCTAATGGCCAAGCCCCTGGACGGCAAGCCCCCCGTCGACGGCTCAGGCTACTGGCGCGCTCCCTTCGGCTGGCATCTCGCCGGCCTCTTTGGCGGAGCCATCTGGTGCATTGGCGGTGTCGCCAACTTCGTCGCCTCGGTTGCGCATCTAGCCAAACCGATCGGCCCAGCCGTCGCCTACTCCATCGGCCAGGGCGCTACCATGATCTCGGCCCTCTGGGGCGTCTTCATCTGGCGTGAGTTTGCCGGCGCGCCGCGCTCGGCCAAAATCCTTCTCGCCTTCATG
>Ga0255351_1000686_pt1 | contig 14907 bp, 8 predicted proteins | sample HBST25r2metaG_FD_186024 | JGI IMG/M metagenome (GOLD analysis project Ga0255351, IMG submission 186024) | Peat soil microbial communities from Stordalen Mire, Sweden - H.B.S.T-25.r2 | ecosystem: Environmental > Terrestrial > Soil > Wetlands > Peat | place: Sweden: Norrbotten County, Stordalen... | reverse complement strand
GTCCTGCACGGCGCGCGCCAGCAGCGAGTAGATGGGTTGATGGAAGCGCGCGATCAGCCACGCAAAGGCTTCCTCGGAGCCGGCCTGAAGCTCTGCGATGAGAGCGGCCTCTTCGGATTCAAAGGTCAGCGCACTGGCAAGATTGCCCATGGTGAGGTCCGCCTGCATTCCAGAATCCTCCCACTTTACCGCAACAGAAGCAAACTTGGCATCTGCCAAATTCGCGCCGGTGCAAAACCCGGTTTTCGGTTGCTGCCACTCGCCCCAACGGCTGAAAAGGCGCCGCTGGGAATCCAATACTGCCTCGGAGTGCGCAGGAGACGGACACTGGCTTCTAGACCTGTGTCCTGCGTCCTCCATTATCTTAGACACCGAAACACCCCTCAAGTGTTCCCGGTCACCCAAGTTTTTTCGTTCCGTAGGGGTTGCGGAAGCATTGCCGGGACTCGCCGGAGCCGGCCATGGGCTGGTTTCGAGCTGAAATGCAGGCGAAGTTTGACGAATTACGCCCCAGCGGAGACAATAGAAAAGTTGCATCCCTTGCAGCATGTGGGCCTGTGGCGCAGTTTGGGAGCGCGCTTCCATGGCATGGAAGAGGTCGTCGGTTCGATCCCGACCAGGTCCACCAATCAAATTACAAACTTATTGACTCCCTTTTTTGCAGATGAACGTCCTTTGGTGTCACCTTCCAGGTAGTGTTAGCAGGCCCTAGCTGCGAAGCGCATCGATTTCCGCGCGCGTGGGCATGGAAGGCGCGGTGCCGGGGCGCGTGATGGATATGCCCGCGGTGGCGCAGCCGAAGCGGGCGGCCTCGACGAGACCCATGCCTTCCGAGAGGGCAACGGCGAAGCCTCCATTGAAAGCGTCGCCAGCGCCGGTGGTTTCCACGACTTTGCCGGCATTGACGGCGGGCACATGCGCCCTGACCTGGGCGTTTTTCACGAAGACTCCCTGCGCGCCCAAGGTGATGATGGCGTTCGGCACGCCGCGGGCAAGGAACGCATCGGCGGCCTTCTCGGCGTCGGCGACGGTCGAGACCGGAACGCCGGTGAGCGCGGCGGCCTCCGACTCATTGGGCGTGATGTAGTCGATGTGCCGGTAGATGCTCTCTGGCAGCGGCGCAGCGGGCGCGGGGTTCAGTATGGTGGGCACGCCGAGGGAGTGGGCCAGCGTCAACCCGTGCTCAACGACGGGCAGAGGGAGTTCGAGCTGGGCGACAAAGATAGCGGAGCCGGCGATGAGCGCGCGAGCCTGATCGACCTCCTCAGCAGTCACTTCAAAACAAGCGCCGGGCACGACGATGATGGCGTTCTCGCCCTTGTGAGCGTCGATGATGATGGCGGCCGCGCCGGTGGCGCTCTGTGTCGTAAAGAGGAACTGGGTGTCGATGCCTTCAGATTTATAAAGCGCGCGTGCCATGTCGCCGAAGGGGTCCGGTCCGAGCTTGGAGATGAAGCTCACCCGGCCGCCGGCGCGCGCCGCTGCTACAGCCTGGTTTGAGCCCTTGCCTCCTGGTCCGAGTTTGAACTCGTTGCCCATCAGCGTCTCGCCCCAAACGGGAATGCGGTTGGTGCGAAAGGCGAGATCCGCCACAAAGCTGCCCAACACTGTGACCCATTTCTTTTCCATCATTGATTCGTCCCTTGTGTAGTGGTATCGGAAAGCTGTTTTATGAACGCACGCGTCTAGCCGGCTCGATATGCCAGTGCGATCAGTGCCAGCGCGAGCATGTAAGAGATGAACATGGCGGCAAGATAGAGCCAGGACTTTCGCCTGGCGCCGCGAAACTCATGCCAGGCCAGGACACCCCAGAGCGTGGCGATCATGGGCGAGGCCTGCCCAATAGCATACGAGACGGGCAGGCCGACGAAGCGTGCGGCAACGAAGTTGAAGACCGTGCCCGTGCCCCAGACGGCGCCGCCCAACAAGCCAAGCGCGTGATAGCCGGCCGGCGCCGAAAAATATCCCGAGATGGAGACCGGCGCGCCCGCCAGCGGCTTGCGCATCAGGATGGGATTGAAGACAAAGCAGCAGAAGAACGCGCCGAACGTCATGAGGACCGCGGCGGTGTATGGGCTGAGCGCGCCGACGGGGACCAGCAGCGATGCATCCGGATGGCTGCCCTGCGTGGCTTTGGTGATGAGCGGAGCGAAGACGCCCATGAGCAGTCCGGAGACGAGGCAGATCAGGGTTCCCTTGCGCGAGCTGACCGCCGAGGCGGTTCCGCGCGTGGCGTAGGCCATTCCGATGAAGACGACCGCGACCAGCGCCATCAACACACCGGCGGCAAGCAGCCTGGCGCTGCCTTGCGGGTGGATGAGATAGCTGAGGGCCGTGCCTTCAACGAGGGCGATGCCGATAGAGAGCGGAAAGGCAACGGCCAGGCCCACCATCTCGATACCAGCCACAAGCAAAACGTTGGCGATGTTGAAGATGAATCCGCCGAGCGCGGCGTAGAAGAGAAAGATGGAGTCGGCCTGGCGCAGGTTGGGCAGGAAGCTGAATAGGCCGCCGCCCATGCTGCCCAATGTGAAGGCGTAGGCCAGCGAGACGAGGAAGATGCCAAGGCCGTAATCCCAGTAATACAGCTCGAAGCGGTAATTCTTTGTCAGCTTGAAGGTATTGGCGAACGATCCCCAGCAGAAAGTGCACAAAATGGTCAGCAGAAGCGCAGTGGTAAAGGATGCGGGGACGAACATAGTTTCTCCCTATGGCAGAGCGTTTTGTTACGTGAATGTCTTTGAGGCATGAAACACGAAAAGCTGCGCCAGTGAGTCACTTTAGCTACCTGCAGAGGCTGTGTCAATGCGGCTCCGAGTTCCCTATCCGTGGCAAGCGGTCCATGCCATGGGTGGTGGACATGAGGGTGGCATTGCGGCTGTTAATTGCAGACAGAGCAGATTCTTTCAGGCGGCGATGGCCATGAGCACGGCTAAGAACCTGAAAACCTGAGAACCGTAGGTGTTTAGTACAGCAAATACTTGGCCCGGATCGATTTGAACTGCTCGATCGCTTCTACCCAATCCATCCACACCCGTCGCGGATCCTGCCCGGCGCTGATAGCATCCATAGAAGCTTTGTTCAGCATCAAGCTGTCAAGATTTTTCATCTCGAACTGCTGCGGGTAAAGAGAGTGCAGCGCGGACGCGATCTCGATGCCAAGTTCCGGCGCATCGAGCGCGTTCCTGTCGGTGACGATAATGTTCACTCCCCCACATTTTTGCTGCGCGTAGACGGCGTCGCTTGGCGTGAAATTAGTCGGCACAAAGCGTACTCCGGTGATAGTGCGCGCATTGAGATAGCCTGCCAGTTCCAGCGGTTGAATCCACGGCGCGCCCAGCAGCTCGAAGGGCGTATCGGTGCCGCGGCCGAGGGAAACATTGGTCGACTCGATAATTCCTAGTCCGGGATAGAGAGCGGCTTCCGTCAAGTCGCGCATATTAGGAGAAGGATTCACCCAGAGAATCCCGGTCGAATCCAGCCAATCGCCACGCTGCCAGCCCTTCATGGGAACGACGGTCAGGCGGGAATTGATGCCGCGTTCGGAGTTATAAAAGCGCGCCAGTTCGCCGATTGTCATGCCATGGCGGATCGGAATTTGCCCGTAGTTAATAAAGTTTTCGCGACCCCTGTCGCTGATGGGACCTTGAACGAAGGCGCCGTTGATGGGGTTCGGGCGGTCGAGAACGAATATCTTCTTGTCTGTTTTTGCGGCTGCCTCAAGGAAGTATCCGAGCGTCGTTTCGTAGGTGTAAAAGCGCGCGCCGATGTCCTGAATGTCATAGACGATTACATCCGCGGACTTGAGAATCTCCAGCGATGGATGGCGCTTGGCGCTGGAATCTCCGTAAACGCTGTAGATGGGAATTCCGGTTGCCAAATCTTTCGAATCCGCAATCTGCGTCGTGTCCACGCTTCCGTTAACGCCGTGCTCGGGGCTGAAGATGGCGACAACTTCGATGCCTGGCGCCTTTGCCAGCACATCAATGGTGCGATTGCCTCGCGAATCCACGCCGGTTTGGTTTGTGACCAGTGCTACCTTGGTTGTCGCTCCTGTTCCCTCGCAAAGTTCGGTGAAACCATGGGCCTCAAGCATATCGATGCCGGTGCGGACTAAGCCATTGCGCGCGGTGAACAAATGCTCTGACGACAAGGATTCGTTGTAACCTGTGATGCGCGCAAGACGCAGCTTTTGATCGTCTGAAACTGAGAGTCCCAGGCCCTGCGCCGCGGCGGAGGCTAGCCGCGTGCGCAGCGAGACAATGGCGGATTTGTGACCATTCGGATGAACCGCGTTAGTCAGAATAATCACATAAGTATCTGTAACTGAATCAATCCAGATCGATGTGCCGGTGAACCCTGTGTGTCCGAATGATCCGACGGGAAGAAATTCACCACGATTAGTGGAATACGGTGAATCAATGTCCCATCCAAGGCCGCGCAGCGAAGCCCCGGTGGGCGGTTGTTCCGGCGTAGACATTTTCTCCACCGACAGGGGCGTTAGAACGTGGAAGCCGGAGAGCATATCTTGCGCAAATATTGAAAGGTCGTCGGCGGTAGAAAACAATCCAGCGTGTCCCGCGACACCTCCCATGCGGCGTGCCGTCGGGTCATGCACGGTGCCGCGCAACATTCGATTGTTCTCGTCATATTGAGTGGGCGCTATGCGCGGAATCCAAGCGGCGGGCGGCAGGAAGCGCGTATCCTTCATCCCCAGAGGTCCGAACACATACTTTGCGGAATATTCATCCAGGCTCATGCCGGAAACTTTCTCTACCAGGAATCCGAGAGTTTCGAAGTTGATATCGCTATAGAGAAAGCGCGAGCCGGGAGGGAAGATTGGCTTCTCGTCCATAGCCATCTGATAAGCCGCATCGCGGCCCTTCCAAGCCGTCTTGAGGTCAAGGTCCTCCGTCAGCCCGGAATAATGCGTGAGCAGCTCACGAACCGTAATGTCGCGCTTCCCGTTCCTGGCGAACTCGGGCAAGTAGTTATACACCGGCTCGTTAATGCGGATCTTCCCTTCCTGCACTAACTTCATGACGGAAGTAGTTGTGGCAATACACTTTGTGAGCGAAGCAAGATCAAAGATGGTATCTTCGGTCATGGCTTCCCTGTCAGGTTCTAGAGAGCGCGAGCCGAAAGCCTTGCGGTAAACCACCTTGCCGTTGTGTCCAATCAACACGACGCCGCCTGGAATATCTCCCCGCGCAACTGCCGCATTCATAATCTCATCGATGTTAGTAAAGTTCGCCCCTCGAGTTATGATGGCTGAGTCGCCGGAAGGCGATGCGTTCTGGGCCATCAGCCCGCTAAACGATGCAGTGACAATCGAAAGTATCAGGACAAACCGGCAAATCGCAGGTTGTTTTTCCACTTGAATCCCCCTTGCCTAGGTCTGTGCCCGGCAGCGACTGACAAAACAGTTATAGGCAGACGGCAGCGCGCCCGGTTGCGCCAGTTTGCTAGGCTAAAACCTTCAGTCCAAGACCTGGCCCAGACGGCAAGATCAACTTTCCATGCCGCACTTTCACGCCTTCGTATGGATCGTTGGAAATTAGCAGGTTCCCATCCAGATCGGGATAATCAACAAGAGGCGACAGGTGAGCCGCTGCGGTAACTGTGCATGAACTGGAGACCATGCAACCCAGCATCACCTTCATGTTCATCGCCCTCGCAAACTTGATCCATCGGTAGGCTTCCATAACGCCTCCGGACTTATCAAGCTTTACGTTGACCCCGTCGTATGCTTCCTTAAGTTGGGGAATCAGCGACGCGTCGGTGCAGGCTTCGTCGGCGATAACAGGTATATGTACCTTGCTGCGCACATACTTTGTCTCTTCAAACATATGCGCGGGCATTGGCTGCTCAATCAACTCCACGCCTTGCGCTTCCAACCAGTTGATTTTACGGATAGCTTCTTCCTTATCAGTCCATCCCTCATTGGCGTCCACGCGCAGCGGTTTATTTGTTACACTGCGGACAGCCGCGATCGTCTCTTCATCGTTCTGGAGTCCCACCTTAACCTTGAGAACCGGAAAGTCCGCCGCCTCGCGCGTTTTCTGCCGAGTAATCTCCGGCGTATCGATTCCTATTGAGAAAGTGGTCACGGGAGCGTCTGCCGGATCGAGCCCGAAATACTGGTATAAAGGAATTCCGAGTTTCTTGCCTAGCCAATCACATACCGCAATGTCCACCGCAGCCATGGCCGCGTGCTGATGGTCGCCTAGCGCGTGGCGCACTTCGGTTAGAAATTTATCGAATTTCCGGGGGTCGCCAGATTCAATCTTGCCGGTGATTGCATCGAGGGCCAGTTTGGCTTGCTCCGGGTATTCCTTGTATCGCACGATCGGCGCGCCCTCGCCGTATCCTGTGATGCCTTCGCGCTGATACTGAAGGTGAACTGTGTCGCGATAGGCGCTGGAAGACATCGTGGTCGTCCATGTGTGGCGCAGCATGAGGCGCTTCAATTCAGTCTTGACCACGGCATTGCCGCCCGTTGCCGGCGTTTCCGCGGCATACAAAGCCACCGGCATCGCAGCGCCTACTCCCACTGCGCCCGCTGCTTTGAACAAATCGCGTCGATTCATCATTTCACCCTCCGTGCTGCTACCAATAGTTTAGTCCAGGGCATATCGTCCAGTTTGCTGATTTGCACCTCGGGGTGTGTGTTGGTTGTGTCGTGGATAAACTCGCCGTTGCCAATGTACATGCCCGTATGGGTGATCTTTGCCGGGCTTCCGCCAAAGAACAGCAGGTCGCCAGGCTGCAAGTCCTTGCGCTCCACAGGAGTAACTCCGCTCCAGTTTGCCTGTACATCGGCATCCCGCGGCATGATAATCCCGCGTTGGCGGACCAACATCTGTGTGAAGCCAGAGCAGTCATATCCGTAGGTGGAGACTCCGCCCCAAGTGTAAGTGATGCCAAGGAACCTGCGTGCGAGTTGGATGGTCTGGTCGATGGTAAGTGCGGGAACATTTGCACTCACGTTGCCTTGCTCGACGTATGCCGTTTGCCCATTCACGAGCTTGACCTGAAGCCAGCGGCCGTCCTTGTCCACATTCGTGGAAAGCACTTCCAGTCGCGCCTCCCAGGGAAGGTTCAGCACGGGAGCGTGTTTGGTTACGCTTGGTTCGCGATAGATGTTCGCGCTAAGCTGCACGACGCGAACCGCCTTGCCAGCTGGAGCATAATCGCCTTGCTGCGCCGTAACATCAGCCGCCGCAACCCAACCCGTATAGTCGTCTCCGGTGCGAATATGAATCCAGTCGTCCTTCTTCTCCAGTGAAACAACGCCCGAACCATAGAGAGCTTGCGACACCACATCGCTGTCACCGGAAGCAGAATGATAGATGTTGATAACCGACCGGGCTACAACATAATCCGGCTTCGCGACAGACTCCTGACCAGCCGCGGCAACGCATGAGAACGCCACACCCATAACCAACAAGGAACGAACGCGTGAAAGTACAATGTTACTATCCATCTTCATCTTGCTTCTCCTATGGTACAGGCAATCCAGTCCATATTTGACATTGCACCATACCTTGGTTTTCCGCCGAACCACTGCCAGCTAGCACTAGTATCAATGATGGCACATACCACATTCGTGTCACTTATCCTTTTTTACTCCAGGAAGATCGGGCGAAATGGGAGGCGCTGCAACGAGCAGCGCAGGCAACCCAACCTCCTCCGGTTTGGGAAGGACGTGCGTCACACGATATTGCGAGCTTGCCTCACTGAAGCGGTTGGCACGTTGAATCCACAATTGGATGGCGAGATCGTAACGCGCCATGATATTGTCCAGCCAATACGGGCGATTCTCTTGTAGCCATGCATGGCGGAAGAGATCGCGGGTCAGTCCAAATCCCTCGCGAAGATCCTGGCACTGGCCGTTCACGCCAGTGATCGCGCCTAACTCGCGACGGACGGAGCGTTTGCCGACAGGATTGTTCTGCTCCTGATAAGCGCGGTCATATCCATCGGCAATTTCCTGCGCAACCTCAAATTTGTATCCGATGAAGTCCATGCGCCGCGCGCCCATCTCCATTGCATCCAGCGCATCCGGCTCACGCAATGGCGCGGCGCCACGCGCCTGATCGATGAGAATAATAGCTTGCTCGGCGTGCACGCGAAACGCATGAGCTACCGGCAGCAACTTAGCGGAAAGCTGCTGCCCTTCCGCGCTCCACGGATCGATCCAGAATAAGTTGTCGGTGGCCGAGCCTAGCCCGGCATCTTTCAGTGTCGCCTGCGCGGCCATCAGTTCTACTTGCGCCTGGTTGATCTTACCTGTGAAATCGCCGTGGAAGACCTGGCCGTAGCTACTCTGAAATTGAGGAATGCTGCTTGTTCCCTGTTGCCACCCGGCAGCCGCCCCGAAGAGCGCGCCGTACCAATCCATGTTGAACAGCCCCTCGCCCAGGTCATTCCACACAGTATTCAATTCGCCGGTGGAACCGAGCCGCTGCCCATCGCTGACAAATCTCTGGATGTTATCGAAACCCGCATTGAAATTCGGATAGACGACCCGCCAGTTATTGATGCCGGGAGCCACCCATGTCTCCATTCCAGCATCTACATACGGCAAGAGCCACTTGTCATAACCGTCAGGGTTCGGATTGTATTCCCATGCGACGGCGATCATGTCTTTAGGCAACGTTTTGACCAGTTTTGGACTGTCCATGGCTATGTCGCCCCAGAACAACAGCTTTCTATCCAGGGGAGTTAGTTCCGCGTGAATTTGCTTGAGAAAGTCCACATAGACAGTGCCCAACCCATCCTGAGTAACGCGAGCTTTGGTCTGTCCTCTTCCCAGTTCGAAGGTTTCGTCCGCGCCGATATGAAGAAAGGGGCCGGGAAAGATCGAAGCCATCTCCATGAACCATTGCCGGATTAGATCCAGCGACGCAGGCTGGCCCGGAGCCAGAACCGAACCATGGGGCGTCTCCGCAAGTTGGGAATAGATGTCGAACATCAGGACGCGATGCAGGTGGCCAAAAGCTTCCTGCTCGGGAATGATGGTGACGTGGTACTGACTGGCATAGCGCACCAGTTCTGCTCCGTCGGCGCGGGTCATTGCGCCTCCGGGCAGTGCGGCCAGCGGATTGGACGCATAGGCCAGCGTGTTCTCAAAGTAGGGGGAGTATATGTTCACCTTGTACTCGGAAAGCACGCGGATCTGATGCTTCTGAAATTCGAGCGTGGGAACGGGGCCGCGCGATAGATCGTCGCTCAGGCCGCGGTACTTCATGGCCGGCCAGTCGCGCGCGATAACTGAGTGCAAGACTGCATCCGCTCCACGGCCGTCGATCAGTTGCTTGATGGTTTGCGCGCCGTAATAAATTCCCGCGCCAGTGGCGGCAATGTCGTATGTGACGTTTCCGTCGGTGACGAGGACATAGCCTTCGTCGTGCATCGCCGGATCGAATTTGATGTTTGCGCGCACAAGAATAGCCTCCGCCTTTTTTGTTTGCTGGCGAAGTAGCACGATCTTGACTTTGCCCTTCTTGCTAGCGCGTGGGGCTATTCCGCGTTCTTTGAGCGAACTGGTCAGGTCTTCGGCAGCAAACTTGTCTTCGGAATCCTTGCCCGCTTCCAGAACATCGGCGCCCTGCGCCAAGGAAATGTCTTTGACTTCGTGAAGCTCGCGCGGCATGGGAATCAGGGCGAGCTTCGGAGCCTCAGCAGGCGCAGGAGTGAGCGATGGGGCCGCTTGCGCAAGCAAGAGCGTCGGCGGAAAGAGGAGAAGGCCAGTCAGAAAACAGAAGGCAACGCAGGAAGCAGCAGAAGGCAAAAGGCGATCGCGTAAGTAATTTAGCCGGAACATTTGTTTCACCTCAGGACGGCAGGGTACGCAATCGGATCGCAGGGGGTCCACGCGTGCGCAATTCTGATTCTAGGCAAAAACTGCAAAGCGCTCAACAAACATGAGAGCAGAAGAGTCGTTAAGAGGAAGTCAGAGAAAATTCAGGAGGATTGTCCTGTTGAACAATCCTCCTGGTTGAGAGTTGCATAAAGTTCAGGGCTGAAATCCAGGAGTAGCTCCCGAATCAGAACTTGTAATGAACAGCAAATTGGAATTGCCGCGCTGGGGAAACGGTGCCTGTGATCTTTCCCCAAGTGTTGCCGGCATTATAGGTAATCATCGACGGAGAGGTTCCGACTGTTCCCGAGAAAGCGCTTGTGGAGAGAGAGGGCGCAGCGTAGCTGGCCATGTTGAATGCATTGAACGCATCGACGCGGAACTCCAGCTTCTCCCCCTTCACTGTTGGAAATGCCTTAAAAGCGGACAGATCGATAATGCGATAGCCCGGGGCGCGCTCCGTATTTGGCGCTGATGTTCCCAGTCCAGCGGGGGCCGGTGTTCCAATCGCCGCTTCGACTTCATAACCGTAGGCGCATGCCGTGTTGGCACCTGGTGCCGTCGGCGATCCCTGACAGGGTGCGGCCGTAGGATCGGTACCCCACCAATTGTTGTTATTACGACCGACGATTTTCATCTTCCCGTACCGGTTTGCGCGAGAAGTTGGCGCGTTCAGATTGGCGTTATTCGGGCTGGTGACATTTTCAGGGAAGCCGGAGTAGAGAATGGCATCTCCAGAAACGCGCCATCCACCAACGGCTTCGTCAATCGCCCGGTTCATGTTGCCACCAAACCGCGCTCCGCGGCCAAAAGGCAACTGGTAAACGATGGTTGCATTAACGGATTGTCGGGTGTCGTAGTCCGAAGGGCCATAATCTGCCCTGGGATTACGCGCATCCTGCCAGTAAACGCTGGCGCCGGAAACGCCGGGTACGCCGTAGTAGCCAGGATTATTGGTCATTGCCCGCGACCACGTGTAGTTAACCGTGTACTGTAGTCCGTTGCTTTGCTGGCGCTTGAGAACGGCCTGGAGAGCATTGTAGTTCTCGATGCCCTCGGACTCCGAAACGTAGACTTTACCGCCGTGCCCAACCAAACCGTAGAAAGGCTCAGTGGCTGCCGATCCGCCGCCCACTGCCGTGTACTCGTTGGCCTGAACGGGAACGATCAGGCGCTGGCCGATTTCTCCCACATAGCCAACTTGAGCAGTCGTCTTGGCATTGATAAGGTATTGCGTTGTCAGGTTGAACTGCTGAACGAAGGTGGGCCGCAAGTTCTTGGGGTACACCTCGTATACGTTGCTGGCGGTGCTCAGAGCTCCGGCAGAGGTGTTAAAGCCATTCTCTACTGGAAGCGGAGTTCCGGGGGTACTCGCGGAGGGTCCCCCTGGTTGGTAATAGAACTGGTGCAAGAAGGGCGGATTCTGCGTCAGTCTTTGGGCGTCGCCTGTGCCTTCAAAATAGTCGGTTATTCCGTATCCGCCACGCACTACGAGCTTTGGTAATAGCTGCCAAGAAAACCCTAAGCGCGGCATAACCTCGCCGTAAAACGGATTGTAAAGGGCGCGGCTGTTGCCGTTTACTCCTGCAGTCTCCAGACATGGATTAGGAGTTCCCGTGCATGCAGCGGGATTGGAAATGTCGACGTTGACTTCCTTGTTGTTCACCTCGTAGATAGGCTGGTCATATCCATAGCGCACGCCAAGGTTCACGGTGAGATTCTGGCTCACCTTCCAGTCGTCCTGGACATAATACGCATCGCGATATTGGCGCTGTCCAACGGGACCGGAGACGCCGCCAATCGCTGACCAAGTGGCAGTATCCAGAACAACTTCAGCGAATCCGTAGCCGCCCGCATGTGCCACATTCGGGTTGGCCGTGAATAGGTTGTCGTACGCAAATTCTCCCATCGTCCCATAGTTGCCGGGGTAGAAGAAGTTCTGCTGGTAGCGCACAACCTGGACACCGAATTTCGTGAGGTGTTTCCCGTGCTGCCAGGTAAAGTTGTCACCATAGTCAAAGTTGTTTTCAACGAAGGTCGTGTCTGCACCCGCGGTTCCGACGTTGCTTTCCGAGGTGGCAATGTTCATCTCGCTGAAACCGGAGAACGGTTGATTGGGCAGCGGAATGCCGACGACTTTGTCGCCATTGAGACCAAATTCGCCTGATGGATCCGTGGGCGCGCCCTGAATCCAGTGAACCCGCGTAAATCCTCCGCGGAACTCATTGACGAGCGCAGGAGAGAACACGTGTACCCAGTTGACCACAACACTCTTTGTGGGATAGTCGTTGCCCGCGGGAAAAGTGATGGGGAGAACAGCCTTGGTCGTGACATCGTAGGCCTCGCCAATAGACCAGCGGGCCATCAGGGTGTCCTTGGAATCGAGCGTATAGTCTACGCGAAGATCGCCCTGATTGTTAGTAATTGCGGATCCGGAAGTTCCATGATAGTTCCCTGAATCAGGGAGACTGCTAGGTGTGAAGTTCGGCATCGGATAAATTTCCGGGTGTGCAAACAGATACTTCGCAACGGGGTTGACAACCGTAATGCAGTTAAGCCCACTAGCGACGGAATTGGGGCAAGTTCCGCTCCCAGGATTGTTGCCTGACGGATTGCCACTAAGGTAAGTCGTGGCATGCAGGGTTCCACCTGTGGGATTCACAGATGTGACTGCCGGGTTATAGAACGTAATGTTCTTATCGGTAAGGACTTCGGAGAAATCGCCGGTGCGCATGAGAGCAGTCGCTACGCTCGCCGAGCCGGTGCCCGCCGCATGGTTCCTGAAACCTTCATAGTCGCCAAAGAAGAAGAGCTTGTTCTTCTTGACCGGGCCGCCAAAGGTAGCGCCGAACTGGCTCTGCGCAAACTTCCCCTTTGGAATACTTGAATAGTTATTACTCCATAGGTTGGCGGTCAGTTGCTGATCTTCATACAATTCGTAAACGCTGCCATGGAACTTGTTCGTTCCACCCTTAGTGACCATGATCATTTCGCCGCCGTTCACGTCACCGTACTCGGCGTCGGCATTCACGGTAATGACGCGCATCTCTTGCAGCGCGTCGGGGGCCGGGTTGTAACCGACCAGGTTGTTCATGGTTTCATTGATTTCCACGCCATCCAGGATGTAGTTGTTGCCCTGTTGGCGGTTTCCGTTGAAGGACGGCTGGGTGGCGGAACTGGTATCACGCTCAGTACCGCTGGAACCGCCCATAGCGGCATAGTCGGGATTGACCGAACCGGGTACAAACATACCCGCCGACTGGAAGTTGAGCCCGCTCAGAGGGAGACCTTCCAACTCAGTAGCGCTGATCGAAGTTCCCAGCGTAGCGCTCTGGGTTTGCAGTTGAGGAGAGGTGTCAGAGGTTACATCCACCGTGGTCGAAACCGATCCGACCTTCAGCTTGATGTCAATTTTTGCGATCTGGTCGATCTGCAGAACGAACGGGCTAACTGTCGAAGTTTCAAATCCCGCTCCAGTCGCGCTGACAGTGTAAGTGCCGATGGGGAGAAACTGAATGTTATAGGCGCCGTCCTGATTGGTGACGGTGCTTGTCTTGACGCCTGTGTCAACATTCCTGGCAGTGACGCTCGCTCCCGCGACGACGGCTCCAGCCGGGTCGGTGACGGTACCGCGCACGGTGGCTGTAATGGTTTGAGCTACTAGTGGCGAAACGCCCAGCAGCATCGCGAATACCAGTAACAATCCAAGCATTCGCGCCTGGCCTGCGCAAAGGCTGCGCAAGGCCCTGATTGTACAAAGATTGCGTATGATCATGTTTGTGTCCTCCTCCAAAAGTTGTCCCGCGTTAACTGGCAGCGGCGAAGAGCTGCCGATGGCCTATCAGCAAGAACCACTTGGCCATTCGGCAAGCTGCCAAAAAACAGAGCCGGCGAAAATTTCCCGTGAAGCCGTGCCCGCGCCCATGTGTTCAACCTTGCATTCCAGAAGTGGTTGGCAGTTCCTTCCCCTTCGGGCAACTGATTCGCGCCGGGCGGTGGATTCCGGGCAGCCGTGCGTCCGAAGACGCACACTCCCCATAGCCGGGAAATCAAGTATAAACCACATTCGCAACGCTAAATCGAATCGCCACTAATCGTAATTGGAGCCTTGGTCGATTGTCAGACATACCAATCACTATGTTGACCAAAGTCGTCCGATACGCTCAACAAATACATGGAATTCATGAGGTTGCAACAGCTGCGTGAGAAGAGCGCTGCGCTCCGCGAAGGCTAGAAGACCACGGAGCGATGGGCTTCAACATCCTGCCGGGCATGATTTTCAGGGGCCGAAGCGCTTAATAGGCCGACCCGATGCCGCGGTTTTTCATTTCTCTGTGCGCCAGCTGACTCCGGCTAGGCTTCAATCGCCTTGCGAATACTGCCTTGAGCGCGCTTGAGGCGGCGGTTGGCCTCTGGCTTGGAGACCTTGGCGCAGAGCATCACCAGGGCAATGGAGACCTTCATATCGGCTGCCTCCAGAGTAGCCAGCGCAACGGTCCGGTTTACCTTGGCGACGCGCTGCACGATGGAAATTCCACGCTCAATGAGCTTTTCATTCTTGAGGTGCAGGTTGACCATCAGGTTGCCGTAGACATATCCCAGGCGGGCCATTGCGCCGGTGGTGAGCATATTGCAGATGAGCTTTTGCGCCGTACCGGCCTTGAGGCGGGTGGATCCGGTTAACACTTCGGGGCCGACCTCGGCCTCGATGGCAATCTGCGCAACGCGGGCCAGTTCCGAGCCGGTATTGCAGATGACGGCAACGGTGGCGGCGCCCTTTTTGGCAGCGTATTTCAAGGCCGCAATGGTATAGGGCGTGCGGCCGCTGGCGGCCAGGCCCACGATTACATCCTTTTTGCCGGGCTTTCGCGCAGCCATGTCGCTCTTGCCCAACTGGGACGAATCTTCACTGGCCTCAGCGGCATTGGCCAGTGCGCGTTCGCCGCCGGCTATCACGTATTGGATCATGGAAGGATCGACGCCGAAGGTGGGCGGACACTCAGAGGCGTCCAGCGCGCCGAGCCGACCGCTGGTGCCGCTGC
>Ga0255351_1000678_pt1 | contig 15049 bp, 12 predicted proteins | sample HBST25r2metaG_FD_186024 | JGI IMG/M metagenome (GOLD analysis project Ga0255351, IMG submission 186024) | Peat soil microbial communities from Stordalen Mire, Sweden - H.B.S.T-25.r2 | ecosystem: Environmental > Terrestrial > Soil > Wetlands > Peat | place: Sweden: Norrbotten County, Stordalen... | reverse complement strand
CAAAAGACGAGGCCATACCCTCGACGAAATAAGCAACCCACGGCGTCACATCCGCCTCGGCGCGGCCCATGTAGTAGTTGTGCGAGGAACCAATGTCAAGTGCGCGATAGTAGGCTCCGAGATCGCAGGCGTAATACTCTTCCAAGGCATAGAGCCCCTTTAGTCCGTAGCCGCCCAGGTGGAGGATCAGCGTGGTTACCAGACGCGCGGTTCTGCCGTTGCCATCGTAATAGGGATGAATTGTGGCAAATTGATAGTGAGCCACTGCAGCTTTAAGCGGAACCGGCAGATCATCCGCGACGGTCAGCCAGCCTGCCAGATCCTTCATCAGTCCAGGCACATCGCCCGCCTCGGGCGGCAGATAGACGATGCTGCCGCTCCGGCTGTCTTGAATCACGTTCTGAGCATCTCTGTAGGGCGTAGGCTTCACTCGCGTTTTGCCGCCTCCCATGACCAGGGCGTGGAGCCTCCGAATGACGGCTTCGGTCAACGGGCTGCGGGCTTTGGCCAGCTTTTCGGCCTCGTCCAATGCCGAATAATAGCCGAGCACCTCAGCCTGATCGCGCTCCCGGCCCGGAAAGTGCTGCCCATTGGCGACGACCTGGACGACCTGCGCCTGGGTCAGCAGATTGCCCTCAATCGCCGTCGAGTAGTGCGTCGAGAAGAGCCGGGCCGTCTCCCGGAGGCTGGCGAGCACCTGCGGCGTGATGGGCAGCGCGTCGATCGACTGACGGACCGCCTCAATTCGCATCAACCATCCGGCGATGGCCGGAGTGATCGAGTATTTCGGAGAGAAGCCCTTTCGATTCTGTTTCATATGCCCACTATTTCTAGGTTTGGCTACCAACAACATACCGCTTCCATGCTGTTATTGTGCCGATAATATGCCGATATTGCAAGAGAAACCTGCACGCTCGAACTAGCACATCACCGCGAGCGATACTGCCAAACCTCAGCTACGCCGCATTCATCGGAATGACGCTTCCGAAGGGCGCATGACGACCGCCGGTGGTGGCCCAGAGTACGGGATAGTATGGAGCGTCGTCGGGAAATGTCCCGTAGAGGTCGGTCAGAAAGACTAGAGTCTGCGGCTGAATGCCATGCTCTTCCAGCCAATCAAAGCATGGAGCGAAGTCGGTGCCTCCGCCGCCAACGGGATTGAGATGAACGGTCTCCCCGGCTTGATAGGTCTCCACTTTGTGTACCTCGGTGTCGAAGTACAGGACGTGAACACACTGTGGCCGCTGTCCTTCGAGGATTGAGCAGACCTCAGCTTCAAAGAGACGCAGCAACCGGCCATTCACCGAGCCTGAGCAATCGACAGCGATGGCGATCTCTCCGACACCCTCGCGCACAACTCCCGGCAGATAGAGTCCGTTCCAGATGTGGCGGCGGTTGGGCCGCAACCAGCTCGAATCCGCCGGAATGGTGTCGGACCAGAGCCGACGCAACAGTTCGCGCCAGTCCACCGTTGCCTCTGCGGCTCCATCGAGAGTGCGGGCCAAACCCGCAGGAGATTTGCCGGCCTGCTTCGAGAGCGTGACGGCCTGGTTGACGGCAACGCTCCACTCTCGCGCCTGCTCTTCAACACTGGGTGTTTTGTCGTTCGGCAGAGGTGCATCAAGAACCTGGCCGATGCCGCCCTCCGTCTCCGGCGCAGTTGGCCCATCTGTGCTGGCTTGCTTTTCTGGCGTTTCGCCCGCGCCAGCTCCGGTATCGGCATCTGAACTGTTCTGGCCGCCAGACTGCTGCTGTGCTTCCGCTTCGTGCAGGTTGTAAATCTGTTCGGCGCTCATGCCACGGAAGCGATGATCGACAAGCACCCCATCGGGCAGACTGAGGCCAGCGTCGAGCAGCAGCGGATTGATGGCGTAATCGCACGCCTCATTCCACCGCTTTGGATCGCGCCCGGAACGCCGCACATGATGCTGGAGCGCGGGGTGCATGACCTCGTGGGCCAACACCCCGGCCAGCGTTGCCGAATTGAGCGTATCAACGAACTCAGGGTTGTAGTAGAGCGACACGCCATCGGTCGCCATGGTTGGAATCGATCGCTGCTCGCGCCCCTTCAAACGAAACAGGAGCGAGCCGAAGAACGGATGATTGCGGTGGTCCCGGTTGTTCGGACAGTTTTCAGCGATTCTTAAGTGGAAGGCTCTGTTTTCTGTTTGGCCGCCGGTGGTTCTGGCGGGCGGTTGAAGTTGACCTGGCCGGCGATGTTGCGATTGACCGCCAGAACCACTTTATCGCATTCTGAAGCCGGTCGGTGAAGCGGAGGCTGGCACTGCTGGAGAGCAACCCGCCAAGGAATAGCCGGCTGGAGACTCATCGACGCCGATGAGTGCCGGGAGTGGGCACGACTGCTGCTCCCGGCCTTTTCTTTCAACATCGGATTGATAGATTTCCCCATGCCTTGAAAAACTCACTCAGCAAGCCGCCGCCGAGCGGCATCCTTAAAGTTCTTGCTCAGGCTGCCATCGATTCTGGCAGGCGGTTGAAGTAGACCTGATCGGGCGTCAACCCGTTCAAGCTGGAGTGCGGCCTGATGGAGTTATAAAACTCCAGGTATCTCGCGATGGAAGTTCTGGCTTCGTGGACCGTCTCGTAGGCGTGCAGATAGACCTCTTCATACTTGATGGACTTCCAGACCCGCTCGACGAAGACGTTGTCGCGCCAGCGACCCTTGCCGTCCATGCTGATTCTGATCCCTTCTTCTTTTAGTCGCCCGGTGAAGGCTTCGCTGGTGAACTGACTGCCCTGGTCGGTGTTGAATATCTCCGGCTTTTCATTCCCAGAAAGAGCTTCATCGAGCGCCTCGATGCAGAAGGAAACATCCATCGTGATCGATAGCTTCCAGGCAAGAACCCTGCGGCTGAACCAGTCCACCACCGCGGCCAGGTAGATGAAGCCCCGCGCCATGGGGATGTAGGTGATGTCCATCGCCCAGACCTGGTTGGGCCGGGTGATGGACAACCCGCGCAGCAGATAAGGGTAAATCCTGTGTCCTGGCGCGGGTTTCGAGGTGTTGGGCTTGCGATAGATGGCCTCGATGCCCATCCGTCTCATCAGCATCTTGATGTGCCTGCGGCCTACCTCCAAGCCCTGCTGCCACAGTAGGCCGCGCAGCATCCGGCTGCCGGCGAAGGGATAGTTCAGATGTAACTCGTCGAGGCGCCGCATCAGCCATAGATCTTCCTCAGAGATCGGGCGCGGCTCATAGTAGACTGTGCTCCGGCTGATGCCCAGCACCTCTGCCTGTTGCTTGATAAAAAGATCATGCTCGGGGTCGATCATCGCTTTGCGCTCAGCAATCCCGCCTTGGTAAGCGCTCCTTCTAAAAAATCGTTCTCTAGCGTCAGCTCGCCGATCTTGGCGTGAAGCGACTTGAGGTCCACCGCAGCCGTTGAAGCCTCTGCCTTCGCCTCGCCGCCAAAGACCCCCACAGCGCCTTCCAGAAGCTGGCTCTTCCACTGCGTAATTTGGTTGGCATGCACATCAAACTCTTCGGCCAACTCCGTAAGTGTCTTTTCTCCCTTGATGGCGGCCAAGGCCACTCTGGCCTTGAACGTTGCTGTGTGGTTTCGACGCGGATGTCTGCTCATCTGCTCTCCTCATCCCAGCCATTTTAGGCTGCGGGCGAACAGAACCTCCACTTAACCCCCTGTCCGAATTTGCGGAACCGGCTCTGATCGAGCAATAAAGTAGTCCGCGCCTTCTGAATGCGAATGGATGCTGGTGTCTCGTGTGTCATTACAGGCATAAATTGACCCGGCCTCCAATCATAAGTTGGCCGTAATTGGTGGGTTTGAGTGGAACTGGTTAGCTAAAGTTCGGGATTTCAAGGATAAAATGGCCGTGAGTTTTGTTTTCCAATCAAAACATGGCCGCGGGTGCTGCATCGCTCTTCGCGGTAATTACCATTTTGATTCCTATTCATTTTGCTTTTCCAGGATAGAATGTATGTACGTTATATTGCATACATGCAAGGACAAGAAAGCCCGATTGAAGTTCATCGTTGGTTCCAAACTGCTGTTCGGCCAGTGTGGCCGATTGTGGAAGGCTCGCTTTCCCTCAGAAAGACACGGTGCAACCGAAAGAGCTGTTCAGCGTGTGCCTCAGGAAAGGGGCACGTTAGCTACGTCTTGTCCGGTCGCAAGGGCTCCCAGCGATTCTCAATATACGTGCCTGATGACCTGGCACCAGCGGTTCAGCAGGCCATCAAGAATGGTCGTCATCTACAGGAGTTAATGAACGAAGCTGGGGTGCGGCTCGTGCATGCGCTGAAGAATCAGCGGAGGGATCGAAACAGATGATGGAATGACAGCTCCAGCCGAGGAGGAGTCATGCTTGAAAACGAAGATTTGTTAGCTTGGTTCCAGCGCCACAGGTTGCCAGAATGTGCCCGCGCAATCATTAATCAGATTCGTTCTTCCGAACCGGCTCGGCGCGTGGGTGGCGGGAAGCAAAATGTGAGTGGCCGCTATCCGAGCAAAAAAATGGGTGTCATCATCCAGTTTGAAAGCCATCGGGTCGAGTTGGCCAGAATCTATGAGTTGGAGCACGACCCCGAAGTGCTGGAATACTGGGACCAGCCGCCTTCGTTTAAGCTTGACTACGAGAGCGCCCACGGAAAGCGCGTAGTGGCCGTTCACACACCGGACTATTTTGTCATGCGCGTCGATGGTGCAGGCTGGGAAGAATGTAAAAGAGAAGACGAACTCCTGCGCTGGGCTGAGAGAAGCCCACATCGGTTCCGGCGGGATGATGACATCTGGCACTGCCCTCCTGGAGAGGAGTATGCGCGGAAGTTCGGGCTTACATATTCCGTTCGCTCTTCGCGGGACATCGACTGGGTGTACCAGCGCAATATCCAGTTTCTGGAAGACTATCTCCGCAATGACCGCATATCCGTGCCTCCTGCCGCCAGAAATCTTTTGCTTGCCCAGGTTGCGGCTCGCCCTGGCATCTCGCTCCTCGACTTGCTTGCAACCAGCGGAGACGGCACTACCTGTGACGATGTCTATGTTCTGATTGCACTGGGCGAGTTGTATGTGGATCTCCACCGATCTCCGCTTACTCAGCCGGCGACCGTTCACGTTTTCTCCAATCGACAGGTTACTGCACACGATACTCAAAACCTGACTGGTTTGCCGAAGCCCTTGTCTAATGCTCCAATCAGCCAGCCGAGTCAGGGCAGCGGAGTAAATTGGGATGGACAACGATGGAATGTTCTGAACTGCGGACAAACGCACGTGGTCCTACGCCGCGTTGACGACAACTCGACCACCCAACTCCCGGCAGCGGCGTACTATGCGCTGATGAAGGAAGGCCAGATTACCGTCACTCCTCCACGTTCAAATGACGACGATTGCGAAATCATGGGCAGGCTCTCCAGGGCGAGCGAGGAAGATCTTGGTCATGCAAACTACCGCTACAAGATTGTCCGTGGGCCGTTGGACAGCACAACATTGACGGCTCCTACCTCGGTTTCTTCTCGTTCGGCTCGTCGCTGGCGTGCGATGTATAGAAAGGCCGAAGTGCAATGCGGGAGTGGCTATCTGGGATTGATTCCTCAAACTCATCGGCGCGGCAATCGCGCGGCCAAGTTGCCTGAGGTCACCAGGGAACTCATGGCGACAGTTATTCATCAGGACTACGAAACGCACAAGCAGAAGAGTGTATATGCATCTTGGAGCGCGTTGCTGAGTGCGTGCAATAGCCAGGGATTGATTGCTCCCAGCTATGAAACTTTCCGCCAGACCGTTCACGCGGCAGCCGGGCATGCCCAAACCCTGAAACGGATGGGTCCGCGTGCGGCGTATACGCAGGAGCGGTTTTACTGGGAGTTGGAGTTGAAGACACCCCGCCACGGAGAACGCCCCTTTGAGATTGGACATGTTGACCACACCGAATTGGATGTAGAGTTAGTCTGTTCAACGACTGGTCGCAATCTTGGCCGACCGTGGCTCTCCCTGCTTACCGATGCGTTCTCACGACGGGTTCTGGCGGTTTCATTATCCTTCGATCCACCCAGTTATCGCTCTTGCATGGCAATCATCAGAGAATGTGTGGGTCGCTACAATCGTATACCTCAAATCTTTGTAGTAGATGGAGGCGCGGAATTCGACAGCGTTTATTTCGAGACCCTGCTAGCCCGATACGAATGCACCAAGAAAACCCGCCCACCTGCCAAGGCACGCTTTGGCTCTGTAGTCGAACGTCTCTTCGGAACTTGTAACTCTCAGTTCATCCACAATCTCTGCGGCAATACCCAGGCTATGCGTCAGGTACGACAAGTTACGGCGAGCGTCAACCCGAAGCAAAAAGCAGTATGGGCTCTGGCCGATTTGCATGATTATCTGACCCGCTATCTATATGAAGTTTATGATTCTCTGGATCATCCTGCCCTCGGCCAAAGTCCTCGCGAAGCATATGAGGCAGGAATGGCATACGCCGGACAGCGCCCCTGGCGCCGCATCAACTATGATCGTGAGTTTTTCATTATGACCCTTCCGACCACGTCCCTGGGCACCGCCCAAGTTTTACCCGGACGGGGTGTGAAGATTCACTACATCTATTACTGGTCTGATATGCTGCGCGATCCAGAGATCGAAAGAAGCCATGTTCCCGTCCGTTATGACGCATTTGACATTGGAACCGCATTTGCATTTGTAAAAGGCCATTGGGTTCAGTGCCATTCAGAGTATTACGCAATATTTCGGGGCCACTCAGAGCGAGAGTTGATGCTGGCAACGCAAGAACTTCGGAAGCGTCATCGAGAACATGAACGCCAACGAGGCCTTTCAGCAAGGACCATCGGAGATTTTCTGCAATCGGTCGAAGCTCAGGAGATTCTGCTCGCTCAGCGATTGCGCGACCGTCAAGCCAGTGTGTTTCGCAGTGAATATGAGCAAGTGGTACCTCAGCAGCTACCCACTGACAGTCGCTCAACCTCTCAGTCTTCTTGTGCCGCATTGCCCTTCCAAACCGCTGTTTTAGAGCGACCTGAAGAATATGAGACTTACGGAGCATTTTGAAATGACATCAGAAGAGATCGCAGACCGTGTTCGCAAATTTCGGTTCCTGACCGTAGCGCACCCGATGCTTTCGACTGCGAAGGATCTGCTGGTGGCGGCGATCAACGAGGCTCCCTCCGGTACGATCGTGATGGTTGTTGGACCGACGGGAGTTGGCAAGACAACACTGCGATTAAAGATTGAGCAAGTGCTTTCCGAGCAGAGTGAACCTTTCATGGAAACAGATCCAGGCCGATTGCCTTTTGTCGCAGTTGAGGCAGCGGCTCCCGATAACGGAAGCTTTAATTGGAGAGATCACTACCGCCGCACACTGGTTGAGCTGAGCGAGCCGATGCTTGACTGTAAGCTGAAACCAAAGTGGATACAATTCGCACACGATTCTCAGGGAAAGCAGTTTGTCAGACCTGATGCATCCGCCGCTCAATTGCGTCAGGTCCTCGAGTCGGCGGTCCAACACAGGCGGCCCGCCGCTATTTTGATCGACGAGGCCCAGCATCTGACCCGCATGGCCTCCGGCAAAAGATTGGCGGACCAACTGGAAGTGATCAAGTCTCTTGCCAACTGCACACGGACTGTTCACGTATTGCTCGGCACCTACGATCTGCTCGCCTTTCGTCATCTGAATGGCCAACTATCTCGAAGAAGCCTCGACATACATTTCCGGCGCTACAACGCCGAGAATCAGGAAGACATTCGCGTTTTCAAAAGCACTATTCTCACCTTTCAGAAACATCTGCCTTTGGAAGAGCAGCCCGACCTGTTGCCCCTCTGGGAATTGCTCTATGAACGATCTGTGGGATGCATCGGGATCTTAAAGGAGTGGTTAGACCGGGCATTGATTGCAGCTCTCGGAGAAGGTTGTCAGACTATCACTGCCCACCATCTGGAGACAACTGCCCTTTCTGCTGCACGGTGCGAAAAGATCGCAGTGGAAGCTCATGAAGGTGAAAGACAATTGTTAGCTGTGGACGAGGTACGGTTGCGTCTGCGTGAACTGCTGGGGTTAGGAGGGAGCGTTGCTGGAACCGCTACCCATAGAACGCCTCATTTACGAAGGCGCGTCGGCCAGCGTAAACCTGAGCGAGACCCGATCGGTCAATCTGCCGACTTGTCGAGGACGGCTTGCCATGGCGTATGACCTATGGAATTTGACCCCACGCGCTATACCTCCACGGAGCCGATTGCATTCTCTACGACCGATGGCGATTGGCACCCTTTGTGTTGAGAGCCTGACGAGTTACATCATGCGCTTGGCCGAAGCACATACGGTTTCGGTCAGGACATTGATTCTGAAAGAAATCTTTTCCGATCTCTCTACCAGGCCGATAAATTCGCACTTTTCTGGCCTGCATTCTCTCAATGGAATGGGCGCCTGCTTTGAGCAATGGGTAGACATTTTGGAAAAGGTGACGTCCCGCCACGACTTGCGCGCCTTGACTCTCTTACCCTGGCAGAGACTGCTGACCACCGGTGGCATCGTGCGGAGGCGTCGAACATGGTGCCCGCGTTGTTTTCAGGAGTGGCGACACCATGGAATGCCCATCTATGAGTGCTTGGCGTGGGTGCTGGCGCCAGTTACGGTCTGCCCCATCCATCATGTCTTGCTGGAACAGCATTGCCCCCATTGCCGCCGACCCATGTTGGTTCTTTCAGCGCACGCGCATCCTGGATATTGCGCTCACTGCAATCGTTGGCTGGGTGACGATTCGACCGCGCCAAATGCTTCCACAGCCCAACAAGTCATGGAAGAGGAACTATGGATAGCAAACCAGGTCGGCGAATTCCTCGCTCTGGGAGCCTCCGCAAGCGATAACGGTTCACCCTGTTGTCTGCTAAGTAACCTGCAACGAATGCTGATCGAATTGGCAAAAGGAAATCAGATGTTGTTTGGACGGGCAGCAACGATCAGCAACACAACGCTGAACGGATGGCTCAAGGGAAAGTGGCTTCCTGCTTTGCCGCTCGTCATTCAAATTTGCCAGAATCTCAAATTGCCCCTCAATCGCCTGATCTTGGAAGAGATTTCCAGCGCGGATCCGGAGTGGAGTGTGCTTGCAAATAGATGCTCATTGGCTGTATGCCGGGGAAAACGAGTATTTCTGCCGCAATACCCCATCACGCGCGTAGATGGACCTGGGTCAATTTCACACGAGAAGCGCGAATGTGCCAAGGCAGAAATCAAGGCCTGTTTAGAAGCCAACCTTGCCTTGGATGAACCTCTATCGCTTCTAAAGCTCTTCCAGAAACTCGGCTACCGCAGCTCGTCAAGTGGGAGAAGCTGGTTCCCAGATCTGTGCGCGGCAACCAAAGCCAAACGTGAGCGCCAAGTTGAAACTTACAGGCAAGAACTTCTTCGCGCACTCACCGAAGAACCACCGCCTACTATAGCTCAGGTTGCACTCCGGCTTGGGGTCAGCGTTGCTCAGTTGTATCTTCGTCGTGCCTGCCGCCAGCTTTGTAAAGCCCTAGCGGCTCGCTCTCCTGATCGCGTCCGCTTTAGAAGAAGAGAAATCGAAGAGGCACTCAGAAGGGCATTTGAGGAACCACCTATTCCTCTTGTCGTTCTGGCATTGAGACTGGGTAAAGACGCAAATCGTCTGCGGTTCGTGTTCCCAGATATTTGCAAGCGTCTTCGGATCCGGTATCTGGCGCATCGATCCTTGGAGCAGCAGCAGGCTAGGCTCGCTTATGATGACGCTGTCCGCCATGCAATCGGAAAGATTGCCGACGTTGGCGAGTATCCGTCGCTGCATCGAATATTCTCCTTGATATTGAAAAGAAATCCATCGCTCACGAGCCTCCATCTGACCAACCTCGCGATTAAGCGCCTGCGCATGAAACTGAAACAGCCCGCTGAAGCTGCCTCTTGGTCAGAATGTAACCCACCGTCTCAGATAGGCGCGAGCCTGACGGGTAGGTATGAATTACAGGCATAAACCGGCCATTCTGGCCAAATTATGGTTGTAGTGACATCGTGTCTCATGCCGCCGCAGGCTCCTCCATGTACGCAGACATACGAGCCAGGATGTCATCGACGGTTGGAGCGTCCGGGGTTTCCTCCGGTGCGCCTGCCTCGCGATCACGTAGAACGCTATCAATCTCGGCGACAATCTCCGCAGCATCAGTTGCCGTGGCCACACGCAGCAGGTCATGTTTCTTCAGGTCCTGTGCCGTAAAGCCACACAGCCGCTGCCGGATTTGATCTGCGAAGCGGTTCAGGTCGGCATCATTATTGACATTCAGATGAGGCAGCAGTTCCACCAGGTCAAAGACATTCGTGACCATCGTTGCGTGAAAGCGCGACTCCGGCTCGTTCAGCCGGTCCACCATATGCGAGACCACATCTCTGAGCCGCTTCCACAAATCCTCAGTCCCTCGGGTCAGTGACTCGCGAACATTCGTGTCGATCTCGCGGGCAACACGCGCCTGCTCCTCGGCCGACATCTGGACGCGGAAGTCATTGCCGGATGGGATGGGAAGGACCTCCAACTTGACGCCGAACTTCTTGCGTAGCTTTTCTGCCGTGGGGTAGTCTTCCTCTCGAAACAGGCCATTCAACTCTGGACGAACCTGCTCAATGTATTGCGGATAGACCTGAAGAAAGCCCTCCACGCCTTGCTCAAAGCTGGCCTCGAACTCACGCATCTTGGCCGTCAGATCGAAATAGAGGTTCGACGGCAGTAGTCGGAATCCCTCGTCGGACCACGGTAACGTGATCTTGTAGAAGTATTGCCGCACGTGGCCCGCGAGCGTGCGCAGCTCATCGAGCTTGTCTGCGCCATGAAGCAACTGCTTGTTGTATCGGCCAGCGCCCTGGTGCGCTCCGTTCTGGTTGGCAACGTCGCGGCTGATCTTGCGGTCGTGTTTGACAGCCGTCCAGATACTGATGTGGATGGCGGCGAGCATTGCTTTCTCTGTAATCATTGGATGGCCTCCGAATGTTGCACTCCGAAGCCGACGAACTCCGGTGTGTGGGTGATGGCGGTGTCCCGCACCGCCGCGTCGTGCATCGCCATAACGCGCATCTCGGTCGGCATACGGTCCAGATACTTGAGTCCCCTGGCCACCGAGTTGTCAGTCATGGCCCGGCCCAGGGCCGTGGCGATTGCGATTTGTGCCGAGGTCTCTGCCGGGAGTGGTGCCGTCTCCGGGTTGAGCAGGATCTCGTCGATCGACGGCAACTGCCGGAAGAGCCGGAGGAATGCAATCAACTCCGCAGAAGCGGCAGGCCCAACCGTGCCGTCGAGCAACTGCGCCTCGAACTCGCTTGCCCCGGAGAGGAAGGCGCTCTTCTGCCGGTTGGCAATGCCGCGCAGGACATTGGAGGCCATCTCCCAGGAGCGGGGAGTGGGCCAGGCATTGGCATCCGAGGTGGCATCGGCCGTATGCAAGAGGTCCGGCTTGAAGCGCAGAAATGCGATGATCTCCGGCCGAACGCCCGCGCCCACGGCCGACTTGCACCAGTCGTTCAAGTCGGCTTCAAGTTCGAGATGGACAAAACGATTTCTGAGAGGCCGCGGCATCGCGAAGTGAACGCCCCGCTCGGAGGCGGGATTGCCGGCGGCGATGACCACCCAGCCGTCCGGCAACACATACTCTCCCAGCTTGCGGTCGAGCACCAGTTGGTAGCATCCAGCCTGCGTCATCTGCGGCGCAGCGGTCAGCTCATCGAGAAACAGGATGCCCTTCCCGGCGGTCGGAAGAAACTTGGGTGGCACCCACTCGGTCTGGTCTGCTTTGATCCGCGGCAGCCCGCGCAGATCGACCGGATCGAGTTGGACGGCGCGAACATCAAGGAACTCAAAGTCGAGATCGTCCGCGACCTGCGCAACAATTTGTGATTTGCCGACGCCGCAAGCGCCCCAGATGTGCAGAGGCACACGTTCGCCGATCAGCGCATGAAGCGCCTCGTAAAGCTTGGATGGTTTCATTTGGGTTTACCTCAGGAGAAATGCGGGTTCGGATGTGAAGATGGGCGGGTCGCCTCTGACTTCTCCAACTAAACTCCGTCGGCTCGAAGTTGAGTGGCTGGCGGGCAGGGATTTCCGGGGAAGTTGCGCGATTATTTGCGCGCAACTAAACAGTGTTCTGCCTGCTTTATTATTGCGCGAAAGAGGAATATACTGCGCGTATATCATTTTCGCGCAATAAAGAGGAGCAATTTCGTGCCCAAACGCATACCGGAAGAAGCTCTAGCAGCAATCCTTGGTGCCGTCGAGCGCCATCCAGGAGGCGCAAGCCGGGCGGCTATTGCTGAGACGCTGACGCCGAAGCTCGCCTCGCGCACACTGCAATTTCGGCTCAAGTATCTGGTCGACGCGGGGCGCCTCGCAAAACAAGGTGAGGGCCGTGCGGCTAAATACCGTCTGCCGGAGTCGCAGCAAGACCAGGTTGCCGCCTCGCTCCCAGCACGGGATGGGGCGGAAGAGGCCGTCATTCCTCTTTCTCCAACAAGCGCCGAGATCCGCCGTTATCTCAGTCAGCCCCTCGCGGCGCGTAAGCCCGCAGGCTACAACCGGCAATTTCTGGATTCCTACCGTCCGAATATCAGCTTTTATCTTTCGCGGACCGAACGCGCCCGCCTTGCCCAGATTGGCAAGCCGAATTTTACGGCGGTGGCCGCAGGCACGTACGCAAAACAGGTTCTCAGCCGGCTCCTGATCGATTTGTCGTGGAACTCAAGCCGCCTTGAGGGAAATACGTATTCTCTGCTCGACACCAAACGCCTCATTGAGTTCGGAGAAGAAGCTGAAGGCCGCGATCGGCAGGAAGCGCAGATGATCGTGAATCACAAGGATGCGATTGAGTTTCTGGTTAACGCTGCCGATGAGATCGGCTTCAACCGCTACACCATCCTCAATCTGCATGGAATTCTCGCGCAAAACCTGTTGCCCGATGAGGGAGCAGCTGGACGGCTAAGGCATATTGCAGTCGGAATCGAGAGATCGACCTTTCACCCGCTCGAAGTGCCGCAGCTAATCGAGGAGTGTTTCAACCAGATCCTGGCAACGGCCGCGGCCATCGACGATCCATTCGAGCAGGCATTCTTCATCATGGCGCAGTTGCCGTACCTGCAACCGTTCGATGACGTCAACAAGCGGGTCTCCCGTCTTGCCGCCAATATTCCGTTCATCAAGCGCAATCTGTCGCCGCTCTCCTTCACCGATGTTCCGCAATCGCTCTATACAGACGCAGTCTTGAGTGTGTACGAACGGAATGAAGTCGATCTGCTGAAGGATGTCTTCCTCTGGGCCTATGGGCGCTCGGCAGCGCTATACGCCGCCGTCAGGCAGTCGCTCGGCGAGCCTGACCCCTTCCGGTTCAAGCACAGTGCGGCTTTGCGGCAAATCGTCTCCGAGGTAGTTCGTGGCCCCATGGATAGGAAGGCGGCGGCCGCTCGCATTGCTCTCAGGGCCGAAGAGGATATTGCAGCAGGCGAACGCGAGCGCTTCAGGGAGATGGCTGAGACCGAACTTCTGAGCTTGCACGAAGGAAATTTTGCTCGTTACCAGATCCGGCCGAGTGAGTTTGCAGCGTGGGAGGCGGTCTGGAAGCCAAGCCGGTGAGTTGAGCACGTGTGTGCAAAGCAAGTCATGCGCGCACTGCATTGTGCGTTTTCACAGCCATCGAGTCCTGATGCGGCTCGAAGTCGAGCAGATTAAGGTGCTTTTGGCCGGTGCGGCGAAACCTTGTGGTTTGTCGCAGGCACCGTGCAGTGAGATGATTGAAGCGAAAAACAGAATGGGAGAGACGGCATGAACGAAGCGGAAATGAAAGCAGAGTTGGAACGTTTGCGGGAAGAAAACGCAAATCTCAAGAGCAAGGATTCAGCAGGTTTGAGTCTCAAGGTCAGCGAGAAAGGTGCCGTATCCCTCTACGGAATGGGACGTTTCCCCGTCACCCTCTATAAGGAACAGTGGCTTCGCATTCTTGCCAGCGCTCCTGTAATCGAAGCATTCATCCACGAAAACGACAGCAAACTCAAGACCAAGGAGTAGCTCCCCGAGCGGTATGACGATTTAGCGACAATCGACGTGTTTTTTGGCGCACTGTACGTCCATTTCGCCAATGATTTATCAACGGCTAAGTTGCCTGAATCAAAGTACGCGCATTCCTCCAAGGGGCAGCCTCATGCTGTCCGGCCGGAGTGGATTTTTGGGGATTGGCTTTATGCTGAAGCCGTAGCTACGGCAGACTCGCGCTGCGCAATGGCTGCAATCTGATGGAGCATCCCTTTGAAGATGCAGTAATGGATAGGGTATAGCGCGTACCAATAAAGAAGCCCGCTGAGTCCGGCTGGATCGAAGATTGCGGTTTGCCGAATCACCGAGCCATGGTTGGTTGGTTCAACTTCAAACTGAAGCCACGCACGGCCCGGCACTTTCATCTCCGCCACGAGGTTCAACCTGCGGTCCTGTTCAACACTCTCGACGCGCCAGAAATCAAGAGCATCGCCAGCTACCAGTGCGTGAGGATCACGACGACCCCGGCGGAGTCCCACACCACCCACAAGAAGATCGAAGAATCCGCGAATCTGCCACAGAAAACTGGCAAAGTACCATCCGTTCGAACCTCCAATCCGCTGGATGGGAGCAAAGGCCAAGGCGGGTGGGACCGAAACGTACGCGGTCCGGGAATCGACGAGCCTGGTCCCGAACCGAACACCACCCCAAGACGCGGGTTTGCCGCTGGACGAGAGAGCGTCGGACCAGAAGGTCGCGGCATACTCTAGGTTTTCATGGTGAAGGGCCCTCTCGACGGCCTTTCTCAACCCCATTGGCCGAATGTTGAACGCGGTCAGCGCTGACTTATCGCGGACTAGCGTCGGGTTCCTCATGCTCTCGATGAGCTTGCGGCCAACGCGCGCATAGATGGGAGTGACCAGGCCCAACCACAGACTCGACAAATGCGGTGTCAGGACGGGCACCGGAATCATCCATCGCCGCAAACCGCATTGCCGCGCGTACTCCTGCATGATTTCGCCATAGCTGACCTGGTCGGGACCACCGATC
>Ga0255351_1000677_pt1 | contig 15053 bp, 10 predicted proteins | sample HBST25r2metaG_FD_186024 | JGI IMG/M metagenome (GOLD analysis project Ga0255351, IMG submission 186024) | Peat soil microbial communities from Stordalen Mire, Sweden - H.B.S.T-25.r2 | ecosystem: Environmental > Terrestrial > Soil > Wetlands > Peat | place: Sweden: Norrbotten County, Stordalen... | reverse complement strand
GAGTTCGATGCGCGGCGTGCCGTCCAGCGCGAGAGAGCCTTGCTGCTGCACGATGTGCGCCGGCCAAGGCATAAGTTCAAGCTGTTGTCCACTGCAGGGAAGAACAGCGCAGAACAGCAATGCCGCGATTCCGAGTTTCTTGATTCCACCGAGAATGCTCAATGCCCAAACCTTTCTGGAAGTTCAAGGACAAAGTAAATAAGCCAACCCATTTGGAAAGAGTCGGCCTATGTGATTCTGTATTGCAAATAATTGGAATCCTGTTATTGCTCTTTCCAGTATTTGTTGAAGCCAACGTAATCGGAGGGCACGGCTGCCAGAATCTTGCGGCGCAACTGCAGTATATCCACCGAGCCGAGCGATTTGTACAAAACTTTGCCGTTGGGACCGAGCAGTATGGTGTAAGGAACAGCCGACTGCCACTCGGGATCGAAGGCCGCTTGCAGGCGTGCAGCGTCGTCTGAGTCAAACAGCAGATTCTCGCTGGTGGCATGATGTTTTTGCAGGAAGCGCAGGACGCCCTGTTTTTCATCGGGGGAGTTGACGGAGACGGTCACCAGGTTCAGGCTGCGATCGCTGTACATGAGGAAAGAATTCTGCAGATCGGCGAACTCGGCAATGCAGGAGCTGCACCATGTCGCCCAAAAGTCGACAAGCGTATATTTATCGCCGCTGTTTGCGCGCAGCTTTTTTAGTCCGGCGGCGTCGACCATACTTACGGCGACCGGAGCCGCGTCGCGCTTCTCGTAGTATTCGGCAACGAGTGCCTTCTTCTCAGCCCATTTTGTAGCGCATCCAAAGACGGCGGTGTGGGTTACCTTGACCGGCTCGCCCGCGAGCAACTCGTCAATTGCATTCTGCGCATCGTGGGTTGCGACTTTCTCGATGCGAAAGCTGTTGTCGAAGCGGCCTTCATAGCGCAGGCGGCGGTTCTGGTCGAAGATGAACACATGCGGCGTGGCCTGCGGCCCGTAAGCGCGGGTTACCGCCTGCGTGTCGCCGTCGTAGAGGTAGGGGTAGTGAAGATGCTTGTACTGGACGCGAATCTTCATCTCGGCCAGCGTATCACCCACGTCAGAGGAGTCGAGCTCGTCAATCACCGTTGCCTTGGGATCGTTGCCCTCGATGGCGACGACCGCAACTCCGCGATTCTTGTAATCCTCGTAAAGCTTCTCAATGCGGCTCTCGTACATTTGCGCGATAGGGCAGTGGTCGCAGGTAAAGATGACCACGAGCACACGAGCCTTGTCGTAGTCGCTCAGCTTGTGGATTGTTCCGTCGACGCCCGGCAGCGCAAAGGCAGGAGCCTTCGACGCTATCGGCAGAATTGGGTGCTGGATCTGTCCATGGACCAAGAGTGGGGTTGCGAGAGACATCAGCGATGTAACAGCGATTGAGAATAGTTTCTGCATTTCTTCTCCAGGCAGCGGCACATTGGGCCGCGGTTACGCCAGGCTCCTGGCATAGGCGACTTGCTTCACCATGTCGGGGTCGGTGTCACCTTCTTTTTCGTACTCAATGGCGACCGGGCCTGCAAATTTCATTTGACGGAGTTCACTCATGACCTGGGGGATGTGCGCGATACCCGTTCCCAGCAGAACATTCTCCTCATCCCCCTTCGCCTTTATGTCCTTGAGGTGAACCATGCGAAGACGGGGCGCCAGCTTGAGAATTGCAGCGGCGGGATCGTAGCCGCATATGGCGAACTGCCCGGTGTCCGCGGTTGCCCCCATGGTTTTGGAGAGGCCGGAGATGGCATTCCATACTTCGTCTGGGCTTTCGTAGTCGAACTTGATATGCGGGAAGTAGTGATTGTGCAGGCCGAAGGTCAGCCCTGCCTGGGTCAGCTTTACATCGATCGGGCGCAGGACGGGCGCGGGAGCATCGCCGGTGATGTTGCTGGATCCCAGGATCTTTGCGAAGCGGATGGCGCGGTCGATGTCCTGATCGTTCTGTATGGGCCCCGCATAGTATGACCAGCAGCGGATTCCGGCGCGGTCAAGCTTTTCGCGTGTCGAATGGAACAGCTCTTCTTTTGGGTTGGTCAGCAGTATGTACTCGTCCTGCGATATCTCGATTTCGCGGATACGAAGGAGCTTCAACTGGACGATCATGGCGTCGAGGGAGATGCTGTGGTAACTGTAACTCCCGATCGCAATATCTAGTTTGCTGAAGGCAAAGAGCGGAGTTGCCGCACACATTACGCCGCCTACTGTAGCCAGCTTGAGAAAGCTGCGTCTTGTTTCCCCTGCAAAAGTCACCATAAGAGCACGTCTCCAGTATGTTTTAAACGTTTCATTACAAAGTTGTGATCGAATTGAGTGCACCACACGCGACGGCATCTGTCAAGAAAAGCTCAGAAGCCAGGACTCTCAGAAGGACTTACGGCTTCTCGATATGCCGCAGGATCTTCACTAAGTCAATGAGTCTAATGGTGATTGCACTCTGTCACGGCAGAGGTCGCGGAAGAAGCGCCGCCCCATCGTCGATCCAGAGAAAACGCTCTACGGTCCCTTTCTGTTTCTGTTGCATAACTGCGGGTGGTTTCGCGCTATTTCGCTTGTTCGGGATCCAGTAACCTGTATATCTTGAATGTTCTGAGCCCGAAGGAGGGAGTCTATCTCACCCCGATCGACTTAGAGCGGATCGGTTCGTTACACCGATTGAAGTGCCAGACTGCGGAACTGCTTGACATTTCCAAGGCGGGATCGGAAAAGGAGAAACTGTGACACGAGAAAGTCGCTTACAACCACAGCAGCTTCCGCACTTTTTTAAATACACTGACAGCCAGGAATTCATGGAAAGAGTGCGCATCGGGATGCCTCCTCTCATTATTTGTGTAGCTTGCAATGGTGGCATTCACGGGAGAGAGGCAAATGATGCGTTACCGGAAACAGCCGAGCAAATAGCCGACTCCGTCGGAGCCGCCTATGACTCCGGCGCGGCTATGGTCCACATTCATGCGCGCGATCCGAAAGATCTCACCAGAGGCGCCCGCGATGCTGAACCTTGGCGGGAAGTCCTGCGAAAAGTTCGCGAGCGCTGCCCGGAGATCATCATCAACGCGACGACCGGCGGCGGTTTTAATTCGACGATGGAAGAGCGGGCTTCCTCTCTAGACGCCGGTCCGGAAGTTGCATCGCTGAATTTGGCGCCCGATATGAGCAGGTTTCAATTAAGGGAGCGCGCTGCGCCTTTGCCGAATCCACGGCCCGCGCTGGAAGTCGATGAATGCATCCCGTATACCTATGGCCATATTCATGAGCTCGCCGCGAAGATGAAGCAGCTCCAAATCAAGCCTGAGTTGGAGATCTATCATGCTGGCTGCGCCTGGGTCGTGCGATACCTGATCGAAAACGATCTGCTGCAAAAGCCCTACTGGATCCAGACCGTGATGGGATACCAAACCGGAAGTTTCCCAACAGTCGGTAATGTCCTGGGGCTATTGAAGGAATTGCCAGAGGAATCCCTATGGCTATGCTCGGGCCTTGGCCCATATCAACTCCCGATGACGACCCTCGCCACCCTGATGGGCGGCCATGTACGGGTTGGTCTTGAGGACAATGTCTACTACGCTCGTGGAGAGAAAGCTAAGAGCAATGCCGAACTGGTCCAAAGGTCCGTACGCATCGCCCATGAATTGAACCGTCCCGTAGCGACCCCGGCGCAAGCTCGCTCGATGCTCGGCCTAACATTACAGCGTTAAGTATTGACATCATGTTTTGACACTGCACGCTCGGGCGTAACCGGAAACCAGATCGCGAGCTCTCCCAGGTGCCCAAAAGCGAGGCACCTGGGGCACCCAGATTTAGTGGATTAACTGACATCCCGGGACCTGGGCCACCCGCCTCGATTCACTTCGGGATTGAGTAATAAGTGTAAGTGTATTTCCAGGTAACACTCTTCCCGGGTTCAATCGACAAGTGGATGAACGGCTCCATGGCAAGAGTGGAACGGATGGACCAAAGCTCTTCGGTTTCCAAGGGGTGATCGCCCGTGATCTTCATCCCAGCGCCCAGGTGTGCATTCTCGATCGTAATCTCATAGTCTTTTGAGGTTTTCCCGAAACCTTCAATATTGACTCCAAACAGGTCGCGGCCCTGCATTTCTTTGACATAGTGGATCGTCTTTCCATCGACGGCGCCGAATGCAGAGTTCACAGGTTCCGCGGGGCGAATCTCGAATGGCAGAGTAATGGTGAAATCGGGTCCGATGGTTTGTCTATCAAGAACCAGGAAATTGTGATCGTAGACGCTGGTTGCAATCGATCGCTTCCCAATATTCGTGAGATGATGCTCGATGATCATCTGCGGTTTTCCGGGAACGAGACGAACGATTTTTCGATAGAGATAGCCGTAGCCGGAAGAAGGATCGCGGACTGTCTGGATAAACTCGACCGATTCCGGCTTTGGGCGAACTGACCATTTGCCGTGATCGACAATATCGTAGACGCGGAAAATGCTGTACTTTGCATCGTCCGGCTTGCGAAGTACACCGACTCCAATCTTGAGGAACGTGCCGCCCGGGGAGGCTTCAATGAAGCCTAGCGCTGCATGGTTGGTGAGGAATTCTTCCGCTGGTCCTGTAACGGCGCTGGAAGGCCCGGCGACAATATCGGGACCGTCATAGATAAAATCTTCCACGGTGGGATCGGTTTTGGTAAACCATGGGCCGTAGTAGTTGTGGCCATCATAATTCAGGCTCCCGATGATACCCGACCAATCAAAACGAGTTCCGCGGTAAAAACCGCTGACGGGGTCAGGAGTGTGAATGGTGGCGTGGATAAGGCCATTGCCGATTTGCACATCGTGGGTCTCAGCCAAGCTTATTCGGGAGAGTCCCATCGACATGGTCAGCAAAGCACCAAACAGAAAAGCGATTGAGCGCAGCGGAAGATAGCTAGAGATGCGATTCAATTGCGAATCGATTTGCTTGCAGCGAAATGGCATTCATAACCTCTTTTACGTCAATGCTAGCGAGAACCATTCAGGGCTTCGATCAATTTGCGGACATCGAGGGAGAATCTCAGAGGCGTTCCCACGACTCGCCGCATTGGCCAAAGCGGGGTAGCGAAATTTAGCGAAATCAAGCTAGTTTGCAGCCACATTCTTAGCCCAAGCCACGACCAGACTTTAATATTAGCAAAGGGAGATTGCCTGAACTCCTTTCTGCGGAATATAAATGAGGCGTAAGTTAACAGTCCGTGGTGCAAGTCCAGATTTGTAGGTTAGTATTTTGTGAAGTACCCACAGGCCATGTTTTTAGAATTGCGGCATGGGGATGGGCACACGCAAGGATCAGGAGAGTCGCAGCGGTTCCAGACGTATCGCCGAACCAGATCGAAGCACTTCAGGATCGTTTAGCCTATTAGCTCTGTCCTCAATCGTATTTTCACTTGGTCCAGGAAAGTCGAACGTAGGCCTCTCAAGAATTTGATGACCGAACAGAGTCCAAATCGTCCGGCTAATTCCCTAAGACCGACACGGGCTCGACACGCTGTTCTCGCGCTCGTCGTCGCTGCTTACGTCATCACCTACATGGATCGAGTGAACATCTCATCGGCCATGCCGGTGATCCAGCGCGATCTGGGGCTCACGGCGATCACGGTAGGCTGGATTTTCAGCTCATTTCGCTGGGGATATGCTCTTTTTCAAATACCCGGCGGGTGGTTTGGCGACAAGTATGGGCCCCGGCGCGCTCTCGCGGTGGTCGTATGTTGGTGGTCCGTTTTTACCTCGTTGACCGCGCTAAGCTGGAGCGCCGCTTCCATGGGCTTTTGCCGGTTTCTATTTGGCGTGGGAGAAGCCGGAACCTTTCCCATAGCAACCCGATCTCTCTCGCGCTGGATGCCCGCGGACGAACGTGGTTTCTCACAGGGATTACCGCACGCGGCCTCTCGACTAGGCGCTGCTGTGACTCCGCCATTGGTCGTCATCATCATGATCAGCTTCGGCTGGCGAATGCCATTTTTTCTTTTTGGATTCCTCGGCCTCGCCTGGGCGTCGATCTGGTATTGGTACTATCGAGATCGGCCGGCCGATCATCGAAGTGTCAACGCCGCAGAACTGGAACTTATTTGTGGGTCCAATGCCGCATCCGGCGACTCTTCGCATTTAGTACCTTGGCGGAAGATCTTGAGAAATCGCACGGTATGGATGCTGGCATCCATGTACTTCTGCTATGGATACAGCATCGACATCTACCTGGATTGGTTCCCGAAATATCTCTACGATTCGCGAGGAGTGGACCTCAAAACGATGGGCTTCTATGCCAGCCTTCCATTTCTTGCTGGTTCGGCAGGCAATCTGCTGGGCGGCTGGATTTCGGATCGATGGGCGGCGAAGACGGGCGATCTTAAAATAGCGCGAAGAGGAATTGCAATTGCTGGCTTTGTGATCGCGGCAGTATCGATCTTGCCCGCGACCTTCACCACCCACGCCATTACTTCTGTTCTCTTTTCATGTCTGGCGGTTTTTGGTTTGGAGTTGACGGTGGGTGTGTCCTGGGCGATCCCACTCGATATCGGCGGTGATTATGCCGGCTCCATCGCATCCATCATGAATACTTTCGGAAATCTGGGAAGCGCCATTTCGCCGCTCTTATTAGGCTATATGTTGGGACCTTATGGCTGGAATGTCCCGTTTGTCATCTCTTCCGTCCTTTGCGTTGCGGCTATCTTTTTCTGTTTCGGCATTGATCCCTCACACGGTTTTTTGGCAGCCATGCCGGTGCAACATGAAGCCAACGCGCATTGATCTTCAGAACTTTGGTGAGTGTTAGCGCCGGCTGCATACCAGTTTGTCTCATTGCCATTGGTACAAAAGGAGCCGGGCACTCCAACAATCCGCCGCTTCTGCGATAGGGATCGAAATCGACGCACGCGACATCTACTTTCGCTGCGGCGGCCTCGACTTGGCCCCGCTATCCACTAAATAGCGGAAGCGCCACAATTCTTTACTCGCCGACCCACCACATTCCGTCCGGATTTGGACCTACATTGATTTTGCCTACAAGTGTCAGCGTCTTCAGATCGATGACTGCGACACAATTCTCGGTCGAAATGGAAACAAACGCACGGCTGCTGTCCGGGCTGACAACAATACCGCCCCCACCCGTGCCTATCGGAATCTGCTTAATAATCTTTCTCGATGCGACGTCGACGATCAGAACATCGTGGCCGGTATCCGTGGCGACGACTGCGAGTCGTCCGTTCGGAGTAAACCGCATCCGGAGCAAGTTTGGCTCATCCGTCTGAATCGTATCCACTATTTTCTTGGAAGCATAATCCACGACAGCAATGTTCGCGCCGAAATATCTTCCTGCCCAAACCATCGTCGGGTTGCCGGAAGCATCGTGCAGCACATCAAAAGCCTCGGGATGTCCTCCGATATCGACGAAACTCTCATCCCAGTCGGGAGCAGGCGGGCCATTTGTGCCCCTGGTTGTTTGACCGCCATATTTGGAATACACACCCTTCTTTATCTCCTCCTTCGCCTCCTCAGCAGAAATTACCGGATGTTGCTGAAGCAGGCTGAGAGTGCTGGAACCGGCATTCACAGTAACGATATGGTGCATGTCCCCTGCCACCCAGAGCAGATGAGTCCCTGTCTGACCGGTGCCCATCTCCCAGTCCATTTTGTTGGTTGCCGGATCAAGACGAGCGATTAGCTTCTCACGTTCCGCCGTGAACCACAGATAGCCGCCGACATAAGTCAATCCGTGAGGCCCGTAGAGAGGGCCAAGATCAACCGTCTCCAAGCGCTTTTGGTTCGGAAGATCGACGACCGTGATTGTATTCTGCGATCCATTGCCATAGTTGGAAACGTAGGCGCGAAGTCCGTCTTGAGAAGCGGTGACTTCATGTGGGTTTACGCCTACCGGCACCTTTGCCACTACCTTCAGGGTCGAAGCATCAACGATCGCCAGGGTGCCGTCATCCTTGGAAAGAATCAGCACGGTGTTCTGGGATAGCTGCGCACATGCCGTGGACGAGATTAGAGCTGCGCCCAAGAACATGCATCCTGCCAATACAAGAAATCTTCCGAATCTCCTCATCTCTTTTCTCCATTGGTGCTATCAAAGAGCCTGCCAGCAAATTTGAGGGAATTCATAGCGCATGGTCCCATGAGTGGGTCAAAGGCAAGCGTATGAAAACCTCGCAGAACGCCGAGGCCATCCGCAGTATTAGAGAGCGGCTTTGCAGTCTCAGATCACAAGACCGGTCGTCGTAGAAAGTGAGGATTCTATTCTCGTCCCTGAGCATCATGCTTGCATTCGGCCGAAAACCGAACTGCGCCGGCTGATTGAGATAATAACACTACTGCTTTTGTTGCCAGCCCCTCGATTCGGGCGCATGAAATTCAGACTCATTGTGTTTAATTTCGCACAATTACGCTTGCGAGCCGTCGTTGCCTCCCGGTACCCTAGCGGTGCACTTCAGGGTGAATTTACGAGAGCAGAGTACCTGCAGCGAATGGTCTAGCCATTCAGCGATCTCAAGGACGCTAGAGTGGCACACAGACGCGCGTCGTGCCGACAGTATTTTAGATCGTCATCGACAGCCAGGTTGCCATTTCTGTATTCGCGCATACTGGGCGTCTGAGACCGCTTGATTTTGTACCATTTCCGTGCCCCATCCTTTCGCCCTTTTTCTGGCGAAAGGGTGAAAAACCACGGAAGCCAAAAGGACGAATTCATGCGGTCAGAGACCTAGCATCGCAACAACGATTGAGTTTTTATGCCAGAAGAGAAGCGTGATTATGAAGTGGGTTGGAATCATCATTACCGTGTTTTTTGCATGCCATAATACGTTAGCTCAGATTCAACCTTCTTCGTTAGAAGGCATTGTGCAAACTTCCGCGGCTCGCATTGCCTCCGCGGAAGTTCAGTTCGATTACATTGGCCGCGGGAGCGCTGGCAAGCTCTCTTCGATCCACGTTGTCAGCGACGCTCATGGTTCTTTTTCCCTGGCGCATATCGCGCCTGGGCACTACCGCATCCAAGTACGCGTGCCGGGCGTAGCAATCCCCATCGTCGCCACATTCCAATTGCACAGCGCCACGCGGCAGATTCTTTTGAACGTGCGGGATTCCGCTCTTAGTGTGCAGGAGCTCCAGACGGCCGCTTCCACCAATTCCGCACAAGAACAAGTGATTAAGAGCGCCGAGGTCTCTGACCTCCCGCTCGAGCAGCGCGACTCCAGCTCGTTACTGCTGCTCTCGGCCGGCACCACTACCGCAGCCGCTACCGGCAGCAACTTCACGCAGCAGTATTCCATTCACGGACAACCTGGAACCGAAGCTGTTTTTGCCCTCGATGGCGGCGATACTACAGACCCCGAATTAGGAGGGGGCACCATTACCGATTTCAACGTCGACGCCATCCAGCGCATCGATACCTTCTCCGGCGTTATGCCTGCCTCCCTGGGCGAAGGCGCGGCCGGCTACACAGACGTCATTACGAAATCCGGCACAGACCAGGTGCATGGGGTGTACTTTGAGTTCCTTCGCAACTCTGCCCTCGATGCGCGCAACTATTTCGACCACCCCACGCCCGCCGCTCCGGGCAGAATTCCTCCCTTCATCCGCAATGAGTTTGGTCTGACCGATGGCGGCCCGGTTGTGCTGCCGCGCCTTTACAACGGCAGAGGCCGGACCTATTACTTCGTCGAGTACCAGGGCTTGCGGCAGATTCAGGGCACCACGCAAGTGCTTTCCGTGCCCACACCCACGGAGCGTCAGGGCCTGGATACTACCGCGTATCCCGGCGATACGCTCGTTGTCCCAGTCGATTCCAACATTGCCGCCATACTCAATCGTTACCCGGAGCCTAATTTTCCGTCCGGTCCTTTCGGCCCGCGCACCTACGCCTCTGACTCCAAGGTTGACACCTCCAACGACCAGTTTTCCATCCGCCTTGACCATCGTCTCTCCAGCATCTCGCGGCTGATGGGCCGCTACACGCTTGAAAACGTCGATGGCCCAATCACCAACCCCAATCAAACCGCTATCGATCCCAGCTTTGCGCGGCTCTTTACGGAGCTCTACCGCAGCGCGGTCATCAACTATGCTCGCGTGCCCTCAGCCCATCTCTCGATGGAAACCACCGCCTCGCTCATCCGCAGCACGCCGCTCTATTCCTCGGAAAACGCCGTGCAGCCCGGCATCACCTTTGGCGACAATCTTTTTGAAGCCTTCAATTCGGAAGCCGGAGGATATCAGCGCACCTGGGGCAACGTTTTGCTGCTGCGTCAGACGGCCACGTTTGTCCATCGCAATCATGTCCTGGAGGCAGGCATTGAAGCGCGCTTCAATCGAGATATCTCCGGATTTTCCAACAGCACCAATGGGAGTCGCAGTTTCGGAGGCGGTCCAGTCTATTCCGACGTCAAGATCAACTCAACCAGCGGCACGCATGACATTCATCCAGGAGATCAACTGCCGGACACGCTTTCGGCATTTCTTACCGCGACACCGTATGCGTTCTTGCAGAGCGGCGGCGGAAACGGCTTCGGCCAGGGCGTCCACACGGGCGAGGGTGCGGTTCACCGCGAGTCTTATAACGGCTATTTCCTCGATAACTGGCAGGCCCGACCCCACCTCACCGTTAATTATGGGATCCGGTACGAAGTAAGTTCGCGCATTCACGAGCCGCACGATCTTACTTCCGGCGCGCTCTTTCTTGACGCCAACGGCCAGCGCACGAACTACACTACGCCTGGAGCCCAGGAAGAGTGGCTGGTGAATCCACAGCCGCCCTACAGCGTGAATTGGAAGGGATGGGGGCCCCGTCTCGGCCTTACCTGGCAAGTGCGCTCGTCGGCGAAGACGTCGACCACCATCAAGGCTGGCGCGGGCATCACTACATTAGTCTCGTATCCCTTCGCGAACACCAACATCACCAACGATTTTCCTTTCGCCGTTATCGTTTCCGCCACAGCCCAGCCTTCTGCGCCCATTCCCTTTCATGCGGGCGTGCTCCCCTTCTTGACCCCGGTTATTTACACGCTCGGCGGCGCCCCGCTCTATCAAAATGGCACCACAAAGGTTACGCCCAACACACCGGTTGACCTCAACCGGTATGAAAAAGACTTGGCGGCCATGCTCCCCGGAGATCAGGTGCAGCCGCTGGTGTTGCAGGGGCAGGCAGCGAATTTCAGGAATCGTTACCTTTCTACCTGGTCATTCGGCATCGATCAGCAGTTCGGCAGCTTTAGTGCCAGCGCCGATTATATCGGCATCTCCAGCGTGGGCCTGCCAATCATGACCTATCCCAACGGATACGTGGGCGCCGATCCACAGTTTGCGCCTCATTCCGAGTTCGGCCCCACTGGGCAGTTCATCGGCGGTTTCGGCCCGGAGAACTTCTTTATTAGTGGCGCTCATTCCAGTTATAACGGGGGTGAGTTCATACTAAGCAAGTCTCCCACTCGTTGGGGCATCGGCCTGAACGCCACCTATACATACAGCAAAGAACTCGATGACTGTGTCGGCGCTGGAATATCCAACACCGAGCCTGTCACCTTCTCGCTTGCCCAGACCCCTTTCGACGTCTCAGCAGAAAAGAGCCGTTCCAGTTCAGAGCTCGGTCAAACTCTTGCCTATACCATTTCTCTCCAGCCTGCTTTGAATCAGTGGTTTCATTTCTCGCATGCCCAACGGCTGCTCACCAACTGGCAGGCCAACGCCATCGGCCAGTGGAATGACGGCCTGCCCTTCACTGTCTACTCTGGCGTGGAGCAAGCTGGCTATGGCAACGGAGGCGGCTACCGTCCCGATCAGGCCGGCAAGCCTTCTCTTTCCACACATCATGCGGTGCGCGACGATTACTTCGGCCAAGGCGCCAACAATGCATCCTTTTTCTCTATTCCCATTAACGTCCCGGGAGGCACGGGCCCGTTTCATGGCCGCGCCGGCACCTTAGGCCGCAACACTTTCACCGGTCCGCATTTCAGCACCCTCGATCTGGCTCTCTCAAAGAGCACTCCTATAGCCAAGACGTTCAACCTGGAGGCGCGCGCTGAGTTTTATAACCTTTTCAATACGGTCAACTTTGGTCTTCCCAACAACGTCCTCAATGGCTCCGGATTCGGCATCATCAACTCCACCAATAACGGCGGCGTCATCAACAATTCACGCCAGATGCAGCTTTCACTCAAATTGGTCTATTAGGAAGGTCTCCGTCTGAAATGCGCGCGCCGATGAAGGCTCAAGATGCTTGCCGTGGTCGCACCTCCCTCTTAGGTCAAGAGAGACTTGCGGGCACGTTGGATAAGACACTACTGACTCTGGTTCGCATTCGGTGCAACCTTGTTTCTTTTGCAGAGAGGTTGGATCCATGGCTTGGAATGACAGCATAAGTCCTCCGTAGACGACTTACCCTCAGGGTACCGTCAACGGAGCGTGACTTTGGTCACAGTAAGTTAACCATAATTGAACGTAAAAACAGTGGTAACATGGTCGCTAACCAAAGCGGCCGGGAGGCAGTCGAAGTCTATGAGTGGTTTTATGTCTTCGGAATTGATTCCAATGCGTTGGCCCTCTCAATGGCGGGACTCCTCCGCCCTGCAGCGACTATCGAACACCCACATTAATTGCCTGCTGATCGAGGATTCAGCTCCCCTGCGTTCTGTTGTTGAACAGGCACAAAAGAATGGCATTCGGGTGATTCACGGGACGTCTGAGCTTCCCGGCATTATTGTCATGAGAGGGGTGTGGCCAGGCGCAAGATTGTCCCGAGCAAGCCATCCGGACACGGCATCGTCCGGTCCGACGGGCTTACCTTGGGTTGAATCCAATGGCTGGGCCGTCCGCTTGGCGGCCACGCTCAATCCAAAATCGACCATCTGGGTTGACGTGACTCCGAAGGATCCTCCCGAGTCGTATCCGCTGTGCGTCGCGGACGTTGCTGCATTCGGCGGGACCTGGATAATTTCACTGGACGATCAACTGGCGGCTGGGATCGAACGTGGCGACGGCGCGTCCATGGAGACATGGAAAGGTTTGATCGAGAGTGTCGAGTTCTTTGCTACGCACAATTACCGGTCGGCCTACGTCGGATCTGCTGTGGTCGGCGTCATATCCAGTTTTTCCGGCGACAATCAGGTATTGAGTTGGGAAGTTTTAAAGCTCCTGACTCGAACGACTGAGCAGTATCGAATCATTCCGATCGGAAGTTTCTCAGCGAACTCGCTAAGTGGTCTTCAGGCGGTGCTTTGTCCTGACTCCGATCCGCCTGGCGGCGACCTAAGGAAGGCGCTTTTGGATTTTGTGCAGGCTGGCGGATTACTGATTATGAGATCCGCATGGCATGGGATGCCGGGAACTCCCGCGAACTGGGATAATCCCCGTTATGCCGGCCATGTGCTTGGGAAGGGAACGATCGCGGTCGCGAAGTCGAAGGATACTCCGGATGCTTACCTGATAGCGAATGACACGGTTGCCCTCGTGAGCCACCGTTTCGACTTGCTCCGTTTCTGGGATGCAGGGTCGCTCAACGCCTACCTGAGTGAAGCACCCGATGGCAAGCGCGCAGTGGCGCAGTTGGTCTTTTACGCATGGGAAATGAACGGCGCAACGGCAGCCCATGGACCAGAAAACGCGACGGTCAGGGTGGCCGGCCGATACCGAACCGCTCAACTGCTGACTTTTGACAAGCCGCCGCTAGCGTTGGGGCAGCCGGATGATCACGGCATCGGCATGGTAGTCTATGACGACTCAGTCGAGTTGCACTTGCCGCCGCTATCCCATTACGGGGCTGTCGAGTTAGATGTCTGATGCAGCGAACCAACGATCCAAGTGTATTGCCGGGAGGAATCATGAACACTTACAGCCGTAGAGAAGCATTGAAAACAATGGGATACGCGGCGGTCGCTGCCGGAGCTTACTGGAATGCGCCGTCGTTGCTGGCTTCCCCGCTGGCTTCTCCTGCACCAACCGCTCCTGTTGCGATTGGCACGTGTAAGACCTACGACTCAGCCGAACTACTCTCAACGCTAGACAGAATGTTCGATCAGCTTGGCGGACTGAAGCGTATTGTTAACGGCAAAACCGTGGCCATCAAAATCAATTGCACGGGATCGCCCGCCTACCGCCTCGGGTACCTGCCACTGGGCGATTCGCACTACACGAACCCGCAAGTGCTCACGGCTACGGTGCATTTAATGGGGAAGGCCGGGGCAAAGCGCATACGTATCGTCGAAAGCCCATGGTCGTCAGCATACCCGCTGGAAGAGAGCCTCCTGCAGGCCGATTGGGATCCACGGCAAATCGCAAGCGCCGCGTCGAATGTGGAGTTTGAGAACACAAACTTCCTTGGAGGCGGCAAGAGGTACGTGCGTCTGGCTGTGCCATTCGGCGGTTATCTGTTTCCCGCGTACGAATTGAATCATTCGTACAGCGATTGCGATGCATTCGTAAGCTTAACCAAGATGAAAGAACATGAGACGACCGGCTTCACGGCTTCAATGAAAAACTGCTTTGGGATCACCCCCTGCTCGATCTACGGCGGCAATGCAGGAGTCGATGAGCCCAACGAGGACCCAAAGGGAGGACGCGGTATACTGCACGGCGGTAAACGTCAGCCTTCGAAGATTGCGCTCGCGGAATTAAACCCCACCTCCCCCAGGCAAGACGGTTATCGGGTGCCGCGGGCGGTAGTAGATTTGATCGCGGCTCGCCCAGTCGATCTGCAAATTGTCGATGGAGTGAAGTCAATGGCTGGAGGGGAAGGGCCGTGGGCACCGGGAGTTATCGCCGTGCAACCTGGACTGATTGTTGCCGGGACGAATCCAGTTGTCACCGACGCCACTTGCATGAGGTTGATGTGCCTCGATCCGATGGCGGACCGTGGAGCTCACCCGTTCGAGCATTGCGATAATATGTTGCTGCTCGCCGAGCAGGCGGGCATTGGCACCCGCGACTCAAACCGCATTGAAGTCATCGGGGCCCGTATCCAAGATGTTGCTTTCAACTTTGATGAAGCTCAAAGCAAACTTGGCATCCCCGACAGGATTTGAACCCGTTTTATCGTCCTGAAAGGGACCAGAGTACTCG
>Ga0255351_1000665_pt1 | contig 15189 bp, 12 predicted proteins | sample HBST25r2metaG_FD_186024 | JGI IMG/M metagenome (GOLD analysis project Ga0255351, IMG submission 186024) | Peat soil microbial communities from Stordalen Mire, Sweden - H.B.S.T-25.r2 | ecosystem: Environmental > Terrestrial > Soil > Wetlands > Peat | place: Sweden: Norrbotten County, Stordalen... | reverse complement strand
CCATTATTCCAACCTGACATACCCATACCATATCCGTTCACGAAACCTCCTCATGGAGCAGTCGGAGGAAGCGGAGCCCTATCTGGCTCACCTCGTCCGATTGTTCTCTATCCTTCGATCCGCTTAGCCGCAGCAACCGTGGCCGGTTTTAGGCGCCGCTGTGGACTTGACAAGATATTGCGCCGGACTATGATCGAACTTCTCTTTGCACTTGGAGCCGCAAAAGTAATAGGTCTGCTTTGCGTAACCGGTTTGTCCAGCGGCGGTGGAGGTGTCTATGTCCATGCCGCAAACGGGGTCTTTCACAACTGTTGTGCTGCTCATATGGGTCTCCTTGGTTCGTGAATTCGGTTTGATTGCGTCTGTCGGGATCGACTATTTCTGGTCGCCCATCATTCCTTTTTCCTTCTTCATCTTCGTCCCGGCTTTCTTGTGCATGTCCGTTGCATTCGGCATCATGGCCATGCAGTCTGCCATGGACTGCATATGGTCATTCATCGTTTGTAAGTGGTCAATCACAGCTTGCTGCAATGCCATCTGGCTCTTCATGCTGGCTTGTTCTGTCTCCATATGGGCCTTCATAGCTGCGTCAGCGGCAGCCATTTTATCCGTGGAATCCTTCATGAGGGCCTGTAGCTGAGCCATCTGTGTGCGCATCTGCTCCATCTGTTCCTTCATCTGCACCATTTGCGGCGTCATGTCCTTCATGCCCGTGCCGGAACTCGGGATCGCATCCTGAGCTTGCAGTGATGCACCGTGAAAGCCCGCTAAGCCGAATGCGAGGATCGTTGCGAAAAGCAGTTTTGTCGATCTCATTGCTTCATCTCCTGGAAGTTCTCAAACTTGCACATACTGTGGATGTGTAATTGATTGCCAGTCGCCAGCATCGCATTTCGTATTCGCCCTGAAGACCTCGTTTCGTCAGCAAGCGGCTAGCTGAGACCTTCTCAATTCGGATAGGCCCATGTCAGGTCAGTAATGCTCAGGTCAACGAAAAGCGGCTATAACTTGGTTGTACGGAGCCTCAGCGCGTTGGCGATCACTGAGACGGAGCTGAAACTCATGGCAGCCGCTGCGATCATCGGGTTGAGAAGCAAGCCGAATGCAGGAAACAGCACGCCCGCCGCAAGCGGCACCCCAACGATGTTATAGACGAAAGCGAAGAACAGGTTCTCGCGAATGTTGCGCATGGTTGACTTGCTGAGATGGCGGGCGCGGAGAATGCCGCGCAGATCGCCCTTCAACAGCGTGATACCCCCAGCCTCCATTGCCACGTCGGTTCCGGTTCCCATGGCAATTCCAATGTCAGCCTGGGCGAGCGCGGGCGCGTCGTTTACTCCATCTCCAGTCATCGCAACTATGGAGCCCTTTTGTTGGCGCTCTTTGACTACCTCTGCTTTCTTTTGCGGGAGCACATCTGCATAGAATTCAATACCGAGCTTGTCCGCGACGGCCTTGGCTGTGGTCGCGTTGTCTCCCGTGACCATAATGATCTTCAGACCCGCCTCCCGCAGTTCGCGGATCGCATCCGGCGTCGATTCCTTGATCGGGTCGGAAACCCCTACCAGGCCCGCCGCCTTGCCATCCACGGCAACCAGCATCACTGTCTGGCCTTCTTTGCGCAACGCTTCGGCTCGATCGAGCAAAGGGGCGGGATCGACAGACAAATCGCGGAACAACTCTGCATTCCCGACGGCAACCTGCTTGCCTGATACTGTTCCCTTCACACCCTTGCCGGTGGTCGAGTTGAATCCAACTACATCGGCCAGCGAGAGTTTCTTCACTTCCGCGCCCTTTACGATAGCTGCCGCCAAAGGGTGTTCGCTGGAGCGCTCAAGGCTGGCGACCAGTTGCAGCAGGCCGGATTCGTCGAAGCCCGGCTGGGGAATGACGGAACTTAGCGTCGGCTTGCCCTCGGTGAGGGTTCCCGTCTTGTCGATGATGAGTGTGTCAACCTTGCCGAATATTTCAAGTGCCTCCGCATTGCGAATGAGGATACCGGCGCGTGCCCCGCGACCCGTACCCACCATGATGGCCATGGGAGTGGCGAGTCCAAGAGCGCACGGGCAGGCGACGATCAGAACAGCCACGGCATTCACCAGTGCATGAGCAAGGCGCGGTTGAGGACCGGCGAAGAACCACACAGCAAAGGTGACAATGGCCGCAACGATTACGGCCGGAACAAAGTACGATGACACTCGATCCGCCAGCCGCTGAATCGGCGCTCGTGATCGCTGCGCCTCGCTGACCATCTTCACAATTTGCGACAGCAGTGTATCTGCGCCAACGCGCTCCGCGCGCATGACAAACCCGCCGGTTCCGTTGACCGTCCCCGCTGTGACCTTTGCATCCTTGTCTTTCTCGACGGGGATGGGTTCTCCGCTGATCATCGACTCATCGACGGAGCTGTGGCCTTCAAGGACAGTTCCATCGACGGGAACCTTTTCACCGGGGCGGACGCGGAGCCGGTCGCCAACTTGCACATGATCGAGCGGCACGTCGGCCTCTCCGCCCTTGTCGTCAAGCCGCTTGGCCGTCTTCGGAGCCAGGCCAAGCAGTGCGCGAATCGCACCGCTGGTTTGGCTTCGAGCGCGCAACTCCAGCACCTGACCGAGAAGAACCAGAGCGACAATGACTGCTGCTGGCTCGAAGTACACATCGATTTGCCCCACAACTCCGCGAAACGACGCTGGAAATATCTGAGGGAAAACGGTTGCGAAGACACTGTAAAGGTAAGCCGATCCAGTTCCAAGGGATATAAGCGTAAACATGTTCAAGCTGCGATGAACGATGGATTGCCAGCCCCTCACAAAGAACGGCAATGCGCACCACAGTACCACCGGGGTCGCAAGCGCGAACTCGATCCAGGCCCACGCTCTGGCCGAGAACAGGTGCTGCATCGGCATGGAAGGTAGAAATGCCGAGACCATCAGCGCGAGCATCGGCACGGCGAGCGCGACACTGATCCACAGCCGCCTCGTCATATAGGCCAGCTCTGGATTGGAGTCTTCGGCGGTAACCTCGCGGGGTTCGAGGGCCATTCCGCATATTGGGCAGGAGCCTGGTCCATCACGCACGATCTGCGGGTGCATCGGGCAGGTATATTCGGAGCGCTTTGCTGGTCCGGAAGCAGCCGCAGGTTCGAGTGCCATGCCGCACTTCGGACAGCTTCCCGGCCCCGTTTGCTTCACCTCCGGGTGCATTGGGCAGGTGTATTCCCCTTGCGGCCCGATTTTCGCGGCAGGGTGCGGCGGGGCTGCGTCTGGCTTGGCCTTCACATACTTCTCCGGCGCGGCGCGGAACTTTGCGGCACAACTCTCACTACAGAAGTAGACAGTTGCGCCCTGACGTTCAGCGCTTGCAGAAGCCTTCGACGGATCGACATTCATCCCGCACACGGGGTCGTGCTCTTCAGCCTGCTTCATCCCTCGATTGTGAACCTGTTCGCTCATCTCTACCTGTGTCTTTCTGCACAGGGAGCAGGGTTACTCAAACTCAGCATGAACAAGCCTGAGTTTCCAGCAATGGCACTTTGGTTCGCTGTAGTCAAAGTGTTGCCATAGAGGTATTCTGAATATTCGGCGGAAGTTCCGGGCCAACTTGGACGAATGGGAAGCAGAGGGAACGCATGGAGTACCAATTCCAAACCGGGACATTGCTGCTTTTGATCGCAGCCGTCGTGGCCATGCTGACCAGGCGACTCAAGCTCCCCTACAGCGTTGGCCTCGTGGTGGCAGGAATACTTCTTGCTGTGGTGCCGTTTGCGCCTAACATTCAACTGACTAAAGACCTCATTTTCACTGCGTTGCTTCCCCCGCTTCTTTTCGACGCCGCGTATTACATTGATTGGAATCAATTGCGCCGGGACTTTTCTGTGGTTGTTGTACTGGCGACACTTGGAGTCATTTTCTCTGCGACCATAACTGCGGTAGGTATGCACTTTCTAGCGAATTGGCAATGGATGAGTGCGCTTGTCTTTGGCGCGCTCATTGCCGCGACTGATCCGGTTTCAGTCATCGCCACGTTCAAGGAAGCAAAGGCTCATGGTCGTTTGCTGGTACTGATCGAAGCGGAGAGTCTCTTCAACGATGGCACCGCTGCAGTCGCTTTTGGCGTCGTCGTTGCCTTGGCCTCTGGGCAGCATCTCACGTCGCTAGGGATTTCCGCGATGCTCGCGAAGACAATTCTGGGAGGCATCCTTTGTGGCGCTCTGGTTGCGCTCGCGGCGCTCTTGCTCGCAGGGCGTACGGACGATCATCTTGTCGAGATAACCGTTACCACTGTTGCCGCTTATGGGTCATTTCTGTTTGCGGATCATTTTGGTTTGTCTGGCGTCCTTGCAACGATAACAGCTGGACTTGTCATGGGCAATTTCAAGGCGCTCAAGACGATATCCGAGCGGGGAAAGGAAGCCGTTCAAGCTTTCTGGGAATACGCCGCATTCGTTGCGAATTCTCTCGTGTTTCTCTTGATTGGGATGAACGCGGCTCATCAGAATTTCTGGGCAATATGGATTCCAGCCATACTGGCTATCGTTTTGGTGACGCTAGGCCGGGCGATGGCTATCTATCCTTGTTGCCTGCTGTTTTCGCGTTCCTCGCTTCGCGTCACCGGGAAGCATCAACTTGTTCTGTTCTGGGGAGGATTGCGAGGAGCCTTGGCGCTGGCGTTGGCACTTGGGCTTCCACCTACCATTCCGTTACGCGAAGAGATCATTGCGATCAGCTTTGCAGTCGTGTCCTTTTCAGTTTTTGTCCAAGGCCTTAGCATGGTGCCGTTTCTGCGCAGAATGGGAGAGATTCCACGATGAATCGTGTTTATCGAGCTGAGCGGAATCCGCTTGATTGACCGTTCACCTTTACCTGAAAACTAAGGTTGCAACCAGGTGGATCGAGTGCTTGTTGTGTTGGTAGCATGGGTACAACCTCATGCTTTTCTGGGTCAAAACTTTTGGTATCATTCAGACATGGCACAAAACCAGACAAATCGTCTCCAGCGCAATCCAATGTGGCGGATAGCGCTAGAAGTACTTCTGATTGTGTTTTTACTATTTGCAGTTCGTCTCATGGGAGAATTCACCACGGCAAATGATCAGGGGAAAAGTCTGGCTTTCGCCTTGAATGAAATCGTCACGCTGACAAATTGTGCGATTGCCACAATTTCAGCTCTGGTGGGAACTGTTGTAGTTGAATTTGTCAGGAAAAAGCTATAGCACTGCCACCTAAGGTCAACACATAGCTCAATTCAAGTGCTCAGCGGGGTAATCGATGCTCAGGGCCACTGGTTTTGCGAGGTTGATGGACTCGCTTTGTGATGAGCAATAAATCAGGCAAGCCGAGCTTCTCTTGCAGATCCCGCACAATCAGATCCTGTGTAATCTTATCGAGATCGTGAATGCTTTCGTATTGAACATTGACGACAATTGCACTGGAAGAAAAATCTATATCGAAATCCCTCAGCGGCGCAGCAGCCGGCCAAACATCACTGAGAATGGGCTTGATGCGGGCGATCACCGCGTCATGAATTTCTTTCAAAGACTCCACAGGCGGAGATGCCGGCGATTGCGTGGTCGTGGAGAGCCGCTGCATCAGTTCGGCCAGTTCGCTCTGACTCGCTATGCTCGCCACAGAAAGAACAACCTTCCGTCCCGAGCGCTTCTCGATCGCTCTCTCAGCCTCTTGAATTTTGTCATCCGGAATGGCGCGGGTTGCGATGAGCCGAACCGCGACGCTTTCCCTTCCTACCTCGACTTGCTGCGACACGAGCGCACCAGGAGGTAACAAGCCTTTCACGACATCTTGAATTGCCCCTCTCACAATGGCTTCGCCAGCAACCTGTTTGAATGCGGTGCGCAGGGGGAGTGCGATGGCGCCAAGCAAAACAACCAGCATCAGAATTCGCCAATGTAGTTGACCGCCGCTCATCAACGCGCGCGACAGTGGTCCACGCGAAAGCGTTTGGGCCAGCAACTCGCCCTTTCGAGTGTGCTCCATCTCCGAGCGAACCTCCGGCGCGTTCATTCCTGTCAGCAAGAACACGAGAAAAGCACTGGCCACAATAGCTACCAGGTTGGTCAGAAACAGCAGGCCTGCGCCACCCATGATCCGGGTGTTTGCGCCACTTCCCAAACCGAAGCCGACGGCGCAGAGAGGGGGCATCAAGGCCACTGCAACCGCCACGCCGGGTAGCGTCGTGACTCCGTCCCCACCACCTACTCGGCTTACTGCAACGGAACCAGCCAATCCAGAGAACAAAGCGACGCCGAGGTCGAGCAGCGTTGGATTGGTTCTGGCCAGTATCTCGGCCGTTACAGAATGAAAAGGCAGAAGCCAAACGATGAATGCGGAGATGGCGATTGCTAGGGAGACACTTGCAAATAGGTTGGCCAGGGCTTTAGCGGCAAGGTAGAGATCGCCTGCCGCGAGAGCCAAACCCGTGGCCATGATCGGCCCCATCAAGGGAGAGATGAGCATCGCGCCGATGATGACAGCGGGGCTATTCAATACAAGACCGAGGGCTGCAATCCCCGCCGAGAAAATGATTCCAAGCCAATAGTTGAGGCTCAAAACATCAGCCGAATCGTAAATTTGAGCGTAAATCTTTGGCTTTTGCTCTGGATCGATTCTCAGCCAATGCTGCAAGCGGGTCTTCTTCGGAGTTGCGCCGTCATGGGAACTCGCCATCGTCTTCTTGTCCTTCGAATCTGCACTTCATGAATCCGGGCGAAATCAGGATCGCTAAATTTGAAGGCATCTACCGGGTGTTGCAACGAAGCCGCAACCTGTTCTTGTGACAAGCGTACCACGAAATCTGCACGACCAATACGGATTTCATTATTGAGATTGGTTTCAGGATCGTCCCTAGTCGGCTTTCGTCCTACCTCAACTGCACGTCGAAGGTGGCCCGGCACCGGACTTCGGGCTTGAATTCCACGATCTCCTGCTTGTCGTCTTTATTGATGTAGATATACATCGGCTTCTTCAGAAGCTTTGGCAAATTCGTGATCTTGATTTGTCCGTTGGCGCCAGTAAAGGCCTCAAGATCAAGCTTCTTTACGCCCATAAAGCCGTACCGGATACGCGTGGTGATCTTTGCGCCGAAGATTGGCTTCAAGTCAACGCCGGTTACGGATATGAGCGCGGAACACGTGCCAAGATCCGCCGAAATTTCCGCTTGCGCGGTTGAAGTAGTGGCGCTTTGGGCGCTTCCTGACCGCGGAAATTGCACCAGCAGCGTCGCCAAAATCAGAACAGTGATGGAGAGATTGCGCATGGTTTCAGTATAACGCTGCGCCGTAGGTGTAATACCTTTTACACTAGAGAAGTGAAACCATTGGGCAGCACTCTCCCAGCATTTTCCCGTTATTCGGTCAGACTTGTTGACTTGTATGCGCGCATCTTTGCGTGGCTCATGCGCAGGATGCCGAGCGAACGCCAGCGTTTGTTGGCGGTCACCATCCTTGCCGGTGGTCTCTGCGGTCTCGCTGCCGTCGCTTTTCACTTAAGCATCAGCTGGGCTGAGTCGCTCATGATTGACCGCGCCAACTCTGCCTCCGGCCATAGCTGGATTTGGTGGACAATTTTGACGCCGGGGCTGGGCGGTCTCATCGCTGGTTTAGGCCTCACATACTTCGCTCCAGCTGCCGCAGGCAGCGGCATTCCCCAGGTCAAAGTTGCTTTCACCTTTCGTCACGGCCTGATCACACTGCGAGAAACCGTAGGCAAATTCTTTCTGTGTGCTTTTCAGATTGGCTCCGGCGCTTCGCTGGGCTTGGAAGGACCTACGGTCCAGATTTGTGCCGGCGTAAGCAGCCTTTTGGCACGTGCGGCCCGACTCAACTCCGTAAACCGCCGCCGCATGGCCTCCGTGGGCATGGCGGCTGGCATTGCCGCGGCGTTCAATGCACCTATCGCCGCCATCACCTTTACGCTGGAGGAGTTGATCGGCGATCTGGATCAGACCATGCTGACCGGCGTAATCGTAGCCGCAGCTCTTTCTGCCGTGATTGAGAACACCATACTCGGCTCAAATCCTGTCTTTCATGTGAGTCGCACATACACGCTAGGCAATGTGTCATCGCTGCTCTGGTATGCCGTGCTGGGTCTATTGGCGGCGGTGGTTTCAGTAACATTTACCGATTCACTGCTTTGGTTGCGCGCACAATTCAAACGCCTGACCATAGTACCAAAGTGGGTGCATCCGGCCATCGGCGGACTGGCAACGGGCTGTCTAGCTGTGGTGGCGCTGGCGCTCTTTCACCTGAACGGCATTGCTGGCGATCCTTACAAAACCCTCACGCTGGCGCTGACTGGCTCGATGGGCACACTACCAGTGCTGGCGATGGTGGCCTTTTGTGCGCTGAAATTGGTGGCCACGGTCTGCTCCTATTCGAGCGGCGGATCGGGCGGCATCTTTGCTCCGTCACTATTCATGGGAGCCATGCTAGGCGGTGCGGTAGGTTATGTTGATGTCACCGTCTTCCACCATTCGACCAACTCGATTGGTGCCTTTGCAGTAGTCGGGATGGGCGCGGTCTTCGCGGGCATTGTGCGCGCTCCTATGACATCCGTGCTCATTGTCTTTGAAATGACAGGCGGCTATGGGCTGGTGCTACCCTTGATGATTGCCAACATGACCGCTTTCGCTTTGGCGCGCCACTGGCGCCATACTTCGATCTATGATGCGCTGCTGGAGCAGGACGGTATTCAGCTTTCCCGCAGCGACAAACCATCCCGTTTGCCCAGAACCGTGCCACTGCTCCCACCAGTATTGCCTGCCGATACGCAGTCGTGAGAAACACCCAAGCCGAAGCACTACTATCCATGGCAATTCTTATCTATGAGGGCCATCCCGTCCGATTCAATTGGCAACCAGCGTATTGATCAACAGAGCCGTTGCGCTTCCATTCACAGCTGTAGCAGTCACGCGCACCTTATCGCCCTTATGAGGTTGATACTTTGCTCCAATCACGGCTCCATATTCAGTTTCGGCCACAGTGTTTGAAGTGAGCTTGAAAGACTTGATTGCCCCCGATTCGTCTGTGATTGAGATTGAATTCTTGCCCTCGATCTTGACGACTGTTCCGGTGTCCTTCGAGAAGGGACCTGCTCCGAGACTTCGCAATGCTACTGCCGTTCGCACACCGCCTCCGCCAAAATAGAAGACGATAACATATGCCCCCTTCATTTTGAAGGAGTCAACTGCGGTTGCGTTGGCACGAATGTCCTTATCGAATTCGATTGGTGTGTTTGAATTCGTCATATCTTTAAAAAACCCCTCAGAACGGTTGTCGGTATAAACCGTAATCGTCTTGGCTGACGCGTCGATAGAGGTTACCGTCCCTGTAAGAGCATGAACCACCTCTTGCGCTGTCGCTGCAACAGAGACTAACAAAAAATATACCGCTAAAATGCGGGTTTTCAATTTGCCTTTCAACATATTCTTACTCCGATATTCGTCAGTTATGCAAGCCGATGACTCGATAAAAGTGAAGTCTTCACACGAATGGCGTTCACCACTCATACAATGAAAATGTGCTGCAACCCATCACGAAAGACTGGGTTGCAGCGAATCGCGTCAAGTGGCCTCCTCGGCGCAGAAGTGGGTATGTATGTTCAATGAAGTTTACCGGTCCAGTGTAAAACCTGCGCGACGGTTCTTCTGCCAGCAAGCCTCTGTTGATTCGGTGCAGAAGGGCTTCTCCTTGCCGTAGCTGATAACGCGAATGCGGCTGGCAGGAACTCCAGCGTCAACCAGAACCTTCCTGGCGGAATTGGCCCTGTTCTGGCCGAGTGCCAGGTTGTACTCGTTGGAGCCACGCTCATCGCAGTAGCCGCCTATCAGAATCTTCGCGTTCGTATGGCTCAGCAGATACTTTGCATCCTTCGCCAGAGTGGTCTGCGCGTCGGTGCTCACGTCGTACTTGTCGTAGTTGAAGAAGATGTCCTGAACATTCGCCTTCAACTCCTCTTCGGCGCTGATGGTGTTGACCGGCGCCACGACAACCGGCGCTGCATTCACGGTAACGCGAACCGATGCATCCGCCAAGCCTCCAGCGCCTTTGACAACCAAATGGTAGCTGATCGATTGGGTTGGAGTTACAGTCTGGGTGCCAGATGTGGTCACTTCGCCCAAACCGTCGATGGAGACCGCGGTGGCATCGGTCGTCCTCCATGACAATGCAACCTGACCGCCCGCCGTAATCACGGAGGGGGTGGCTGTGATTTGCGCGGTAGGCGCCACAGGCGCGACGGTTGCGGGGGCAGTTGCCGTAGCAGGAACGGGAGGCATCGACTTTTTCTTGCAACCCCCAACAGCGACCAAGGCCACAACAAGCAAAACAGGAATGAGAAGTCGGTTTCGTCGATCCAATGGATTACTCCTAAGCATTTTCCAGACGGCTTGACCTTCTTCTCCACGCTCTGCCGTCGCTGCCCAGTGTGCGGACACACTTCAACAGATCACGTTGATTCTGATCTTGTTCGTTCATGAAAATGCTATGGTTGAGGCCGACTCCCCTTTCTCCCCATAGACAAAGGCCTTGCCGGCGCGCCTGTTTGCCGCAATCCTCCTTGAGAGAAAACCGGCAGTGTAAATTTCATTCTGAGTCAAGGAATCCAGCAACGGGTGTTCCTTTTGGAACAGTGGATTTTCACCCTCGCTTTTCGCGGTTGTCGCGGGACGGTGGTTGGGTTCCCTATAATGAATTAACTCGCTTGTCTTTATGAATTTGCTCGACCAGAGACCTGTGAGAATGGACCCTGCCAATGGCGAATGAGAGCAAAACCGGATTTGACGTTGACGCGTACCTGAGGAATTCCGGGCATGGGCGCAAGATCGTCCAGTTGAACAGCTCGCAAGTCTTCTTCTCTCAGGGAGATCCAGCCGACTGTGTCTTCTACCTACACAAGGGGCGCGTTAAAATCTCGGTCCTCTCTTCGTCCGGAAGAGAAGCCACAATTCGCCTCGTGTCAGCCAGCAACTTTTTCGGGGAAAAGGCGATGGCCGTAGAACCGGGGCTGCGCGTGACAACGGCAACGGCCGTTACCGCCTCTACCGCGCTCAGAATTGAGAGGCAGGAATTTCTACGGGTCATGCGCGAAGAGCAGTCGTTTTCCAGTCTGTTCTCTTCTTTCCTGCTGGATTGCAACTTAAGAACCCAGGCGGATCTGGTCGACCAGCTCTTCAATCGAGCGGAAAAGAGGCTGGCGAGAATACTTCTGCTTTTGGCGGAGTATAGCCAGCCTGGGGAAGAGAATGCGCTGATTCAGCCGATCTCCCAGGAGGCTCTGGCGAACATGATTGGCAGTACGCGGCCTCGTGTCAATGCCTTCTTGAGCCGCTTTCGCAAGCTCGGATTTATTGAGTACAACAGCCGTATTCGGGTTCATAAATCGCTGCTGAGCGTTTTTCTGCGCGATTGAGACAAGTGCAAAGCAAGTCTTTCATATTGGCCCACCTGTTCCTTTTGGGACACCAGGTTTCGCGTCCGCGTTCTATCGTCACACATAGAAGTGTTGCAAGTGGTTATCCTCGGGACATTGGATTTCCATGACCGGCGATGCAGGTACCGCGCAAAGAAAGTGCCAATTCCTTGATTCACCACGAACCAAAGATTGCACCGTCTAACCGTGACGAGAGGTTCAAAATCTTCGTATGAATTCATGGATGCGTTTTATCTGTTTTGTTTTTCTTTTGGTTCCTGGTCGGGCGTTCGCTGATCCTGCCCAATTCGATCTGGTCGGCCCAACGCTGGAAGTCAAGGTGATCCATGCAGGCAAGACGCTACCTATCTCCGAAGTCCCCAACCTATCTGTTGGTGATCAAGTATCGATCAAAGCCGATCTTCCTCAAGGCCAGTCTGTGCATTATCTTCTTGTGGCAGCGTTCTTGCGCGGGGCGACCAATCCGCCACCTGAAGACTGGTTTTTCTCATCAGAAACGTGGAATTCAAAAGGTAGCGGCGGACTCAAGATCACTGTTCCCAAAGATGCCCAGCAAGTACTTATCTTTCTGGCTCCGGTGACCAGTGGAGACTTTAAGACGCTGGTTGGCGCGGTTCGCGGCAGGCCGGGCGCTTTCGTGCGGGCATCGCAGGATCTCAATCAGGCGACGCTCGATCGCTCCCGGCTGAAGGCCTATCTGGCCGCCGTCCAAACAATCAGCCAGACCGATTTCGATCACTTGAAAACAGCATCACCGCTGCTCGCGCGTAGCCTCTCGATCAAATTCGATTCCGATTGCCTTCAGAAAATTCCTGAGCTGCAGGCTCCCTGTCTGATGCAGGGCCGGGACGCACTAATTTTGAATGATGGACACAGCACCTCGATTGTTCAGGCGCTCACATCGGGTCCCACCAGCGATCTGGCCTTTGCGTTGAGCAGCACTCCGCAGGCGAATTTTGGCTATACGAGCCCCTACATTGCTTCCGCAATGGACATTGCGCGCATCATGGAGTCTTTCCGCACCGCGCAGTATCAGTACATTCCCGCGCTGGCTACAGAACAAGGCGATCAGCTATCCCTCGAACTCAATGCAGTTCCCTCGTTTCAAAATCCAAAATCTGTTTTGGTTGTTGCTCTGCCAGCGGTTGAAGCGCCCTTGATGCCACCACTCCATCCGGTTGATCCCAAAGAGGTGTACTGCGCGGAGAAGACGGAGCTGGTTCTGCCCACCGAGGGAGCTCCGTTGGTGTTTTCAACGGACTACGCCCACGATATGGTTCTCCGCTTGAAAGGAAAGAACGGCAAATTCGTCGATTTGCCAGTTAGGGCAGATGCGGAGAAAGGCGGATTTGTTGCAAATACCGCAGGGCTCAGCCCCACCAACTTCGGCGATGTCCTTGACGGTTCCCTTCACGGTTTTTGGGGCTTTGAACCCTACAACGGTCCGGAGTTCAAGCTGGAGAATACACGCCCTCAACACTGGCAACTGGTTGATGACGATCAGCAGGCATTGATTGCTGGGCGGGATGACATCGTGCATATCGAAACGGAAAATGCTGCCTGTGTTGACAGCATTCTGCTCCAGAAGCCCACGGGAGAAACCGTAAAGGCAGACTGGAAATCAACCGGGCCGAACCAAGTTGCGGTCACTCTTCCTCTCAAGAAGGTCAAGCCAGGCGCGATGAAGTTGCTGGTCAAGGAATACGGCAGCAAAGATCCAGACACGGTTCCGCTGCAAGCATTTGCGCAAGCTAGCCATCTCGACAGCTTTACGTTTCATGCAGGTGATCTCTCCGGAGTGCTGAAAGGCAGTCATCTTGAGGACGTAAAAGAGTTCGCGCTAAACGGAGTTAAATTCAAGCCGGCTACGCTCGCTTCAACTGAAAATGCGGATGAACTGTCTTTGGAACCATCCGATGTCAAAGCCGTCAACCAGTTCAAAGAGGGAGAAACTTCTGCTGCCAAGGTAATTCTGAAGGACGGTCGCGTCTTTAATCTCGACATTACTGTAGCGCCGCCACGTCCCAAGGTTACGTTGATCGGCAAAAGTGCACAGCCATCCGCATCCAGCGCCACCGATCATTTTCTGCTTTCTGACCAAGATGAGATTCCGCAAAACGCTCAATTGAACTTTTCTATTCATGCCCAGATTCCGGCGGCTTTCACTGGCGAAGAAAAGCTTGACGTGGGTACTGTCCATGGCGCGTATCTGACAACCCTCACGCTCACCAGCGGTCTGACCCTTGAGGATTCACAGGTCGCCGTCGCTACGTTCGACACTGGCAAGGCATTTCCTGCCTCCGCCTGGGGGCCACTTCGCTTCCGGGTGATCGAGAATGGCGTTGCGGGCAACTGGCAGCCTCTCGCTACGCTGGTTCGGCTGCCAGTATTTGACGATCTAAAATGTCCTGGCATGATCGGCCAGCCCTGCAAACTTGCTGGGTCCAAGCTGTTTCTTGTGGATTCGGTTTCAAGCGATTCACAATTTACTCACCCCATCCAAGTTCAGGAGGGCTTTCCTGGATACTTTCTGTCGGTTCCTCGTCCCACCGATGGACAACTCTACGTAAAGCTTCACGATGATCCTTCTGTTGTCAATTCGATCACTTTGCCTGTTGAAGCCTTACAGCCTCCACCCATTGCAACTCCGGCTATCTCCTCAGAACCAGCGACGCAAACTCTCCCACCAACTGCCAACGGCAACCCCTCACCCGTTCCATCAGCAGAACTGGGCGCTGGTGTCCCATCACCTGCAAAGCCCTCAACCACAGGTGAAACACCGTCGTCTCCATCAGCAGACAAGACTACGCCGCCCACTGCGCCGCCCGCGACCGGGCAAGCGCCGCAATCCGGCAGAAAAGCAACTCCGTCTGGATCTTTCGGTGCATATTTAGCGACAGGAAAAGCATCCACCCCCGTGCCGTCTGGACCCCAGGGGAGTTCCTCGACCGGCGAGACGCCAGCCACTGTTACTGCCGAGACGAACGCGTCTTCACAAGCTTCCAAATAAGGGAAGGCATTACAAACCCATTCGTAGCAAGGTAGGCTGTTCAATCGCGCAGAAATACATTCAGTAACGAATGATGAACTCGGATTTTCGAGTCAATCTCCCACTTGTTTGGATCAATTGTCAAACCCTCAATGCCCGCTCTCGCGCAGATCGACCTTGCCGCTGAACTTGCGATAAACAAATACGATATAGCCAATGGCCAGCAGCATTCCGAAGATCCACCAAACTAAGCCCACCGCTAGAGTGTGCGGGCCAGAGAGGGCGTTGCTGAGAGTGATGTCGCGGTCAGCGCCGGTAGTGGCGGGAAGCAGTGTGGGATAAAGTCCCCAGCAGGCACCCGCCAACATGAAGAACAAGTAGAAGCAGGAAGAGAGGAAGGCCTTGACTGGCTGCGCCTTGCGGTTGAAGAACCAGATGCCGCCCAGCGAGGCTATTACACCCACCGGTACAGCAAAGGATACGGGCAAGTTGAAGTAGTTGTTGAGACTCGCCGGACGCACATGGATGGTGGCAACGAGACTGACTATGGTGAGCACTACCAGTATGAGCCAGAGCGGATTTACGATGCGACGCGCCCGCTGCTCCAACTCTCCCGTGGTCTTGATTGTAAGCCACAACGCACCATGCAGAGTGAGCGCCACGAGCGCCAATAGCCCACCAATCACCGTGTACCAATCCAGGATGCCGGGATGCACTCCGGGCTGCCAATTGGTCCACAAAGGCAGAAAGAAGTAT